>JAANMW010003237.1_pt1 | contig 13090 bp, 13 predicted proteins | sample 7279671 | NCBI WGS metagenome assembly JAANMW01 (sample SAMN14094541, study PRJNA606508) | bioreactor metagenome | isolation source: A lab-scale SPAN reactor treating ammonium-rich wastewater day 247 | place: Ireland: Galway | collected 2017-09-19
GCTCGAGGCGGGTTCCCGTGAAGAACGTGCGCCAGGCGCGCCATGAGGTGAACTTCGATGAACGCAGATTTTACCCGAAGGGAATTTTCGCAGCTCGCTCTGCTTGGCGCCGGCACCTCCGCCGCCCGCCCGGCCACCGGCGAAGCGGAGGACAGCCGGGGCGTGGTATCGGCGTATTCGCCCGCCAGATCCCCCAGCGCGCGGGGCACCAGCCGGGCCTGCCGCCGAAGGGCGCGTTGCAGGGTGCCAGCCTGCTGCGCCCAGTGGCGGTAGAAGTGGCCGCGCCCCGCCTTGGCCAGCAGGAAGGCCCGGCTGCCGTCATGGCCGAAGTTGTCGGCGGTGAGGATGCGCTCGCGGAACAGCTGCCAGACCAACGCGTCCACCTGCGGCCGCCACGGCTCCATCAGGTCGCATGCCAGTGATGCGCGGCCATGCAACGGCGTATGCAGGTAGCCCAGCATGGGGTCCAACCCCTGTGCATGGCAGGCCTGCACCGCCATGCCGTGCAGCAGGGTGTAGCCAAGCGACAGGCAGGCGTTGACGGGATCCGGCGGTGGCCTGCGCCTGCGCCCGCGGAAGCCGAGCGCGGACGGGAACAGGACTGCATAAGCGCGGAAGTACGCCGCGGCGGCGGCCCCCTCCAGCCCGCGCAGGCCGTCCACGCTGCCGGGGTTGCCCAGCTGCCGCTGGCAGGCGGCCAGGGTGGAGAGCGCATCGAGCAGGGGCTTGCGCAGTTCCGGGCGCTGCCGGGCCGCATGCAGCAACAGCCGTCGTTGCGCACCCAGCTTTGCCTTCAACACTCGCTGGCACCAGCCCCGCACGAAGGCCGGCTGGTCCAGCCTGCGCACCTGGGTGATTCGCACCCGCACATCGCCGTGCGGCGCACCCACCAGCGCGGCCATGCGCTGGCCGCGCCGCCCGCCCAGCACCAGCAGGCCCACGCCGCGGTCGGCCAGATGGATCAACACGCGGGTGTTGAGGTTGACGTCGGTGCGCAATACCACCCGCTCCAGCAGGGCCGCGGGAATGTGCCGCACCGGCTGACCGGGCACGCGCAGGGCCAGTACCCCCGCGTCGAGGTCCAGCTGGCAATCCTTGCGGTCGATGACAAGCGTGCCCATGGGTCAGTCCTGGTAGAACAGCGAGGGGTTGGCGCGCGCGGCCACGCCCAGCGTGTGGACGGCGGCGCGGGGGTCCAGTTGCAGCAGGATCAGGCGGTCCGTGGCCTGGTCCAGCAAAGGCAGCAAGCGCTGCTGCAGCTGCTGCAGCTCCGCGCCATCCAGCCGGCATTCATAGGTGGATTTCTGGCCGCCCAACGCGTGCTGGCGCAGGCTGCCCAGCACCCGTTTGCGCCGGGCATTGGCACCGATGTCGTAACCCACGAGGTAAAGCGTGCGCATCAGGAGCGCCTCCGGATCGGGGGAGCGCAGACTGCCAGCGCCAGCCCGGCGCGCACCGGTGGCAAGCTTGCCGGCGTTGCCCGTGGCAGGAACCGGCTACCGCATCGGCTTTGCGTTTCGCCACGCCGCCGTGCTCATTGACCAATGAGCATCTCCACGCCCACGGCCACGTGGGCAATGGGGCCCATGGCGAGGCTCAGGACGCTGGTCACCACCAGGATCCGGGCCAGCAGCCCGGTTCCGCGCCAATCGCTGGCCGAGTACATGCTTGCCCCCATCAAGCACCAGAAAATGCAGACCAGCCATCCAAGCCCATGGAGCAGCGGCTGGGGATGGGCCAGCTTCAGGACGGCAATCGCCGCAGCGACGAAATACAGCAGCAGCGGCGCAACGCTGATCAGCGTTTCACCAAGCTGGCCGCCGCCTGCGCCCTCGTACGTGACGTGGCCGAACGTCACGCTGCCATCGGCTTCCTGCCTCATGCCGAGGTGGATCCGTGCACTGCCTCCCAGCGCCAGCACCGCGAGGAAGTGGCAAAGCTCATGCAGCGTGGTTGCCGGCAGATACCACCACCACTGCGCTCGTTGGGAGGTACGGGGCTCCATCACGAACATCCAAGCGGCAACCGCGACCAGTGACGTGGTGAGGTAGATCGGGGAGTACGCGGCAAGAGTCATGTCCATGGCGCCATTGTCCCCCCCCCGGATACGTCAGCCGGCTTCTGCAAGTTTGCAGATCCAATCCGCCCGTGCATGCCTCCTAACCTGTCGACATCACGGGCCACCGGCCCGGGCACCGACCGAGGGAGACCGCATGTCCAACACCACTACCCCGCTCTTCATGCGCCTGTGGAACAACAAGTTCTTCAAGTTCCTGATGTTGAGCGGCGCGCTGATCAGCCTGTTGACGCCGCCACTCGGCAGCAACAGACCCGCGGATGCCCAACAGCAAACCGTGAACGCGCAAGCCCGGCGCTAATCCACGACACCCAACCTCCATCAAGACAAGAGAAGCGAAACAACATGTCCGACCTCCAGCGCGCCATCACCGCCTCCAAGACCTATGAAACCCTGCTCGCCGACCGGCTTGCCGCCACCGGCAAGGGCTTGAACGAGAAAACGGATTCGGTGCAGGACCGGCTTCCGGCCGAAGCCGTGGCCCGCCTTCGCCGGGTCGCGGCCTGCCGCAACCAGATCGTGCATGAGGCCGGCGTGGACCGGATCCGCAACCCCGAGGCATTCGACGAGGCCTGCGCTTTCCTCGACGCCTTCTTCGCCGAACTCCCCACCCAACCAGCGCAGGCGCTGCCGGCGCTGGGCGAAGCCGAATACGCGCGTTTCGCCAGCTATCGCGGCTTTGCCACCGACCAGGTCTGCGACATGCTGCCCATCAAGTCGTGGCGTGACGCCTTGGCCCGCTGGGAGCAGGCAGCACAGCTGCGCTTCGTGGACAACGAGGTCTGCAAGCAGGATTTTGAATTCTGGATCCGCTTTCTGGGCAACCAGAACATCTGCGACCTGCTGAAGGCCACGTTGCCCGGGCTGGACTTCATTTCCACCGTCTCGCCGGCATCCTTCCAGTTCGAACTCCACCGGCACGTCACGCCGCCCAGCCAGCGCTGCAAGGCCATCGCTGCCGCGCTCAAGCCTTGGGTGGGCAAGGACGCCCTGCTGGATGGCTCCCCCAGGATCGGCATCGACTCGGAAAAGCGCGAGGCGGTGCTGGTCCGGCACAAGGGCCTGCAGCTGCGCCCGGCCCTGTTCGGCCGATTCAAGCTCGCCCGCGTCCAGCACCAGACGCTGATCTCCATCGGATTCGAGTGAGCCCGGCGCGCGTGCGGACATTCCAACGTGCCGATATGCGAACCAGATCAAGGATTGCCCTGGATCAAGGGAAATTTATTGAATGTTCACTTAGGATCACTCGACGCGCCGGGGCAAGCCCGGCTGATGGAGTTTTTCGGCTGATGGACCAAATGTTCTTGCTGCAACGCCTCTTCCCCAAGCCCGCTTGGAGTGGATTGGGCGAGGGATGTCACGGGGATACGTGCGTCCAACCTGCCCTCCCCCTCTCCTTATCCAACCGCATGGAGCCCCGATGATCCACGCTTACCTATTCGAAGCCCGGGGCATCCAACGCTATTTATTCTCCACCGGGAAGCTGCGAGACCTGCTGGCCGGAAGCGAATTGATCGACCAGCTGTGCGCCCCAGGTGGGTTCCTAGACATAACGCTTGCCGCGCTGAATCTCCAACCATCGATGCCGCGACGTGCGGGCGGCACGTTCTACCTCCTGTTCGATAATGAGGATGACGCACGGAGATTTCGTGCTGCATGGCGACTGGCCTGTGCACAGTGGGTTCCCGGCATCGAAGGTGTGGATGCGCTGGTTCACGGCGATTCAAACAAAGCCGCGATTGCATCAGGCTTGGAGCAACTCCGCGAAAGCAGGAACGTCATGAGTCCGAGCCTCCCCCGTCCGGGCCCACTCGATGCACGCAGCGCGCGAACGGGGCTGGGGGCGACCGTAAAAGACAGCGGCGAGCATCTTGACGAAGCCACCATGCGGGCCAGGAAATTTGCGCGGCTTGATAGCACCTCGGGACTGGAACAGAGATTCTTCGACCGAACTGGCTATTCGTGGCCCCGCAGCTTCGAATACCACCATGGCGTCGGCGCCCTTTTCCCTCTGCACAAGGATCGGCTGATCGGTGTCCTACACGCAGACGGGAATGGTATTGGCGGAGTTCTACGGGTGCTGTCCAAGGCAACCAATCGGGCATCCGATGCCGACTACGTTGCGATCTACCGGATGTTCTCCGATGGGATGTCCTCCGCCACGCAGGCTGCCGCACACGATGCAACCGAGGCTGCATTGGCACCATTCGCGGAAGCTGGCGTGATGCCCGCGCGACCGTTGGTGCTGGGTGGGGACGACGTCACCCTGCTGGTCCGCGCCGACCTTGCGGTGCCGTTCGCCTCCCGTTACATGGCTGCTTTCGAAGATAGAACCCGACAGGTCCTAGCTGATCTCAAGCAGCGTCTCCGAAGCGTGGGGCTCGATGATGAGGCTACCAGCCTGCCTGACCTGCTGACAGCATCGGCAGGGATCGCATTCTGCAAGAGCTCATTCCCCTTCCTCTCTGCCTATGCACTTGCAGAGGATCTGACGGCAAGGGCCAAGCGCGTGGCTCGGACTGCGGCAGTCCAAGGCTCGGATGCGCCTTCAACCGTCGCATTCCAGAAAATAGAGGGTGCTGTTCTGGAAAGTGCGGACGCCATGCACTCGCGCTTCCACCAAGTGGCGGAAGCTGGCGTGTCGTACCACTTGGCCCTGCCTGCATATGCCGTGCGCCCTCACGCAACAGTGCCAGCCCTCGGCAACCTTGAGGAGTTAGCACGTCCATTCCTTGGCCACGGCAAGCCACTCAATGATCGTCCGCTGCGCGAACTCGCAACCCTATGGCACCAGGATCCAACGGTGGCCAGGAGCGCCTACGCCAGATGGAGGCAAGTGGCCCAAAGAGGCCAGCCCGGGCTGCTTTCCGACTTTGACGCTGCGCTTCGAAAGCTCGTCGGGGAGCCGGCAAAGGATCTCCCGACCGACAACGGCAATCCCCGGCTTTCCCCGTTGTCCGACCTTCTCACTTGGCTGTCCCTGAATCGTCCTGCCACTCCCGTCAAGGAAGCCCAATGAGCATGCATGGGATGTTGATACTGGAATTGCATGGCTATTGGCATGCGGGGGCTGGACGTAGCAGCGGTCACCACCTTGATGCCCTGTGCGAGCGCGACCATGACGGCCTGCCTGTACTTCCGGGCAAACAGCTGAAGGGATTGCTTCGCCATAGCGTCAGGCTTGCCGAGAGTTGGGGATGGCTGGATCAACACCCGGCCCCCCTTGGCCCCACGGCTTCGCACGAGGACCTGCTGTTTGGCTCGGCCAGCCAGCTGGCCGGACGCCACGAGACGCAGCCCGGTATCCTGCTGTGCGAATCAGCCCGCTTGCCACGCGTCGATCGTGACGCCATCGCCGCAAGCGGGGCAGATCTGAAGGACAGCCTTTTCGGCGAGCTGTTCAGCACGGCGATCAACGAGGATGGCAGCGCATTGGCTCAGAGCCTCAGGGGTACTGAGGTTGCGATCCCCTGCACGCTTCATGCCTTGCTGGAAACGGCGGTCACCGCGTTGGAACCTGCACTCAGGCAACAGCAGGCGGCATACGTTCAATCTGGCGCGGCGTGGCAAGTCCTCGAGGTATGCCTCCCCCTCTTGGACCACGTGGGCGCCCACCGTAGCCGCGGATTGGGCGAAGCACGCGTGTGGATAGAGCATTCCAGCAGTAGCGGGAGGGATAACTGATGCATCAGGCCACCGTCGAGATCACCCTTCTCCAACCCGCGGTCTTCAGCCTCCAATCGGCTAGTGCCGGCGCACACCGTGGACTGGATTTCATTCCCGGCTCCACCCTGCTGGGCCATGCCGCGGCGGCTCTTTATGCAGAGCTGGCTGCTGATGACGCATGGCTCCTGTTTCATAGCGGCCACATGCGCTTCGGTGATGGGTTGCCCGCGCACGCTTCCTTCGTTGCGCGTCCCATGCCGCTGTGCTGGCATTCGGAAAAAGGGGAGTCGATCTTCCAGGGCCAGCAAATCCTCGGCGACAAGCTGGTCGATCCTTCCTTTGGGCCATTGCTCCGCACGCCCGCTCAGGTAAGGGCCGGCTACACGACGCAAGCGGGGGACTTTGTCCTGCCTCCGCGCAGCCAGACACTCAAGACTGCGATCGACCCGGCCACCGGCCAGGCCGCGGACGGGCAATTGTTCGGATATGAGGCCATAGCCGCCGGGCAAGTGTTCATAGCGAGACTCCAAGCTGATGAAGACATCAGGGCCGCCCTGTGGAGCCGGATCATCAGGGTCATGGAAGGTAGAGCGCGACTGGGGCGCTCACGAAGCGCCCAGTTCGGCCAAGTTGAAATGCGCGTGGTTCCCACAGATGTTTCCGAACCCGATATCGCCCCTGCATCCACCGAACTGACACTCTGGCTGCTCAGCGATGTCGCGCTGGAAAATGCGGGACAGCCTTGCCTGCGTCCGGAAGCCCACCTCATTGGTCTGCCGCAAGGTAGTCGTTGGTTACCACATAAGAGTTTCCTGCGCTCCAGGCGTTACAGCCCCTACAACGCCTACCGGCGGCATTACGACCCAGAGCGCCAGGTCATCTGCCGCGGCAGCGTCCTGCGTTACGAGCTGCCGGAGCCCCTCGACAGGCACACCGCCGCCACACTTGAATCCGGCATCGGGCTGCACGTTGAAGCGGGCCTGGGTCATGTACTGGTCAATCCGACCTTGTTGGAGACAGCATCACCGCAGTTCGATAGGGAGCCCCGGCGGCACGCGAGCCCCTCGTTTCCCCCGACGAAGCAAGCTCAGATGCAATCAAGATTCCTTCCTGCACTGGAATCCCGCCATGCACGCCTTCGGGGGAACTCCACGGATGAGACGGCCATAGAACTGCATCGGTCCTATTCATTGATCATTGAACGCATGCGCAGTTTTGACGGATACGCGGAACCACCCGGCCGTAGCCAATGGGGACGCATCAAGCAGCTGGCGAGTGATCACCGGAACAACCCCAAAGCCCTGAAGGATGCGTTGTTCGATCCCGAAAACGGCGCGATTCGTGCGCGCGCAGGAACCGGATGGGAAATCCGATACGGCACCAACCCAAAAGACACGCTGGCCAGCTGGATGGAAGATAGGTTGCGTGAAAAAGACGGCGATCTGGCGCAACTGCTCGGCCACTGGGCAAATCTGGTGCTGCACGCGTCCCCGGGGGCGACTCTCCCGCAGGCCGAAACCCATCCCGGAGTTGCGTCGTGATTGTTGAACACCCGATTTTCCACCTCGCACGGCTGACGCTCGAGGCAAAGACAGCCCACGGCATCCAGTCCGGGCGCGGCGACAGCCTGCACGACGTCCTCCTGCTCAGGGATGCCAACGGTTTGCCGGCAATCCCGGGTACCAGCCTCGCGGGGGTCCTCAGGCACGCATATTCACGAGCACATGGCGAGGCAGCCGCCGATCTCCTGTTCGGCACCATCAGCGGTGACGGGCGCCCCTCGCCCCTGTCGGTCGATTGGGGCATTGTCCACGACAGTCACGACCGCCCCCGGGAAGGCTTGCTGGATCCCGCCGCACTCGCCGACCCGCTGCTGGCATATCTCCAGCAGGACAAACCCATCGTTCGCCAGCGCGTCCGTTTGAACCACCGGGGCGCCGCAAGCGCGACCGGGAAATTCGACGTGACCTTGCTCCCTGCCGGCGTGAGATACACGCACTGGCTGAGCTATTCGTGCGATGAAGGCAGCGATTCGGCAAAAAGGTGGGAGCAACTGCTGGATTTGATTCGAGGGGGGTCCCTCCAACTGGGACACGGTGGTCGGTCAGGCAACGGGCACTTCAGAGTAATCGAGTTGCATGCGGCCGAGTGGAACTTACGCACGCCCGAGGGGCGCCTTGGATTCAGCCAGCGTCCTCGCCATCGGCAGGATCGCAACGGCCTTTCCGCAGTGGAATGCGGACGAAACGCAGGCGATGCCCTGCATGTGGATCTCAAGTTGCAGGCAGAGGCAGGTTGGCGGATCGGCGGTGGGGAGCATTCCCTGACCCGCCATGACAAAGAACCGGATCTTCTTCCGCAGCACGAGCCACGCATCGAGTGGTCCGAAGGCCAGGGTCGTATCGGCAACGAACTTCACCTGCTTCCCGGTAGTGCGGTGAAGGGCGCACTCCGGCATCGCGTGGCGTTCCACTATCGACGACTGCGGGGTGAGTGGGCCGACGAGAGTCTGCTCCCCACGGACGAATGCCTGGCCGTCAAACAGCTCTTCGGCAGCTCGTCCGGCGAGACCGGGATCGCTGGCCAATTGCTGTTCGAGGACATTCTGTTACCCGCAACCCAGACCGCCGTCCTGATGCATAACCGCATCGATCGGTTCACCGGCGGCGTGATCCACGGCGCACTGTTCAGTGAAGAGGTGCTCTGGCAAACCTCAGTCAACGTCCGGGTGACGATACTGGCCGATCGCGACGTTGATGCGCTGGCCAGACAAGCATTCCAGTGCGCCCTGACCGACCTTTGCAAAGGTCGCCTGCCACTGGGTGCAGCTGGCTCGCGCGGCCTCGGAACGTTTGTCGACCCGGAGGGCCATGGTCCGGTATGGAGTGACGGAGGAGCCTGGGTTCGGAGCGGGCAAATGAATGACACGCGGAGCGACGCATGAGCATGATCGAGAACTGGCTGGCCGACCTCGTCCTTTTGCCGGAGGTCGACACCGCGCGCTGGCGCCCCCTGCGGCACCATCAGGCGTCGCGTACGCTGGAGGCCGGCGCACTGCAGGAGGCTTTGGCGGGGCTCGGTCCCGTTACGGGCTGGGTCACGGAGCCGGCCCGGGTCACGCAGCTTGACCGCCAGATCTTGGCATTGGTGCAGAAGCCCTTGTCCGGGGAGTTCTGCCAACCTGGACCCGATGGTGGACAGCGCGTGTGGCAACTGACTTGCCTGCCCCGTGGCCAATGGTCGCTCACGGAGCATCAGCTCGCCCCTTGCGACGCTGCTGATGCCAATGCATTGGGCGAAGCGGTCAGCTACCTGCACGCGGACGATTCCTCTATCCGGCTGCACTACCTGCGGCTGTGGCACGCAGATGACGAGGGTGCGCCGGCATGCACGCAGGCCGTGCTGGCGGGCATCGGAGGTAACCATTGATGACCACGGTCCAGACGCCCTATCGCTTCGTTCCCCTGTCACGCCTGATCCTGCTTCCCGACTGGGCATCCAAAGCCAGCCATGACCATCCATTCCAGGACGCCGTGAGTGGCGAACTGACAATCAGGCTCACCTGCCACACACCCCTCTGCGTGGGCGGCATGCAGACAGCCAGCACCGGGACTTCACCGGGTCGCGTCGAGGTTTTCCACACGCCGTCGGGTGAGCCCGCCATCCCGGGCAGCGCACTAAAAGGAATGGTGCGGAATGTCCTGGACATTGCTGCGTTCGCCCGCTTCCGTCAGGTCGAGGACCAGAAGCTCGGGGTTCGCGACATCAGCAGCGCAGACACTTTCTATGTCGATGAAATTATTCGGACGCCGGTTCAAACAGGATGGCTGACTTTCACCGAAGGCAAATGGCAGGTGAAATCCTGCAGGTTCAGCCGTATCCACCAGCAGGATGTTTTCAAGGCGGCCAAAATTCCTTCCGAAATTTGGAAAAAGTGCAAGACCGCGAAGGATCGATACCAAAAAATCGGCCTGCTCCCCCGCGTGCGGTTCACGCTGGAGAATCATCCACAGCTGAATCATATTGCCAAGCCCGTATCGGATGGCGTGCTTACAGGTGCCATTGTGGTAACCGGACAACCGGGGCGGGCATGGGATGATGGTACAAAAAGCAAGAAGTATGAATTCGTCTTCCATGATCCGATGCCGGGCGAGCATCCACCGCATCAGATCGAGGTGGAGGACGTTGTGATGCGTGGCTTCCGGCATATCCACCGCGAAAGCGAAGAGTGGGCGTTCTGGCAAGAAAAACTTACGGCGGGCGAGCTAGATCGGGGCATTCCGGTGTTCTTCCACGCGAATGGCACGAAGGTGAGATCCCTAGGTCTGGCCATGATGTACAAGCTGCCGTTCAAGCACAGCGTCCATGAGGCCATTGGGCATACCTCTCCCGCACACATGAAAGATGACCAACCCGACCTGGGGGATCTGTTGTTCGGACGCATTGATAACGAGGAGGGCAGCCTTCGTGGGCGGGTGGGATTCACCTTGGCCACACCCGCCTTTGGTCAGGAAATAAAACCGTACTTCCTTAAGCCCACTGTACTGGCCAGCCCAAAACCGTCTTTCTATCCCGCCTATATGCGGCAGGACCGCATGGACTTCCGCCAACTGATGCAGCCCGACAGCGAACTGGCCGGCTGGAAGCGCTACCCCCCCAAGCCCTTTGACGGTGTACCGCCCCTCCCTGAGAAATCCAAGCCCACTGCCCAAGTGAGCCTGCAAGTGGTGCCGGAGGAGTCCGAATTCACTGGCTGCATTCGGGTACACAACCTGAGGCGCGTCGAATTGGGTGCGCTGCTTTGGGCGTTGGACTTCGGCGACCATGAGAAGTATCGGCATGGCCTGGGCATGGGTAAACCGCTCGGACTGGGCCAGGTGTCCCTGCAGCTTACTGATTGGCAGCTTGAGCCCAATGATCCATGCTCGGTAGAAGACGGCAACATCGATCGCGCATGGATCGACGCCTGCCGACAGGAGTTCATGGACTTGATGGACCAGACGCTTCACGCCGCGGGCTGTGGCCCGTGGGCGTCATCCGGTCCCATCCAAGCATTGCTGGAGCATGCAACACCCGCACAAGACGGGAGAGCACTTGAATATTTGCCGCTTACTTCGTTCAACAACCTACGAAAGAAGGCAGCGCTGCCAGAGATAAAGGATGTCCTGCACGGACACGCTGGGGTTGTGCCCGCCCGGGGTTACGACACGAACATCCCTCGTGGATGGACGAGCCGTTTCAATGAAAACCTGATTGCTGGCCGCAAGGCGATGGAACGCGTTGAACACGCAAAACAGCACCAGGCAAATCTGACTCAAGCTACATCTGGAGAACGTCGGATTCTGGAACTGCAACGTCTACTGACAGACATCGAGGGCGGCATTGGCGGCAAGACAACCGTACACAAGCTCAACGACGTGCTTCGCGAAGCTGCGGAATCACGAGATGATTTCTCCGTCGACGAATACGGGAAGCTCATCCAGCTCATCGCGCGTATTCAGCTGCTTGATAACAAGAAGATCCAAAAAGCGTGCAAGAAGTTCGCGGCGACGGAGCAATCCTGATACTGCCAACAAGCCAACGGCCCCCACTCTCGACCCTACTCCGTGATGGGTAGCGAACTCTCGATGCGCCTGCTGATCTTTCTCATCCAACTGTCGGTGTTCACACCCCTGCTGCTGGGCATCGACAAGTTGTTCCGCTGGATGCTGGGTTCCGCCCAGTGGCCGGGCATGTCGGGCGTGACATGGGCCGTGGTGGGAGGTGGCGCATTGGCCTTGCTGGCCAGCTTGGTGACCGCGCTGGAGCAGCGGAAACAGGCCCGCCACGTGGCCCTGCGGGCCGGCGAGCAGCGCCGTATGTGAGCATGCGAGTGGCGTTGTGCGGTCATCGGCCTGACCGCTGCAAGCTTGTGACCGGCGGGTCGAATCGCAAGCCCAAGACAATGCCCGCATCGGCAAGCCTGCGACCGGGCTGCCCTCCAGCAGGACACCCGCATGCTCGCTTTTGACCCGACCACACTCACCACCGAACACGCCGATCGCCTGGGCAAGCACGCTGAAACCGCGCTGCCGCTTGCCTACGGCTCACTGGTGCATACCTTAGCCTATGCGTTCGCCACACTCAGTCCCCACCTGCAAGGCGTGGCGATGGCCTGCGAGGAACAGAGCGAACTGCTGGGAAAAATCCTGAAGGCAGGCCTGATTCCCTGCGCGATCGATGACCAAGCGACGGCGCGCGCCTATCTTGACGCGCGAATCGAGGCGATAGCGCATCAACACCCACTGCTTGCCCGCTACGCAGCGCTGCACGCCATGCGCCTGGACTGGTTGCCAAAGCGGCAATGACAACCGCAGTCGCGGCGCGCCGGCACCATGCGCCTACTCATTCGCTGCGGCAAGAAGCCACCCGCTGATTGTGGCCGGCAAGCCGGCCGGACGACTGCAAGCTTGCGACACGAAAAATCTTAGGACGCCGCCCCAGAATGGCGCCATCCCAAATCACGCAAGAGGACAACGCCATGACCATCCAGACCGCGCAGTACCAAAACGCCTACTCCGACGCCGGCTTCTGGCAGAAGGCCGCACGCTTCGCCGGCAACGCCGGGAAGAAGGTCATGGCCACCGGGCTGAAGCTGTACTACGCCGCGCAGGACCCGGATACCCCAACCTGGGCCAAGACCATCATCTTCACTGCACTCGGCTACTTCATCTCGCCGGCGGATGCGATTCCGGACATCGTGCCCGTTGCTGGCTTCAGCGATGACATGGGCGTGCTGGCCGCCGCGCTGGCCGCAACCGCCATGCACATCAAGGACGAGCACGTGGCGAAGGCCAACGCGACGCTGGCAAGGTGGTTCAAATGAGGGCGGCAGGTCACCACCAGCTCCGCCACTGCCCGCAAACAGCCTGACCCTCAAGCGAGCCGCCCACCATGCAGCCACATGAATATCCCCGCCGCATCCTGTTGTGCGTGAGCGGCAACAGTCCGCAGATCATCACCGAGACGCTGTACGCCTTGGCAGTGGAAACCGACGGCCGCCCGCCGTTCGTGCCCACGGAGATCCGGGTGCTCACTACGTCATGCGGTGCCGAGAACACCCGCCGTTCGCTGCTGGAGGGAGACCGCGCCAAGCTGCGTGAGCTTTGCCAGGACCATGGTCTGAGCGGCATCCATTTCGATGAAACGTGCATCGAGGTGTTCAAGCGCACGGACGGCAGCCCGCTGGCAGACATCATCACTCCGGAGGACAACCGCGATGCCGCCGATCACATCACCCGCTTGGTGGCAGAGCTGACCGGCGACAGCGAGTCCGCCATCCACGCGTCCATTGCCGGCGGCCGCAAG
>JAANMW010003240.1_pt1 | contig 13089 bp, 12 predicted proteins | sample 7279671 | NCBI WGS metagenome assembly JAANMW01 (sample SAMN14094541, study PRJNA606508) | bioreactor metagenome | isolation source: A lab-scale SPAN reactor treating ammonium-rich wastewater day 247 | place: Ireland: Galway | collected 2017-09-19
GCTGCGCTCCGAGCCGGGCGCCAAGGGCCCGGCTGCTGGTCCGACAACTACGGCGACGCGCCCCGCGACGGGTCGGCCCGCCCACTTGTTTCCGGAGTCTGCAGGTATCGGATCGCGCGCGGCGGATCGTGGTACAGCAACTCGCTGCAGGCACGCGTCGCGTTCCGCTTGCGCTTCGATGCAAGCGCGCGCTCGGAGCGCTTCGGCTTCCGGGTCGCGAGCGACATCGAGTAGCGCCGCCGCCCGCGGCGACGTGCATCGCGCGCAATGCGGTGCCGCGCGCCGAACACGCAATCATCGCTTTGAGGGTGGAGCGTCGATGCCGTAATCATCGCGCGGGTGATCCGGCCGCGTTGTAAATGAGAATAATTATCAATACGCTCGATCTCCGAGCCAACCGTTTCGGACGTCACGCTTGAAATCCCGATCGCTCCGCCCCGCGCCTCCGCGCTTTCCTTCTCTCTCCCGCGTCCGCGGGAGAGAAGGGGCCCATTTGCCGTTTTGGCGGCAAATGGGAAGTGAGGGCAGGGCGCGGCGCGCGCGACGAATGCCCGTCGGTCGGCGAGGGCTTGCCCTCACCTCCCAAGCGGCGCTGGGGCGGCGCTTGGGCCCCTCCTCTCCCGCCAGGGGGCGGGAGAGGACAAGAGCCGGCCATGCGCGCTAATCCCGATCGCGCCTGGGCCGTGTTCGGCCTCGTGCTCGCGGGCGCTGTGGCGCTGCCGATGGGCGCTGTGGTGTGGAAGGCGTTCGCGGCCGAGGGTGGCTTTCTCGGGCATCTCGCCGAGACCGTGCTGCCGCGCTATGTCGGCAACACGCTGTGGATCGTGCTTGGCGTGGGGGCGGGGACGATCGCCGGCGGCGTGGGCGCGGCGTGGCTCGTGAGCCTCTGCCGCTTTCCGGGCCGGCGCATCTTCGAATGGGCGCTGCTATTGCCGCTGGCCGTGCCGGCCTATGTGGTGGCTTACGCCTATGCCGGCCTGTTCGACGCGGCGGGGCCTGTGCACGCGGCGCTGCGCCAATGGCTCGGCACCGATGGCGCGGTCTCCTGGTATCCGAACATCCGCTCGCTGTGGGGCGCGATCCTCGTGCTCACGGTCGTGCTCTATCCCTATGTTTACATGCTCGCGCGCGCGGCCTTTCTCGAGCAGTCGGTGTGCGTGCTCGAGGTGAGCCGCACGCTGGGATTGTCGCCGTGGGGAAGTGCCCGGAGGGTGGCGCTGCCGCTGGCGCGGCCCTCGATCGCGGTCGGCGCGGCGCTGGCGCTGATGGAGGCGCTCAACGATTTCGGCGCGGTCCAGCATTTCGGGGTCGATACGTTCGTGACCGCGATCTACCGCGTGTGGCAGGCGCGCGGCGACGCCACCGGCGCCGCGCAACTGGCATTGCTCTTGATCCTGTTTGTGGCGCTGCTGGTTTGGATCGAGCGCGCGTCGCGCGGGCGGGCCGCGTTCATGCATCTCTCGCGCCGCTATCGTCCGCTGCCGGCCTACGAATTGAAAGGCTGGCGCGCGGGCGCCGCGGCGCTGTTCTGCTTCGTGCCGATCTTCCTGGGCTTCCTGCTGCCCGCCGCGGCGCTCGGCCAATGGACGCTCGATCATTCCGAGGCGTTCGATGCGCGCTTCTGGCGCCTCGCCGCCAACAGCTTCATCCTCGCCAGCGGCGCGGCCGTGCTCTGCGTGATCTTCGGCGGCGCCATCGCCTATGCGTTGCGCCGCAGCCGTCAGAACCGCGCGCTCAGGGGTGCCGCGGGCATCGTGGGCCTCGGCTATGCCGTGCCGGGCGCCGTCATCGCCGTGGGCGTGGCGCTGATCCTCGGCGGGTTCGATCGCTTCGTGAATTCGCTCACCGGCGGCGCGTCGCTGTGGCTCTCGGGCGGCCTCTTCGCGCTCTACTTCGCTTACGCCGTGCGTTTCATGCCGATCGCGCTGGGCGCGGTGGAATCCGGCTTCACGCGCGTGACGCCGCACATGGACGATGCCGGGCGCATGCTCGGCTATGGTCCCGGCGGCGTGTTCCGCCGCATCCACGCGCCGATGCTGAAGGGCAGCCTCCTCACCGCCGCGCTGCTGGTGTTCGTCGACGTGATGAAGGAGCTTCCCGCGACCTTGATGCTGCGCCCGTTCAATTTCGACACGCTCGCGATCCGCACCTACGAATTCGCCAGCGACGAGCAGCTGAAGCTCGCGGCCCCCGGCGCGCTCGCGATCGTCGCCGTCGGCATCGTACCCGTGATCCTGCTCTCCCGCGCGATCGCCCGCGCGCGCCCCGGCACGGTCAACGAGTCGAGCGCGGGAATTCAGGCCCTCCGCGCGGCATGACAAGACTTTCGCAAGATCCCCAATTCTTGTCGTCCCCGCCTGCGCGCAAGGCTATTCGGGGACTGAGTCTCCATGGTGGCGATGAGACGGTGAAGACAGGCATTTCGGCGGTCTGGCCGAATGTCCCGGAATTTTCCCCGGACAGCCCTGCACTTTCGCGGGGACGACAGAATTGGTCTGGTGCGGGGAGCCGATGACCGCGCTGATCATCGACGAGGTGAGCCATCGGTTCGGGGCGACGGTCGCGCTGAACGCGGTTTCGCTCGCGGTGGCCAAGGGCGAGATTCTGTGCCTCGTTGGGCCGTCGGGCTGCGGCAAGTCCACTCTGCTGCGCGTGGCGGCGGGGCTAGAGCCGCTCCAGGTCGGGCGCATTTCGATCGAGGGCCGCGTCGTCGCCGAGGCGGGCAGGCCGGAGCTGCCGCCCGAGGCGCGCAACGTGGGCTTCCTGTTCCAGGATTTCGCGCTGTTCCCGCATCTCTCGGTTCTGGAGAACGCCGCGTTCGGCCTGCACAAGCTCGGCGCCGCAGAGCGCAAGCAGCGCGCGCGCGCGGCTCTCGCGCGGGTCGGCATGGAAGAAATGGCCAACGCCTATCCGCACACGCTTTCGGGCGGGCAGCAGCAGCGCGTGGCGCTGGCGCGCGCGATGGCGCCAGGCCCGGGGCTGTTCTTCCTCGACGAGCCGTTCTCCGGCATCGACGCGCGGCTGCGCCGCCGCCTGCTCGAGGACACTTGGCGCCTGCTCAAGGACAGCGGCTCCGCGTCCGTCGTGGTCACGCACGACCCCGAGGAGGCGATGCTGCTCGGCGACCGCGTGGCCGTGATGCGCGCCGGGCGCATCCTGCAGGTCGATACGCCCGACGCAGTCTATCGACGGCCGGAATCGGCCTTCGTCGCCGAGTTCCTCGGCGAGGTGAACAAGTTCCGCGGCACGGTGAACGGGGCTGGCATGGTCGAAACGCCGGTCGGCCCGGTGCCGGCGCCCGGCTTCGCCGCGGGCGCGCCCGTGGCCGTTGTCATCCGGCAGCAGGGGGTGAGCGTATCAGATGCCGAGAATGTGCTGGCCGGCGGGGTTCCCGTCGTCGTGGCCTGGGTGCGTCCGATGGGCGCAGTCAGCCTGATGCTGCTGCGCCGGCGCGATGCGGGAGCGGACGATCCGCCGATCTATGCGCGCGTCTCGGGCCGTCTCAGGCTGGCCGAAGGGGCGCCCGCCTGGGCCGGCATCGAGCGCGACGAGGTCTTTGTTTTTCCCGCAGAAACCCCTAAATCTGCGTAGTCACGGCGCGGTTCACGGGCGGGCGCTCCGGAGCGGTTGCGGCCGAGGGGCCGTTCGCTAATATCCGCCCCCGTTTCGCCACCAAGGCCGAGCACAAGGCCGCCAGGCGCCAAGGAGTCTTCGAATGGGCATCAGTTTTTGGCACATCGTCATCGTCGTGCTGGTCGTCGTCCTGCTGTTCGGCGCGGGCAAGATCCCGCGTCTTATGAAGGACCTCGGCAGCGGAATCACGGCGTTCAAGAAGGGCTTGAAGCAGGACGAGCCGGGGGGCGAGCAGCCCGCGGGCACGGAGCCGGCCAAGCCGCAGATCCAGTCGCCGGCGCCGTCCGCCGAGAAGAAGACCGAAGAAGCGGTCCGGCGCACGTAAGGCGCCCGGTGGCGAGCTTCGGCGCCCGCGCGCGAGCGGGCGCGGCAGAAGTTTAGGAAGCGGACGTCGAACATGCTCGACTTCGGTTGGTCGCAGATGCTGCTGATCGCCGGCGTCGCCCTGGTGGTGTTGGGACCCAAGGAGCTTCCGAAGGTCATCAAGACGGTCACCGAATGGGCGGGCAAGGCGCGCAGCCTCGCGCGCGAGTTCCGGTCGAGCGTCGACGAGATGATGCGCGAGACCGAGCTCAAGAACCTGAAGGAAGAGTTCGAGAGCGGCGTGCGCAAGGCCGAGAGCGAGTTCCAGAACACGATCCAGTCCGAAACGGCGGCGTTCGACGCGCTCTCGCCGAAGCCGGCCGACACGAGCGCCACGCCGGCGATGCCCGAATACTACGCGACGGCGAATTGGGGCGACGAGGGCGTGAAACTGCGTCCGCTGATGGACCACCAGCGCAAGAAGAAGCCCGCGCGCAAGGCCGCGAAGCCCGTCTACAAGGCGCGCCTCGTGCACCCGCCGGCACCGAAGAACGGCCCGCCCGATGTTCGCCGCAGGGTGCGCGCATGAGCGACAAGACCGCCGCGCCGCCGCAGAACACCGGCAATCCCGACGACTACAAGATGCCGCTGATGGAGCACCTCGTCGAGCTGCGCAAGCGGCTGATGTGGTCGTTCCTCGCGTTCATCATCCTCACGACCGTGGCGCTCACCTTCGCCAGCGACATCTTCAACTTCCTCGCCAAGCCGCTGCTCGACGTCTTCAAGGACAAGCCCGAGCTGCGCACGATGATCTACACGAGCCTGATCGAGAAGTTCTTCACGAACATCAAGGTCGGGATCTGGACGGGCTTCTTCTTCTCGTTCCCGATCTTCGCGATCCAGATCTGGAAGTTCGTGGCGCCGGGCCTCTACAAGAACGAGCAGAAGGCGTTCCGCCCGTTCCTGGTCGCGACGCCGATCCTGTTCTTCGCCGGCGGCGCGTTCGTCTATTTCCTCGTCATGCCGATGGCGTGGCAGTTCTTCGCCCAGTTCGAGCAGACCGGCGCCACGAACGAGGCGATCCGCATCCAGCTCATGCCGAAGGTGAGCGAGTATTTCTCGCTCGTGCTCCAGCTCATCTTCGCGTTCGGCATCTGCTTCGAGACGCCGGTGCTGCTGGGCCTGCTCGCGCGGGCAGGGCTCGCCACGTCGAAGGGCCTCGCCTCGAAGCGGCGTTACGCGATCGTCATCATGTTCATCATCGCCGCGATCATCACGCCGCCCGACGTGATCTCGCAATTGGCGCTCGCGATCCCGATGTGCATCCTTTACGAGATCGGCATCATCGTCGCCCGGCGCATCGAGAAGCAGAAGGCCGCGCAGGACGCCGCCTTCGAAGCCGAGCTCCGCGACGAGTCCCCCGCCGCCGAGAAGAAGTCGACGGCGTAAACCTGTTCGATCGCGGCCACGGCACGTGCACTGCAGCCGGCGTTGGCAGCGCAACTTCGTTTCGTCTACTATTGGCGCGATGCCTACGGCGCAAAACAGCCGAGGCACCCATGGGGGACAAATCGATGTGCCGTTACTGCGACGATCTCGCGGCGCGCCATGCGGCGCCCGCGTCCCGACGCTTTTTTCTGGGTTCGGCGGCGGCCGCCGCCACTTTGGCGCTCGCACCCGCGAGCTTCGCGCAATACACGGCGCCCAAGCCGCAAAACGCCATATCGCCCGACGCGGCGCTCGATCGCCTCCGGGAGGGCAACGCCCGCTACGTCAGCGGGTTGACCAAGCGGCACGATTTCAAGCACGAGCGCGAGCCGCTTGCGACCGGACAGAATCCGTATGCGAGCATCCTGAGCTGCGCGGACTCGCGGATCGCACCGGAATACGCGTTCGATTGCGCCCGCGGCGACCTGTTCGTGTGCCGCGTCGCCGGGAATTTCGTCAACGACGACGTGCTGGCCAGCTTCGAATACGGCGTGGCCGTGCTCGGCGTGCCGCTGCTGATGGTTCTCGGTCACGAGTCTTGCGGCGCGGTCGGCGCGACGATCAAATCTCTGAAAGACGGCACCACGCTGCCCGGGCGCCTTCCTTCGCTGGTGACGGCGCTCGGTCCGGCCGTCAAAGAGACGGCGGGTCAACCCGGCGACGCGCTCGAAAACGCCACGCGGCGGAATGTCGTGAAAAGCGTCGCGAAGCTCGAAGCCGCCACGCCGATTATCGCCAAGGCAGTCGCGGAGAAGAAGCTGCGCGTCGTCGGCGGCATTTACCACCTCAAGACGGGACGGGTCGAGGTCCTCGCCTAGCGCCAGCCCCCACCACGAGTGAAGTGCCGCATCCGCTCACCACATCGACGCTCGCCCACTACGACCGCAATGCGCGGTCGTTCTGGGAGGGGACGAAGAATCACGACGTGGCGCAAAACGTCGCCGCGCTGCTCGGCGCGATCGAGGGCGCGCCGCCTTTCGCGATCCTCGATTTCGGCTGCGGGCCGGGGCGCGATCTCGCGCATTTCCGTTCGCTGGGCCATGAGGCGATCGGCCTCGACGGCGCTGCGAATTTCGTCGCCATGGCGCGCGAGCATTCGGGCTGCGAGGTGTGGCATCAGGATTTCCTGGCGCTCGATCTGCCGCCTTCGCGCTTCGACGGAGTCTTTGCGAACGCCACGCTGTTCCACGTGCCGGGAGCCGAATTGCCGCGCGTGCTGCGCGAATTGCACGCGGCGCTGAAGCCGCGCGGCGTGCTGTTCGCGTCCAATCCGCGCGGCGAGAACCAGGAGGGGTTCAACGGCGAGCGCTACGGCGCCTACTGGAACCTCGAGACCTGGCGCGATTTCGTCACCGCCGCCGGCTTCACCGAGATCGCGCACTATTACCGTCCGCCCGGATTGCCGCGCGACCAGCAGCCCTGGCTCGCGACCGTGTGGCGTAAGGCCTAGGCGCCGTCGCTTTACGCAAGCGGCAGCGCGGCCTATAAACCGCGCCGAACCCACGCAGACATTTCCCATGCTCGACGTCAAATGGATCCGGGAAAACCCGGGCGCCCTCGACGAGGCGTTGCGGCGGCGCGGCCTGCCGCCGCTCGGCGACGAGGTGCAGAAACTCGATGCCAAGCGCCGCGCCGCGCAGACCGAGGCGCAGCGCGTGCAGGCCGAGCACAACGCGCTCTCGAAGGAGATCGGCATCGCAAAGGCCAAGGGCCAGGACGCGGCGCCGATCCTCGCCAAGGTCGGCGCGCTCAAGGCGAAGCAGGCCGAGCTCGAAGAGGCGATGAAAGCGAGCGACGCCGAACTCGAGCGGTTCCTCGCCGTCGTGCCGAACGCGCCGGCGGCGGACGTGCCCGAGGGCAAGAGCGCCGACGACAACCCGGTCGTGCGCCGCTCGGGGCCGATCGCGAAGCCGGATTTCGCGCCGAAGCAGCATTTCGAGCTCGGCGAGGCGCTCGGCCTCATGGATTTCGAGCAGGCCGGCGTCATCTCCGGCGCGCGCTTCACGATCCTGAAAGGCGCGCTGGCGCGCATGGAACGCGCGCTCGGACAGTTCATGCTCGACCTGCATACAACCATGAACGGCTACACCGAGGTGAGCCCGCCGCTGCTCGTGCGCGACAAGGCGCTCTACGGCACCGCGAACCTGCCGAAATTCGCCGAAGATCTGTTCCGCACGACGAATGATTTTTGGCTGATCCCGACGGCCGAAGTCCCGCTCACCAATCTCGCCGCCGGCAGACTGCTCGACGAAAAGCAGTTGCCGCTGCGCTTCACGGCGTGGACGCCGTGCTTCCGCTCGGAAGCCGGCGCCGCGGGCAAGGATACGCGGGGGATGCTGCGCCAGCACCAGTTCTACAAGGTGGAATTGGTCTCGATCGCGCATCCCGAGAAATCCGAGGAGGAGCACGAGCGCATGACGGCCTGCGCCGAGGCAGTGCTGAAGCGCCTCGGCCTGCCGTTCCGCACGGTGATTCTGTGCACCGGCGACATGGGCTTCGCTTCGAAGAAGACCTACGACATCGAGGTGTGGCTGCCGGGGCAGGGGATGTATCGCGAGATCTCGTCGTGCTCCAACTGCGGCGATTTCCAGGCCCGGCGCATGGACGCCCGCTATCGCCCGGCGGGACAAAAGGGCACGCGCTTCGTTCACACGCTGAATGGCTCCGGCATCGCGGTGGGCCGCGCGCTGATCGCGGTGATGGAGAACTACCAGCGCGCGGACGGCAGCATCGAAATTCCCGAGGCGCTGCGCCCCTACATGGGCGGCATGACATCGATCGGCGGCAATGGCTAACGCGATCACCGACCTCTCCAAGACCCGCATCCTGATCTGCAACGACGACGGGATCCAGGCCAAGGGCATCCGCCTGCTGTTCGAGATTGCGAAATCGCTGACCGACGACGTGTGGGTCGTGGCGCCCGAGGCCGAGCAATCCGGGGCCAGCCATTCGCTCACGTTGCGCCGCCCGCTCCGGAAGCGCCGCTTCGCGCAGAACTGGTACGCGGTGGACGGCACGCCGACCGACTGCGTGCTGATGGCGGTGACGCAAATCCTCGCCGACCGGCGCCCCGATCTCGTGATGTCGGGCGTCAACCGCGGCGCCAATCTCGGCGAAGATGTGACGTATTCCGGCACCGTCGCCGGCGCGCGCGAGGCGGTGATGCTCGGCATCCCGGCGATCGCGCACAGCCTGATCGTGGCGCTCAACAAGCCCGCGAAATGGGACACGCCGCGCGAGCACGGCGCGGCGCTCGTGCGCCGCCTCACCACCGCCGGCTGGGCGCCCAACACGATCATCAACGTGAACTACCCCGACGTTCCGCCCGACCAGGTGAAGGGCACCGAAGTGTGCGGCCTCGCGCGCCGGAAGCTCGGCACGCAATGGGTGGAAGGCGTCGATCCGCGCGGCGCGCCCTATTACTGGCTCGGCATGCAGCGCGAGGAAGAGGTGCTCGAAGGCACCGATCTCCACGCCGTCATGCAAGGCCGCATCTCGGTGACGCCGGTGCAGCTCGAGCTCGTGCACAAGCCGAGCCTCGATTCGCTCAAATCCGCGCTGGGCTGAAGCTAGGTAGGGTGAGTCTTTTTTCTTAGCCGCTTGCGTGCGATAAGGGCGCCGATGATCTCCCGGCCGCTCCCATGAAAGCCGACACCCGCCGCGCGCGTCTCGTGATGGAGCTGCGCCAGGGCGGCGTGACGGACCGGGACGTTCTGGCGGCGATGGAGCGGGTGCCGCGCGACGCGTTCGTGCCGGATTTCTTCAAGGACCGCGCCTGGGAGAACACTGCGCTGCCGATCGGCGCGGCGCAGACGATCAGCCAGCCGCTGATCGTGGGCCTGATGACGCAGGCGCTCGAAGTTGCGAAGCTTCACAAGGTGCTCGAGATCGGCACCGGCTCCGGCTACCAGACCGCGATCCTGGCCAAGCTCTGCCGCCGCGTTTACACGGTCGAGCGCATCAAGGAGCTGCTCGCCGGCGCCGAGGCGCTGTTCGACAAGCTCCACATCCGCAACGTGACCACAAAGCTCGACGACGGCAGCCGCGGCTGGCCCGAGCAGGCGCCGTTCGACCGCATCATCGTCACGGCGGCCGCCCCCAAAGTGCCCGAGACGCTGCTCAACCAGCTGGCACCCGGCGGCGTGATGATCGTCCCGGTCGGCGCCGCAGCGGAGGATCAGGTGCTCGTCCGCATCCGCCGCGACGAGTCCGGCGGCTTCCACCACGAATTCCTCACCGGCGTCCGCTTCGTGCCGCTGGTGGAGGGCGAGACGGGGTAGCGCGGCTCGCGTGGAGCATGGTTCATTTCGCGCCCTTGTCCGAGCAGAATCTGCGCGAATTGCGCGCCGATTGGCCGTCCGGCTACGGTGAGGCGCTTCTGCGGCTGGCGGGCAAGGCGGCGCGGATGTTCTGCCTCCTGCCGCCGGACGCGCCCGGCCTGGCCTTCGTCGGCGCGCAATTCAACCCGGCATCGTTTGGTTTCGATGGCGACCTTCCCGCCATGAGCGCGTCCGGAAAGGGAGCCGATCTGTCCGGCGCGGTTCAGTCCTGCATTTGCGAAGGCGTCGAGTTCCTGTCGCAGCTGAGCTTTTGCTGCGAAAACCTGAAAGTTGCATTGGCACAGGAATCCGAATGCGGGCTGTCGAGCCGGGCTCTCGGCGATTTCTTGGAGCTGCTTGCGGCCGAGGCCTCGATCCGGTCTATGCCGATCCGCTGGATTGAAGCCCGCGACGTGGCTAATTCCGCGCGGGTGCGCGTTCCCGCTGCGCTTTGCCGGCGCAACCTCGTGCCTCCCGAACCGGTTCGGCCGCGCACCAAGCTCAGCAATGGCTGCGCGGCCGGCCCCAACCAGGAAAGAGCTATTCAGCACGGCCTTCTGGAATTGATCGAACGGGATGCGGCCGCGCTCTGGTGGCGCGGAGGAAAGCCGGGCCGTCGGCTGACCGCAAGTCTGCTGGCGGAGGCGGCTGCGTTTCTCGAAGGCCTGCGTCGCGGTGTACGGACGCGCGTGTCGTGGCTGCTCGATATCACCACGGATCTCGGCGTGCCTTGCGTCGCGGCGCTCTCCGCCGACGAATCCGGGCGCGGACTGGTTGCCGGGTTTGCCGCGCACCTGACATACGCGGGCGCTATGCGCGCCGCGATGCTCGAGATGTGCCAAATGGAGCTCGGCCTGCGGGTCGTGGAATTGAAGGTCGAGCAGGACGGCGAGGCCTCGCTCGGCGAATCGGACCGCAAGCACTTCGAGCGGGCGAGGGGCCTCGATGCGCGCACTTGCGCCGCGCTCAAGCCTTCCGATGGGGACGGCGCGGCCGAGAGCGGCCCGCCCGGCCCGGAAGGCGACGGACTCGCATGGCTTGCCGGGCGCCTCGCGCGATGCGGTATCGAGGCGTACGTCGTGGATTTATCCCGGCCGCAGCTCGGCATTGCGGCCACCCAGGTCCTTGCCCCGAGGCTGCAGCCTATGCCCTCGGATGTCGTCACGCCTCGCCTTGCGAGGCAGATCGAGATCTGGGGGGGTGGATTCGGACTCACAAATGCGATTGAATTGATTTAGGGGCATCACTCGCGCATTCCTTTTGGGCCGCGCATGTCGGAGGGAAACACGTCCGCCGAGAAGACCGGGTCGTCGGTCGCGGCGTCTCCGCTTGCGAGCGCCCGGCCGCGGCGCTTGAGTCTGTCGCTGCTGGGCGGCGTTTCGTTGCAGTGCAACGGACGCGAGCTGATCATCCAGAACCGCAAGGCCAAAGCGCTGCTCGGCTATCTCGCGCTCACGGCAAACGCGCGCGACACGCGCGAGCGCATCGTCGGGCTGCTCTGGAGCGAGACCGAGGAGGGCAACGCGCGCGCCTCGCTGAGGCAGGTCTTGCATATGTTGCGCGAGGCATTCGAATCCGCCGGCTTCGAAGGCTTCTCGACCGCGCGCGTCGACGTCGTGCTCGATCAGGACACGGTGCAGGTCGATGTTGCGGCCGTGCTCGCCAGCGCTGCGTCGGGCCGCCCGCACCGGCTGCTGCTCGACACGCCGCACATCGACGAAACCCTGCTCGCAGGCTTCGACGATCTCGATCCGTCGTTCCGGTCTTGGCTCGCGGTGCAGCGCGAGAATTTGCGCCAGAAGCTGATCCGCGCCCTCGAAGGACGGCTCGCGGAGACGGCGCAGGAGCCGCGCACGACCCAGGCGGTGGCGGAGGCGCTGTTCCAGCTCGATCAAACCCACGAAGCCGCATGCCGGCGTCTCATCCAATGCCGTGTCGAGCTCGGCGATACCGCCGGAGCGCTCTCCGCTTACAGGAGGCTCTGGGACTTGCTGTCGGCGGAGTACGACACGGAACCCTCCGAGGAAACCCAGGCGCTGATTGCGGCGATCAAAACCGGCGCCTACCGGCCGGCGCCGCCGGCCGTGGAAGCCGGGCCGGTGCGGTCGCCGGTTGCGCTGGCGGACGCTGGCGCCGCCTCGGCCGAGAAACTGCGCGCCAGCCGCCCGGCCTTGCCGAAGCTGGCCCTGACCCTCGGGCGCTTCGACCTCGAGGGGATCAGCGAGGAAAACAGGCACGTCGCCGTGGCGTTCCGTTTCGATCTCATGTCGAAGCTGGTGCGGTTTCGCGAGTGGGCGCTAATCGACGGCGAAATGCTTCCCATACCGCTGCACAAGATCGCGATCGCACAGCCCTTGTATCTCCTGTCGGTCAAATTCTTTGCCGGTTTCTCGCAGCCCAATTTCAGCATGGTTCTGCAGGCCGTCGAGACCGGTCAGGTCGTCTGGAGCGAGCGCTTCGGCCTCGGCGCCGAGGACTTTTTCGGCGCGCAGCAAGCGATTCTGCATCGCATCGCCGGCGCGCTCAACGTGAACCTCTCGATCGAGCGCCTGAACCGGCTCGCGTCGATGCCGGACGTATCGCTCGAGATCTATGATCGCTGGCTCCGCGGACAAATGCTGGGAATGTCGTTCAGAGACGACGCGCGGCCCCGCTCGGTGCAGATGTTCGAATCCATCGTCGCCGACGCGCCCGGTTTTGCGCCCGCGTACAGCAGCCTCGCGCAGGTCGAGAATTCCAATCACATCGTGTATGCGGGAACGTACCGCACCGCGCAGACCCAGCAACGCGCGATCATGCTGGCAAAGACGGCGGTGGGCCTCGATCCCCTGGATTCACGCGCTCAGCTCTGCCTCGGCTGGGCCTATGCGATGAACGGCGGCTTCGATTTGGCGGAATTTCATTTCCGGCAGGCCCGCGAGCTCAACGAGGGCGATCCGTGGACCCTGACATCGGCGGCTCAGGGCCTCGCGTTCTGCGATCAGAAGGCCGAAGCCCTCGAGCTGGCCGATTTCGCGCTCGCAAGCGTGCCGTTTCCCTCCCCGCTGCAATGGCAGTACCAGTGCCAGACACGGTTCGTCTGCGAAGATTACGCGGGCAGTCTCGCGGCCGCGGAACGGGTGGGCGGCGCCATCCCCTATTGCGGGGCGTGGCACGCGGCGGCGCTGGCGCAGACCGGACGGGCGGCGGAGGCGGCGGCGGAGATCCGCCGCTTTATCGGCGTGATCGAAAAGAACTGGCACGGTGCCGCTGCCGATCCGCCGGAATTGAATACCCGGCCGCCGTGGCGCTGGGATCATCGTCATGGAGGTAATAATACTTGAACGCCGCTTCGCCCCATCGGTCC
>JAANMW010003244.1_pt1 | contig 13065 bp, 10 predicted proteins | sample 7279671 | NCBI WGS metagenome assembly JAANMW01 (sample SAMN14094541, study PRJNA606508) | bioreactor metagenome | isolation source: A lab-scale SPAN reactor treating ammonium-rich wastewater day 247 | place: Ireland: Galway | collected 2017-09-19
TGAAGCGCTGTCGGAGAGCAGTGAGAGTTGGATTTATGCCGCCATGATTCATCTGATGGCCCGCCGTTTAGCCCAAACTTGACTTTCAAAACACGCTCTTCATGTTAAAGTCCAAATACCGAGAACCTGTAAGGAGGAGATCGTAATGATACCCGTTCGACGTGTATGGATCGTGTTTGCGTGCCTGATTTGCGCAATCACGGTGCCGCCTGTCGCGGCTCAGCCCGCGCCCCGTGCCGTTCAGGTTATTCCGAACGCCGCAAATAACAATAAGTCTTCAGCTTATCAGTTTGGCCCCGATGCCGAGATGATAGTAACTGGTGTGGAGAACGCCACCATCGAAGGGAGTGAATCACAGCACTCGTGCCTGTCGTCACCATCGGCCGGAAGCAAGTCCGTCTGGTTTGAAGTGTTCTTGGTCGAAGGCCAAGTCTCGATCAACACCGCCGGCACCAGCTACGGCACTGGAAGCGGCAACTCGCCCGATTCGGTGATGTCGCTCTACTTTGGCAATCGGTTCACGCCGTTTAGTCAACTTATACCTATCGCATGCAACGATAACGGAACCAACGCCGCTGCTTTCGCGAATCTCCCGATTTCGGTCAGCGGAACCTACCTGATTCAGGTTTCTGCGAGCACAGCGATCACCGTGACAACGACCTCGCAGGTCAACGTGTTGGTCACTCACAGCCCGGATGCGCCTGCCTCGAATGACCAACCCAGCGGGGCGAAGTCGCTCAAGTTCCCCGTCCTCGGCGCGCTGGTGGACACGTACTACGCGACGGCCGACCTCAATGAGCCGTCCGACCCCGCGCTTGCTGGTCCAATCTACTACACGGTTTGGTACAAATTCGACCTTGCTGACGCATCGCCAATCGTCATTCAGCAGCTTAATCTCAACTCGTTTGTCGACCTCTGGTTCACATTCTATGAGGACAATGGCGGCACGCTTGTTATCCCCACGGGGAGAATCAGCAGCAGCATAGGTTTTACCAGCGCGCTCCTTAACCCCGGTTCGTACTACATTCGAGTAGGATCGATGACGCCTAGCCCTGCCCTTACCGAGCAGTTCGTCGCCACGGGTTACTTGGTGCCGAATAACCTCGACTTCAGTGTTGATGGTTATGAAGATACCGACACAAGTGGCCTGCCCGTGGCCGACCTTAGCGGCTGGACGGTCACGAACGGCGACCCCGGCGAGACGGCGATATGCGACACGATTGCGCCGTTTAACTGCTACTTCTTGTTCGACAGCAGCGGCGCCGGTGAGGCGACAAAACTCAAAGCGAAAGTCAATCTAGCCGACTATAAGATCAAGACAGGCGACGTCTTCACGTTCAACATGTCGACCACGCTAGTGGGTGATCCGAATCTGGCGATTAGCGTCAAGCTGGTCGATGCGGCCGGCGCCAGCCTCAAGTTCAGCAAGAAGTACGAAATCAGCATCCCCGACTTCTTCCAGTTTATCTCGTTAGCCCCGACGCCGATCAAGCCGGTGAAGGCTATCGTGAAACTCAAGAACAAGGACACCGACTTTGGCGACACGGTCAAGCTTGACAATTTCGTCGCTGGCGTGCTGCGGCTTGGCAAGTACCACAGCCGGTTTACGCCGGTGCTGAACGGGCTAAAGCTTGAACTGACCGAGGCGTGGTTGAATTCGGGCGGCGATGATCTGCTGCCGGTACCCGCCGCGCCCAAGCCTAGCGCTGGCTGGCGATAGGCGTTTGGCCTGTCACGAGTGACCTTCACCCCGAACCCCTCTCCCGACCTGCGGTGCCCCCGCTGATCGTCAGGGAGAGGGGAACGTTGGTGAGCGTGTCATTTCCGTCATCTGCCGGTGACACGCACGGGCGGCATGGATAGGCGGAAATGGGTCAGGTGCAGGGCGCTGTTCTTCACGCGAAGAAGCGCGATTCTTCGATGATCTCCAGCGGCGGGACGAGCGTCGTCTCGATCACGGACTTGCCGGTGCGCCGCATATACGCCTGCACTGTGTGATAGCCGAGCGCGTAGCCTGCATAGGCCGGGATTCCGATCGGCTCAGAGCCGCTGAAACCACCGCTGATCGGGTCGCCGAAGATGTACTGGCGAACGGTGTTGAAGTCGGTGAGCGCGAAGGCATCACGGAAGCGCGCTTTAGTCTCCTCAAGCCGGGTCATATCGAACTCGGTGACCCACGGGCCGACTTTGTCCGCGCCGTACAGCGCCGCGCCGAACGACTCCGCCAGCCCTTCGTTGACCATATAGGATGCCAGCGATGCGATGATCGCGCCTTGGCCGTACAGCCAGCCGACGAACTGATGGTGCATCTCGTGGGCCGTCGCGGCCTGCACCGCCTTGACGTTCTCCCGAGTCGGCCTGCTGTACGTAACCATCACCGCGCCGGGGATCGCGCCGAAGCCCGCGTAGCCGATGTCGATCCCGCCGTAGGTCTGCGGTTGTGTGAGCAGCAGCGCGAACGTGATGTCGCCGACGACGCTCAGGTCGGCGTGCTTCTCGAACGCAGCACGGGCGTCCTCAACTGCACGCGCCGCTTTGTGCCATGCGTCGGCTTGAACCAGCGTGGCGAACGGCTTCGCCTGCGGGGCGCTGCTGCCGCCCGCGAACTGTTCCGGCGACATGCCCCACTGCGCGAACGCGCCCGGCCCGCCGAACCTCTGCGCGAGGCTGGAGAACGGCATGGCGATCTCACGCTCAAAGAGAGCGGCGCGGGCCTCGGCGTCCGGCGCGTCGAACAGCTTCCGGTAGGCCGACTCGATGTCGAGAATAGTGATCGTCATGATTCCCTCCGCTGCGTTTCGTCTCGATGTATCCAACGATACGGCCTGACGTAACGTCAGGCTCAACCTCCAGCGGATGGGGAATACATGCCCGGCGATAAGGTGGCGTGACCCCAATCGGCCGCCGCGAAAAAACGCCCCTCACCGGATGCGGACGAGGGGCGTCAAGCCATGCTCATACGATGTGGACTAGCCGATACGCGCGCCGAAACGGCGGAAGTCCTCGCGGCTGCTGCACCGTTCACCGTCGGGCAGGGTCGCGCCGTCGACGTTGGCGCCGGTCAGCACTGTGCCGCGCAGATTGGCGTCCTCGAAGGTCGCGCCGCGCAGATCGGCTTCGCTGAGGTTGGCGTCGCGCAGGTCTGCGCTCAAGAACACCGCGCGTTCGAGACCGGCATGTTCGAAGTTCGCGCCGCCGGCGTTGGCGTCCTCGAACGAACAACCGTCCATCGACGCGCCGCCGAGGTTCGCGCCGCTCAGATTCGTGTTTTGGAACACGGCGTTGGAGAGCTGCGCGCCTTTGAAGTTCGCCCCCACCGCCTCGGCGTCTTCAAACGACGTGTTGACGAGGTTCGCGCCGGACAGGTTGGCGCTGCGCAGCTTGGCGTTCTGGAACACGCTGTTCGACAGCTCAGCGCCGCTGAAGTTGACCGCGGTCGCGTCGGCGTCCTCGAAGCTGGAATTGCCGGCCTGCACCGCGTCGAAGTTGGCGCTGCGCAGCGCCGCGTCGGTGAACATCGCGCCGGTGAGCACCGCGCTGCTGAAATTGGCGTTGTCCAGCGTGGCGTCCTCGAAGCTGGCGTATTCTGCGTTGACATCACCGGCGTTGACGCCGTGCATGACGGCGCTGTCGAAGCTGGCGCGGCTGAGGTTGGCGCCGTGCATGTTGGCGCTGTCGAGCACGGCATCGCTGAAAATCGCGTAACTGAGGTTGGCGTTTTGCAGGACAGCGCCGCGCAGTTTGGCGTCGCGGAAGTTGCCGTGATTGGCGTCGACATCGGTCAGGTTCGCGCCGCTGAGATCGGCGTCCTCGAAGTTGGCGTTCGCCATCGCTTGGCCGGAGAGGTCTGCGCCGCGCATGCGAGCCTCACGCATCTGGCCGAAGTCGATCGCGCTCAACGCCCGGCTGATGGTCGAGCGCGTCATGTTCAGGATTTGCTCCTGCAAGTCACGGCCCATCGAGCGCAGTTCACGGGCGCGCTCGCGCATCTCGCGGCGGAATTCCTCGGTCGCGGCGGCCCATTCCTCGCGGTCGAAGTCGAAGCTGAACTCGAAGTCGTCGTCGTTGCCTTCGTCATTCTTGCGCTTGGCGTGTTCTTCGGCGAAGCGCGCGTCCAGCTTACGCTTGATCTCGGACTTTCCGGCATCGCTGCTTTCATCTTCGACATCGTCGGGCCGTTCGACGTAGGTGAAGAAGCGGTGTGGGCGGTGCGGACGTTCCGGCCGGGCCGGTCTCGCTGGCGGGGCTGGGGGGACAGGCGGAACCGGAGGCACGGGCGGAACCGCGCCGCGCTGAGGACGCTGCGGGAACGGCAGCATCGACTCAAGATACGATTCAAGCTGCGTGGCGGCGGTCGCTACGAGAGTGACAGCCTTGCGCTCCGCGGCCTCGTCTTCGGTGTTCGGGTTGATCTTGAGGGTTGGGATGAAGAAGTCGTCAGGCAGCAGCTCACTGATGCGCCCGTGCAGCGCCTGATACTGGTTGACGGTCATCGCCGCGATCCCCTCGTACGAGCTGGTTTGGATCGCGCGTTCGGTGGAACGCTGTAGGGCGCGGACAGCTTGCAGCAGTTGAGCGAGTTGTTGGGTTTGAGCGGGTTCCATGGGGGTTATCCTCCGGCGAGCATCGGTTCTAGGCGGTCATCAACCGGTTGAGGCTGCGAGTCGGCGGAGAGGGCGAGCAGCACGTCCGGACGGACCATGCCGCGTAGACTGCGTTTGGCGTGGAATAGGCGCGACTTCACGGTTCCGACGCTGGTCTGCATGACCTCTGCAATCTCCGCTTGACTCAGCTCTTCCTCGCAGAACAGGATCAGGGTTTGGCGCTGGAGTTCGGGCAGGCGGTCGATCGCTTCACGAACCTCCAGCCCAAGCAGCAGCCAATGTGCGATCTCCTCCGGGCCGCTGCCGTCATCGCGCAGTTCAAACGCGACACGATCCGCGGCGCCATCGTCGTCCATCGAGACGCCGGGCCGGCGTCCCCACTGGCGCATCACGTCGTAGCAGGCGTTGCGCGCCACGCGAAAGACGTAGGGCCGCAGCTTGGCCGGCGGGTCGATCTCGCCCAGATGGATATACAGCGCCAGCAGGGTCTCCTGCACGACGTCGTCGCAGATCGGGTCGTCGCGCAGCAGGCGGCGCACGAAGCGGCTGACGTCAGGCTCCAGCGCCAGATACAGCGACTCGAAAGCCTGCGGGTCGCCCGCTTGGGCCGCCCTCAGAAGTTCGGTTTGCTCTGGCGACACGTCCACGCTGTTTCCATCCACCCCTGTTCAACCGGGTCTGATGGGTGATACGCACGGCAGCGCGAATCGGTTCAAAGTCCGCGCGCCGGCCGGGGCATCACACGTTAATCAGCCCACCGTCGATGGCGATGGCCTGCCCGGTCAGGAACGGGGCGCGGTCGCTGAGCAGAAAACATACCGTCTCGGCCACTTCTTCGGGCTTGCCGAGACGGCGCATCGGCACCGATTCGAGTGTCTTGTCGACCATGCCGGGCCGGATGTCCTCGATGGCCGCGACCATCTGCGTGTCGGTGTAGCCGGGGCAAACCGCGTTGACACGGATGTTGTAGCGCGCGTATTCAGCCGCGGCCGACTTGGTCAGGCCGATCACGCCGTGCTTGCTGGCCGCGTAGACCGCGTTCATCGGGAAGCCGATCAGGCCGGCCACCGACGCCATGTTGACGATTGCGCCGCCACCCTCGCGCCGCATGTACGGATACTCGTACTTCATGCATAGCCACACGCCCTTGAGGTTGACGGCCATCGTCTGATCCCACTGTTCCTCGGTGAGCATGTGCGTGCGCGAGAGCGTCCCGCCGACGCCGGCGTTATTGAACGCGCCGTCAAGCATGCCGAACGCCCCGGCCGCGGACTTGACGAACGCCTCGACCTCATGGGCCGCCGACACGTCGACCGGCGCGCTGATCGCCTCGGAACCCAACGCGCGCGCCATCTCGGCCGTCTCGTCGACGCCGGCTTGATGAAGGTCGCATAAGGCGAGCTTCGCGCCATAGCGCGCGGCGGCGAGCGCGGTCGCGCGGCCCAGCCCACCCGCCGCCCCGGTGATCAGGATAACTTTGTTCTCCAGCATGATCCGACCTTTTGCGTCCGGCTTGCCCGATAATCGACGCTGATTGTACCGTGTCCGGGGGCGGCGCGGAGGCGGCGTATGCACAGGCTGGCCGCGGGATGACGCCGGTCAATATCCCAAACGACCGGCCGAGTCGCACTTCGCCGCGAATCTGATATTAGACTCTCGTTTGATTCTGGCGATGATCTTTGCCGTAATCCCAACTGCGGTGTTATGCTCACGCATGCGCCACACCCGGCCTACGTGAAACTGTGTGGGCTGTCGGTGTGCGCGCACGATGTTCGCCTTTCAACAGGGAGCAGTTCTATGCGATTCAACACACGTTTCTTTGTTCTTGTACTGACCCTCGCGGCGCTTTTCGTGTCGCTGGGTGCGGTCGCTGCGCAGGACGGTAAAGTCCTGTACACCAGCCGCCAAATGGGGCCGGACGATGTTCCAACCCTCGATCCGTCTCAGGCCTCGGACGTCCCGTCGGTGCAGATCATCGTCGAGATCTTCCCTGAACTGATCCGTCTCCATGAGGAATCGGTACTCACCGAACCCGGTATGGCGACGTGGACGGTCAGCGATGATGGCTTGGTCTACACATTCAGCATTCAGCCGGAAGTGCCGTGGGTGAAGTACAACGCCGACAGCGGCGCGGTCGAGCAGGTGATGGTTGACGGCGCGCCGCGCTACGTGCAGGCGCAGGACTTCGCTTACACGATGGTTCGCACGCTGGATCCGAACGTCGCCTCGGACTACGGCTACGTGCTGGCCCCGTGGGTGGTTGGCGGTTCTGAACTGAACAGCCTTGACACCGAAAGCGCCACCTACGAAGCGGATCGTCAGGCGGCGATTGATGCGCTCGGCATCAACGTGGTCGATGACTACACATTGGAAGTCACCGTCACCAAAGCGTCGGCCGCAGTTCAATCCATCTTTGCGATGTGGATCACCACCGCAACCCCCGGCTGGCTGATCGATGAACTCGGTGATGTCTGGATTGAAGCAGAGAATATCGTGACTTACGGCCCCTTCGCGGTGAAATCGTGGGATCACGGCGCTGGTATCACACTGGTCAAGAACCCGTTCTTCGCCGGTGTGGGCGCTGTTCCTGCGGCCAAGCTGGACGAGGTCGTCTTCCAATTCCTCGACCCCGCCGCGCAGTTCCCCGCCTATGAAGCCGGGACGCTGCAGGTGGCCGAGGTTGACGGCACGATGATCCCGCGCATCAAGGCGGATCCCGCCCTGTCTGCGCATTACTACGCCGCTCCGGGCTCCTGCACCTACTACTACGGTTTCAACCAGACTCGCGAGCCGTTCAACGATGCACGCGTCGTGCGCGCCTTCAGCGCCGCGCTCGACCGTCAGGCGATTGTCGATGCGGTGACGCAGGCGGGTGAGCTGCCGGCGTACATGTTCGTGCTGCCCAGCATGGCGGCCGCGCCGAAGCAGGAAGACTACCCGGATCAGACGATCAAGTTCGATCCCGAATACGCCAAGGCCCAGCTTCAGGAGTACCTCGACGAGAAGGGCATCACCGCTGCTGATATTACCGGCACGCTGCTGCACAACAACAGCACTGCCCATGCGGCGATTGCACAGGCCGCGCAGGCGATGTGGGCCGACACGCTCGGCGTCAACATCCAGATCAGCGCGCAGGACTTCGGCGTGTACCTTGACCAGCGCCGTGACGCGGATATCTACCGCGCTGGCTGGTGCTTCGACTACCCCGATGCTAATAACTGGTACTACGATGTCTTCCACAGCTCGGTCGACCCGGACAACCACTTCAACAACGCCGAATACGATGCGTTGGTTGAAGCGGCAGCGGTAGCGCCGACGGTTGAAGAGCGCGTGGCTCTGTATGCGCAGGCCGACGCGATCCTGACCAACACGGCCGCCTCGATCGCTCCGATCTACTACTATGTGACGGACGACATCACGGCGGACGGCGTTGAGCGTACTCACAGCGTCATCGGCCGTGAGTACTATGAGAAGTGGGATCTGGCTGGCTAACGCCGACCGATCACCGTTGTAGTGAAGTGGAGAGCCGCCCAGCGCGGCTCTCCTCCCTACAGCGTATTGACAGGTTGCGGCTGCACAAAGGGACGTCATTATGGGACGGTTTATCGCTCGTCGAATTTTGTGGATGCTGGTCGTGCTGTTCGCCATCTCGGTGGTGACGTTCGCCCTAATGCGCCTTGTTCCGGGCGGCCCCTTTAACACCGAACGCGGCATCCCCGAAGCGGTCAAGCGCAACCTTGAGCGCCGTTACAATATGGATGCCCCGATAGTTGTACAGTATCTCGACTACATGGGCGGTCTCGTCATTCCCCGCGTCACCGATCCGGAATGGAAGCAGTCCCAGCAGGAACACTACTTAATCAATATCGAGACGCCGTTTTTCGGGGCGGGGACTGCGCTGCGCTGGATGAACTTCGGCCCGTCGCTGAATTCACCGAACCGCACCGTGACGTCGATCATTGAGGACAGCCTGCCGATCTCGTTCGAGCTTGGGGCGGCGGCGCTGATTATCGCGTTGATGATCGGCATACCGGTTGGGACGATCGCGGCGCTGCGGCAAAACACCATCGTTGACTATATGAGTATGGCGATTGCGGTGACAGGCGTGTCGATCCCATCGATTGTCTCGGCGCCGCTGCTCAAATATATCTTTGCCGTCCAGCTTAAAGTGCTGCCGCCGAACGGGTGGGGGGGGATCGAATACGTGATCCTGCCGGCGTTCGCGCTCGGCTTTATCCAATCTGCGCTGATTGCGCGGCTGACGCGGGCGAGCTTGCTCCAAGTGCTGCGTGAAGACTATATCCGCACGGCGCGCGCCAAAGGGCTGAGCGAGCGTGTCGTCATTTCGATCCATGCGCTCAAAAACTCGCTGATCCCGGTCGTCACGGTCATCGGGCCGCTGGCCGCCGCGCTGCTGACCGGCACGTTCGTGGTCGAGACGATCTTCGGAATCCCCGGTTTGGGGCGTTCGTTCGTCGCGTCAATCGGCAATCGTGATTATCCGCTGATTATGGGCACGGTGCTGCTGTTTGCCTCGTTCGTGGTGATCGGTAACTTGCTGGTGGATATCGCCTACGCCGCGCTCGACCCGCGCATCCGTTACGACTAGGAGCAGTCATGGCCACGCAAACTCAATCCAGCGAAGCCAATGTGATTCGATTGGGTGAGCGCGTGCAGGGCGAAAGCCTGCTGCGCTCCTCGATGCGCCGGCTTCTGAACAACCGGATGGCGGTGTTCGGCCTGATTGTCATCATCGGGTTTATCTTGATCGCGCTGTTCGCTGACTTCATCGCGCCCTACGATTACGCAAAACAGACTTTGAGCGCGGCGAACTCGGCCCCGACGTGGGTGACGCGCGTGTTCCCAAGCATGATCCCGGTCGGCGAGGAGCGTGGGTTCGTCAAGGTGAACGAAGATTATGCGTTCGGCGCCGATCATCTAGGCCGGGACATCCTCAGCCGCCTGATTTACGGCTCGCGCGTGTCGCTGCTGGTGGCGATTGTCGGGCCAATCGTCGCGCTCAGCGTCGGCTTGACGCTGGGGCTGATCGCCGGTTATGTCGGCGGCCGGGTGGATAACTTCATTATGCGCGTGACCGACATCATGTACGCTTTCCCCACGCTGTTGTTCATTATTCTGTTGATGGCGTTTTTCCGGCCCAGCACCGGCCAGCTTGAGCCGGGAACGCTGGCGTATTCGCTGAACCGTTTCGATGCCAGCACCGGCGGCATGTTCTTTATCTTCGTCGGCATCGGCATCACAAGCTGGACGCAGATGGCGCGCCTCACACGCGGTCAGGTATTGAGCGTGCGCGAGCAGGAATACGTGGTGGCGGCCCGTGCGCTGGGGGTTAAAGACCGCGCGATCATGCTGCGCCATGTGCTGCCGAACATCCTCGGCCCGATCATCGTCGCGGAGACGCTGACGATCCCCGCGTATGTGTCGACCGAAGCGTTCCTCAGCTTTATCGGTCTTGGCGTCAACCCGCCGATGCCGAGCTGGGGTTCGATGATTAGTGAAGGGGCGTCGGTGATCTCGACCTACCCGAATCAGGCGATCTTCCCGGCGATGTTCCTGTTCTTCTTCATCTTCGCGTTCAACTTCCTCGGCGACGGCCTGCGTGACGCGCTTGACCCGCGTATGCGCGGCGCGGAGAAGTAGACGTCCCACCTTAACCACGCCCTCGCTGTGCGTGCAGACAGCGGCAGCACCGAATCTCCCCTCCGTCCTTTGTGGGCGAAGGGGCCGGGGGTGAGGGACTCGTCTGCTACCGTAGTTCGCGGCAGTCCGTATCGAAGTTTAGAAACACGTTGACGTCCCCGATGTTGAACTCATAGCCGTCGTCGTCGTAGGTGATGATGGCGACGGCATCGGCTGGCGCGCCGCGTTCGACCGCGACATCCCACAACTGCTTGAAACTGCACGTCGGCGCCGGGATCGTCTCGGTTGTCGCCTTGCGCGGCTCATCGACCTCGCGTTCGAGACCCAGATGTTTATACGAGTAGCTGGTCGAAACGCCGCCCCCGGTGCGCGTGACATGCCGAATCTGGCCGGGACGCCACGCTGAGACGGTCACCTTCTGTTCGTAGCGGTCGTCGGCGGAGCCGCCAGCGCCGACCGGCGGGGCTTCGGCCGGGCGCGGCACGGGGATGACGAACTCAAGGTCAACGCGCGGCATATAATTCTCGGCGGTGAGGTCAAGCGTCCCGTCGCGCCGGACGTAGTAGGCTCTCAGCATGATCAGCCCAACCGTCTCGGCATCACCCTGCGCGTAAGCGGCCAGTTCATTGTAGGTGGCGATTGGGTCGAAGTTGGCCGCGTCGCCGGGGACTTCGCGCGTATCTTCGCCGAAGACGTTCACGCCGAGCAGCGGCGCGACGACGAATAGCCCGATGGGCACGACGGTCGCGGCGACGATCACCAGTGCGATCACGCAGCCCAAGAAACGCATGCCCGTGCGGCGTTTGCGCGGCCTATAGATTGCCTGTGCGGAGTCGGTCAAATCCCGCATGGTTCTCCCCCGGATTCGAGTGTTGATTCGGATGCTGCAAATCAGTGTACAGCGAATTGGATTTATCGGCGCAAGCGGCGCACCAGCAGTAATCCAACGGCCACGGCCCCGGCCCATGCGGACGGCGAGAAGTCGAACAAGCCGGCCGACTCGCGCACGGTCAGCGGCATCGGCACGAACACGATCGCGAAGATCACCAGCGTGGCGACAGCGTACAGCCGCCGGCGCGGGTCGAGCCGGGTCACGTTATCCAATGGGACGGCGTGCGCGCGCCCGAACAAGATCAGAAGCACGAGGATCAGCAGCATGCCGCCGCTGGTGAAAAGTGTCAGCGCCGTCAGCAGGACGATCACTGGCAGGTAGGACTGTTTGGCGCGCTCGCCGATCAACGCGTACAGCACATGCCCGCCGTCAAGCTGGCCGATGGGCAGCAGGTTCAGGCCGGTGACGAACAGCCCCGTCCAGCCCGCCCACGCCAGCGAGTTCAGATACACGTCAAGATGCGCGCTGGGCAGCCATTCGCCGAAGATCAGGCGCTTCGACACGGCGTACAGCAGCGAGTTGCCTTCGATCAGACTCGGACCGAACGGGATCGGGCCGGTCGGCGACGTCGCGAGGCCGATCAGCAGGATCGGAACGGCGAAGATCAGCCCCGCCAGCGGCCCTGCCGCCCCGATCTCGAACAGCACTTTGCGGTTGCGCATCGGCTCGCGCAGTTGGATGAACGCGCCGAAGGTGCCGAACATGCCCCACGGAAACGGCAGAAAGTACGGCAGCGTCACGGCAACATGCCGGCGGCGCGCTGCGAAATAGTGGCCGAGTTCGTGCGCGCCGAGGATGAGCAGGATGCTCGCCGCGTATGGGATTCCGCGCCAAATCTCGCTCCACGGGTCTTGCGCCAGCACCATCGCCCGGAACGGGTTCTCGAAGCCGATCTCGTTGATCGCCATCAGCGTGCCGACATACAGTACGCTGATCAGCGTGGCGATGAACAGAATCAGGTTCCACGTCCATCCGCGCTGGCCGGGCTTTGCGCGCCCATTCACGATGTAGATGAGATGCTTCCCGGCGGCCTCGCGCAGCACCGGCGTCATGTCCAGCGGCTTGCAAGTCGCTTCGAGTGTCGCGTAAGCGGCTTCGCTCTCCACGGTGAGCCGCCCGTCGAAGCGCACCAGCAGCTCAGGCTCGTGCATCATCAGGATGATCGCGCCGCCGCTGTTTTCTTCCGGCCGCAGGGACTCGGGCGTGCGCTCCGCTTCGATCGCCATGACCTGCATCACCGCGACGCGGACGGCGTCTAGCTGCGGGCTGACACCGGGGATGGGGGCCACCGACTCGTCAGCCGCGGGCTGCGGTCGGCGGTCGTGGATGCTCGACGCGGGTTCGTTCAGCATGAAGGCTCCGTTACGACCCGCTTGACGGGGTCAGGATTTGCCACTGGCCGCCGCCCGGCAGCAGCTGCAAGACGGCGCCGTCGCCAGCGGTGATGAAGAAGTCGCTGCGTCCAGCTTGTTCGGCAAGACGGGTCGGGGCCTCTTGGTAGAAGCCGTCGAAGCTGCGTTCAGGGGCGGAGCCGCTTCCAAGCCGGTTGCGAACGCTGTCCACCCGCCGCCAGACCAAGCCGAGCCGTCCGACCGGCTGTACGAAGTTGGTGCCAGCGAATGCGCGGTCGAAGTTCTCGTCGCGCTCGGCGTCGATGCCGGGCCGGTAGGTGTTCTCGTAGCTTGACCATGCGGGCGCTGTGCCGTCGTTGAACAGCACGTAAACGCGATTTTCGGATTCGACGTAGATCATCCGGCCGCGCTCGAAAAGCTGTTCGACCACCACGGTCGGGTCAGCGTCGGAGATCGGGCAGCTGTCCGGCGTAGGGGTGAAGAACCACGCGATCGGGCAGGCCAGCGGGATCGTCAGGCGCTGCGAGACGGCCTGCGCGCCCTCGCCGATCACCAG
>JAANMW010003245.1_pt1 | contig 13056 bp, 12 predicted proteins | sample 7279671 | NCBI WGS metagenome assembly JAANMW01 (sample SAMN14094541, study PRJNA606508) | bioreactor metagenome | isolation source: A lab-scale SPAN reactor treating ammonium-rich wastewater day 247 | place: Ireland: Galway | collected 2017-09-19
ACGCGGTCGCCGGGGCTGACGACTTGCGAGGCGTCCTTCACGAATTGCCGGGCCAGCTGCGAGAGGTGGACCAGGCCGTCCTGATGGACATTCAGGATATTCGCCATAGGATAGGTTCTTCGGGAAATGCAGAGGACGGCATTTCTGAAGGTTTTTAAAATCCCCGCAAGGGGATAGAAGCACCGAGAATATAGCAAAGGGCGGGGGATTTGGCAAGGGGATGTTTCACTTTTTCAGCCACCTGTCCCCCGTAACGTTTCCGAAGATATCTTATGAGTTTCAAATCTTCCTTCTTTTTTGCTTGCGGTCGGGATTGGCTTGCTTGGTTAATGGGGGGGCTATTATATGATGGTTCCATCCCTCCATTGGAGGCGTAATACGAAGAAGATATTTTCATTAATGTATGAAACAGCAAAAAGAGCCATTAGATTTTCCAAGGCAGTTAATCAAAGGAAGGATTGCAGAGGTGGTTTTTGAGCAAATGTTCAGAGAAGCGGGAGACTTCGCTATTTTGAGGTTCGGCTATGAATACACGCTTCCGGAATTAGCGCAGTATCAGAAGAGTTATCGCGATAACGCAAAAGCGGACAAGGTGATGGAAACGGTGAGGCATGCGCCGGATTTTGTTCTTGCCTCAAAAGAGAAGGGAATTGTGTTTCTCGTAGAGGTGAAATATCGTTCGGAGGTTCGCGCCGTTGAAATGTTGAAGCTGGCGAAGAGCGCTGTGAACAGATGGGATCCATCCTGGATATTCGTCGCTTCTCCTGAAACGTTCTACCTTTCATCGTGTCATGAGATTATCAATGCGAGCGGAGTTATCAAGGAGCTTTCGGTTGGTTGGGTAGCGGAGGATATACAAAAAGATATTTGGGTTTGTTACATGAGTTTGAGCGTTGCGCAAAACGATAATCAACAATACCCCTGTGCGGAGTATTTTTTGATTCCTTATACATCCAGATCGGCCTGCTTGGCGTGCGTTTGAATGAAACGCTTGCGCGGAGCCACGTCCGCACCCATGAGAATATCGAATGTTTCGTCTGCCTTGGCCGCGTCTTCCACGGTGACCTGTTTTAAAATGCGCGTTTTCGGATCCATGGTGGTTTCCCAAAGCTGGTCGGCATTCATTTCGCCAAGACCCTTGTAACGCTGAATGTTGATGCCGGCGATTTTTGTAACTTCGCCCATTTCTTCCGAGATTGTTTCGAGCGCCTCTTCTGTCTCCGCCGGAATTTCCCCTTCCTCGGCGGCTGTTTTTTTCTTTTTTTCTTCCTTCAGCTTCTGCAAATCCTGAATGTACGCGTCCCGTTCATTATTGCTAAAGGCATAGCGGATCTCCTTGCCCTTTTGCAGGCGGAAAAGAGGAGGCTGGGCGATATATAAATGGCCTTGGCGCACGAGTTCCGGGAAATGGCGGTAGAACAGGGTAAGGAGCAGCGTGCGAATATGCGCGCCGTCCACGTCGGCATCGGTCATAATAATAATGCGGCCGTAGCGGAGTTTTCCGATTTCGAACATTTCGCCGATATTCGTGCCTAGGGCGATGAGAATACTCTTGATTTCGTTGTTCGTGAGCATTTTATCCATGCGCGCGCGTTCCACGTTCAGGATTTTTCCGCGAAGGGGGAGAATGGCCTGGAAGTCGCGGTTACGCCCCTGCTTGGCGGAGCCTCCGGCGGAATCTCCCTCCACAATGAACAGTTCGGAATTCGCGGCATCCTTGGACGAGCAGTCCGCCAGCTTTCCCGGGAGCGTGAGACCTTCGAGCGCGCCTTTGCGGATAACGGTATCGCGCGCGGCTTTTGCCGCGGCACGCGCCCGCTGGGCGAGGATGCATTTTTCAAGAATTGCCTCGGCATTTTTCGGATGCTCTTCGAGGAATGCGGCGAATGCATCCGCCATGACGGTTTCCACATAGCCGCGCACTTCCTGTGTTCCTAGTTTGGCTTTGGTTTGCCCTTCGAATTGCGGTTCGGGGATTTTTACGGAAATAACGGCCGTCAGTCCTTCGCGGACATCGTCTCCGGACAGGTTCGCATCCTTTTCTTTGAGATAGCTCTTGCCCCGCGCATAATTGTTGAGTACGCGTGTGAGCGCAGAACGGAATCCCTGCACATGCGTCCCGCCTTCCGGATTTTCGATGCCATTGGTGAATGCGTGCAGATTTTCCTGAAAATCATCCGTATATTGGAGGCCGATTTCTACCTGCGCCTTTTCGATGGTCTTATCGACGTAAAAGACCATTTCATTTTTTGCCTGCTTGGCGTGGTTTAAGTATTTTACGTACGATGCAACGCCGCCTTCGAAGAAAAATCCGTACACGTCGCGCCGGCCCTTTTCCCGTTCATCCGTTACCACGAGATATATCCCCTTGGTCAAATAGCACTGCTGGCGAAAATGATCCTGAATCGTCTTTAAATCAAACTCCGTGGTTTGGAAAATTTCCCTGTCAGGTTTAAAGATAACGGTGGTGCCCGTTTCCTTGGTTTTGCCGATTTGTTTGACTTTGCCTGCAGGCTTTCCCCGATTGTAGGTTTGCGTGTATACACCTCCATCGCGTTTAACGATGACCTCCAGTTCTTCCGATAAGGCATTCACCACAGACACGCCCACGCCATGCAGTCCGCCCGACACCTTGTAGCCGCTTTCTTCACCCCCGAATTTTCCTCCGGCATGCAGTTTGGTCATGACGAGCTCCAGCGCAGAAGTTTTGTATTGCTTATGCATTTCCACGGGAATACCGCGTCCATTATCTGACACGGATACGCGATTGTCCGGCAACAGGGACACGGTGATGATGTTCGCATGGCCGGCCATTGCTTCGTCGAAGGAGTTGTCTGCAACTTCCCACACGAGGTGATGCAGCCCTTCGGGGCCTGTTGAACCGATGTACATGCCCGGCCGTTTTCGCACAGGTTCCAATCCTTCCAATACGGAAATCTGCTCCGCGCCATAGGCGCCCTTTCCTTTTTTGGCAGCGCCTTTCATGTCTTTTTCCTTGGATGTTGGAGGCATAAAACTGGGTGTAGCTTAGTGTGTTTACGCAGCAAAGACAAGGGATGGGGAGTGGGAAGTTGTTAGGAAGTAGGGAGTGGGGAAGTAGGATTGCGTAGGACATAGGGGGTAGGGCGTGGGTCGTGAGCTATGAGCCGTGAGCCATGCGGGAAGTTGTGAAGTTGCGTAGGGGGGAAGAGGACGTAGTTGCGTAGTACGTGGTTGCGTAGGGGGAGCATCATTCTCCCCGAACCCCGTAACCCGTTCCCTATGGACAGCGTTTTCTCCAAGCTTCCTGATTCGGGTTGCTGCCTGCCTACAGACTCTGTGTCCGCCTGTGGTACTCTATGGACACATGGCAACACCGAATCCAGGCATTGGAAACGGATTTACCGAGGGGGAATTGCAGTTCGCTTCTTTTTGGGTTCGTCATGAAATTCTCATACGCAGGTTGCTTTACGGAATTCTCTTCGGAGTGAATGCGTTGTTGTGGGGCGCGGCATTGTGGGGTCTCTTGGACGCGTATGCCATTTCATATCCTCGCGAATCCAGGATTACCGCGGAGATCGCGGAAAATCAGTTTTTGGCACAACAATTGCAAAGCAATCGGCCGGAGGGCGTGTCGACGAGCCCTGTAAATACCTTTCAAGGCACGGATGGGCGTTTGGATATGCTGGTGAAGATCCGCAATCCAAATGCGCGATGGTGGGCCGAGTTCACCTACCGTTTTAATATCGCCGGTGAACTCACGCCCGCGCGGTCGGGGTTCGTGTTGCCGGGCCAGGAAAGATATCTCGGTGAGTTCGGATACAAACCGGATCGCGCGGGTTCCCGATCGGCGGTGCTCACGGTAGACAATATCCGTTGGCATAGACTTCAGCCGGAGCAAGTTGGCGGCGATTTTCCGGAGTGGCTGACCCGGCGCAATGCGTTCGAGATCGGTGATATCGTTTTTCAAAGCGACCTTCAGATCGCCGGAAAAAATGTGGGGCGAACGAGTTTTTCCGTACGCAATGCCACGGCCTTCGGGTACTGGAGCGTCGGTTTGTATGTGATTCTTGAACGCGGGTCCACGCCGGTCGCAGCGAATTATATTACCCTGGAACGCGTGTCTCCCGGGGAGGTACGAAACATCAATATCGATTGGTTTGAGCAGCTGCCCGGCGTCACCAATACGGTTGTGCAGCCCGTTGTCAATTACCTGGATACGAGCGCGTACTTGCCGACGACGCAATTTGAGCGGTAAAAACCGGGATATCCCCGACCCCTTTTCTTCGGACAGGGAATATCTCTCATGCGTCTCCAAAACATCATCATCCGGTTTGACTGGACGCTTATGCTCACAGCCCTCGCGCTTACGGGCGTAGGGCTCGTTGTAATGTACGGCATCGGCATTTCCCGGGCAGAGGCCGATTTATTCCTTTTTCAAAAGCAATTCGTCGGAACCGTGATCGGTTTGTTTCTGATCGCGGCGTGCTGCCTCTTGGATTATCGGCAGCTTCGAAGTCTCGCCCTGCCCCTGTATGCCGCGGGAGCGGCATTGCTTGCGGGCGTACTCGTATTCGGAGAAAGTATTCGCGGCACGCGCGGATGGTATGTTATTGGGGGCTTGTCGTTTCAGCCCGTCGAAATCGCGAAAATCTGTCTCATCCTTTTTTTGGCGTCCTATCTCGTTCGATTCGTCCATGAAAAATTGCCGTGGCATGCGCTTTCCGGGAGTCTGCTCGCGACGCTGGGGTATGCGGCCCTTGTTCTCCTTCAGCCCGACTTCGGTTCCGCTATGGTGATGATCGCGCTTTGGGGTTTTATGGTGCTTGTCGTCGGCATTCCGTTCCGAGCGATCCTTGCCGTGACCGGGATTTTTCTTTTTGCGGCAGTCGCCGCATGGACGTTGTTTTTTCAGCCGTATCAAAAGGAACGATTCATGGCATTCCTTGACCCCAGCCTTGATGCGCGGGGTGCCGGATATAATGTGACGCAGGCGCGTATCGCGATTGGTTCAGGGGGCTTGTTTGGAAAAGGTATCGGCGAAGGATCGCAGTCGCGTTTGCGTTTTCTTCCGGAGGCGGCGACGGATTTTACGTTCGCGGTTATAGGCGAAGAGCTCGGGCTCGTGGGGATTTCGCTCGTTCTTGGGCTGTTCGTCCTGCTGTTCTATCGGTTCTTCGCCATCGCACGATTGAGCGAAGATGATTATGCAAAACTCCTTATTGTCGGCGCCGGCTCCATGCTTTTTGTGCATCTCGTTATCAATGCCGGTATGAACGTTGGCATGATGCCTGTGACAGGTATTCCTCTGCCGTTTTTGTCATCCGCTTCTTCATTTCTTATCAGCGCATTCGTGAGCCTTGGCCTCGTGCAGAGCATTTCCGTTCATCGGAGAGCGCATGCATAGGCGGGGAAGTGGGGAGTGGGGTTGCGTAGGGGGGAAGAGTACGTCGTTGCGTAGGACGCAGGTCGTGAGGTATGGGTCGTGAGCCATGCGGGAAGTTGCGTAGTTGCGTAGGGGGAGCATAATTCTACCCGAACCACGTAACCCTTTCCTTTGCCCTTAGCCCTGTGCCCTTTTGCTAATTGCCAAACCCTCCCTCCTCCCCACTCTCTGCTTTATCCGCATTGACCCGCGCCTTTATCGGACGATATAGTTATTGCATGATGGATCCTTCCGCGCCAAAGGTACTCACGCATTGCCCACTCTGTCAGGCCTCCTATCAGGAACGGGGCGTTCGGTTATTAGGGGAGTCTACCGGCATGACGCTCTATCATTTGCATTGCAGTGCATGCCGTCATTCCGTTTTGGCGATGATCGTAGAAAATCCCCACGGCATACGTTCTGTCGGACTGGTTACCGACATGGAGGCGCAGGATGCGATACGTTTTCAGGATCTCGATCCGGTTTCCGCGGATGATTGCGTCCGCATGCATCTTGCGTTGGACGGACAAAGCCGCGAAATGTGCCGCCGTCTACTGCAGCGGTGAGCGGTGAAGCTTTCGTGAGAATGTTCGCGCAACATCTTGACAACCTGGCCGAAAACGCCTACCCTCCGCCCACATCTATGGAAACCCTGCAACTGGAAGCCAGCTTGCGATCCGAGCTCGGCCGACGCGCAAAAACCGTGCGCGCGAACCATCATATTCCCGGCGTGATGTACGGGCATGGTTTGGAGCCCCGCCCCATTTCGGTTCAGGAACGGGCATTTCATACCGTCTATCAGAAAGCCGGTTCTTCGAGTCTTATCGACATGAACGTCGGGAGTGAGGAGTCTGTAAAAGTCCTTATTAAGGACGTGCAGCGCGATCCGCTTACCATGCAGCCGATTCATGCGGACTTTTATCAAGTTCGGATGGATGAAGAAATGAACGCAACGATTCCGCTCCGTTTTGTTGGCGATTCGCCTGCGGTGCGCCAGCTCGGCGGCACGCTCGTAAAATCGCTCGATGCAGTGGACGTGTCCTGTCTGCCGAAAGATCTGCCGCACGACATTGAAGTTGATCTGTCTGTTCTAGCCACATTCGACGACGATATTACGCTTGCCGATCTTGCATTGCCGCCGGGTGTTACCCTTTTGGAAGAAGACCTTCGCACGCCGGTAGCACAGGTGCAGGCGCCGCTCACGGAAGAAGAGCTCAAACGTCTTGAGGAGTCCCATCTGGGAGACGTCACTACCGTGGTTTCGGAAGCCGATGAAAAGAAAGCCGAAGCGGAGGCTGCAGCAGCTGCAGAGGCGTCGGCGGAAGGAGCGGGAAAATCTGAAAATGGAGCTTAAAGAACGCGTTGGCAGCGTGATTGAAAAATCCACACAGGCTTCAACGCAATTCGAACGGTGGTTTCGAGAGTCATGGAGAACGGTTGTCTTCATGGCTCTCTTGTTCGTTGCGCTCTCCATCGGATTTTTGATGTATGCACTGTCGGGGCGCGCTTCGAAGGAAACCGATACGTACGCTTTCGATGTCCCCGCCGCATCCTCGACAGGTCCGCTTGCCGAACGGGCGCTGGATGGCGTGCTCGTGGATGCGTCTTCCACGCGTCTGCTTCCTTTCGGTGTGATGGTAGAGAACAATATCGAAGCCTGGCCCTTGTCCGGCCCGGCGAAAGCCAATCTTGTGTTTGAGGCTCCCGTCGAAGGAAGTATTACCCGCCTTTTTCTTTTGTTTGACGCATCAACCGCCGTGGACCGCATCGGGCCCGTGCGGAGCGCACGTCCGTACTACGTGGAACTTGCCGAAAGTATCGGTTCCCTGTACGCGCATGTCGGCGGCAGTCCCGCGTCTTTGGCACTCATTTCAAAGCTTGCAGATTTTCGCGATCTGAATGAATTTTCCAATGGACAGTTTTTTTGGCGGAGTCCGGAGAGGTCTGCGCCGCATAATGTCTACACAAGCACGGATGAACTTCGGAAGGCGGCGGAGCAGAAATCCTTCGTCGTAAAGGATTTTCGTCCATGGGAGTATGTTGATGATATTGCTTCCATGCAACCGTCTGAGCCGGACGTGGCCGACATCGTTATTCCGTACGAAGGTGCGTATAAGGCGAGCTGGCATTACGATCCTGAAACACGCCTCTATACCCGCTCCCAGAATGACGTTCTTCAAAAAGATGAAGACGGGAGCGTCGTGACCGCGAGGAATGTTGTGGTCCTGCTCACCGCCGCCCGCGTCCTCGACGGCGAAGGAAGACTGGATCTCCGGACAACAGGTTCCGGCGAAGCGCGGATATTCCATGACGGAAAAGCATCGAAGGCATTTTGGAAACGCAGGGACGGACAGATGATGACGTTTGAAAGCGTCGACGGACTCGACGTTCCTCTCGCGCGGGGCACTACATGGATTTCTTTTCTCACGAGTCCCGCCGCGTTTGCCCGCGTAACGGCGGATACACGTCCATGAGCACTCTTCGCATTACCGGCGGCGCGCGGTTGTCGGGAGAGGTTCGCATTTCCGGCGCCAAGAATGCCGCGACGAAAGAGCTCGTGGCGGCATTGCTCACGGACGAACCGGTGACGCTCACAAATGTCCCAGATATCGGAGATACGGCCGTGACCATCGACATGCTTCGCGCGCTGGGCGCCTTGGTGGAGCGCCGCGGCGATGCCGTTACGGTCACCGCGTCCGGCATGACAAGCCCGGAAGTGACGGAAGCCTTCAGCCGGAAAAACCGCATCCCGATTTTACTGTTCGGTCCGCTCCTGTCGCGTTTCCGCGAAGCCCGCATTCCCGCCCTTGGCGGATGCAATATCGGCGCGCGCCCCGTGGATTTTCATCTTGCCGCCCTGCGTTCCATGGGCGCGGATATCGTGTGCGCGAATGGGATGTACGAGGCTCGCATTCCGGAAGGGAAACGGCTGAAAGGGACGGTGATCGACCTGCCGTTTCCGTCCGTGGGAGCGACCGAAAACATTATGCTCGCGGCGGTGCTCGCCAAAGGCATTACGACCATTCAAAATGCCGCCATCGAACCGGAGATACTGGACCTCGCAAAGCTCCTGCAGTCCATGGGCGCGATTATATCCTTGGACGTGAACAGATCCTGGGTGATCGAAGGCGTCGATGTTTTGCACGGCGCTTCGCATCGCGTGATTCCCGACCGTATTGAAGCCGCAAGTTTTGCCGCGGCTGCGGCGCTCATCGGGAGCGACGTTCGTATCCGCGATGCGGAGCAGGGGGATATGCTTTCGTTTTTGAACGCATTACGCCGCGTGGGGGTACGGTTTGAGATCGAAGCGGACGGCATTCGCGTATTCCGGGCGGAAACGATCAAGCCGACCACCCTGGAAACGGATGTGCATCCCGGATTCATGACGGATTGGCAGCAGCCTTTCGTGATGCTGCTCACACAGGCGAACGGCGTATCGATTGTGCACGAAACCGTGTATGAGAACCGCTTCGGTTACACGGAGGCGCTGAACAACATGGGCGCGAATATCACCGTTCATCAGAAATGTCTGGGAGAAAAAGCCTGTCGCTATAAACACCGGAATGAACCTCACAGCGCGGTTATCGTCGGCCCCACGCCGCTCCACGCGGCGGTAATAGATATTCCCGATCTTCGCGCGGGATTTTCGTATCTTATCGCCGCGCTTATCGCCGACGGCACGAGCGTAATTTCCGGGATCGAGCACATCGAGCGCGGGTATGAGAACATCATTGAAAAATTGAAGGGGCTTGGAGCGAAGATCGAAAAAGGGGAGTAGGGGGACGTGGCCATGCGGGCGGGATTCGTCATGCGCCGTGAGCCTTGCGTCGTGCGTCATGCACCCGAAACCCGAGCGGTCCGTAGGTTCGTAAGTCTGTAAGTTCGTAGATCATGGGACAAAGGGACTAGGAAGTGGGAAGGAGGGAGTAGGACGTAGGAGGAGAGGTATGCGCCGTGCGCCCGTAACCCGTAACCATTCACTGCTCACCACTCACTTGGTTCCTTCATAGGACAAAGGAAGTAGGGCGTAGGACGTGGGTCATGAGCCCGTAACCTAAAACTCATAACCTGCTCATTGCCAAAAGCTCCCGGCGACAATCTTTCCTGTATCCCGAGACCTATGTCCCAAAACGGATATCCAGAATCCGATTCCGGCCGGCGAGATCATTATGGACACCGATCATTGCTTCGGGGAACAGGGATGAGGCAAAGCGCTTCAGATCTCGTGATTGCGGCGGATCGAATTCCAGAAGGATCCGCTCCGGCACCGTATGAAGCCGTTCGCGAAGGTTGGTAAGGAGGGTTTTATTGAGCGCCATGCCCTTGTCTTTTGCGAAGAGCGCACGACGAGGTTCGAATGCGACGACATCGGGCTGTAATTTTTTGCGATCGCTTTCCGGGAGGTATGGAAGATTTGCTAGGACCATGAGCGTCTTGTTTGCGCGCTCGATGGCGGTGACGATGGTTCGGCTTAAGAGATTTCCGCGCAAAAACATGACGCGTCCGTCAACTCCGTGCGCGAAGGCGTTATCCCCGGCCATGCGAAGCGCCCGCCGGGAACGGTCGCTCGCAATAACGTGCACAGACGGAAACTCTCGTGCGGCAGTGATCCCGATGGCGCCGCAGCCGGTCCCTACGTCCCAGATCACCGTATCCTTGGGGGGTTCCTGCATGAGAAGATCAATGAACAACTCGGATTCCGGCCGCGGAATGAGCGTATATCGGTTCACTAGGAAGCGTCTTCCGTAGAATTCCTGATAGCCGAGAATATAGGCAATCGGTTTGTGCGCGAGCCGCGCGCGGACGCACCGTTCGAATGCTCTTGTTTCGGCAGGCGTGAGCGCGCGATTGGCATGCGCCATGATCCAGCTTTTTTCCCGTCCAAGCGTATGCGCCATGAGAATCTCCGCTTCCAGCCATCCCACATTCTGATCCGGCGGACAGTTGATCCGTTTCGGGCGCAGACGTTTGGCCGCGTTCTGCAGCGCATCAAAAATGACCATGATGAAATAGTAGCATACCCCTTGCCAGTCGCATCGGTGCAGTGTACCATCCCGCCATTCACCGACGTACGCGCCTCCGCCAAGGTTCCCATCCGCGTAACGCTACGGCGGCCGCGTCGGCGGCAAGGAAAAATTTCATGGACGCATAGCTCAGTTGGTTAGAGCGTTCGGTTCACATCCGAAAGGTCCCTGGTTCGAGTCCAGGTGCGTCCACCAAAAGATACTTTCAGAATTTTTTGAGCCAGACGGAAGCATTGCCTCGCGGCTTTGCCGCTCGGCATGGGCGCGTCCCGCAAGGCGGGACGCGGCAAAATCCCACGGCTCGCCAAACGAAACGGAAACCTTTATTCGCGTCTAAAATAATTCAAATATGAATATGCTCAAACCAAAATATTTTCTCTACGCTCGCAAATCAACGGAAGATGACGACCATCAAATCATGAGTATTGAAGCTCAACTCTTTGAGCTACGAGAATATGCGCGTAGAGAAAATCTTGAAATTATCCGAGAATTTCAAGAGGCGAAAAGCGCAAAGAAACCCGGCCGAGAAATGTTTGCCGCCATGATGAACGAAATTGAGAAAATGGACGGCGTAGGCATACTCGCGTGGCACCCGGACAGATTGGCGCGTAATTCGGTGGACGGCGGCAAGGTCATTTATCTCGTGGACACGCAAAAAATTGTTTCTTTGCGCTTTCCGACATTTTGGTTTGAGCCCACGCCGCAAGGGTTGTTCATGTTGCAAGTGGCGTTCGGTCAATCCAAGTATTACAGCGATAACCTTGTTGAAAATATCAATCGCGGTATCCGCCAAAAACTCCGCCGCGGAGAGTGGCTGACCAAAGCGCCCTTTGGCTACGTGAACAATCCAAAAACGCGGACGATCGAACCACACCCGACATTATCTAAAGTCATTGTCCGCGCGTTTGAGGAATACGCCAAAGGGACGCATACGCTTGAAACTATGGCGGAGTTTTTGGCTGAACTTGGCTTGGAAACAAGACACCGAACGCCACTTGCCAAAGCGTCCATATCGCGAATGCTCACTAATCGGGCATATCTCGGCTTGGTGAAGCATAAGGGCGAATATCACGAAGGACGCTTTGAGCCAATTCTTTCCGCAACGCTTTTTGAAGCCGTGCAGAATGTCTTATTGCGCCGTGCCAAACCCCGCAAGAGCAAGCAACGCCACGACTTCCCATTTACCGGACTTTTGAACTGTGGCGAGTGTGGCTCGGCGATCACGGCGCAATTTTCGCGCGGCAAGTGTGGCGGGATATATCGCTACTATCGCTGTACCAAAAAGAAGGGTGTTTGTTCGCAAAAATATCTCCAAGAAAAAGACCTTGCCGCGCAACTGAAAGCACGGCTCAAAAGCGTTGCCATCTGCGATGAGTGGACAGGAAAAATGTTGAAGCAAGTAGACGAGTGGCAAAGAGAAAATGTCCACTCATCGCAATCGTTCGTCCAAAATCTCAAATCCAAATTAGCGGATACGCAAGAGAAACTGGACAAGCTAGTTTCCGCCTACATTGACGGCGAACTCGGTCCCGAACTTTGCGAGGAACTCGAAAGGCATCTCGCGGGATGCGACAACTGCCGCGTCGTTTTGAACACCACAAAGCGGACGATTGACCTCGTGCAGACTCCCCACGAAAAACCCGACCTGCCTCACGACGTGCGCGAACGCCTCTTCAAACGCCTCAACCTGGACCGATACCTGACTCAACGACCCGAATAGTTTCCTCCCCGATTCCTTTTCCGCCGCAGCGACACAGAAACCCCATTCACGCGAAACCACAAGGACACCCATCCATCATGGCGACCGATACCGTCCACCTCGATTGGACCCCAGAGGAGCAATTCATCCTCAGCGATAACGACGATCACCGGATCGTGATGAAAAAGCCGAAGGGGGTCAAGCCCTCGGACTTGATGGCAATGGCGTTGATCGGGTGTTCGTCCTACGACGTGGTCGAAATCCTTCAAAAGCAGCGACAGGACTTGCGCGAACTCAAAGTCACCGCCGAAAGCGTTCAGGACGACGATCCGCCCTGGCGCTTCCGCAAGATCCACATCCATTACCGAGCCATCGGCAGGGACATTGACCCGGAAAAACTCCGCAAAGCGATCGAGATCAGCGAGGGGAAATATTGCTCGGTCTACGCCACGCTCAAGGACGCTATCGAAATCACGCACGAGTATGAGGTGGTGGAGGGATAGATAAAAAGACACTGGACTACCCAGCCCAGTGTCTTCTCGTTGCTTGCACTTATTCTTCTTCTGTCTGTCTCTTTTGCGGCGTTCTGCATATCCCACAAATAGGACATCTCGCGTTTATCCAGCGGCATAGACCACCTGTGCCGTGCTCCCAGCGTGGATGTTATACGTCAGAAAAAAGAAATTGGCATTGTTATCTGACTTGCAAGAGCAACAGCCCCTCTCCTTATGAATTTCAAGAAAATAATCCCGTAACGTGGCGTAGGGCGCGTTCTCTTACGCACCCGTTGGCGACGGTTTTGTTATCCCCAAATTGACTCAACGCCTTCCTGCAATTGGGACAAAACCCCGAACGGCTGACCCACTCCTCCGTCATCACACGGATTCGCTGCGCTGGGCTTGAATAGTCATTTGCAATATCAATGGATA
>JAANMW010003246.1_pt1 | contig 13048 bp, 12 predicted proteins | sample 7279671 | NCBI WGS metagenome assembly JAANMW01 (sample SAMN14094541, study PRJNA606508) | bioreactor metagenome | isolation source: A lab-scale SPAN reactor treating ammonium-rich wastewater day 247 | place: Ireland: Galway | collected 2017-09-19
TATTGGGTTTCGCAAAAGTAATGGAAGTCCACTCCCCAACCCAAGCAACCACATGGACGGACGGAAAACGAACGCTCTTCCTTCCTTTACTTATGCGAAACTCAATATGAAGCGGTGGGCCTCGTCACAGTAGATGTGAAACGGCCGAGGCTCTTCGACGCTGCCGGTTCTACGACCCAGGGCGGTCAGGCGGAGCAGCGATAGGACGAAACAGCCCAGGACGTTTCGGGCATCGGTGTCAATATTGGAGAGGTCGACCAGGAGGATCTTTCCGGTATCCATGATCTGGCGAAAGTCCAGGGCCGACTCCCCCCGTGAGAGCATCGCGCCGACAGTCTCGGATCCAAGCAGCTTGGAGAGCTTGTGTTGTGCCGAGGTGAGATCGGCCTGGCCATAGGTGTCAAAACCCTCTTCCCAGAATGTCGCCGAATACTGGTCCAGCAAGGGACGAAGCTGGGCCCGAATGTCGCGGCTCCGTCGGGACTTCTTGCGGAGCAGATCCGCTACATCCAGCAGGCAGCCGCCGGGCAGGTGCATCACTGCGAATATGGCATTTCGCAGCAGATACTCCGGACGGTCGCCGAAGCCGTCCATGAAGCTCTTGAAGGCCCGTATGAGATCATCGGCCACGTGACTTCGGGCGACACCGGCCGTGGATGCCAGCGGGTTCCACAGCGGTATCCAGTCGGGATCCCCGGGGTTGAAGTAGATGGCGCGGCCGGCGTGTTCGCGTGGTATCAGACGGAGCAGACGCGATACCAGCCCGCCGCGAGGATCGAGCACGGCGACGCCATGGCCCCGCTGAATGTCACTCAGTGCCATGTTTTCCAGGAGCGTGGACTTGCCGACGCCGGCCGATCCAATTATGTGCGTGTGCCTCAGACGAATTTCCGACGGTATGGCCACGACGGCCTTACTGCCTTCACCATCACGATAGCCAAGGGGTGTCCTCACGGTCGAATCTCCTATGCGGTGTGCCCTGTTCGGGTGTGGACCGCGATGATCGCTCCCGTCATGCCCGGTTTCACCACGGCCTCATGCTGGCCGCCTCAGGGCCAGCCGGACCACCACCTCGGCCTCAGTCCAGCGGCATCCGGCCGAGGCGTGGCAGACGGGCAAGGAGGTGATTGGACCCGGCCGGCCCGGCTCCGCGCCGACTACCTGGCCCAGGGTCCGCTCACGATCCTGCTAAACATCAAGCGGCGTGTTTGGGGGTTGAATTGCAGTCTGTTTAGGCAAGAAACGGACCTTGCGGGGGACCGCGGCTTGGCCACCGACCAGTCGTGGCCTTTCGCGATTCGCATTTGACATCGAGTCACCCGAACGGTCCGTCCGCCGGGAGCCGCTTCGAAGCGTCCATGAGTGCGTGTTTGGCGTGCTGGTTATGGTGAGTAAGAAGGTCGCCCCGAGGCTGTAAGCCACGACCGGATCGTTGACTTCCGACTCTGGCAGCTTATCCTGTAGCTGTCGTCCTTGTACGCCGTTTAGCGGCGATTTGCCATGCCTCTCGGCCCTTGATTGTCTCCCCCCGTCAATCTCCAAGTCGAACCGGATTCTCTTACCGGCCGCCAGGTGCGGCAGAAGGATGGAACACGCCAATGGATCGTTTATTTCGCAGACCCTTGCCCGCGCGCGACAGCTTCGCTCGCGTGCCGCACGCGGGGCGAGCGCCTTGCACTACGTTGAGGGCTTCCGTGCATTTCTCCAGTTGATCGACGCACGCATCCCGATCGAAACGATCATCTACTGCGAGATTCTCGCTCAGAATCCCGTCGTTCAGAAGCAGGTCCGCCTTCTGCGGCGGGCGGGGACGCTGGTAACACGAGTGTCGCCGGCACAGTTCCGCTCGGTCTCATGCACTGAGCGGGCCTCCGGTATCGGCGTGATTGCCCGGCAGCACTGGACGCCGCTCGACCAGGCGAATCCGGCCCGAGGCCTGTGTTGGGTGGCTGTCAGCCTGCTGCGGTCGCCTGGCAACCTTGGAACCGTCATACGGACCGCCGAGGCGGTCGGAGTCGGAGGGGCGGTCTTTCTGGGAGATGCTTCTGACCCGTTCGATCCGAACGTGGTCCGGGCAAGCATGGGCGGCCTGTTCAGGCTGCAACTGGCTCGCGCCTCAATCGATCAATTCGCCGCCTGGTCGTGCAGGCATGGATGCACGGTCATCGGCACCTCACCCTCGGGATCCGTGCTTTACACCGAGGTGCCCCTCAACCCGCCGCTGGTCGTGCTCTTCGGCGAAGAGCGGGCGGGCATGTCGCCGGCCGAGAAGGGCGTCTGCACGCATATGGCCCGGGTCCCGATTACCGGGCATGCGGATTCGCTGAATGTCGGGGTGGCAGCCGGGGTCACGCTCTACGAGGTCTTGCGCCGCGGAGAACTCGCCAGAACTGCGACCTCCGAATGAGAGCACAATCCCCGTCGGCGTTGGATTGGAATGCATCGGCCAGCATGATATGCCCGGGCTGCCACCCGTGCTACACTTGGGCCACTGGAGCGTCATGACCAAGTCGAGTCAGCCCGGCCTCTTCGACCCCGAGGGTGGCAGCCAGGCCGTTCGGCCGTTCGCCGTTGGCGGAGTCAGCATCCGTGAAGTCCGCTGTGCCAGCGTGCTCAACGGTAAGGACGGCAGCTATTCCTTCAACTGCTACACCGGCTGTTCGCACGGCTGCGCCTACTGCTACGCGCGATTCATGCAGCGGTTCCACCCGCACGTTGAGCCGTGGGGGAAGTTCGTGGACGTCAAGGTCAACGCGGCAGAGGTGCTGGCCCGCCAGCTTCGCCGGCTGGCGCCCGGATCGGTCTTCACGTGCAGTGCCTGCGACGGCTGGCAGCCGATCGAGCGGCGATACCGGCTGACCCGCGAGTGCTGCCGACTGCTCCTGGAGGCCGGATTCAGTCTGCACGCGTTGACCAAGAGCAGGCTGGTCCTGCGGGATCTGGACCTGTTCGCCGGCAAGGATGTTTCGGTTGGTGTCACCATCACCACCGCGGATCCAGCCGTTGCCAAACTCTGGGAACCCGGCGCTTCGCCAGTTGCCGACCGCGTGGAAGCGGTCAAGCAGGCCAGGGCGGTCGGGCTTAAGACCACCATGATGTTCGGCCCGCTGCTGCCGGCCATCAGCGACACGCCGGAGTCGCTCAAAGCCTTGTTCGCCCTGGCTCGCGAAGCCGAAGTGGACCGAATCTGGACCGACGCCCTGAATCCGCGGCCGCGGGTGTGGCCGGCGGTCCGCGACCTGCTCGCCCGCCATCGGCCGGAGTTGGTCGAACATTACCGGCGAATCCTGTTCGAAGAAGAGTTCCGTGACCGTTACTTGGCTGGCTTGAACCAGCGAGTCCATCGGGCGGTTGCGGAAGCGGGTCTGGCCGATCGGTTGGCATAGGATTGGCCGGGACTTCGAGAGCAGGCCAAGCCGCTGTGAGCAGCAAAGGCCAACCGATTGGCCGACGGCAAGATCCCGCCTGGACAACCGAAGCAATGTCTGTAGGATTTCCTCGAAAGAGTGCCCGATACCGACAGGGATAGAGCAGGCCGCAGTCGCGATCAACGCTTGATCGCCCAGTTTGGCCGTAGCAGCGCCATCCGCGTGTGCGTGGACCTGTGTTGCCTGACCGATTTCCAGGCCCTGATCGATCGTCGCGGGCTGGACGGTCACGGAATCTACTACTTCGTGCCCGGTCTGCTGAAACACTTCACGTCGGCCCAGATCAATGCCCTGATCGCCCCCCGCCCCCACCTGAGCCTGGCGGGCAACTACGACCTGCTGACCCCGCCGGCCGGGCTCGACCGGATCGACCGGGAACTGCGTCGCGTTTACCGTCAGGCCGGCGCTACCGCTGCCTGGAAACTCCTGCGATACAACACCGCCCACTTCGAGACGGCTGCCATGCGGGCGGAGATCGTGGCGTTCCTGGCGAAGTGGTTGTAGGCGGAGCGAACCGGATGCGAACGGGAGCAGCCAGACGCTGGCGACATGCGCATCCAGCGGCTGCCTTTCATCCGTCGTCAGCGGCCGGCGTTCCCGTTCGAACCCGAGACGCCGTTCGATCCCGCGAATGCTCCGCGGTGAAACCGGCCGATGCCGCCGTGCCTCGCAGGCCCACATGGTTCGGGCGGAACGAAGTCGAGTTGGATCGCTCCTTCAATCGCGTCCGGCGGCCAGGTTGAACACGTCGAACAGCAGCCCGTCCGCCTCGGATGATTCGAGCAGCCCGAACCAGGCGTAGAGCAGGCGCCCCTTGCCGATCAGCTTCGGCCGGTCCGTCACCCAGGCCACAGCGCCGCCGATGTCCTTTCCTCCCCGGCCCTGTAGCTGTAACAGGATCGTCGGAGCACCGTTGCCGGCGGCAATCGCCGGCCGCCAGCGGCGGTCGCCCGTGGTTGGAAACGGGAACCGTGGGGCCACGTGCGGCAGCAGTTTCGCGTTCGCGACGAACTCCAGACGCTCGTCGGCGGGCGGCTGCTCGAACCCGCCACGCTCCCCGCCGATGGACAGGTTCAGGGCGAACCGGCTGGCGGAGTTGACGGGGCGATTCTTCTCGTCCAGGTAGAATGGCATGGGCTGGCTGGGCATGACGGCCAGCAGCCCGCCCGCACGCTGATACCGCTCGATGGCGGCATCGACATCGCCCTCGGCCTTTACTGTTCGACGATAGTGCTCGCCCGCGGCGTAGAGCAGGATCGGCTGGTGGGCCGGGTCGAGCGGCTTGAAAACCAGTTGTTCCCAGGTGACCCGCTGCGGGCGAACGCCCAGTTCGGCCAGCCAGAAATAGGCATACGACTCGGGGTCGGGCAGCACCGCGATGCGATCGGCCAACTTCTCCCGCAACGCCGCCCGCTCGGCGGCTGTGATCTTGGACCCTGCCGGCGCAACGGGCTTGCGCGGGCGGGCCTTGAACGTCTTGGCGAATGGCGCGGTGATGTCCAGGTACTTCTGCCCCAGCTCCGCGCTGGGCTCAATCTCGCTGCCCTCGTGCCATTCGTTGAACGAGGTGATCAGCACCCAGTCGCAATCGTCCGGCACCTGCTTCCACTGGGCCTCGTAGAGCTTGCCGCCGGCTCGATCGGCCGCCAGGCCCGGCTTGCGGATCTCCCGGTCGTCGTAGCCGGGTATGACCGTCACCGTGCTGATCCGGCCATGGCTGCGGGCCAGCGCGACCGCCTGGGGGAAGGCCTTGGCGAGCCAGCCGTCGGCCTGGTCAATAGTCAGCCCGGCCAGATGGCCCGCCGTGTTGTAGGTGTGGATGCCGGCGAAGACCGCGGCAGCGGAGCGCGACAGACGGTCGCCGATCAGCACAGCCCCGCCGGGGTAGCCGCGGTTGATCTGCTCTATCGCCTCCGCCCAGCCTGCCAGTCCGATCTGGTCGATGGCCCGCCCGTAGATGAATACCACCGGCCGGCCGTTCACCTTAAGCCAGGCGGGATCCTGGCCGTGCCGCTTGAGCAGCGCAACGATGTCTCGGGCGGCTGATTCCGGCGCCTGCGGCTGCGGGACGCGCTCGTAGTAAATGGTCAGTTCCAGCCCGTGCCTGGTGCAGGCGGCGAGCAGTCGGGGCAGGACCACGTCGGTGAAATCGCCCGGCCCCCACCAACTCGATATCAAGACATCGATGCCCGCCTGCTTTGCCCAGGCACAGTGCTGGGCGATGACCTTGGGATCATGCGAGTCGAAAGGCCCGAGGACGGGGTAGTGCGTTGAACTGGCGATCCGCCTGGCGGACCCGTCGATGCCTTCCCAGTGGGCGTCGCGTCCGCTGCCGTCCTTGTCCGCCCGGTGGCCGTACCAAGGGTAGTAGAACGCCATCACCTTGCGGGCCGGGCAATCGGGCTGACTGGCCGGCTCGGCGGCGAGGGCCGGGTCTGTCGCCAGCAGCACGGCCAGGGCGAGCAATGCCGTACGGCAGCGGGTCATGTGGAGCCTCCTGCTTCATCGTTCGATGACGGGCAGAATACACCCCGGGTCGGCGGACAGCAACGGCAGGAACCGGTCGCTCATTGTGCGTCGGCATATTGGGCGGGGGCCGAGGATTCAGTAGAATCTATCAGGTCGGCGAGCCAGGGGTAGCGGCCAGCAGACTTGCGTCCGCCCATGGATAGCGGCGTCTACATCGCGATCTTCCATCTGCCGATTCGCCGGCGGATCACCGTCGGCCGGCTGGGGACGTTCTGGTTTGAGCCGGGATTCTACTTCTACGTGGGCAGCGCCCAGCGAAACCTGGCCGCCAGGATCGATCGCCACGCCCGGCAGGATAAGTCGCTGCGCTGGCACATCGATTACCTGTCGAGCCGGGCCCGGATGCTTGGAGCAATCATCTTGCCTGGACCCCGCAGCCGGGAGTGCGAACTGGCCAGCCAACTCCGCGTCAGATCCACCGCAGCCGTCCGGGCCTTTGGAGCCTCGGACTGCCGGTGTCCCGGCCATCTGTTCTGCTCCCCGACAATCCGGTAAGCTCATCACCTGACCGAGGAGCGGAGGCAGGGCATGAGCGAGGTCGCACAGGTCCGGTTCGTCAACTACGCCAGCAGCATCGCCAAGGCCCTGGACCTGATCGGGGCCAAGGATCGGTTACCGCAGGGCGGACTAATCATCATCAAGCCTAATCTGACCAACGCCGACGGCCCGCCGGTGACCACCAGCGTTGTCGCGGCCGAGGCGGTCCATGACTATTGCCGGGCCCACAGCAAGGCCGAGATCGCTATCGGTGAAGGCTGCGGCAGTGGCGTCACTCAAGCCACGTTCGAAGCCAACGGCTACGCCGCCCTGGCCAAGGAACGCGGCATCAGGCTGATCGATTTCAACCAGGAGCCGGCCGAGACGGTCAGCCGCCGCGACGCCCTGCAACTGAGGGAGTTCCATCTGCCCAAGGTGGCCCAGGACGCCTTCATCATCTCCCTCCCAGTGCTCAAGGACCACAGCTTCACCAAGACCACGATCGCGATGAAGAACATGTTCGGCCTGGCCCCGGCGCCCTACTACCAGGGGTCCTGGAACAAGTCCAAGCTGCACTCGCCCTCCACGCACAGGTCAGTCGTGGACGTGTGCCTGTACAAGCGGCCGGACCTATGTGTGGTGGATGCCTCGGTGGCGCTGACGGGGATGCATCTCTCGGGCACGCCGAAGAAACTGGGCCTGATCCTGGCCAGTTTCGACTGCGTGGCCGTCGATGCCGCAGGTAGCCGGTTGCTAGGCCACGACCCTACCCGGATCGATTACCTCAGGCTCGCTCACGGCCTGCTGGGCAGTATGATGGACACTCGGATGTTGGAGGGATGACGTGTGAGATGATGGAGAAGCAGTCATGCAAAGGCAGACCGTGTTTTCGGAGGCGATGGCTCGCAAGTATCCCGAACAGGTGGTGCTGGTCACCACTCGCAGCCGCGAGGGCAAGGCCAACGTGATGGCGGTCGGCTGGGTGACGATCGCCTCGGGCGAGCCGCCGATGTTCGTGCTTGGTATCGACCACGACGCCTATACCTTCGAACTGATCCGCCAGACCGAGGAGTTTGTAGTCGCGTTCCCGTCGGAACATATGGACAGCCAGACCTTATTCGCCGGAAGCTACAGCGGGCGCACGAAGGATAAATTTGCCGAAGCGGATATTGCCGTGCAGAACGGCGTAGATGTCAAGGCCCCGCTGATTCGCGATGCCGTGGCCAACTTCGAGTGCAAGCTGGTGCAGGTGGTCCAGCCGGGCGACTGCCCGCTGGTTATCGGCCAGGTCGTGGCCGCCCACGTTAACCAGGACGAGACCGTCCGCCGTCTCTACACCCTGGCCAAGGGCTATGTGCTCGGCGGCGTGCGACTGCAACAGCAGTAGGCGCGGTACCGCCCCGCTTATGCAGAGTTAACGATCCTCATGTGGAGACATGCACACCGTGACACAGCCGACGATTCTTTCTGACATCCCATTCGTGCTGGACTTCGATGCACTCCTTCGTCGCCTCAGGCTGCAACCCGACAGTGCCGATTCGAAGCAGCTTCGCCGCATGGCCGATTGCGCTCAGGAGATCGCCCGCCCCAAGGCCATGTACCGGCTGGCCTACGTGGACGATAAGGAGCCAGAAGCGGTGCTGGTGGACAAGGTCCGGCTGGCCAGCCGGGTGCTGCGGGTGAACCTGGATCAAGTCCACCGTGTGGTGGTCTATGTGGTGACCTGCGGTCGCGAGTTGCACGAATGGTCTGAATCCATTCCCGACGTCTTCGAGCGGTACTGGGCGGACGAGATCAAGGCGATGGCCCTGGGCTGCGCCCGGACCGCCTGCGACGCCCACCAGGACAAGCACCTTGAACTGGGAAAGACGGCACGGATGAACCCTGGTTCGCTGGAAGATTGGCCGCTCAGCCAGCAGGGACCGCTGTTCGAGATACTGGGCGACGTGCGATCGGCCGTCGGCGTGGAGCTGACCGACAGCTTCTTGATGGTGCCAAACAAGTCGGTCTCTGGGCTGCGATTCTCGACGGAGACGAGTTTCGAGAACTGCCAGCTCTGTCCGCGCGAGGTGTGTCCGGGCCGGCGGGTGCCGTACGATCCAAAGCTCTACGAGCGGCGGTATCAGCGGGTCTAGTTGTCGCTCTTGCGATAGGCTATGAGGATCCGGCCAATGAGCAAGCCGCGGTGGTGGATCGGGTGGGCTGTCTGCGTCGGCATCTGCATCCTGGCCGGCGGCGCCAGTGCCCTGCTCAGCGGCTTCAGCGACCGGACCTGGTATGAGAGCCTGCGCCGTCCGAGTTGGACGCCGCCTGATGCGGTCTGCGGCCCCGTCTGGACGCTGCTCTACGTCATGATGGGTTCGGCCTTGTGGCTGGTGTGGCGGTCCAAGGGCCGTCCGGGCGCGCCGCTGGCGATCAGCCTGTTCGTCGTTCAGCTCGTGCTGAATGTGGCGTGGTCACCGATCTTCTTCGGCCTGCACCGCCCTGGCTGGGCGATGGTCGACCTGGCGGCCCTGTGGGTCGCAGTGGTATCGACGATGCTGATGTTCTGGTCGATCCGCCGGCTTGCGGGCTTGCTGTTGACGCCATATCTACTGTGGTGCATCTTCGCGGCCGCGCCGAACTTCGCCTTCTGGCAGCTGAATCGGTGACGAATGCCCGACGCTGAATCCATCCTGCGACACTGCCGCGAGATCAACCGCTGCAATCAGCGGGGTGGCCGGATGCTGTCGGTGGTGGACCTGATCGAGGCCGGCACAATGACCGCGGACTTGGCTGCCTACTGCCTGGCTGCGATCGGGCAGGGGGCATCGTTCATGGTCGGTGCCATGCCCGGTGGCGCGGGCAAGACGACGGTCATGGGCGCTCTGCTCAACTTCATGCCCGCGGACGTGGAACTCGTCCCGGCCGATGGCCAGGCCACTATCGACCAAGGTCTGCGAAGCCCTTCGCCGCGACGTTGCTTCATCTGTCACGAGATTGGCCCAGGACCCTACTACGCCTATCTGTGGGACCAAGAGTTGCGGGACTACTTCCGACTCACCGAGGTTGGCCACATGCTGGCCACGAACCTTCATGCTGACACATACGAGCAGGCCCGCAACCAGATCTGTCGAGAAAATGGCGTCCGAGAGACCGCCCTGCGGCGGATGAACCTGATGTTGTTCCTGTCGGTCCGAGGCGGCCGGCGGCGGATCGAGACCGTCTGGGAAAGCGACGGGCAACAAGTGCATCGGCTGATCTACAAGGCGGGCAATGGCGGATTTGTCGAGCCCAATCGTTTGGCCGCCCCGCCGAAGCTGGCGGCGGCCGGGCAGATCATCGAGAGGCTTGTTTCCAGTGGACGGCGTGCCATCGAGGAGGTGCGAGCGATGATTCGCCAGTCCGACGAATCTGGAGGCACACGATGAGGCGTTCATGTTTAGGCGTGTTCGGTCTGTTGCTTGTAGGCGCGATCCTCGGCGGCGTGCAAACCATGTGGGCCGCAGATGGCCGGCTCGGCGAGGCGGGTGCGTCCACAAGACCAGCGGATAGTGCTCCGCCGGAAATCACTGCGACTGGCGCTCTACCCGAAGGCAATAACGGCATTGCTCGCAAGCACCTCGGCGACGCGGGTATCGCTGGCGACCCGGCGGTCGTCTTCGCCGACGACTTCGAGGGCTACGCCAAGCCCGCCGATCTTGGCAAACGCTGGGATAACCTCTATCAGAAGCAATACATGGGCATCACCACCGCGCCGGCCAATGTATATCGCGGCAAACAGGCCCTGGAGTTCACATTGCCCAAGCAGGAGGCGGAGTTGAGCGATGCGGTGGAGAAGGCGGTCAAGCCGGAGCGCGACATCTTGTTCCTACGCTACTACTCAAAGTATGAGTCGCCCTACGACGTGGTGGGCTCCAGCCACAACGGGGCCAGTATCTCGGCCCACTACAACGACGCCAAGGGGCGGGCCACGCCAGGCATACCGGCCAACGGGACCAACAAGTTCCTGGCCAACCTGGAGACCTGGCGGGGCGAAGCGGCGACGCCCTCGCCAGGGAACCTGAACATCTACATCTACCATCCCGGCCAGCGCAGCCAGTGGGGCGACCACTTCTTCCCCACCGGCCAGGTCATGCCCAACACCAGCCTGGCGTTCGATTTTGGCCCGACGTTTGTTAAACGGGCCGAGGTGATGCCGAAACTCGACCGCTGGTATTGCTACGAGTTCATGGTCAAGGCGAACACCCCGGGCACCGCAGGCGGGCCGGGCAAGAGCGACGGACGAATTGCGGTTTGGCTCGATGGGAAGCTGGTGGCGGACTTCATGCATCTTAGGTTGCGCGACGTGGAGGCCCTGAAGATCGACCGCTTCGGCCTGTGCTTCCACATCAAGTCCAACCCGAAGGGGATCGCGCGGAAATGGTATGACAACGTGGTGGCGGCGACATCGTATATCGGGCCGGTCGCTGCTTCCCCCGAGAAACCGAACGCTCGACCCACGGGCAACTGACAGCACGTCGCAGGCGAGTGCTGGCGGGCGTCGCCAGTTTGGGGCCCCGCAATGGTCCGCCTCGGACGGTCGGAGGTGACTTGGCACTCGAAGGTTTCATCATCCATCTGTACGCCGATCTCCGCCGCGATGCCATGTTCATGGCGGGCCGACTGGCGGACGGCAGGAGCTTTGCCATCCGCGATTCGCAGTGGCGGCCTTCCATCTACGTCGATTCGCACCTGGCTGAACGAGCGAGGTCCGTCCTCGGGTCGGACGTGGCAGTTGCGCCCTGCAACTACGTGAGTTTCGAAGGCAGGCCACTGTTCGAGGCCAGGATCCCGAAGCTGTCACGATTTGCCGAGGCGGGAAATCGCCTTTCGTCGCAGGGAGTCGTGCCGTATATGGCGGACTTCAAGCTCGCCGACCTCTACAGGCTGTCGCGCGGGCTGCGAGGCGGCGTCACGATCGAGGGTAATGAACTGCCCGGCAGGCGGGTGGACGTCGTTTTCGACAATCCCACGATCGGGGCCACCGACGCAACGGCCCCCCTGCGAGTGCTCTCCATCGACATCGAGACCGACGAGGCGCGGCGTGGGATCCGCATGGTGGGCTGGAAGCTGGGCATATTCGGGGCGAATGCTTCGAGCCCGCAGGATGCTGCCGGCGCATTATTCCTGGGGCCCGATCCGCGCATGGACGGCGTCTTGGCCTATGAGTGCGAACGTGATCTGCTCGTGGCCTTTCGCGATCTGGTGGTCAAGCTCGATCCGGACGTGATCACCGGCTGGAATATCGCGGAATTCGACTTCCCCCGGCTCGCGGAAACCTTTTCGAAGGAAGGGCTCCCCTTCGACATAGGGCGAACGGATGAGGCAGCGAAAGTCCTGGCCGCCTCAAGCTTGGATCGCAGTCGGGCGCGTTCGGCTGTCATCATTCCCGGAAGGCAATCTCTGGACGCGATGCGTGTGGCAAGATCAAGCCCCCAGCAATTCGATGACCACTCGCTCGATACCGTGGCGCGAGCCGTTCTTGGGCGAGGGAAGAAGGATTTCGGCGGCCTACGAAGTTCCGGCCCCTTACGCACAGGGGCCGACAAGATCGAGGCCCTGGATCGGCTCTACGCTGAATCGCCGGCCTCGTTCTGTGCCTACTGCATGGAGGACGCGGCCCTCGTCCTCGATATCCTGAGTGTGACCGGCCTGATGAACCTGACCGTCTCGCGGGCTTCACTCACCGGGCTCCCGCTTGAGCGAGCGTGGACCAGTGTCGCGGCCTTCGAGCAGGTCTATGCCCATGAACTCCTCGCCCGCGGAACCGTCCCACCCGTATACTGCGCGAAGAAGCTCTCCGGCTCTACCGGGGGCGGAATCATCGAACCGAAGGCCGGCATATTCGACTCGGTGATCGTGTTCGACTACAAGAGCCTCTACCCATCTATCATGCGGACCTTCAACATTGATCCGTTGGCGTTCGCCCGGGCGGAGGGCGAAAACACCATCACGGCCCCGAGCGGGGCTCGTTTCTCACGCGAACGCGGTTCTCTTCCGGAAATCCTCGACCGCTACTTCGTCGCCCGCGAACAGGCTCAGTCTCGCGGCGATACAGTGGCCGCATACGTGTATAAGATCTTGCAGAATTCCTTCTACGGCGTTCTTGCATCGAGTGCCTGCAGGTACGCGAGAGATGAACTGGCCGGGGCCATCACCTCCTTCGGCAGGATGTTCCTCGACTGGTCGAAGGAGCATATTGAATCCAAGGGCTACCGGGTCCTCTACGGGGACACGGACTCGGTCTTCGTGGCTTCGGGGCTTGCACCCGAGCCCAAGGCGCTTGCGACCTTCGGAAAGCGCCTCGCGATGGAGCTCAATGACGCCCTGGCTGCGTACATCCGTGAGCGATACGGGCTCGACTCCCGGATGCAGATACAGTTCGATAAGGCCTATCTCAAGTTCCTCATACCCCCGCTCAGGTTCGCCGAACGCGACGCGGACACCGACTCGTCGGATTCGCGAGGCCGTGCGAAGGGCTACGCGGGATACATCGTCAAACCAGACGGAAGCACCACGGTGGACGTCAAGGGCATGGAGGCGGTACGCAGCGACTGGACGCCGCTCGCGAGGAAATTCCAGATAGACCTCCT
>JAANMW010003257.1_pt1 | contig 13002 bp, 14 predicted proteins | sample 7279671 | NCBI WGS metagenome assembly JAANMW01 (sample SAMN14094541, study PRJNA606508) | bioreactor metagenome | isolation source: A lab-scale SPAN reactor treating ammonium-rich wastewater day 247 | place: Ireland: Galway | collected 2017-09-19
GTTTCCAAATCATTCGTGTCTAGGCGCGAAGCCGCAGACAGTGCTGTAGCACGGCAAGGCGAAGCAACAACGACACGGATGATTTAGAAATGGAATCAGTGAAGCGGTTCTGGCCAGGCGCTGTGTCGCAGGCTGTACGAGTCGTACGACAAGACGCGGCAACGACGCCAGCAGAGTTTTGTGAGTCGCTCTAAGCACGGGGCAGGGTCACGCCATGCTGGCCCTGGTATTTGCCACCGCGGTCCTTGTACGAGACTTCGCAGACATCGTCCTTGTCGCTCTCGAAGAACAGCACCTGGGCGCAGCCTTCGCCCGCGTAAATCTTGGCCGGCAGCGGCGTGGTGTTGGAAAATTCCAGCGTCACATAACCCTCCCACTCGGGCTCGAACGGCGTGACGTTGACGATGATGCCGCAACGCGCGTAGGTGCTCTTGCCCAGGCAAATGGTCAGCACATTGCGTGGAATGCGGAAATATTCCATGGTGCGCGCCAACGCGAAGCTGTTGGGTGGAATGATGCAGCTCTCGCCATGGAAATCGACAAAACTTTTTTCGTCGAAATTCTTTGGATCGACCACCGTGCTGTGGATGTTGGTGAACACCTTGAATTCGGGCGCACAGCGGATGTCATAGCCATAGCTGCTGGTGCCGTAACTGATGATTTTCTTGCCATCGACTTCGCGCACCTGGCCGGGCTCGAAGGGTTCAATCATGCCGTGCTCGGACGCCATGCGGCGGATCCATTTATCGCTCTTGATGCTCATGCGGGAGGCTCCTCAACAATACTACTTATTTGATAGCTAGCAGCGCTTGATGATCAAGTGCTAGGAGCCTATTTTGCTTGAGAAATGACCGTTTGTTCCACCAGGCGATCATCGCCCAGCACGATCATGGCAAACAACAACTCGCTCAGACTGCCCGCCTGGGCCGTGCGCCGCGCCAGCAGCGGCGTGGCCTGGGGGTTGAGCACGATGAAATCACCCTCGCACCCCGGCTGCAGGTTACCCACCACGCCCTGCAAGCCCAGCGCGCGGGCAGCGCCCGCCGTATGTTGCCACCACAGTTGTTGGGGCGACAGGCTCAAACCCTGCTTGGTCTGCAGCCCCTCAACCGCGGTGCGGCCTACATAGTAGGCAGCCAGCATGGTGTGGAACGGCGAAAAACTGGTGCCACCGCCCACATCGCTGGCCAGGCCATAGGCAAAACCGGCGCAGTCTGCCCCGGCGTAGTCAAAAAAACCGCTTCCCAGGAACAGATTGCTGGTGGGGCTGACGGCCGCAGCACTGCGGCGCTCGCGCATCAGGGCGCGGTCAGCCTCGTCCAGGTGGATGCAGTGGGCATACACGGCGCGCTCGCGCATCAGGCCAAAGTCGTCGTACACCGCCAGGTAGCTGCGCGAACGCGGGAACAACTCGCGCACCCAGCGCACTTCGTCCAGATTTTCTGACACATGCGACTGGATCCACACATCCGGATAGCGCGCCGCCAGTTCACCTGCACCACGCAACTGCGCCGGGGTGCTGGTGGGGGCAAAGCGCGGCGTAATGGCATAGCCCAGCCGGTCCACACCATGCCAGCGCTGGATGAGGGCTTCGGTATCGAGCAGGCTTTGTTCGGTTTCGTCGCGCACGCCATCGGGCGAGTGGCGATCCTGCAGCACCTTGCCCGTGATCAGGCGCAACTGCCGCTGGCGGGCCTCGGTGAACAACGCATCGACCGACGCCGGGTGCGACGTGGCAAAAGCCAGCGCCGTCGTCACGCCGTTGCGCAGCAGTTCATCGCAAAAGAACTGCGCCACCTGGGTGGCGTAGCCATGGGCGGCAAAGCGCTTTTCCTGGGGGAAGGTGTAGCTCTCTAGCCAGGGCAACAAGCCCTCGGCGGGCGAGCCAATCACATCCGTCTGGGGGTAGTGGACATGCATGTCCACAAAACCGGGCGCAATGATGCGCCCTGGCCAGTGCGTGACCGGCTGCCCCGCGAACTGCGGCGACAGCTGCTGCCAGGCACCGGCCGCCTGCACGCGCTGGCGGCCATGGGCATCGGGGCCGATGGCCAGCAGACCATCCTCGTCATAGACAGCCTGGCCGTCGTCGGTAAAGCGCAGCAGCGCAGAGCGGTAGAGGTGCATGGCTGCAAGCTTACCGGAGCCAATCCCTTTTTTCTCCGGTGGAGTTCCTCAGTTTTGCAGATGCACGCGCCCCACGAAATTGGCGCGGCCCAGACCAGCGCCCCCGCGCAAGGGCCGCCCCGCCGCGCTGGGGGCGTCCCGCCGCGCTGGGGGCGTCCCGCCGCGCTGGGGGCGTCCCCCGCTCTCGCATCGCGCAGCAATGCGAGAGCGGGGGGAAGGCGCCAAAGGCGACTCAGGGGGGTGCCTCAAATATGCACCGCATGCCCCAACGCCCGCAACGCCGCCTCCTGCACGGCCTCACCCAGCGTCGGGTGGGCGTGGATAGTGCCGGCAACGTCTTCCAGCCGTGCGCCCATCTCCAGCGATAGCGTGAACGCCGCCGCCAGTTCTGCCACGCCCTGGCCCACAGCCTGCCAGCCCAGGATGAGGTGGTTGTCGCGCCGTGCGACCACGCGCACAAAACCCTTGGTGGCTTCGAGCGTCATGGCACGGCCATTGGCGGAAAACGGAAAGGCGGCGTCAATGCAGTCAAGCCCCGCAGCGCGCGCCTCGCCCGGCGTGCGGCCCACCACCACCACTTCGGGGTCGGTGAAGCAGACGGCAGGAATCGCCCTGGGCTCGAAACGGCGTGCCTTGCCCGCAATCACCTCGGCCACCACCTCCCCCTGCGCCATGGCGCGGTGCGCCAGCATGGGATCACCCGTCAGGTCGCCAATGGCCCAGACGTTGCGCATGGAAGTGCGGCACTGCGCATCCACCGCCACAAAGCGCCCGGCCATGTCGAGCTGCAGAGACTCCATGCCATAGCCCGTGGTGCGGGGCCTGCGGCCCACTGCCACCAGCACACGGTCCGCAGGCAATGCAAACTCGTCGGCGCGGGCACTGCGCACACGCACACCGTGCTGCGCATCAAAACCCTGCACGCTGCAGCCCAGGTGCAGCACCACGCCGCTCTTCTCGAGCGCGTCGAGCACGGGCTGGGTCAGCTCCTCGTCGTAGCCCGGCAGCACGCGCTCGGCCGCCTCGACCACAGCCACCTCGGCGCCCAGCTTGCGGTAGGCCATGCCGAGTTCGAGTCCGATGTAGCCCGCGCCCACGACCACCAGGCGGCGCGGCAGGCTCTCGGGCGAGAGCGCGCCGGTAGACGACACCACGGGCCCGCCAAAGGGCAGCGCGGGCAACTCCACCGGCTCGGAGCCGGTCGCCAGCAGCAAATGCTCGCAGCGCACGCGCACCGCCTCGCCGCCTGCGGGTTCCACGCGCACTGTTTTGCCGTCTTCGATGTGTGCCCAGCCTTGGATGACCTGCACCCCGGCCTTGCGCAGCAGCGCGCCCACGCCGCCGGAGAGGCGGTTGACAATGCCGTCCTTCCACGCGACGGTCTGCGCGATGTCCAGGCTCGGCGACTGCACCCGGATGCCTATCTGCGAGCCACCGGCCTGGTGCTGCGCGCGCTCGAACTCGTGCGCCGCATGAATCAGCGCCTTGGACGGAATGCAGCCAATGGTCAAACAGGTGCCACCCAGGCGCTCGCCCTCGACCAGCACCGTAGGAATGCCCAGTTGCCCAGCGCGGATGGCCGCCACATAACCGCCGGGGCCGCCGCCGATGACGAGTAACTTTGTAGAAATATCCTTCATCGCCTTACTCCACGAACAGCAGGGCCGGGGTTTCCAGCAACGCGCGCATGGCCTGGATAAATTGCGCAGCGTGCATGCCGTCGACCACACGGTGGTCGAACGAAGAGGAGAGGTTCATCAGCAGCCTGCCCACCACCTGCCCGCCCCGCAGCATGGGCCGTTCCACCATGCGGTTGACACCGACGATGGCCACCTCGGGGTGGTTGATGACCGGCGTGCTGGCAATGCCGCCCAGCGCGCCCAGGCTGGTGAGCGTGATGGTGGAACCCGACAGCGCGTCGCGCGCCGCCTTGCCACTGCGCGCGCCTTCGGCCACGCTGGCAATACCGGCAGCGCAGGCCCACAGGTCCAGGCTTTCGGCGTGGCGCAGCACCGGCACCATGAGCCCGCCCTCGGTCTGCGTGGCCACACCCAGGTGCACACCGGCGTAGCGCGTGACCACACCGGCTTCATCGTCGTAGCGGGCGTTGATCTGCGGAAACTCGCGCAGCGCCAGCACCATGGCGCGTGCCAGGAAGGGCAGCACCGTGAGCTTGCCGCGCGTGGCGCCGTGCAGCTGATTGAGCTTGGCGCGCAGGGCTTCGAGCTCGGTCACGTCGATTTCCTCGACGTAGCTGAAATGCGGAATGCGGCGCTTGGACTCCTGCATCTTCTGCGCTATCTTGCGGCGCAGGCCGATGACGGGAATCGCCTCTTCGCCATGGCGCTCGGCGTAACCCGCAGGGCCTTGGGCAGGCGCCTGGCCGCCGCTGGCGACGTGGGCGTCAAGGTCGCCGTGCAGGATGCGCCCGGCCGGGCCACTGCCGTGCACGAAGCGCAGTTCCACGCCCATGTCGAGCGCACGCTGGCGCACGGCGGGGGATGCGAGTGGGCGCTCACCTGCCGTGCGCGCCACGGCAGGCGCGCTGCGCGGCGTCGCGGACGGGCGCAAGGGCGCGGGCGCAACTGCACGTTCCGCCAGAGCCACGGGCTGGGTCGGTGCGGCTGCGGGCGGGCTGTTTTTCGCTATCGAAACAGGAGCTGCTTGCGCTTGCTGGACGGGCTCTTGAGCCGAATTTTCCTTTAAATTCCCGGCACCTTCCACCTCCAGCCGCACCAGTTCGGAACCCACGGCAATGGTGTCGCCCACGCTGCTCCCCAGCGCCAGCACCTTGCCGGACACGGGCGACGGGATTTCCACCGTGGCCTTGTCGGTCATCACATCGGCAATGGACTGGTCTTCAGCCACCATGTCGCCCGGCTGCACGTGCCAGACGAGCAGCTCCACTTCGGCAATGCCCTCGCCAATGTCGGGCACGCGGATTGCGTAAATTCCCATGGTCATGCCTCCACTGCGCGTTGCAGGGCTGCGCCTACGCGCGCAGGCCCCGGGAAATACGCCCATTCCTGGGCGTGTGGGTAAGGCGTGTCCCAGCCGGTCACACGCTCGATGGGGGCTTCCAATTGGTAGAAACAATGCTCTTGCACCAGCGCCGTGAGCTCGGCACCAAAGCCGCTGGTGCGCGTGGCCTCGTGCACCACAACACAGCGGCCCGTCTTCTTGACCGAGTTCACGATGGTTTCCAGGTCCAGCGGCCAGATGGAACGCAGGTCAATGATCTCGGCGTCGATGCCGGTCTCGCGTGCCGCGCATTCGCTCACCCAGACCATGGTGCCGTACGTCAGCACCGTGACCGCCTTGCCAGGACGAAAGACTGCAGCGCTGGTCAGCGGCACCTTGTAGTAGCCCTCGGGCACGCGCCCCATGGCATGCTTGGACCACGGCACTACCGGCTTGTCGTGCTGGCCGTCGAACGGGCCGTTGTACAAGCGTTTGGGTTCCAGAAAGATGACCGGGTCGTCACTCTCGATAGAGGCAATCAGCAGGCCCTTGGCGTCGTAAGGGTTGCTGGGCATCACGGTGCGCAAGCCGCACACATGGGTGAAGAAGGCCTCGGGGCTCTGGCTGTGCGTCTGCCCGCCGTAGATGCCGCCGCCGCAGGGCATGCGGATGGTCAGCGGCGCGGCAAAGTCCCCAGCCGATCGGTGGCGCAAACGCGCCAGCTCGGAGACGATCTGGTCCGTGGCCGGGTAGACGTAGTCGGCAAACTGGATCTCGACCACCGGACGCAGGCCATAGGCGGCCATGCCTATGCCGGTGCCGACGATGCCGGACTCAGAAATCGGCGCATCAAAACAGCGCGATGTGCCGTATTTGGCTTGCAGGCCCTCGGTGGCGCGAAACACGCCGCCGAAATAGCCTACGTCTTCGCCATAGACGATGACGTTGTCGTCGCGCTCCATCATCACATCCATGGCCGAGCGCAGCGCCTGGATCATGGTCATGGGCACAGCGTCGGTGAGGGGGGGCTGATTTTTCTCTTGTAGTGCGGTCATGGCTTACACCCCCATCTGCTGGCGTTGCCGGCGCAGGTGCTCCGGCAGTTCCTTGTACACATCGTCAAAGACGGTCGCGGCGCTGGGTACGCGGCCATCGAGCAAGGTGCCGTGGCTCTCGGCTTCTTTTTGCGCGGCGATGACCTCGGCCTCCAGGTCCTTGAGTGCCTGTGCGTGCCGCTCCTGTGTCCACTCGCCAATAGCGATAAGGTGCTTTTTCAGGCGTTCAATCGGGTCGCCCAACGGAAAGTGCTGCCAGTCGTCGGCAGGGCGGTATTTGGACGGATCGTCCGAGGTGGAATGCGGGCCGGCGCGGTAGGTTTCCCACTCGATCAGCGTCGGCCCATGGTTGGTACGTGCACGCTCGGCCGCCCACTGCGAGGCGGCATAGACGGCCAGAAAATCATTGCCATCAACGCGCAAGGAAGCAATGCCCACGCCCACGCCGCGCTGGGCAAAGGTGGTGCCCTCACCTCCCGCAATGGCTTGGAAGGTGGAGATGGCCCACTGGTTATTCACCACGTTGATGATGACGGGCGCACGGTACACATGGGCAAAGGTGAGCGCGGTGTGGAAGTCCGACTCGGCGGTGGAGCCATCGCCGATCCAGGCCGAGGCTATTTTTGTATCGCCCTTGATGGCCGAGGCCATGGCCCAACCCACGGCCTGGGGCATTTGCGTCGCCAGGTTGCCCGAGATCGAGAAGAAGCCTGCGCGCTTGTACGAGTACATCACCGGCAGCTGGCGGCCCTTGATAGGGTCGCGCTCGTTGCTCATCAACTGGCAGATCAGCTCGGACATGGCAATGTCGTCACGCGAGAGCAGCAGGCCCTGCTGGCGATAGGTAGGAAAGCACATGTCGCCGTCCTGCAGCACCATGGATTGGCCCACGGCAATGGCTTCCTCGCCCAGGCACTGCATGTAGAACGACAGTTTTTTCTGCCGCTGCGCGATCAGCATGCGGGCGTCGAACACGCGCGTTTTCATCATCGCGCGCAGGCCCCGGCGCAATCGATCTGGATGGATGGGGATGGCCCAGGGGCCGACTGCCTGGCCATTGTCATCGAGCACACGCACCAGGCTGGTGGCCAGGTCGGCCGTGTCGGCGGCGGGGGTGTCTGGGGGAGGTCTGCGCACTGCGCCTGCGGGCGAGATGCTCAGAAAGGAAAAGTCGGTCTTGCAGCCGGGCCGCCCAGTAGGCTCCGGCACATGCAGCTTGAGCGCTGAGTGCGATGTCATCCACGGTCTCCGTGCGCGATTGTGTCGCGCCATGATTTTCGGGTAGGGCGGCGCGCCGATATGCGGCGTGTCGCCCTTCTTGCGCGGGTAGCGCAGTCGAAAATTCTAAGCGCGCCCGCGCCCGTTGACCAGCCCCGCAGATGGGCCTGCTTGCAGTGGGGTCAGCGCGCGCTTGGCTGACCCTGCACGCCTTTGCCCAGCCAGTGCATGCCTCGGATCTGGGCATCACTCCACTGGGCGTTCAGCGTCTTGAGCGCCGCGTTTGTCTGCTAAAAAATGGGCGCCCAAAGTCAGGTGGCCGCAAGCGCGGCCGCGAGGATTTTGTGCATGGTGTTCATCTACAGGGTCCCTGGGATAGAAAAGCAAAAAACCGCTGGCACAGCGGTCTTGCGTCGAGCTCTATTGGCCGGGCCATCTCATCGAATGCAGGCTGCAAAGAGGCTGCCTGCCACGCAGCCCTCCCGCGGCCCCTTCAGCGGGCCGGAACAATCACTGTGGTGCCACCTGTACGCCCGGTATCACCCGTAGCGCCCGTTTCACCTGTCGCGCCGGTATAGCCGGTGGCCCCTGTGCCGCCGGTTGCACCCGTCGCACCGGTTGCGCCGGTGTAGCCCGTGGCTCCGGCACCGCCCGTGCTTCCAGTGGCACCGGTGTAGCCCGTACGGCCCTGAGCCCCCGTATCACCCGTAGCGCCCTGCGGACCCGCCGGGCCGGGAGGAAGCGAAAAGCATGCACTCAAACCCATGGTCATCAACGTGGCGGCGATCAAATGTGCGTATTTCATGGAAATCTCCTTGGAGGAAAGTAGAGAGAACCGCCCACGTCTCTGCAAGCAATCCTCAGAAATGGATCCACACGCCCAAGGGCGCGCTTCAACCACACTGGTGAGACTACGCAGATTGCCGGTTCTCTTCTGTGCGCTACAGCGCATAGGCGGGGATTCCGATGCCTTTGCGAACCGGACGAAGAAAGGCTGCCACCAATGTTCGATACCGTACAGACCATGGCCGCATGGAGGACTACTCTTGCATGGTCTGCACCCCAATCTCTGTTCATAAAAAAAGGGGGAGGCGGTTTTTACGAACCCATATCTGTCACCGACTGGAGCATTACCATGATCATTCGCACTCTCCTCGCCGCAGCCATCGCTGCGACCACCCTGCTGACCGCAACGGGCTGCGCTGTCAGCCGTGGACAGGAAACTGTCGGCGCCTACATTGACGACGCAGGCATCACAACGACAGTGAAAACTCGCCTGCTCGAAGACAAACGGGTTGCCGGAACCTCGATCAGCGTTGAAACACTGAACGGAACCGTGATGTTGTCCGGCTTTGCCAAGAACACAGAAGAGAAGAACGTCGCCGAGAACATCGCTCGGCAGGTCAATGGCGTGCGGTCGGTCAAGAACGAAATCGCCATTCGCCCCTGAACCTTTTTTCACGACCATCCACACAGCATCACACAAGGAGTTTTTATGAACTGGGACCAAATCAAGGGCAACTGGAAGCAAGCGGCGGGCAAGGCACAGGAGCAATGGGGCAAACTCACCAACGACGACCTCGACGTTGTGGCCGGGCGACGCGACCAGCTCGCCGGCAAGATCCAGGAACGCTACGGCATTGCCAAGGATGAAGCCGAAAAGCAACTGGCTGACTGGGAGCGCAAGGCCAGCGATTCGTGGTTCAAGTGATTGCACAGCGGCATGCCTGAATCCGCATGCGCAAGTCACGCACTGCACAGCAAAACGGCCCCGAGGGGCCGTTTTTTTATGATGCTGTTCCCATAGATCAACGGTTGCGTGGCTCTCCCTGTCGGTTCACGGTGACCATGGCCCCTGGGGACTCGGTCATCTGAATCCGATGCTCTTGCCCCCGGAAGGTGTAGGTGACATCCCAGTAGTCTGGCTGCTGGTTGGGCACATCGGCGCATCGCTGCACATTCTGCATCCGCCCCGTCTGTCCGTCCGACCCGATACGGGACCCCACCACTGCCCCCGCCACAGCGCCCCCAGCGGTAGCAATGTCCCGGCCCGTTCCGCCGCCCACCTGGTGACCCAGTACTCCGCCAATCAGTGCGCCTGCAATGGCCGCTGGAACATTGCTGGAGTCCCCTCGGTTCTGCCCCACACGCTCGCGTTCCACCCAGCAACGCTGTTCGGGGGTTGCCATTACAGCGCGTGCGGAGGTCACTGGGACTTCATAGAGGCGCTCGCCATTGCGACGGCGGCTGTCATAGAAGGGATCGGGTACCGGCGCAAAGCGGTTGTCGGCTACACGCGCATTGCGATCAACTTCCCGCACCGACGACAGACGATCATTCATCCCCATGGAAGACAACGAAGGATATCGGCCCGGGCGAAGGACAATGCAGCGCCCCCGAAAGCGTGCGTCTTCACACACCTCCCAGCGCCCCCCCAAGATCTGCACCGAAGAAGCACGGTCATTGAATCCCGAACGTCCAAGATCCCCCATCTGGCGCTCGGTGGTAAATGAACGCCCCCGAAACCCTTCGTTTTCAAAAAAGACTGCTTGCGCCCCAGCCTGTGTGGCAAGTGCCAGCAGGGTCAAGGCACATGCGTTTTTCAACAGATGTTTCATTGTTCAATCCTATAGTGTGGGTGCCTGCCCCGGCTGACCCGTACGGCATCCATGTAAATCAAAAGCACTGCGGCCGACACAAGATCACAACCGGCCCATCACCAGCAGCACCAGCATGACGACCACCACCAGACCCAGCAATCCACTGGGACCATAGCCCCAGTTACGGCTGTGCGGCCAGGAGGGAATCGCGCCGATCAGCAGCAGGATCAGCACGATCAAAAGCAAGGTTCCCAAGCCCATCAATTTCTTCCTTTAATCGGTGTGTGCGGGGCTTCAATTGGCCGGTGCCGAGGCCGGAGGCACCACGATGACGGTGGTGCCTTCACCAGATGTGCCTGCCACACCAGGCGCTCCTGTCGTACCCGTCGCCCCCTGGCTTCCATCGTTTCCGGCTACGCCCTGCGGCCCCGCGGGTCCAGGTACGGCCACAGGGACAGGAACATTGACTACAACAGGCTGTTTTTCGCAGGCAACAAGTCCCAGCAAGGTCAGCAGCACCGCTGCAAGGTGTATGGTTTTCATGGAATTTCCTTTGAAATGCACAAACTGTGGCACGCAGGGATTGGCCCCGCGTGGGCCACACCGATCTGACCGGTAGCGTCAAGAACGGCGCCCTCTCAGGCTAAACATCCATTGGCCGCACGTCGGTGCGTTAGCGAACACAGCCAGCACTTTCGGCTGCGCTGTGCACACCGGTCGCCGCACCCGGCGCACGCCAGGTCGATCTCTCAGGACATCAACGCGGCATAGGCTTTGCGATCGGCGGCATAACAGCTGCAGGCCACCGCAGCCAGTCCTCGGCGGTCGAGCACCGTGACCTGGCCGCGGTGGTACGTGATCAACCCTTCGCGCTGAAGCCTGCCGGCGGCTGTGGTGATGCCCACCCGGCGTACCCCCAGCAGGAAAGCCAGGTACTGGTGGGTGACATGAAAATTCGAGACTTCCGACCGATCCTGGGTCATCAACAGCCAACGCGCCAGCCTGGGACCAATGGTGTGAAAACGATGGCAGGCCGCCAGGCCCGTGCGCTGCGCCATCAGCACAGACAGGTACCGATTGACGCCCGCCAGCAGGGCCTGGCTGTCTTTCAGCAGGGCGCAAAAATCATCGGTACCCATGCGCCATGCGTGGCCGGGGCTTTGCACGATGGCATGCAATGGCTCCTGTGCAACACCCAGTGCCAACTGCGCGCCCAGCAGACCTTCACGCCCGACCATGCCCACCTCCAGGGCCAGGCGTCCATCAACCTGCGCCACCTGGGAGATGAATCCCTCGATGGGGAAATAGGCATGGCACGTGGGTTGGCCCGGGCTTCCCAGCACTTGGGACGCCACCAGCGGTACCTGCTCGCACCGCGACAGGAAACCCAGGCGCTCCTTGGGCGGCAGAAGCTCGATCAGATGGTTGCGGGTAGGGGCCAATGGGTGATCCTGGAGGAAGGGCAACGTCCTTGTGCAGAAGCAGGTGCACAAAAACCACACCACTACCGCAAGATCCGGTTCACCCGTTGGCACAGTCTGCGCCACAAGCCCCCTTGCCACTGTCTGCCAGCCCACATAGTGGGCCTCTAAAACCCTGTAACGCGAGGAGACCGACCCTGGCTAGCGGGCCAGCTCGGTAGGAAGGAGCCTGTCGTACTCGTGTTTGACCACACCATAGCATTCACAGGTGCGAAGCTCCAGCCCCTTGCGGTCGAGCACCGTGATACGGCCCCGGGCATAACGGATCAGGCCTGCCGCCTGCAGTTTGAGGGCGGCCTCCGTCACGCCCTCGCGGCGCACGCCGAGCATGTTGGCAATCAGCTCCTGCGTCATCACCAGTTCATTGCCCGGCAAACGATCCAGGCTCAGCAAAAGCCAGCGGCACAATTGCTGATCGAGCGAATGGTGCCGGTTGCACGCGGCGGTCTGCACCATCTGCGCAATCAGCGCCTGGGTATAGCGCAGCAGCAGGTGCATGACAGGCCCCGAACGGTTGAATTCATCCTGGATCCTCTGTGCACTGAGCCGCACACCCATGCCTGCGCTTTGCACCACGCCCCGACTCGGTGTGGTGCCCCCACCCATGAACAGGGTGATGCCCACCACCCCCTCGTAGCCGACCACCGCGATTTCGGCCGAAGCTCCGTTTTCCATCACATAGAGCAGCGAAACAATGGACGTGGTGGGAAAGTACACATGGCTCATGGGCCGACCGGACTCATAAAGCACCTGCCCCAGGGGCATCTCCACCGGCTCCAGACAGGGCTGCAGGCGCTGCCAATCAGTCTCTTGCAACGCAGCGAGCAGTTGGTTGCTCTTGGGGTCTGTGGCCTGGGTCATGATATGCATGGGGTGTGCTGGTGCTCGATAAATCTGCGGGCCTGTCTCGCACGATGCTTGCGGCATGTCGCCTGGAATGCTGCATTGTGTAAGTTTTTGCACACACCAAATCCCACGCTACTCTGCATTCTGATATCTCACAGGAGTTCCACCATGCCCATGTTTGTCGACACTTCACCGCCCGGTCAATGCATCTTCTGCCGTCTGGTGGCGGGCGAAATCCCTTCTGCCCGGGTCTACGAGGATGCATTGACCCTTGCCTTCATGGATCTGGGCCAGGTGAACCCCGGCCATGTGCTGGTGGCCACGAAGCGCCACGCCGCCACTCTCCTGGACATCACCCCCGAAGAGGCCGCTGCCGTCATGCAGACAGCCCAGCGCGTGGCCAGCGCCGTGCAGGCCACGTTCGACCCGCCAGGCATCACCTTGCTGCAGGCCAATGGCCGCGAGGGCGACCAGACGGTGTTTCATTTCCACATGCACGTCGTTCCACGCCATGCACAGGACGGCATAGCGCTGACCTGGCCCCGCAAGGACCCTGATGCAGGCACCCTGCAGGATTACGCCGACCGCCTGGCGGCAGCCATCGCTCCCGCACCCTGATTCTGTTTCCAAATCATTCGTGTCTAGGCGCGAAGCCGCAGACAGTGCTGTAGCACGGCAAGGCGAAGCAACAACGACACGGATGATTTAGAAATG
>JAANMW010003258.1_pt1 | contig 12982 bp, 10 predicted proteins | sample 7279671 | NCBI WGS metagenome assembly JAANMW01 (sample SAMN14094541, study PRJNA606508) | bioreactor metagenome | isolation source: A lab-scale SPAN reactor treating ammonium-rich wastewater day 247 | place: Ireland: Galway | collected 2017-09-19
ATTAATGTTTTCAGCGACGAAAAAATTTATTTCCATTCCAACAGAGATATTATTATGGTTGAAATGGACAAAATTTATCTCTCCAGAATCATTACCAATTTGGTGGCAAATGCCCGCCAGGCGAAACACGAGGACCGCGACAATATCATTAATCTTGACGTGGAACAGCGCCAAAAAAGAGTTATTATTACCGTGGATGATAACGGAACAGGAATTCCCGAGGATCTTTACGACAGGATTTTCGAGCCTAATTTCACTTCAAAAACAAGTGGGACAGGTCTCGGCTTAACCATGGTAAGAAAAATGGTAGAAGATTACAAAGGCCAAATTTCAGTAAAATCTGAGGTCGGTAAAGGTTCTACATTTACCATTTCTTTGCCTACAAATATGTAGATTTTCTTATTTAATGAAACCTTTTCACTTCCAAAAATTCACTGTTAATCAATCAGCAAAAGTCTTCCGTGTAGGAACTGACGGAGTTTTGCTTGGCGCCTCGGCAACGGTTGAAAAGGCTGAAAACATTTTAGAAATAGGCACAGGCACAGGATTAATTGCTTTAATGATCGCCCAGCGAAATCCAAAAGCCTTTATAACTGCCATCGACCTCAATGAAGAAGCCGTAACTCTCGCCTCAGAAAATTTCAGGAATTCGCCATACCGCGACCGATTAAAAGCTATTTTGCAGGATTTCAAGCAAATCAAAACGGAGGAGAAATTTGATCTAATCGTTTCCAATCCACCGTATTTCGAAGAAAATTCTTCAGAAAAAGATAATTGTAAAGAATAAGATTTCTGTAAGCATTCAGCGAAAAAGTGCCGTCGAAAATCCTTTTGGAATTGAACTGGGCTTCAACACGGCCTGCGCGATCGGCTGAAGAGCGCCGCCGCCCATGCCCTGAAGCACTCGAGCGATGATCAATATCGCCAGGCTTGGCGCCGCTCCGCACAGAGCCGATGCGAGCGTGAACAATCCGATACAAATGATCAGGAATCGTTTTCGGCCAATGTAACGGCTGATCCAGCTTGTCGCGGGCAGGATGATCGCGTTCGAGATGAGATAGCTTGTGAGTACCCAGGTAGCTTCTTCCGTTGTTGCGGAGAGATTGCCGGCAATGTGCGGTAGCGCCACGTTCGCAACCGACGTGTCGAGGATCTCCATTACGGTCGCAAGCATCACCGAGACCGCGACGAGCCACGGATTAAAGCTTGGGACCCATTGTTGATGAATGTCTTCGCCAGGCATCAGCGGACCTTGACCGACGGCTCGACACTCATACCCGGTGCAAGAAGATGAACCTTATCGGGCGGCGAATCAAAAACGATCTTGACCGGCAGACGCTGCACGACCTTTACGAAGTTCCCGCTTGCGTTCTCGGGCGGCAGGAGGCTGAACCGCGAGCCTGTTCCTGCCTGAAAGCTCTCGACCTTTCCGCGAAAGCTCTCGTTCGGATACGCATCGACCTTTATATAGACCGTCTGCCCGACACGCATCTCTTCTAGCTGCGTTTCTTTGAAATTAGCGATCACCCAAACTTCATTTGAACGTGAGAGGGCCATCAATGGCGTTCCGACCTGCACGAGTTGGCCGACGAGCACGTTCTTTTTTGTAACGTAGCCATCTTCGGGAGCGGTGATCTTTGTGTACGAGAGGTCGAGCTCTGCCTGGTGAACAGCGGCTTCTGCTGCGGTCTGCGCGGCAAGTGCGGTTGCGACCTGCGATTCGCTTACATCGACCTGCTGCGGCCCGGTATCGGCCTGTTGCAGACGGCCTTTTGATTCGCCAAGTTGTGCGCGGCTAACATCAATACCCGCAAGCGACTGACGGTAATTCTCATTCGCGGTCGCGACGCCGGCGCGTGCCTCATTTACCCTCGAATTTGCGCTATCAACGGCTTTTTGGGCCGCGTCGTAACGCGAACGGGCATTTTGCAGAGCGTTGCGGGCTTGGTCTAGCGACTGCTGCGAGATATCGCCTTTTGTGAAGAGAGCTTCTCTGCGTTTGAACTCAAGCTCGGCGAGACGCATATCCGCCTCCGGCTGCGCGACCTGTGCACGTGCTTTAGCAAGTTCTGCAAGAGCTGTCTTAACTGCTGCTTCTGCCTGCGTGACCTGCGAACGCCGGCTTGCGGCTGCAAGCTGACTTTGCTCGACCGCACTTTTTGTTGTCGCAACGTTGGAGCTTGCCTGGACGCGTGTCGCCTTTGTCGAACTCTTCGTCAACGTTGCGCTTGCGACGGCCCTTTGGTACTGGCTTCTGGCGTTTTCGAGATCGGCCTTTGCCTTTTCGAGTTTGACTTCGAGGTCGGCCGTCTCAAGTTCGACAAGCAGATCGCCTTTGTGTACGAGCTGATTGCTCTCGACATAGACCTTGGCGACATAAGCCGAAACTTTCGGGCTTATCTGAACGACGTCGCCATCGATGAAAGCATCGTCGGTCGATTCGAACTGGCGTGCATAGAGCCAGTATACGAACCCTGCAAGGGCAGCAACCAACAGAACAGAACCTCCGATAATAAAGATCCGCCGCCGCTTGCCGTTAGGCTTCGGCTGGGCAGCTTCGTCTTTTTCTTCGGTCTCGCCTGCGGGTTCGTTTTCTTCCGGATGGTCAGTATTGCTTTCTTCGGTCATCAATTTCGCTTGATCGCTTCGTTAGTAAGTAATCACTAACTTTGCAAAATCTCCGTATTTTTGTCAATGGGAACCACAGCGGCGAATATCCAATGAGGGGCCGTCCTTGTTATCATCATATACTTTGGCCGGCAGGTAATATGAAAGCAGACACTAGCTGCAATGTTTTAGAAACGCGGTTTGAGAACGGATTGACGGTGCTGACCGACCACATGGAAGGTGTGCGTTCGGCAACGCTCAGCTTTCTCTATCGCGTTGGTGCAAGGTGCGAATCTGCGGAATGGCACGGCGTCAGTCACTTCATCGAACACGCAGTGTTTAAGGGCACGCGACGCCGTTCGACGCTTGATATTGCGATCGAGCAGGACCGGCTTGGCGGAAATTTCGATGCGTTCACAACGCATGAAGAAACGGGCTTTGTGATGAAGGTCGTTGACGAGAAAGTCGACAAGGCATTTGACCTGATGTCCGATATGCTCTCGGAGCCGCGATTTCTTTCGCAGGATCTCGAGGCTGAGCAGAACGTCATCATCGAAGAGATGAAGATGACCGAAGATGCTCCGGAAGAGCAGCTTGGCGAGATCTTCAACGCCGCGTTCTTTCCTGAAAATGGCCTTGGAAGGCCGATCGTTGGTACGGCCGAATCCGTCAGGACGTTCAACTCCGAACGCACGCGCGAGTATTTCGAACGCACGTTCACGCCCGAAAATCTGATCATAACGGCGGCCGGCAGCATCGATCACGAAAAGATCGTTGAGTTAAGCGAGAATGCCTTCGGCAAGCGACAGCGCGGAACTTCCGGCGACAACCTAAAGTTCTCAAAACCCGTTCCGGCGACGCCATTTATCGTCAAATATCGCGGCGACCTCGAACAAGCGCATTTCGTGCTTGCAACGCCATTCCCATCCGCTCGCGACGATCGACGTTACGCGGCAGACCTTCTCGCAAACATCATCGGCGGCGGTACGTCGAGCCGCATCTGGCAGTCGATTCGCGAGGAACGCGGGCTTGCATACAGCGTCGGGTCGGCGGCAACGCTCTACCAGGATTGCGGCGTTTTTGCATTGTTTGCTGCGACCTCCCCCGAGCAGATGCGCGAGGCGGTCGATCTGGGTATCGCTGAACTTCGGTCAATCGTGCGCGAAGGCATAACTGCAGACGAGCTTGAGCTTGCGAAGGATGCAGCTCGTGCATCGATACTCTTAAGTCTAGAAGATTCTCTCTCAAGGGCAGCATCGGCTGCGGGACAGGAATTGACCTTTGGTCGTCAGATCTCGGTCGAAGAGACGCTTGAGAATATCGGGAAAGTTACCGCAGAACAGATCCTCGAGATCGCACACGAATTCTTCCGCACGGAGCACATCGCGTTTGCCGCTCTCGGCGATCTAAAAGGAAAGGGATTAGAACGCGGCCAGTTGGTTTTAGAGTGACCTTTCAGCTACCGCCCTTCCGCAATGAAATCCAGATGTGATTCGATGTCGTTGAGAGTGATGACGCGTGTCGAAGGTGCGAAGGCGTATTGCTTCGAGTGAATGGAGATCGTATAGGTTTCGCCCGCTGAAAGACCGCGGAAGCTGTAGTAGCCGAACTGATTTGTAAGTGCGAAACGCACGGGCCCGTCCGTGCCGACTGCTGTTAGAAAGGCACCCTTTACGGCTCTCGCATCTGCGTTGAGGACTTGGCCGGCAACCATGGCCTCTGCGGATGACGGTGCGACAGGCACGCCGATCGCCCAACGCGAAAAGGCAGTCAGGCCGCTCGCCGTCGCCGTATTCGCCGCCGCATCCACACAGCCGTTTCCGGTGCAAACAACGACCGGCATAGCATTCCCTTCTTTTTTTACGAGTGAGTAGCTTGCCTCGGCCGCGGGCGTTGTCACATCTGCGTCGCGATAAGAGAATGTCAGGTTCGCGGTAAGGTCACCGTCTTCAACGACGTTCCAAAAGCGCGTAACAGAATTTGCCGCCTCAACTCCCGGGCCCGGACCGTTGAATGCAGCGACGGTCAGTTTCGACGGATTTGTGGCGAGCTCGGTTATGGTTGCGTTGACGGGCGAATAGCCGCTGTCGGTGCCGACTGGGAATACGAACGAGCCGGTCGAAGAAAATTCTTTCGCGATGGATCCCGTTATATAACTATTTTCGCCCGCACCCGCGATCGTCGAATCGGCGCCCGCGGTGAGCGTGAAGTCTTCCGCATTGATGCGTCCTGAGGTCAGCGTGAGCACCTTATCGACCGATACGTCGCGGTCGAGCACAACGCCCGCACTGTTGTTGATCGTAAGGTTCTCGAAGCTGATCGGGTTCAAGCCCGCGATATGCTGTTCCGCCGTGCCGTTCAGGTTGACCGTGAAGATTCCGGCATTGCCGCTTCCATTGTCCTGCTGAAAAGTGCCGTTGTTTATTAAGTCACCACCGAGATTGAGAGAAACGTGTCCCGTGTTCGTCGTGCCACAGAGAGTGCCCAACGGGGCGATAAGAATATCGTGCTGGACACTGACGTTGATCGACGGAGTTCCGCTTGAGGTATTCAATGAGAGCTTACCGCGTTTGACCTCGATGCTGCCGAACGAATATGCATAGCTCTTCTTCATCTGTAGCTCTCGATTGTTCGAAACGTCGATCGTGAACTTGCCGAGGACAGTAAGGTTGGTCATGATCGAGCCGTTGCCGGCTGCGGTGGTCTGAAAATTCAAATTGCCGTACGTCGGATGAGAGTTCAATAGACTCGAACTGTTTCCGTAATATGTGAACGTGCTGTCGGCCGCAAGCTGGTATGTTGCTATTGACGCCCTCGGTTCAGGTTGGCTCGATCCTTGCCGAACCTCACTTCCATCATTTGCAACAAGAAGACCCGCGGTCAGATATGCCGCAGCCAGATCTAGTATCGCTCCGCTCTCGATCGTAACTTTGCCGCTTCCAATGGACGCATCAGAGGATAAAGCGACCGTTGTCCCGGCCGCGATCACGACGTCGTTCCCTGATGTTGGGACAACCCCGCCGCTCCATGTTGACGGCGAATCCCAATTCCCGGAACTAACGCTGGTACGCGTAACTGCGGTCTGATGAGAGTTCTTGGCGTTCGAACTGTTGACGGAAAAAAGAAGCAAAAATGCACAAACTACGGCAAACGCCGCACGCGGGAGTATTCGCATTTTGTTGGGTCGGCTGCGTTCCCGCTTTAGCGAAAACGCTTAACTTGGTCTCGAAAAATCTGCCTCATTATCGGGAATGGTGTTCGTATTGTCAACCACCGACGCCGGAAAACAGCCTGGCATCGTGTTTGAAGGGTGGTAGTTGCTGCCCCTTCGACTTACCAACCGCAAAGGCCAAAATGGTGAATGCTCACTCAAGATGCGAAAAATAAAACGGGCACCACTCGGTGCCCGCAAGTTATTGATAATATTGGCTCCGCAGGTAGGGCTCGAACCTACAACCCTTCGGTTAACAGAAGCCACTATTTTTCGATTTTTGAGGTCCGTGGACGCTACTTAACTACCTTTCCTCCAATAACTTACAACCATTTCGATTGAGTAGTGACAACCCGTGCTAAATGATGAAAAATAGTCGAATTTTGACCAGTTATGTCACAATCCATGACACAATTTTCAACTCAGTTCTAACGGTATTTTGGTAACGGTAAGCTTCGAAGGACTGACGTCAGCAATCAGTTAAGTCACATTTATCAACCCGCCAACTCGCCCACCAATATACACTTTCCTTCGCAGCGATTTAATCGCAATGCGACGCCCCGTTTGACCTGAGACCATACTTGCCTAAAATCCCTGCTCATGAAACAAACAGTTCATGAAGGTCATCAATGACCTTTTGAAGATCAGAATTCTCAATTTCGAACCCGACATCGACTGCATGTCTTCGCGCCGCAAGAACGCCTTCTGATCCGACCGAGCCGAAAATTTCCGAAGTGATTTCGCGAGCTTCCATGATTATCTCGTCTGCTCGATATTGATCGGCAAGCTCTTGTGCTTCTCCCCATTCCTCTTCGGTGAACATCGCCACGATCCGGTAGATATCAAAAGCGTGCTCCGGAGCCTTTGGCTGCTTCGTTCGATCACCGGCAGATTTCTTTTCCTTATCCAGATGATCTCGCAAGGCAAACAGCTTTAGTACAAGAAACGTATAAGGATGTGGCAGAAATACTTCCGCTGTGTCCTGATCGTGTGAAAGAGTTAGGCGGGTCAACCTTTCCTCGATCGTAATGGCCTCTTCGGTCAAGTACGCATGTATATTTTTTGCGTTGCGAGGCCGAATGCGTGGTTTACTTATTTTTACCTGTTCCCGATCGACTACGTTCTGTGGCCTCGGAGCAAGAAGGTCAACTTTTATTGTGCCTTGCCCGCCGGAGAGTTCGATACCCGTTTCAAATTGAAAGAATTCTGCGACGGGCTTGTAATTAAGTTTCTCCAGCACGTCCCGGATAGCTTCCATCTTCTCGGCATCAGTGATGACCTCTAGCCGCAGAAATAGATCGAGATCTTCCGTCGAACGTGCAGGAGGAATTTCAAGCTGCGTCCTTTTGCCTGAGTCGATCATCAGCTGCGTCTTTAACGCCAATCCATAGCCGCCGCCAATGATCAGTTTGACGTCGTACGGTTCGAGAGCTTTTGCGATCCTTACAAGCTCGCTATTCAGCGGATCGAACGTCATAAGGAGCCTCCCGCTGAGCGCAGAATATTCTTTTCCAATCCTTCGGCAACTTCTTGTTCGCGTTTGCTGCCTTGTGTGAGGTTTAGATATACCTGAAGCGGCGATGTGTAGGAGAGCTTTCCGTCCTTTACGCGATCAAAGTAGATCGGCGATCTTTCATCGGCTTCTATAAGCTGGATGTCGGCGAAGCGGTCGGTAGGTCTAAACTCGATCCCGGCGATGGCGGTTTCAATATTTTCGGTATAGATCTTTAATGGTTCGCCTACCGTAGGAAATACTGCATATCTTTGGATTTCATTTACGGCGTAGCGAAGTCCTTCATTGTCGCAATTATCATCTATTTTGAGCAACGCGGCGTCAAGATCGACCACTTTCCCGATCAGGCTTCTTGCGGCTAACGGTTTTCGATAATTTTCGCGCAGTTTTTGGAGCAACCGCCTCGCGTCGATCAATCGGATGTCAGGTGTGCGAGTTAGAATAAATTCTTCTTCCAGCGACTGTAAAACTTTTGATACTGTCCCGAGCGTAGTATCTCCACCGCGTGAGCTTACCTCGTCCAGAACTTCATTCACACTTTCGAACTCGCCCTTTGCGAGTACCGTCATTACAACCAGCGAGCTCGTGCCGCGAAAGACGTTCTTGATCGTGCCGCTCGCAGGAAAGAGGTTTGGGTTGCCGGTCTTCAGGACAAACAGCTTTTCTGGAATGATCAGGACCATGTTTCCTGACAGGTCGATACCGCTGATATTTCGATCGGTAAGCTCTTCGATCTGCCCGTCACTTAGATACGGAGCTACGATCATCGGATAGTACTGATCGTCGAAATTGCGGGCTCTGAAGAAATCCAGATAAAGGCTCAGTTGATAGATGGCATTCTGGACTATCTTGGGTGTAGCGACCGATTTGATCTCCGCAATGAAACGAAAGATCTGTTCGCCCCATTTGATGTTTACGAAAAGGTCCGGACGATATTTTGTGCCGCCAAAGAGATCGGCTTCAACCGGCTGACAATTAAGATCTAGTGGAGCGATCTCGACCCGATTCAACCTTTCTATTATTTCCTGTTCAGTAAGCCGATTCATGACTTTCTGATATTACAATATTTTCTTACGCAAGAAAATATCATATATAGGAAAATAGCCGAGATTAGACTGAAAATTTCTGAGAAAAGGCGACTTTCCTATACGGGAAATCTACAGACAGCTGGCCTTGCCGCGAAGGAACTAAAGAGTGTGTCCAGTTTTTTCGCAAATAAACTGGACGTATCTGAGGTAAAGCCCCCTAAAATCAGGCCAGAAATCGATTTCAATAGCCTCGGGCCGCTATCGAGCCGAGCCGACTCAGATCCAGCCCTAACATGACTACGATCCTACTCGCTTTTCCAAGCTAAATGCGACAAAAATGCGACGACATATGTCGCATTTACCAGTTGCGACCTCATTGTGCGAACGTGGTGACAGAGTGACCTTCTTTATGTGTATCCGAGCCTTACATGAAAAATCGAGCGGCCCCTCGAGATTTCATCAGAGCACACTAAACTCTTTTATTTCAGACATCTGCAGCCATGAAAACTGTGGCTTAAGGTTATCGTATTCCGCCCAAGCTCTATTACATCCATACACCCTGCTCAGCGCGGATCGAAAAAACATTCCAATCACTTAGACAATGCCCAGCGCCACTTCAAACCTTACCTGCCGTTAGCCAAAACCTAAATGCGACATAAAGGCGACATAAATGCGACAAGGCCTCGCCTTATCTACTGCAAATTGGACATAAGAAGAGCCACCTAGCAAACCTTGAGGGCGGCTGATTGCAAGTCAAGAGTGCGGCTAATCGTAAGTTTAGAGCCTGGCTAATTGTCGGATTCGGTTCAAGAATTTCAAAAGCAAAATCGTCAACGGTATTTGCGATTTTGCCGCGCTTCGGGTCTTTTACTTTCGCAATCGGGCTAACGTAGTATAGATGGCACCCATGGCATCTCGTCCCCCCGGCTTGGATTCGCGCTTAGAGAACACTTGCGTTTACTGCGGATGTGGCTACGGCACGAGGGATCATGTACCGCCGAGGATCCTTCTGGATGAACCATATCCTGAGGCCAACCTTCCGGTCGTTAAGGCCTGCCATTCGTGCAATAACCGAATCTCTCGCGACGAGGAATATCTTGCGTGTCTCATTGAATGCATCATTTGCGGAACTACGGACCCCGCGAAGGTTTCCAGAACTAAAATTGCCCAAACGCTCGAACGGAACGCTCGCCTTCGACGAGAGATTGAGTCGGGAAGGCAAGAAAATGACGACGGTTCCTTGATGTGGAGATTCGAGGCAGAACGGGTGCGAAACGTAGTTCTGAAACTCGCTCGCGGGCACGTGGCTTATGAACTAAGCACCGAGCGGCTGGATGAGCCGGATTATGTTCTCGCTTTACCGCTAATCACAATGACCGAGGAGCAGCGGGAAGCATTCGAGACCGTCACGAACGAAACGTTCATTGGCTGGCCCGAGATCGGTTCACGGGCCTTTCACCGTATCTTCGCGACCAGCGACAATCAATTGATTCATCAAGATTGGATAACGGTTCAGCCCGGCCGATATAGATACTCGGTGCACTGGACAGGTTCCGTCGTCCACATCGTCATTTCGGATTACCTGGCCTGCATTGTTAGCTGGGCATAACTCTACGATCGCGAGCGGCTGTAATTGGCTTTCGGCAGTTTCGAACTTATCGCTAACAAGCATTGGTAACAATTAAAAACGAAAAGTTAACCAATCGATCAGAACATTATAGCGTTTGATGGTCTTAGCCTTTGCTCGCGATTTGCTTGGAGAGAAAACGACCGAGCATCCTTTCCAGGCGATCCAATGCTTTGGTCTCGCATTCCCAAATGACCAAAACATCCCAGCCCGCGTCTCTGAGGAGTCGGGCGTTACGCTTGTCTCGCAAGCGATTTGATTGGCGTTTAGCTAGCCAGAATTCATCGTTTGTTGCAGGCTTCACTCTCCCATATCGACAGCTATGCATATGAAAGAAACAGCCGCGTACATCGATGATTTTGCGATGGCGAGGAAGTACAATGTCCGGTTTCCCTGGTAGGTTCTTATCGTGTAGACGGAAGCGATAGCCCATTCGGTGAACAATCGAGCGTACAACGATCTCCGGTTTGGTGTCGCGACTACGAATTCGCGACATATTGAATCGGCGTTGAGCTGGTGTCAGGACATCAACCATAGGTAAAATGCTCGTCGTTAAGTAAATAGGTCAATGACCGCCTCTGCGATTTGTTTCGCAAGAAGTGGTGGAACGGCGTTACCTACCTGCTTGTACTGTTCAGTACGGGGACCTTCAAAAAAGTAGTTGTCGGGAAAAGTCTGAAGCCTCGCCGCCTCTCTCACGGTTAGGCTGCGACATTGTGCGGGATCATAATGAATAAAATAGTGTCCGTCTTTCGAGATGTGCGAGACTACTGTCGTCGCAGGACGTCCCTTAGTTTGAACGCGAAAGCGATCGTTGAATCTCGATTCCACGAGGGCGTTCTGCACGTTCTTATGTTGGGGCAGGAGATCCCGAGGAAAATTCTGCAGCAGCGGCGCACGGCCATTACAATCCGCATACACGGAAGCGAAAAAGTACCTTTGCAGATCTGCCGCCATATGGCTACGCGTTGAGTGGTTTGGTATTCCGCCAAGTTTTGGGTCAATAAACCATTCCGCATAGCGATCCGGTCGCCCCGTGTATTTGGCATACTCGCCACCGCGCCCCACCTCGCTATTTAACCGATCCAACGCGCGTGCAAGCTTTCGACGCATCGTTGCATCGAGCTGGCCGTTCAAAAACCATTTCTGTTCATCTATGGAGGCAATCGTATTCCGCCAAGCTTCACCAGAGTCAGGTTGTTTTGAAAGCCCGCTGCGTAATCTAGGCAAATCATCGATCACTTGTTCTATGCTCGGCGACTGACTCGGAGATAGGGCTAGTGGGAGTTCACTTATATCTGATCGAATGCCCACAATAATTATTCGATGACGAAGTTGCGGAATTCCAAAGTTTTCAGCCCTCACCAGAAAATCTTCCGGAAGGGCTTGATTGTTATTCGGATTAACTACAGAAACCAGGCGGTATTCAAGGCGCTTTCTTTTTTTGTTTCCCTTGAAGCCATTCGCCGGTGCCGCAAGATCAGCGAGAATGCGTTGGAACATTGGCTCATTCCTAACGGTAGCTGAAAGAAGCCCCTTAACATTCTCCATGATAAAGACCGGAGGCCGGTGTTCAGCGATGATTCGAAGATACTCTTGATAAAGAAAATGCCGAGAGTCCTTCTCGTACTTTTTGGGATCTTCTCCACGTATCCGGGACCTGCCCACCAGCGAATATGCCTGACAGGGAGGACCTCCAATTAGCAACCACTTATCAGCTCCGTTCAGCGTGCCTCTAATGCGGTTGTCCACATCTGTGTCTGGTATGTTTCCCAGCTCACCAAGCCATGCCTCCTTAGAAGCGGCTTTCGCCTCACGCGGATGACTGGTAAATAAAGCGTCGCGGCTCAGCTCGCCCTTCAGGTACTGGTAGTATTCGTCTGGTACATTTTCTCTTCGAAACTGGCGAAAGAAAGCTCGCAATTCCAGAGTGCGATGTGCGAATCGATCGGCCTCGATTGATAGCATTACCTTGTACGATGGTTTTCGTTCGCCAGAAAAGGATGTAAATCCTTCACTCAGTCCTCCCGGCCCTGCAAAGAGGTCTATGACTGGTATCGATTTACGGTTGCTCATTCGTCGTCTCGTCGCCCGCGTGAATTCACCCAAGGGAATATGCATTCACATTAAGGGCCGAAAGAAACCCGTGTTCCCGCGCGTCTGGCGTCCCCACCACCATTGCGCGGTCAAGGCCTTGGTTGATTGTTTCGCATGATGTCTCCGGCAACAGTATGCAAGCATGGCATGCCGCAAGATTCGCGAGCCTTGAACCTTGCCCACCAAGATTCTCAGAACAAACCGGGTCGGCCGAACACCACGACGCGCGGTCCAAGGCGCGCAATAGAACTGGTCCAAGCCGCTCAGGTCGTCCGATGCTGACCAAGCCACCAAGCGTGCCGTCTGAGTCGCCAGCTGACGTGTAGATCAGGAATGCTGCCATTGGAGCATTGGGGTCGGTCGAAATGTAAAGCCGCTCCCGTAACGACGCTGTACTGTAACCGCATTCGAAAACGAGCTGATTAATTAGTATGTGCGCGAGGCTGTGGACAAGAAGGTATCGTGACGCCCACGCCCGACTTGCCTGGCCTAATGGAGGTAGAGTTTGAAAGATACCTGCGACCCGCGCGACAAAGGCATCATCCAAGCGTTCGGTTAACCAGCCTATCTCGTTCGCTTGCCACTGACGATTTGCCTCTTCATTCAATTCGATATAAATACCCTCACCAAACACTTCTACTGCCGGGAGCCATCGATCTTGTGGTTGGGTGGGTGGGTTTCGGAAGAGTTGGTGCATTGCGATTTCCGGCATTCCGACTAGGGAATTGCCGTTGTCCTGCCCAAGCCTATCAAAACCGAAAAAAACGCGCGTTTCCCGTAACCGCTCTACTAGATTTACTCTCGACAGCCACGGTCGAAGCTCACGGGGAACAGTAGCCGAAATGACTCTCAAATTAGGAGAGAGCTCCGGATCATTTACTTCCTGTCGGAGCGTATTG
>JAANMW010003263.1_pt1 | contig 12952 bp, 14 predicted proteins | sample 7279671 | NCBI WGS metagenome assembly JAANMW01 (sample SAMN14094541, study PRJNA606508) | bioreactor metagenome | isolation source: A lab-scale SPAN reactor treating ammonium-rich wastewater day 247 | place: Ireland: Galway | collected 2017-09-19
CGCCCAGCATGCGGTCGATGGCCACCAGGTTGATGGAGCAGTCTTCGCGGATGGCGGTGTGCGGGCAGCCGCCGGTTTCCACGCCCAGGATGCGGTCGGCGGGCAGGGCGCCGCTCACGGTGAGCAGGCGCTGGTCTTCTTTGGTGTAGATGTCGTTGGTGATGGCGATGAGGTCGTAGTCATTGCGCATGGTCTTGCACAGCATCTCCAGCAGGGTGGTTTTGCCGGAGCCCACAGGGCCGCCAATGCCGACGCGCAGCGGGGGCAGGGGCTTGGTGCGGTGGGCGATGTGGTGCAGTGTGGACATGTTGTTTACTATTAAAAATGTAGCTGTTCGCGCAATATTGATAAGGGCTACGACCTGAAAAGTCTTGAATACTGAACTTCATGCTGGCTGCTCAGAATGGCCAGCATGGGCGAGAAAGCCTGGCGTTCGCTGTCCGCCAGGCCGATGGCGTGGTCAGCGGCTGCGGGAATGGCGTCGGCCAGCCGCGCCAGAATGCGCTGGCCCGCGCTCTGGCCCAGTTGCATCGATTTGAGGGCGGCCTGCACCATGTTCTCGGCCCAGCCAAAGGCATAGGCCAGCAGCACATCGCGCACGCTGGCCTGGGTGGTGGAGGCGGCCAGTGCGAATGCCACGGGGTAGGTGGGGGGCAGGGCGGCCAGGTGGCGCACGGCGGACATCTTTTCCTCGTCGTCCTGGTGCTGATTGCGCAGCCACTCGGCCAGCGACCGGCCCATCTGCTCGGCCTGCAACCGCAGCTCGCTGGTTTCGCGGGTGTGCAGCACCCAGTCGTTCAGCGCGCGCACCTGCGCACGGTCGCCGCGCCGCCAGGCGCCGACCGCCTGGGCGATGACGGCCATGTCGCCACGCGCCTGGGTGATGTGCAACTGGTCCAGCAGCCAGTGGGCGACCGCGCCTTCAGAGTCGATACCGGCGACCTCGATAGCGCTCTCCAGCCCCTCGGAATACGAGAAACCGCCCACGGGCAGTGCGGGCGACGCGAGCCAGATCAGTTGCAGCAGGCTGGCGGCGGGCAGGGCGGCGGGTTCAGTGCGCGTGGCCGTCGTGTGCATGGTCGTGCCCATGGCCCTGTGTGTGATGGTGCCCCCCCGCGGCATAGGCGCCGCCTTCGGGCTCGAAGGGCAGGTCTTGCGCCTTCACGATGAGGTGCATCGCGCGAAGCATGTCGGCCAGCACATGGTCGGGCTCGATCTTCAGGTGGTCGGGCTGCAGCTCAATTGGCACGTGGCGGTTGCCCAGGTGGTAGGCGGCGCGGGTCAGGTCGAACGGGGTGCCGTGGTTCCTGCAGTGCGTAATGACCAGCACCGGCTGCGGCGCCGCGATCACGCGGATGAGCGAGCCGTCTTCCGCCACCAGTACGTCGCCGCCACGCACCAGCGTGCCCCGGGGCAGGAAGATGCCCAGATCGCGCCCGGCCGAATCGGTGGCTGCAAAGCGGCTTTTCTGGCGCACCTCCCAGTCGAGTTCGACGGTGGTGGCGCGTTGGCGCAGGACGGAGGCAAGGCCCTGGCCTTGCGAAACGAGTTTGGAGGCCTGGATCATCAAGTCATTCAGAACAAAAAGTAGCGCTGCGCCATGGGCAGCACGGTGGCGGGTTCGCAGGTGAGCAGCTGGCCGTCTGCACGCACGGTGTAGGTCTGCGCGTCGATTTCCATCGTGGGCGTGTAGCTGTTGTGCACCATGTCGCGTTTGCGGATGCCGCGGATGTTGCGCACGGCCGAGAGCTGCTTGGCGAGGCCAAAGCGCTGGCCAATGCCTGCGTTGAGACCAGCCTGCGAAACGAAGGTGAGCGAGGTCTTGGCAATGGCACCGCCAAACGCGCCGAACATGGGCCGGTAGTGCACGGGCTGGGGCGTGGGGATGGAGGCGTTGGGGTCGCCCATGGCGGCGAGGGCGATGAAGCCGCCCTTGAGGACCAGAGCGGGCTTCACACCAAAGAACGCGGGCTGCCAGAGCACGATGTCGGCCCACTTGCCCACTTCGAGCGATCCCACCTCGTGGCTGATGCCGTGGGCGATGGCGGGGTTGATGGTGTACTTGGCCACGTAGCGCTTGATGCGCGTGTTGTCGTTGCGGGCGGTGTCCCCCTGCAGGCTGCCGCGCTGCGCCTTCATCTTGTGCGCGGTCTGCCAGGTGCGCAGGATCACCTCGCCCACGCGGCCCATGGCCTGGCTGTCGCTGCTCATCATGCTGATGGCGCCCAGGTCGTGCAGGATGTCCTCGGCGGCGATGGTTTCCTTGCGGATGCGGCTTTCGGCGAAGGCCAGGTCCTCGGCGATGTTGGCGTCCAGGTGGTGGCACACCATGAGCATGTCCACATGCTCGTCCAGCGTGTTGCGCGTGTAGGGCATGGTGGGGTTGGTGGAGCTGGGCAAGAAGTTGGCCTCGCCCACCACGCGCAGGATGTCGGGCGCATGGCCGCCGCCCGCCCCCTCGGTGTGGAAGGCGCAGATGCCGCGCCCGCCCACGGCCGCAACGGTGTCTTCGACAAAACCCGACTCGTTGAGCGTGTCGCTGTGGATGGCCACCTGCGTGTCGGTTTCCTCGGCCACGTCCAGGCAGTTGCCGATGGCGGCGGGCGTGGTGCCCCAGTCTTCGTGCAGCTTGAGGCCGATGGCGCCGGCGTTGATCTGCTCGCGCAGCGCGCCGGGCAGGCTGGCGTTGCCCTTGCCGAGGAAGCCCAGGTTCATCGGGAAGGCGTCGGCCGCCTGCAGCATGCGTTCCAGGTGCCAGGGGCCGGGCGTGCAGGTGGTGGCCAGCGTGCCCGTGGCCGGGCCGGTGCCGCCGCCGAGCATGGTGGTGATGCCCGAGGCCAGCGCCTCCTCGATTTGCTGCGGGCAGATGAAGTGGATGTGGCTGTCGATGCCCCCCGCGGTGACGATGTTGCCCTCGCAACTGATGACCTCGGTACCGGGGCCGATGACGATGTTCACGCCCGGCTGGGTGTCGGGATTGCCGGCCTTGCCGATGGCAGCGATGCGGCCGGCGCGCAGGCCGATGTCGGCTTTGACGATGCCGGTGTGGTCGATGATGAGGGCGTTGGTGAGCACCGTGTCGACCGCGCCCTGCGCCTGCGTGCGCTGCGACTGCGCCATGCCGTCGCGGATGGTCTTGCCGCCGCCGAACTTCACTTCCTCGCCATAGCTGCCGGCGCGCAAAGTGTGGTCGGCCTCCACTTCCAGGATCAGTCCGGTGTCGGCGAGGCGCACGCGGTCGCCCACGGTGGGGCCGAACATTTCGGCGTAGGCGCGTCGTCCTATGGTTGCCATGGTGGGGGGTGCTCCGCAATAACTGGTAACTATGGTTTTGATAGCTGCTAGCGCTTACCTATCAAGCGCTAGAGGCCGATTTGGCTTGAATTTTTAAAGCGTGCCCTGGGTCAGGCCGCGAAACCCGAACACCCGGCGGTCGCCCGCGTAGTCCACCAGTTCCACCGTCCGTTCCTGGCCGGGCTCAAACCGCACGGCGGTGCCGGACGCGATGTTCAGGCGCATGCCGCGGCTGGCTTCGCGGTCGAAACCCAGGGCGCCGTTGGTTTCGACAAAGTGGTAGTGCGAGCCCACCTGGATGGGCCGGTCGGCGGTGTTGCGCACCACCAAGGTGAGGGTGCGCCGGCCGGTGTTGAGCGTGTGCTCGCCCGCTTCCGTGAAGAGTTCGCCGGGAATCATCGTGCGCTTCCTTTCAGGCCATCTGCGCCAGCAGCGCGCCACCAAACGCCGCCACACCCGCGCCCGCCGCCCGACTCCACCACACCAGGCGCAGGCGCAGCGCCCAACCGGCCACCAGGCCCGCGCAGTGCAGCAGCACTGTGGCTGCGAGCATGCCGGCCAAAGTCTGCGCGGCATTTCCGTTGCCCGCCAGCTCGTAGCCGTGGGCCGCGCCGTGGAATACCGCGAATACGCCCATACCCAGGGTGGCGACAACGCCCGGCACGCGCAGGCGCGTGACCACCAGCAGCCCGGTTGCCAGCAGCGACACCGCGATCATCGGCTCGACCGCGGGGAGGACCACGTCCTGAATGCCCAGCCCAGCGCCGGCCAGCAGCAAGGTGGCAAAGCCCGCGGGCCCCCAGAGCAGTTCGGGCCCTGCGCGGCGGGCGGCCAGCGCGCTCCACAGGCCCACGGCAAGCATCGCGGCCAAATGGTCCAGGCCCAGCAAGGGGTGCAGAAAGCCGGCGAGAAAGCTGTGGTGGCTGTGGGCGGCGGCGCCCACATGGGCGCTGGCGGCTGTGCCGATGGCGCTGACAGCGATGAAGCAAAGAATTTTCAGGGGGCGCATGCAGGTGTCTCCACAAACAAATTCAGACAATGGGCTGGTGCACCGTGACGAGCTTGGTGCCATCGGGAAAGGTCGCCTCGACCTGGATGTCCGGAATCATCTCGGCGATGCCGTCCATCACATCAGCGCGCGTCAGCACCGTGCGGCCCTCGCTCATGAGCTTCGCCACGGTCTTGCCGTCGCGCGCGCCTTCCATCACTGCCGCGCTGATCAGGGCCACCGCCTCGGGGTAATTGAGCTTCAGGCCACGGGCCTTTCGGCGCTCGGCCAGCAGCGCGGCGGTGAAGACCAGCAGCTTGTCTTTTTCACGAGGAGACAGTTCCATTTTTCGTTTCACTCCATGCTGGGGTCGGTAGCTCGTGCGGCCTGCGGCCGAACACGAGGAGACAGTTTCATTTTTCGTTTCACTCCATGCTGGGGTCGGTAGCTCGTGCGGCCTGCGGCCGAGCACGAGGAGACAGGTCCATTTTTCGTTTCACTCCATGCTCGGGTCGGTAGCTCGTGCGGCCTGCGGCCGAACACGAGGAGACCGTTCCATGTCGTTTCGCTCCATGCGGGGCTTTGTGTCTCGCTGGCTCGGGTCATGCAAGACCCATGCCCGTTAGCTGCCTGGTGGTGCGCGCGTGCGCCGCGATGGTGTGCCCCTGCATGGCACTGCCGCAGCGCGGTGCATGGGCAGCACCGCAACACACACAGTTGGTGCGCTTTGCACCGCAAGCGGGACCGGTAGACACGGAAATGGCGTGGCACGCCTCTTGCAGGAAGGCTTGCAGCCCCGTCGCGTTGGCGGGGCGCTCGTTGACCAGCATCCGGAGGACACCTTTGCCATGAACTCACGCCGCTTTAACCTCAAGACCATCGCTGCCGTTGCAGCCCTCACGGCCCTGTCGCTGCCTGCGTATGCGCAGGACACCATCAAGGTCGGCATCCTGCACAGCCTCTCGGGCACCATGGCCATTTCGGAAACGGTGCTCAAGGACACCGTGCTCATGGCCATCGACGAGATCAACGCCAAGGGCGGCGTGCTGGGCAAGAAGCTCGAACCCGTGGTGGTGGACCCGGCCTCTAACTGGCCCCTGTTCGCTGAAAAGACCAAGCAGCTGCTGGGCCAGGACAAGGTCGCGGTCATCTTCGGCTGCTGGACCAGTGTGAGCCGCAAGTCGGTGCTGCCCGTGGTCGAAGAGATGAACGGCCTGCTGTTCTACCCCGTACAGTACGAAGGCGAGGAGCTCTCCAAGAACGTGTTCTACACGGGCGCCGCGCCCAACCAGCAGGCCATTCCCGCCGTGGACTACCTCATGAGCAAGGACGGCGGCGGGGCCAAGCGCTGGGTGCTGCTGGGCACCGACTACGTGTACCCCCGCACCACCAACAAGATCCTGCGCGCCTACCTGAAATCCAAGGGCGTGAAGGATTCCGACATCGACGAGAAGTACACCCCCTTTGGTCACTCGGACTACCAGACCATCGTGGCCGATATCAAGAAGTTCAGCCAGGGCGGCAAGACGGCCGTGGTGTCCACCATCAACGGCGACTCCAACGTGCCTTTCTACAAAGAGCTGGGCAACGCGGGCCTGAAGGCCAAGGACGTGCCGGTGGTGGCGTTCAGCGTGGGCGAAGAAGAGCTGCGCGGCGTGGACACGAAACCGCTGGTGGGCCACCTGGCCGCCTGGAACTACTTCCAGTCCATCAAGAGCCCAGAGAACACCGCCTTCATCAAGAAGTGGAGCGACTACGCCAAGGCCAAGGGCATTGCCGGCCACAAGGACAAGCCCCTCACCAACGATCCGATGGAAGCCACCTACATCGGCATCAACATGTGGAAGCAGGCCGTCGAGAAGGCCAAGAGCACCGACGTGGACAAGGTGATCGCCGCGATGGCCGGCCAGACCTTCAAGGCGCCTAGCGGCATCGTCTCCAAGATGGACGAGAAGAACCACCACCTGCACAAGAGCGTGTTCATTGGCGAGATCAAGGCCGACGGCCAGTTCAACGTGGTGTGGAAGACGCCAGGCCCGGTGAAGGCCAAGCCATGGTCGCCTTATATCGAAGGCAACGACAAGAAGAAGGACGAGCCGGACGGCAAGAGCAAGCTCTGATCACCCCCTGAGGCGCTGCGCGCCTTCACCCCCTCTCTCGAATCGCTGCGCGATTCGGGAGGCGGGACGCCGCCAGTGCGGCGGGGCGGCCCTTGCGCGGCGGCCCTCGCTTCTAGATCGCGCGTGCTCTGCGGCCCACTGCTTCTTCACACGACCTTCGTCATGCTTGCTTCCCTTTTATCTCGCCTGATCGCCTGCCTGCTGTTCTGCGCAGCCATACAGGCGCATGCGCTCACGGCCGAATCCGCGCGGGCCATGGCGGGGGGCGATACCGATGACCGGATCGCTGCGCTGCAGGCAGCCATCGCCACGCCCGACGAAGCCACGGTGGCTTTCATCCGTGCCATGGCTGACGACGCGGTGAAGATCGCCGGCGACAAGGCCATCGTCATCCAGGGCGACAAGGGGCTGGACCCGGTGACCGGCACCGAGGTGCCCGTGCCCGACGATGCCGAAGACATCGTCAACAACAACCGCATGCGCGGCGAGTTCGACACCGCGCTGGCCTCGCTGCAGCTCATGTCCGCAGACATCGCAGAGCGCCGCAAGGCCATCGACGCCCTGCGCGGAGAGACCGACGAGGCCCGCCTGCCGCTGATCGAAAAGGCGCTGGCCGCCGAGCAGGACGCCGGCCTCAAGGCGCGCCTGGACACGATCCGCGCGCGCATCCTCATCAGCAGCAGCGATGCCGCCAAGCGCCTGGACGCCGCGCAGCACCTGGCCGCCAGCGCCAACCCTGCCACGCGCACCGTGCTGAACGAGCAGTTGCGCGTGGAGGAAGACCCCAAAGTCAAGGCCGCCCTGCAGGCCGCCCTCAAGAGCGTGGAGGAGCGGCTGCAATGGGGCGAGCGTCTGGCCGCCATGTTCTCGGGCATCAGCCTGGGTTCCATCTTGCTGCTGGTGGCGCTGGGCCTGGCCATCACCTACGGCCTCATGGGCGTGATCAACATGGCCCATGGCGAGCTGATGATGATCGGCGCCTACGCCACCTACGTCATGCAGGGCGTTTTCCAGCGCTACTTTCCCGGCGCTTTCGACTGGTACCTGGTGGCCGCCGTGCCCGCCGCCTTCATGGCATCGGCCCTTATGGGCGCGGTGCTGGAGCGCGGCGTGATCCGCTTCCTGTACGGCCGCCCGCTGGAGACATTGCTGGCCACCTGGGGCATCAGCCTCATGCTGCAGCAGCTGGTGCGCACCGTGTTCGGCGCGCAGAACGTGGGCGTGGAAAACCCTTCGTGGATGAGCGGCGGTGTGCAGCTCATGGAGAACCTGCAGCTGCCGTGGAACCGGCTCATCATCGTGGGCTTTGCGCTGGCGGTGCTCTGTGCCGTGGCCTTTCTCATCAGCCGCACGCGCCTGGGCCTGTTCGTGCGCGGCGTCACGCAGAACCGGCCCATCGCGTCGTGCATGGGCGTGAACACCGCGCGGGTCGATACCTATGCCTTCGCGCTGGGCTCGGGCATCGCGGGCCTGGCGGGCTGCGCGTTGAGCCAGGTGGGCAATGTGGGCCCCGACCTCGGCCAGGGCTACATCGTGGATTCGTTCATGGTGGTGGTGCTGGGCGGCGTGGGCCAGCTGGCCGGCACCGTGTATGCCGCGCTGGGCCTGGGCGTGCTGGGCAAGTTTCTCGAAGGCTGGACGGGCGCCGTGCTGGCCAAGATCGCCGTGCTGGTGTTCATCATCATCTTCATCCAGAAGCGGCCACAGGGCATCTTCGCCGTGAAAGGCCGCACTGCGGACTGAAGGGCGAGCCATACCATGACCACCAAGCTTTCTACTTCTCTTCAACTGCCCGCACCCGCACCGCTGCTCACCCGCAGCGGCTGGTCGGCCTTCATCGTGGCGCTCATCGTGGTGTGCGCCGTGGCGCCGGTGCTCAACCTGTGGGTGCCGGCCGGCAGTGCGCTGCACCTTTCCGACTATGCCGTGGCCCTGCTGGGCAAGATCATGTGCTACGCCATCTGCGCGCTGGCCATGGACCTGATCTGGGGCTACACCGGCATTCTGAGCCTGGGCCATGGGTTGTTCTTTGCGCTCGGCGGCTACGTGATGGGCATGTACCTCATGCGCCAGATCGGCCGCGACGGCAACTACCAGAGCGACCTGCCGGACTTCATGGTGTTCCTCGACTGGAAGGAGCTGCCCTGGCACTGGGCGCTGTCCGACAGCTTCGTGGCCACGCTGGTGCTCATCGTGGCGGTGCCGGGGCTGATCGCCTTCGTGTTCGGCTACTTCGCGTTCCGCTCGCGCATCAAGGGCGTGTACTTTTCCATCATCACCCAGGCCATGACGTACGCGGCCATGCTGCTGTTCTTCCGCAATGAGACGGGCTTTGGCGGCAACAACGGCTTCACGGACTTCAAGCGCATCCTGGGCATGCCAATTGCCACGCCGACCATGCGCATGACGTTGTTCGTGCTGACGGGCGTGACGCTGCTGGGCTTCTTCCTGCTGGCGCGCTGGCTTACGCTAGCCAAGTTCGGCCGCGTGCTGCAGGCCGTGCGCGACGCGGAGAGCCGCGTCATGTTCTCGGGCTACGCGCCGCTGCCCTACAAGCTCACCATCTGGACCCTCAGCGCCATGATGTGCGGCGTGGCGGGCGCGTTGTACGTGCCCCAGGTCGGCATCATCAACCCCGGCGAGATGAGTGCCGCCAACTCGATTGAAATCGCCGTGTGGGCGGCCGTGGGCGGCCGCGCCACGCTGGTTGGACCCATCGCGGGCGCCTTCATCGTCAATGGCGCCAAGAGCTGGCTCACGGTGACCGCGCCGGAGTTCTGGCTGTACTTTCTGGGCGCGCTGTTCATTGCCGTGACGCTGTTCCTGCCCGACGGGGTGGTCGGGCTGGTCAAGAAGCTGAAGAGCAGGAAAAGCGAAGGAGCCGCGCCATGACGCCCGACCTGATGGACGAAGGCGCTCGTCGCGTTGCCGCCCGCAGGGCCCCCGAGGCCCTGGGCCAGACCGAATCGGGCGGGCGGGCCGCGGGCTTTTCGCGCATTGCCGTGCCCGGCGAGGTGGACGTGACCCACGGCCGCATCCTGTACCTGGAAGACGTGAATGTGAGCTTCGACGGCTTCAAGGCCATCAACCACCTGAGCCTGGACATCGCGCCCGGCGAACTGCGCTGCATCATCGGCCCCAACGGTGCGGGCAAGACGACGATGATGGACATCATTACCGGCAAGACCCGGCCCGATAGCGGCACGGTGTTCTTCGGCTCCACCATCGACCTGTTGCGCCACAACGAGCCGGAGATCGCCAGCCTGGGCATTGGCCGCAAGTTCCAGAAGCCCACGGTGTTCGAGCAGCTCACGGTATTTGAGAACCTGGAGCTGGCCCTGAAGACTCATAAGGGCGTGAAGTCGAGCATGTTCTTCCGGCTCGACTCCGCGCAGTCGGACCGGCTGGCCGAGGTGCTGCACACCATTCACCTGGCGGGCAGCGTGACGCGCATGGCGGGCAACCTGAGCCACGGCCAGAAGCAGTGGCTGGAGATCGGGATGCTGCTGATGCAGGACCCCAAGCTGCTGCTGCTGGACGAGCCGGTGGCGGGCATGACGGACGAGGAAACGGCACGCACGGCGGAGCTGTTCCTCACGCTCAAGGGCAAGCATTCGCTGATGGTGGTGGAGCACGACATGGGCTTCATCCGCACCATCTCCGAAAAAGTGACGGTGCTGTGCGATGGCGCGGTGCTGGCCGAAGGCACGCTCGACCGGGTGCAGGCGGATGAGCGGGTAATCGAGGTGTACTTGGGTAGATAGCGCTTCAAAAGTGATAGCTTAAATTGACCTGTGGATAAGCGCTAGCGGCCAAAATTGCTAAAAAATTAACATGCTCACCGTCCAACGCATCAACCAGTACTACGGCGGTTCGCACATCCTGCGCGACGTAAGCCTTACCGCTGCCCCCGGCCAAATCACCGTGCTGCTGGGTCGCAACGGCGTCGGCAAGACCACGCTGCTCAAAAGCCTGATGGGCCTGGTCCCCATCAAGGGCGGCGGCATTGAGTTCTATGGTGAACCGCTCGAAGGCAAGACACCCTACGAGCGCGCCCGTTCCGGCATCGGATACGTTCCGCAGGGCCGCGAAATATTTGGTCGCCTCACCGTGGAAGAAAACCTGCGCATGGGCCTGGCCTACAAGAGCGGCGCCGCGCCCGTACCCCCGCACCTGTACGAGCTGTTCCCCGTGCTCCGGCAGATGCTCGGCCGCCGGGGTGGCGATCTCTCGGGCGGGCAGCAGCAGCAGCTCGCGATTGCCCGCGCACTCGCGCCCGGGCCGCGCCTGTTGATCCTGGACGAGCCCACCGAAGGCATCCAGCCCAGCATCATCAAGGACATCGGCCGCGTCATTCGCCAACTGGCCCAGGGCGGCATGGCTGTCCTGCTGTGCGAGCAGTACTACGACTTCGCCGAGGAGCTGGCCGACGCGTATCTGGTGATGGAGCGCGGCGAGGTCATCGCGCGCGGGCCGGGCAGCGAAATGCAGGCCAAGGCCATTCGCCAACTGGTGGCGATCTGACGCTCAGGAATTGATGGGCTTCAACAGCCGAGCTGCTCAGCCAGATCCAGCAGGCTGGTGCAATGCAAATCATTGCCGACCTGGGGCGAAACATCCTTGCGCCGATCGCTCCCGAACTCCAGCGGCCGCTCGATATACGCAGTGCGCAAACCGCAGGACCTCGCCGCCGCGAGGTCGTCGTGGTGCGCCGCTACCAGTGCCACCTGGCCAGGCGGCAGATCGAACACCCGCGCCGCGCCAAGGTACACCTCAGGACTGGGCTTATAGGCTTTGAAGACCTCGGCGCTCAACACGCAATCCCAGGGAAGGCCGGCGCGCTTGGCCATGTGCGTCAGCAGGCCGAGGTTGCCGTTGGAGAGGCTTGTCACCGTGTAACGCTGCTTGAGCCGCGTGAGGCCCGCCACGCTGTCGGGCCAGGCATCCAGCCGGTGCCAGATGCGATTGAGCTGGCGCCGATCGGCCTCGCCCAGATGCGCCAGGCCAAAGCGCGGCAGGATGTCCTCAAGGATCTGGCGGTGCAGGTCGTCCACCAGCGTCCAGGCCTGCTCGCCGCGCGCCAACCGCTCCATCACCCGCGCCATGGCCGGCTGGTAGCCCGCGCGCCAGGCAAGGGCAAAAGCGCTGCCATTGACCTCCGGGTAGAGCGCTCGCATCTCGCGCACGATGCTGCCGTGCCAATCGACCACAGTGCCGAAGATGTCGAAGGCGAGGACCTGGACGGTGGCGAAGCTGGTAGCGGCGAGGGCGGGCGTCATGCATGCATGGTAGTGCCAGTCTGTCGGGGCATCTACATCGCCCAGACCCGCGGCGCCTCTCCCTTCAGCCCCCACATAGCCTCCCTCCAGGCCACGCGGACGGCTTTCAACAACGCCATCACCGGCTCCACCTGTTCTGCCAGCACGCGCACCACCACCACGCGGCCGTTGGGGCTGGTGGCGCCGGCATTCGTCTTGAGCGCATGGGCGCCGATCACGGCGCGTGCGGCGTCCAGCGCGTCATCGCGGCGGGCTCGCTCGAACGCCGCGCCGGCGACCAAGAACATGCTGCCCAGGCAGCGCCGCCGTGCCAGGCCCAGCGGACTTTGCAGCAAGCGCTGGTCGGCTGCGTCGATTGCGCCGCGCTCCAGCCACGCACCGGGCATTTCGATGTGCTGCATAAAGCGGCCCGCGGCGAACGGCTGGTCGGCATGCGGCAGGCCCAGGGCCGTCACGTCCCAGCCCATGCATTCGGCGCCCGGCGCAAGTTCCAGGGTGAGGTGGTTTTCGGCGTCGCACCCGTTGTAGCAGAGGGCTTCTAGCGGCAGCCACTCCATGCGCGCGCCTTCGGCCAGGGCAAGATGGCTGCGCTGCAAGGCGCGCTCGCCGTTCGATCGGTAAAAGCGCGTAGCGCCTGGCGTGGTGATGAGGGCGTGCGCGCCGGGGCCGACGGTGACGGCAATCTCCAGCGCGTCGCCACCCACCAGGCCACCGGGCGGGTGCACCAGCACGTTGTGGCAGACCGCGTGGCCCTCGGGGTACAGGCTTTGCAGGATGCGCAGCGGTCCGCTGTGCTCGAAGCGCGCCACCGTGCGGGCGTTTTCCAATGCGTAGTGCAGCTGCAAGCGTGCGTGCCAACTCATGGTTGCAAAACTATGGTAGTAATAGCTGGAAACCCAATGTGCATAAGCGCTAGAGGCCAATTTAACACCAACTCTGTGCCCGACCGGCTGGGCCTTGTAGCGCTCGGCCCAGCCCGCAGTCATGTTGGCGGCATACACGGCGTCGCGGTGGCGGGTGAGCAGGGGGTCGGGATCGTCCAGCGAGATGGAACTCTTGTCCTTGGGCGCTGGGCCAGCAGCAAATACCTGCAGAAATGGGCCCCCCGGGGCATCAGGCCGCCAGGTCGAACACCAGCACTTCCGCGCTGCGCCCGGCTGTCAGGCGGACTTCGCTCTCGCCCTCCAGCATGGCGGCGTCGCCGTTCTGCAGCGGCTGGCCATTGACTTCCAGGGTGCCGCGCACGAGGTGCACGTAGACCTTGCGCGCGG
>JAANMW010003265.1_pt1 | contig 12937 bp, 8 predicted proteins | sample 7279671 | NCBI WGS metagenome assembly JAANMW01 (sample SAMN14094541, study PRJNA606508) | bioreactor metagenome | isolation source: A lab-scale SPAN reactor treating ammonium-rich wastewater day 247 | place: Ireland: Galway | collected 2017-09-19
GTATTGCTCCGCGGGATAGAAATTCGTGTGGCGGAATCCCGTGCCGTCACTGTCTCGGACTAGATCGGCCGTTGTGCGCGCCGTGGCGTGATACTCACGCAATCTTTTAAGCTGCGTCTCGTGATCCAAAATACCGTTCGGTGACCATCCGGGCTCAAAATGATTCGCAACCGTGATGATCAAATGCTTTTTCTCGAAGGCCGTTGTCTCAAGGAAAGCGCGCGCAGCATCAGCCGGGTAGCGAATGAGCCACGGCAGATTGTGCTTTAGTTTTGCGAGCATTCCGACTTCGTTCATTGTTCTACAAAGCTGACGAGCGTGCTTCATCTCCTACACGGTCGTTTCGCGGCAGTAGCTTGCTTGCGATACGCCGAACCGTATCCTTCTCTTCGTCTTCGATCAATCCGAACAAATTCGCCACAATGAGGTAGATTGGTGCGAACGCCAGAGCAGAGACTCCGAGCACGAATGCACCGCTAACAAAATGCACGATGCTCGCTTTCGTGATCCCGGCCGAGGTCGAAAGGAAGCTCTCAGCAGCCGCGAAGAGGTTTGAATGAAAATTCGTATATACGAGATACGTCGCGATGCCTGCGACAATGCTCGCAAACGCCGTTTTCGCAACACTTGCAAGAAGCGGCAGATCTTTGACGCCGAGATGAAGCTTTCGGATCACCATTGCTTCGGCAACGAGTTTATCGACGACGACCGCGCCGACCGCAAGGCCGATCATTCCGGTCATCGATATCTCGTCGAGCATAAAATACAGGCATGAGACGAGTCCCGCGACGATAAAGAGCCTCGTCAGCAGAAATACCCGGCCAAGCTCTTTGTATGAACGCACGATCGGATCGGTGATCAGAATACTGAACGGCAGTAGCGTGATATTCACAACGAAGACGCTGGCGCTTGCCGCGTACTTCTGCGTGAAAAGCGTTGTGATGAACGTGTTCGCTGTGATAAGCAGGAACACATAGACCGGAAAATATATGAACGAAAGTTTCTGCATCGCCCGCGCCTTCAGACGGACCATTTCATCGCGATCGTTGTCGCCGTGCAGCACGTTCATCCTTGGGATAAGAACCGCCGTAACTGATTCCGCGAGCATCGCGATGAGCGGTATCTCAAAACATCCATAGGCGTAAACAGCAAAATCCGCCGGCGAGAATCTGTGGCCCGCGAACCAGCTGTGGATCTCAGTCTGCGCAAGCCAAAGTGTTCCCGCGACACCGAACGGAACCGCGTATACGAGCTGTTCTCGCAGAAATGCAAGGTCAAATCTTCGCCAGAAGCCTGGGAATCTAGATGTCAGATACCACGCGAGCAGCAGCGTTTGGATAGCGCCCTGGATGACCGCCGCATAGAGAAATGCCTCGACGGTCGCGAAGGCAAATGCAGCCGTGCACATAGAAAGTGCCTTCGTGAATTGCGCCGAGATTATGAAGACGGTGGCAACGCGGGCTTCCTGATTCGCGATCGCGACGGTCTCAAGAAAGGATGAGAATATCCAGATCCAGATGACTACGCCGATGAGCGGTGCGAGCCTTGTGATCTCTTCGCTTTGGAAGATCGAACCGATGGACTGCGGAAAAAGATACAAGAACAACGCTGCAATCCCACCGACCACGAAGTTGAAAACGAGGATATTCAGGATGCAGCTCGACCGCCGCTCCTCGGTCTCACGAGCGAGGAAATAATACGCGCTCATCGACACGCCAAGCGGCACCACGATTATCGCGTTCGCGATCACGAGAAACGCAGCACGGTAATGCCCGACCTCGTCCTGGGGCAGGTACCGGACAACAACGAGCGGCACGCAAAAGCTGAAGGCAAAGCCAACTATTTTTGCAGTAAGCAGCCAGAAGCTTTGCTCACGCAGCGAACTTGTGCGAGAGCCTTTTTTAGGGGGTGTTTCTGATGTTTGTAACGGCTTTATCGGCATCCTAAAGCGGCAAAAAACCGATCTCGCGGCGAGATTGCCGGGAGCAACGGCAAAATTTACCCCCAAGATCACTCTGAAAATAGTTTTAATAGGGCCGAAATTACAGAAAATGAGGTCCAGCTTGAGGCACTCGTCTCAGCTCGGATAAGCCCAAGATGATCTGAATGCTTGCGAACATAGATGCGGAGCAAAAGGCGCGGAGCGAGACGTGCGGCAAGGCAGACGGCCTTAAGCTTTATTGACGGTCGCGCGGCCTTTGCACGCGAGAACGATCTTCGAGCAGCGGTAAAATCGCGATTCGCCAGATGGGACTTTCCTTTTTCGAGATCGAGGTCGACCTCGAGGCTGCGGAGCTGCCGATCGAGGATCAGAAGCTCGGCGGAGGAAAGGTCGATCGTCTCTCGAACTCTTTTGAAAACGGCTATTTCGCGTTCAACTCTCTGGATCGAGTCGCCGGAAAGATTCTCGGTATGCACGCGATATCGAAGCAAAACCTTTTCGGTGTATCCAATGCGGAATCCGGCTTTTGCGATCCGGATCCAGAGGTGAAAGTCCTGTGCGCGAGTGTCAACCGTTTCGAACTGTCCGGCCGCCAGTATCACACTCTTGCAAGCGATCGTCCCGGACGTTATCACATTGCAGGTGAAATCGAGCAGCGATGCGACCGTAACTTCGCCCTCCGACGGTGCTGATTCCATGAACGTGTGTTCGCTCGGCGCAGCGTCACCAAATAGCTCGGCATCCGCGTACGCCATATCCCAGCCCGCATCGATCAGCTTCGTCTGCTCGGCAAGGAAATTCGGGAGCCATTCGTCATCGGCGTCGAGGAAGGCGATCAATTCGCCTCGCGCAAGATCGATCGCACGGTTGCGTGCCGGGCCTGCACCGAGATTTGCCTGATCGACGAAGACAATGTCATCGAGGAATGGCGCGAGTACTACATTGAGCTCATCAGTGTCCGGTGAACCATCATTCACGATGATGAGTTCGAAGTCGCGAAAGGTCTGAGCCCTAACTGACTCTATCGCAGATCTGATGAATCTTGCCGCATTGTATGCCGGCATTACAACGCTGACCCGCGGCGACGGCAAAACATTTCCGCCGCGTTTTATCGTGAATGTGTCGGGCTGCCGCACTTTCATCTTGCCTCCCGGATCGGTTCCCAAGCCGCGTATTGTTCTCCGCGAAGGAACTGGAAAAATGCGATCACAGACGCGATATTTGCAAGCACGAAGTAGAGCGGCAGTACGAATAGCGTTGTGCGCTTGCCGTTCAATTCCAGAAGCCAGCCGAAGAATGCCGCAAGGTAGAAAGCGGCCTGTAATGCGAAGATCACGGCGAAGAATGACGACGAGGCCGCCAATAAGCCGTTACTCACGAAGGCTGTCAGGAGGAGCGGCGGCACGCAGTATCGCAGAAGTTTGTGCGAGATAAGTTCGACCGCGTAAAAACCGCTCAGGAGCGGGTTCAACATATCGCGATTCTGCCAAAGGTCCGTGAAGGTCTGCGAAATCACGCGTACGCGCATACGCATTTCGTCGCTCGCCTGCTCGTTCGTCGTTTCGTAGCACGTCGCCTGTGGTTCGAAAACCGATCGCAGACCTTTTCGATAGAGCAGTGTACAGATCAAGAAGTCCGAACACGCCGCGGCGTACATCGGTTCATAAGCGGCTTTTCGAACTGCATACAAACAACCGGAAGCACCGATCAAAGAGCAGCTTTTCGATTCGGCGGTCTTAAGAAGGGTTTCGTAATTCCAGTAACTCCGTGCACCGGTTCCAACATTCGTTTCGGTCGGGTCCGTGTAAATTAGCCGTCCGGCGACGCAGCCGACCGACTCGTCCGCAAAAGCCGGCATCAGTTTGTGCAGCACGTCGGTCGAGTAATGTGTCGTCGCGTCTGAAAAAAGAATGATCTCACCGGTTGCCTGCTCGACCGCATTATTCTGCGTGACGGTCTTGCCGACACGTCCTTCCTGGCGAAAAAGTTTGACGCCGCTCGACGCGAAGCTTTTAACGATCTCGTCTGTACGATCGGTCGATCCGTCGCTTGCGACAAGTATCTCGATCTTCTCCGCAGGATAGTCAAGATTCAGGGTATTTTCGATCTTTGCCGCGATCGAACCTTCCTCGTTGAATGCAGTTATCAGGATGGTTACGGTCGGGGTAATTGTTGCCTTTCTAACTTTCTTTGGACGCAGATTAGCAAGTGCAAAAACAAGCAGCGGATAGCCCGCATAGACGTAGAAAAGCACGGCGAGCGAGCCCCAAAATACTACCTGTATGAGGTAATTTGCCATGCTTGTTTAAGCTGCCGCAAAGGCCGGTTCGACAGCCATCTGCTTAGCCGGCTCGGGCGCGGTGCTGTAAATGCGGCGGAACGCCACGGCGTACGCGATCCCGTAATAGATGAACCAGTTATATGCGACCGATGAAAAAAAGCTCGATACCATGTAGCCGATAATGCTCGCCTGCAGCCCGATCGAAAGATAGTAGAACCAGTCGAGACGATCCTGCGCGAAAAGCATCCGCTCGATCGCGGATAGTTTTCTCAACGGACTGATGATAAAGACCAAGTATGCGATCAGGCCTAGGATGCCGATCTCGCTCGAAACCTGCGTATATGCGTTATGAGTCTGATGTTCGTGTATCCCGACAATGGGGAAGTTGCCGATCCCGATGCCCCACGGATTTCTTGCTGTTACGAGTAAAGAGCGGTCGAGGAGTTCTCGACGCTGAGTGCTCGACCCTACCGGGTCAAGCCCGGGAATAAAGATTGAAAGCATTCGCACGCCATAGTTTCCGGGTGCCGCGATCATCAAAATGCCGCCGACAACGATCGATGCGAGCGAGACTTTCGCTCGGTGTTTGCGGCCAAGCTTCCATACAAGAACGAGAGCACTCGCAAAAAAACCCAGAAAGCCCCCACGCGAGAACGTGACCATATTCGCCGATATGAACAGCACGGTTATCGCGAAGTAAAGTACCCGCATCGCCTTCGATCTTGTTCCAAGAGCGAGGCAAAGGACGATCGGCGTCATCATCACAAAGTGAAGCGCCATATCGTTCGGGTTGCCGAAAAGGCCGCCGACATCGACTGCGACACGGTATTCTTCAACCGCGAACTTGCCTTCGGTATAGAGCCGCAATGCGGTGAATCCGAGATAGACGCCGATACCGATGCTGAGCCACAAAAGCGCCATCAATCGTCGCCGTGTGCGAACAACATTCACAAGTACGATAAAGATAAGTACGGCCTTGATGAATGGGTCGTTGAAGGTGTCCCACGCCAGCTTTGTATCTTTTGCGAGCGGGATCGAAAAGAATGCGAGTGCGGTCAGCGCCAGAATGGCTTTTATCTCGGTTGTGAAGATCGTTGCATTGCCTTCGGCCGCAAGCTGCGAGGGCAAATAAATAAGCAGCGTCGCAAGTGCAAAATAGAAAGCCGTCGCGGACAGAAACCCGAGGCTCGGCAGAAGTTCGTATGGCCGAAAGAGGACGAGGATCGAAAAGAGATAAAGGCCGATGAACGTCAGGCTGTGGCCGTTGCGGGCCAGCCAGTTATCGCTTGCAAGCGCCTTTTCGTCGAGTTCTTCCCGCGAAGGCTTTTGGCCTTTTATCTTCTGTGTCCTGCTTTCCGGGTTGGTTACGACACGCCGGGCTGCATCGGGTTCCGAAAGGGAAGGATTCGCCGTCGGAAGATGAACCGGCTCGCGCGAGAACTTGTCTGCATCGAGGACCCTTCTCGGTCGTTCGGCCGGAGTTAGCGGTTCAATGTCGCGCGGACGCCTCGAGGCAGACGTGTGGCCTGAGAGTGATGAATATTCTTTTTTCTCAAAAGCTTGCACAGCGACAATAGAAATGACCCGAAACAATCCTAAATAAAAGCGGATTGTCGGATCATTTCCAAGTCTTTGTTGACTTTTGTTTTAAGCTGCGACCTCTTCTCGCTCGATGGTGACCATCGACCGAACGCGTTGTTTTAGGGCTTTCTCGAACTGACGTGCTTCGTTGACGTTTCCGAAGCTTAACTGTTGCAGGTTTGATTCGATACGCTTTCTGTAGTCGGAGACCAGCGAGTCCGATACACCAAGCATCTCGGCGACTTCCAGCTGAGTGCCGCTGTCGCCGATCAGATAACAGTGCCAGAGCACGTTGATCATTCGGTCGTACTGTTTTTCCTTACCGCGGACGGACTTGCTCAGCGTCGCAAGGAAATCATCGACATAACCGATCGCCTCGCGCTCACCCTCGCTTTTTAGAAGGTCATCTTCGGGCGTGCCGCGATGGTCCGTAAATTCGAAGTGCATACGGTCATCTTCGTCGTCTGCCGGTCCGCCGACAGGAACCAGATGAATATCCATTATCGGAAGCCGCGACATCACAAAGGAACGCAGGCTGCGAACATCGACCGGGGAATCAACCGCCTTGAAGACCCTGATGATCAGCTTTTCAAGCTCGACGTTGCTTATGACGATCTGTGCATCGCCGGTGCAGCCGACCATACGCGTATCACGTGCCTTGAAGGAGACCGCTTTTACGCGTTCATCCATTTCCTGGACGTCGCGTCGCGGTTTTTCAACCTTCCAATCAGCAAGGCCGTAGAGCCTGTCCGCTAGGCGCCGGTGAGCGTCAGGATTGCCGACATTATCGAATCGCTTGAAGGTTGGACTGGATTGAACAAGTGTAGAGATACGTCGAGCCAGGCGATAAGATTCCGGGTACCGCTTCCGAAGCTCAGCCGTGAGCATATTCGTTAGCTCGATCTGGCTGATCTCGGCCTCGATCTCGGCATCCGTCATCCTGGTGTCAAGATAATGCTGGAAGCGTTCCTTGCTCAGGAGAGCGACGAAAAGCTCTTGCGTAAGATCGGTGTATGCGTTGTACTTGCCTTCTTCGACGAGGAAGCCGGCACGTTTTGATGCTCTGACAAGCGGATGCGATGAGACTATGCGATGGAGTTCGGTCCAGATCTGATTTACATCAGAATTCTTCAAGCTATCGGTCCATTTGCCGACCTTGATCTGCTTGTTCTGAATCGACCGCGGGAGTCTTTCCTTCGTCTTGAGATCGCTCATAACCCTAAAATAACCCTTAAGTGTTCTCTTCGTCCTAAATTCAATGGCCGTTGTTGTCGTCGCACCTTTTTAGAGAGAAAGCTTCTCTTAAGCCATGTTGGTTAGAACACGGCAACCTCCGGAAACGCAGACGTTTGGGCCTAGTTGGTAGTTTTGGTAGAAAGATTTGGCGGGATCAACATCCGAGCTGCGAAGGGTCGATCCTAAAGGCAGTGGTAGATGATTACCTGTCTCACTACCTACATTTAAGATAATAGCAGTTTACGCGGGTTTGGGCAACAAGTTTTTGCATTCTTATACAGTCTTGGAACTACTCGAGCTTAGTTGGGCGAATACAAGGTTTTTCGGTGAATTTTGTTGCTTTTTGCCGATCGCTTTTTGGGAACTTGAGGGCATTGCAGATTTATTTTTAACATAGGGCAGTTTTTCAGCGGTTTGATTGCTCGGGCCGCGGTGTTGGAAAACGCCCTGATTCAATGTTAGACAACCAATAAAATTTGCAGATCGCGATGGCCAATTTTGCCAAGAACGAAAAATGTCCCACCTCCGCAGACCTTTTGGCATTCCAACTAGGTGATATGGAAATCGAGAGTGGATCCCATGTGCGGGAACATCTGGCAGCATGCGAGTTCTGTGCAGCTGAACTTGCGTTCTATCGTCGATATCCGATGGACCTGGAGGAAGAGTTGACAGAGCCGGAGGCTATTCCTGAGCCGCTCTACCAGCTCGCAGAAGCTCTCTTGCAACATAACGCGGCTCCGGGTTCCTTCAATCAGCTTCTAAAGGGCCGTCGCTAGGCTAAGAGACAAAAAGAAGAGTACAGAAGATCCAAAGGTCAAAGTCAGAAACTACTGACTTTGACCTTTTCTCTTTTCTGTTGAACCTAGCCCGGCAGGGATTTAGTTGGCAAGGCGAAGCGGTGAAATATTTGCGGCCGCGGGCACAGGGCGCGGAGCCTGGGGCAGAAAATGCTGCCAATGTCCTTCGTCCGCCAGCAACGCTTCGATATCCGCAACGCTTTGAGGTTTTGAGAAGAGATAGCCTTGGCCATATTCGCACTTGAGGATACGCAGCTGGTGGAATTGATGTATGCTCTCGATGCCCTCCGCTACCACGTTGAGTCTTAGTGCTTTTGCAAGAGCGATAACGGTACGGACGATCTCACCGTTCTCAGAATTCTCTTCCATCGCGCTTACGAACGAACGGTCAACTTTTAGCAGGTCGATCGGGAAGCGATGGAGATAGCTGAGGCTCGAGTATCCGGTACCGAAGTCGTCGATGCTCAGCTGAACACCGATCTCCTTTATCTGCGTAAGCATCTGGATCGCACGTTCAGCGTTCTCCATAATGGCGCTCTCGGTGAGTTCGAGCTTAAGGCTCGATGGCTCGAAACCTGAGATCGCTAGTACATTCTTTATCTGCGAAACCAGCCCAGGGTCAGCGAAATGCTTGCCCGAGATATTCACAGCGATCGAAAGCGGAACCGCTGAAGGGTACCGGAGCTGCCACTCTTTCACCTGCTTACAGGCTGATTCGAGGATCTGCACGGTCATTGGAATGATCAAGCCGGTGCTCTCTGAGATAGGAATGAACTCATTCGGCGGGACGAGGCCGCGCTGCGGATGGTTCCAGCGGACGAGAGCCTCAAACCCGACGAGCCGGGCCGTTTCAAGGGCAACGATCGGCTGATAATGCAATTCGAATTCGTGCCGCTCGATCGCATAGCGCAGGTCCGTCTCAAGCTGAAGCCGGGTTACGGCCCGCACATGCATCTTTTGGTCGAAGATCACGTGCTTCTCGTTAGAATCCTTAGCGTAATACATCGCGATGTCGGCATCCCGCAGGAGGTCCTCGGCCTCAGCGTATTTTGAGTTTCCAAAGGCGATCCCGACCCGCACGTCCGTAAATACCTGACGATCATCGAGCATATAGGGCTCGGAGATCCTTGCGGATAGGCGGTTGGCAAAGGCAGCCGCTTCTTCCTTCTCGAGGAGGTCTGTCAGGATTATGCCGAATTTGTCACCCGAGAACCTCGCCGCCATATCAGATTCGCGCACCATCTCGGAAAGCCGGACTCCGACATTCGTTATAAGCCTGTCGCCGACGGAATGTCCGAGGCTTTCGTTGATCGTCTTAAAGCGATAGAGATCGATCAAGAGGATCGCAAACTTGAATTCGCCGGCTTCCGCTCCCTCCAAAAGCAGTTCCTTTAGGCGCTCGATAAAGAAGTTTCTGTTCGGAAGGCCCGTCAGCGCATCGTGATAGGCGGCGTGGCGAAACTTTTCGTGGCTCTTTTGCAATGCGTCCGCGGTCTTTTCGAGTTCTGCGACGTAGTGCTCGAGCTCGACAACGTGTTTCTCAGCCAGCTCATAACGCTCCTGCTGCTCCCGATGCGCAATCTCGGCTGACCTGCGGGCATCAGAGACAAAATGCCGGAATGTAAGGAAGATCACTCCAAAGAAGCCTACGGTCGCGGCAACTATGTAAAGATTGAGCTGCGTAACCGCCTTGAGAATGACACCGGCCATCAATCCCCCGAGTACGTTCATTACGGCCGCGTCCAGGAGGTTTGCCTTCCAGTGGAACCAAATGCTTTTCTTCGTTTTTATCGCCGCAAATATCGAAACGATCGCTGAATTGATCGCAAAAAGAGTGATCGTGATGGTCAAGAGGAGCCATATGAGGCTCGTAAAGTCGTTCCTTGCAACAACTTGGTCGAGCGGTCCGAAGAGAAAGATCGCTGTATGGTAGGCCGCGAAAACACCGATCGGAGCAGCCAATACATTGATCGCCATCGTCTTCCAGCGAAGCTCGGTACCGCGCAAACGAAGATTGATCGCTCCGGCGGCAACTTCGGCCAATGCAAGCAGTATTGTAATGCTACCCCCGTAAAGCAGCATTGAGAGAATGGTCAGTGCGTCTGACAGCGTCAAATGGACGTTCGTTCGGGGCAACTGGATCCTTAGCCAACAGGCCGAAAAGATCGTGAGCAAACCCAAAGCAATAAATCCACCGTCCAAATTCCGCAGCGGATCGTTTTGGAGAGCCCAGCCTATCGCGATGGCCGAGATAGGAATTAGACTAGCTAGATAGATATTTATGAGCTTGTCCTGTTGTTCCATTTGCGGAGGAAAAGATGCCGGAAAATGTACGAACTTCGAGGGATCGACAAAAAAATGGAGGGAACTCCGTAGGTCTGACAGCGAAGCAGAGTGACTGCTCGTCTTGAAAAGAATATAGGAAAATATGCCCGAAATCAATAAAAAAATATGGGCCGCAGCGTGTTTGGTCGATCCTGCAAAGAACTTGTCACAACTCGAGCGTCGGCGGTGTATTGAATGTAGAAAGCGGGATTTTCGCAACTTGGCTAGGTGATCTATGACTTGGATATACACGATCTTATTTTCCGGACTGATCTTTGCTACGCAGCCTGAAACTGCGTCAAAGGCTCCGATAACTCTCTCACCGGTCTCGATCTCGATACCGCAGGATGGCGACATTACGGAGCGGGTCGATAATACCTACCCATTGAGTGCAGAAGGCCGTGTCTCTATCTCGAACATCAACGGCCGCATTGAGCTCGAAGGCTGGGATAAAGAGGAAGCGGCTCTGGTGGTCGAGAAGACCGGGCCGAACAAAGAAATGCTCGACAGCGTTAAGGTGATCGTCGATTCAGATAGGGATCACTTCAGATTGAGGACAGAACACCAGGATTGGACGCGTTCAATGGGTTCGAACGCGAAACGTCAGGTCCAGGTCTCTATCAAGATGAAACTTCCTCGTCGAGCTGTTTTGGACGAGATCGAGAGCGTCAACGGAGACATTGCGATCTCGAATTTTGAAAACTCCGTAAATGCATCATGTGTCAACGGCAGCGTTTCCATCAACCGTCTGAAAGGCAGAGCAACTGCCTCGACAGTCAACGGATCGATCGCTGCCGACTACGGCCAGTTGGATGCCCGAACACAGGTCGAGCTCTCGAGTGTAAACGGTCCGGTGAAGATCATTATTCCTACCGACTCGGACGTAACGCTCAAGGGCGAGACCTTGAATGGCGGAATTACCACCGATTTTGGATTAGCGGTCCGGAAAGCAAACTTTGTCGGCCATAGCCTCCATTCAAGACTTGGCGGAGGCTCTGCAAACGTGAAGGTCGAGAGTGTGAATGGACCGCTTTTCATCGGCCATCCGAACGACGGACGGTCGCCGGCACCTGTGACGGATCTCTTATCGGCAAACGAAACCGACGACGATGACGGCAGCATTACACATCCGCGTCGCATTAGCACTCGCGTAATGTCCGCAGAGGCCGCGAAAGCGGTCGCCGAGGCAAACCGTCAGTCGGCCAAGGCCATGAAGGAGGCTTTAAAGACCGCTCAAAAAGAGACTGAACAAGCGGTCATTGTTAGCGGCCCGCTTATTGAGCGATCGGTCAAAGAGGCTCTCGATGCGGCGCGCGAACAGATCAGAATGGCCGACATCGGAAAAGCCGCGGCTAGGGAGGCAAAACGCGCGTTGCGGGTCTCGGCCAAAATGCGGGTTTTCTCAAATGGGTTCGATAACGAACGCATTTTTGGCGCTGACCCCGCAATTTCCCGCCATTCGAAGAGCTTTACTGTCAAGGGCACCCCGGATGTGACGATTGTGGCCCCGGGGTGCGCCGTCAATATTGTAGGCACTGACGAATCTGTCGTCCGATATGCCGTTCGTGAGATCAGGTCGGCGAGAGAGGATTCGGCGATCGAGGTGAAAGACAAGGCAGACTCGGATTCGGTTCAGATCAATGTCAGCGGCTACGATAGCGAGCCTTGGCGCGTTCGAGTAGATGTTTTTGTCCCACGCAAGAGCAACCTAAAGGTAACAACCGACGGCGAGATCAGGGTCGACGGCGTTTCCGGGACTCTCGATCTAAAGGGCTACGACGATTCGATAACGCTGCACGACTCGGATGGCAAGCTCCTCGTCGCATCCTCGGCGGGCCGGATACGCGCTGTAGGCTTCCGGGGCGATGTTAAGGCGCAAACCGAATCGGGCACGGTTGACCTGGAAGGTGAATTTGGTCAGCTGACGGCCATGTCAGATCTTGGGGACATCGTGGTTACGGTCGGGTCGAATTTTTCAGGGCAGTTCAGCGCTACAGATGAGCCGATCCAATTCGATGGCCTGACAGCGACCCGTGTCGGCACGGACGAAGATAGCTTTGTGTACAAGATCGGCAATGGCGGGCCGAACTACCTATTGCAGACCGATGGAAACATCATAGTTCGGAATTCAGACTCTTTGTTAAGTATGAAGTAAGGGTCTGAGAAGAATTTCGAGTGTCGGCGGGCGCCATTTCGAGCGTTCGCCTTTTCCTTTTTGAAACTTTATGCTCAAAATTTGCGTTTTGGCTGATAGTTGCCGCGAGGTCCCGCCCGTGAGTACTCCAATTCTTTAATGAAGCACGCTTTTTTTGCAGCTATTTGTGTATTTGCAGCCGCCGTTTCGATCGCGGCTCAATCTGCTCCGACGCCCACGGCGACACCGGCGCGAGGATCGTCAGAGATACCGATTCTGCCGCTGGAGAAGACGCGCGAGGTTTCGATCCCGAAGGTAAGCCTTCCGCCTACGATTGACGGCAACCTCGATGATGAGGCTTGGAAGTCTGCTGCGGTGTTCAAGGATTTCTATCAAACTCAACCTGGCAACAACATCGCACCGTCAAAGCCGACCGAGGTATATATGGCGTACGACGAGCACTACCTTTACGTCGCCTTCAAATGCTGGGACGATCGCGACAAGATCCAAGCGACGGTTGCAAAAAGAGACGATGTTTTTGGTGAGGATAATGTACGGATCTGGCTCGATACGTACAACGATCAGCGTCGTGCCTATCTCCTGGGTTTCAATCCGCTCGGTATCCAGCAGGATGGAATCTT
>JAANMW010003266.1_pt1 | contig 12937 bp, 7 predicted proteins | sample 7279671 | NCBI WGS metagenome assembly JAANMW01 (sample SAMN14094541, study PRJNA606508) | bioreactor metagenome | isolation source: A lab-scale SPAN reactor treating ammonium-rich wastewater day 247 | place: Ireland: Galway | collected 2017-09-19
AGCAGCAAAAAACGGCCAGCGCAAATGCTGACCGTTTGTGTCGGGAACGACGGGATTTGAACCCGCGATCTCCACCTTGACAGGGTGGCATGTTAACCGCTACACCACGTCCCCTGAATGAACCGCAGTTTATCATTAGCCACGGGGGGTGTCAAGGCTTTTCCCCCGTTCGCTGCAGAAGATACGGTCAACCACCGGCTCGGAGGCTTGAGTTAGCAGCGCCGTCCACTCTGCGCGCCGCCGCGTCCAGAACTCGCCCTCGGGCCGCCAGCCGAGAACGAGCCTTTCGAGGTCGGCCCGGGTCAGCAGCCAAATGTCGTCGCGGCCTTCGATCAAGCCCTGCTCAGCGAGCCAATCCGCGGCCACCAACCACGTATGGCGCACGATGTCGAGATCGCGGGCGAAGGATTCACCGAGGCGGGCCGCCCGCGCTAACAGCGGTCGCATCAAAGCGCCTTTCAACCCGCGTCGGCGCTGCTGTTGGGCGGTGTCTTGTTTCATGACGATCTCTCGCACGACGGCAAGCGGATGTTCGTGGTCGCGCGCAGCTGCGAGTTCAAGCTCGTTCTCCGTCCGCGCACCCCAACGCTGCGCGTATTCCTCCCAAACCGCTTGGAACTCCTCGCTGTTTGGCATCTCGCCGCGTTCGATCGCCTTCCGCACCGACAGATAATCCGAGGCGAGATCGCGGAACCGTGCATACGCGGCGAGCCGGCCCGCGTCCGCCGTGCCTTGAAGCGCCGCTAGCAGCATCTGCTGGCCGTCCACCCCTGCGGCCACGGTCGCCGCAATCCAGACGTGCGACACACGCCAAAAGAGCCGACCATATACCTCCGCCGTCCGGTCGAAGAGATCCACCAACGCGCGGGCGTCGTTCACTGTCGTGTCTAGGGCGTGCGCTCGCGGAGTAGTCAGGACGGCCCTCAAGTGCGCCGCCAGCAGCCGAAGCGCCGTCCCACGCCCCAGCGAGCGCAGGAGTCGTCCCGTGCGCGGGGGAAGCCGAACGTCCTGCGCCGGCGGCACGAAAGGCAGCAGACCGCCATTTCCCAGCCCGAAGGTTTGCAGCGCGGTCGCCGTGTCCGCCGGATCGACATACAGCCGGTTGTGGGCGACACATGCTGGAGGCGGCAAGTCGGTAAGCCCGTTCTCAATCGCCGTGACCTTCGACCACGCACGATCTATAGCGGCCCTAAACACGTCCGCCACCAACGGCGTAAACGGGCCGCCGCCAATCCCAGCCGTGGGCACGAGCGCGCCGATACCTCTATGCGGGCGCTCAGACTCGCACGGCTGCACACTCAACAGCCAGCACGTCGAGCCGTCATCCACCCACTCGATCTGCCAGTGCTCGCCGCCCAACCAGCGGCGAACATCACGCAGCAGGGCCTGAATGCGCGCCATGTCCGGTTCAATCTCCGGCGGATTAGGCGCACGCTCCCAACCAAAGAGCCGTTCCAGAACGACGTCGCGGAATCGCGCGCCGGAGGCAATCGCAGCGTGATCGCGCCCGATCCCCGCCGATGTCCACGCCAATCCGTACTGTTCAATCGGAGGCGCGTCCTGAATCAGCACCGGCTGGATCGTCGCGTCGGCGTGCGCGTGGAGGTGCGTTTGCCACAGCGATATGACGGCGGACAGCAGGTCGTTCGCTGGAACGTGCGCGGGCTGCGATGGTGTGCTGCGTTCCACGGCGTGAATCCCCCTCACCCACACGGCCGAGCCAGCCGCAGCGGCTCCGTCCAGCCACAGGCGCACGACCGATGGATCATGCACCTCGATGCGCCCTCCGTTGACCGTCAGCGCGCCGTGCAGCACGGCGAGATCCGCCAGCGCAGGCAGCACGACATAACCGGCGGGAACCGGCATGCCGGCGCGCGCCGCGCGATCCAGCGCCCGAATACCGGCATGGGTTGGAAGGCTTGCAGCGCTGCGGCCTCCCAGCGGGACAATGAACTTGTCGATCATGGTTGAGCTGCCGTACGTTCGTTCATCAGTGACCGTGCTTCAATGCGAATAGACATAATGCACAACACCCCGGTGGTATGAAGTGTACGAAATAAGTCGCCAGATTGCCGCGATTCGTACGTATCGTCTTGTTAACCCACGTTCAGGGCAGTATCCTCAGGCTGACCGCAATGTGGTTAACGCGCGATCAAGGGAGTACTGGCATGATCAGACCAGTCGCAACAGTTCACGTTGTCCCTGTGCTGCCCAAGTCCATCGAACGCCTCAGCGAATTGGCGTACAACTTGCGGTGGTCATGGGATCAGGCGACGATCAATCTCTTTCGCAGGCTCGACAGCGACCTGTGGGAGGAGACGTATCACAACCCGGTGCTGATGCTCGGCCGCATCGCGCAGGATCGGCTGAATCAGGTCGCATCCGATCCGGCGTTCATGAACGTGTACCACAAAGTCATCGACGACTTTGACGCGTATATGAACGACAAAGAAACGTGGTACGTCACCCACCGCGCCGACAGCAAGGCCAAGACCAGCCCGGTCATCGCGTACTTCTCGATGGAGTACGGCCTCTCGGAGTGTCTCCAGACTTATTCCGGCGGCTTGGGCATCCTCAGTGGAGACCACCTCAAGAGCGCAAGCGATCTCGGTCTTCCGCTGGTGGGAATCGGCCTGTTCTATCAAGAGGGGTATTTCCAGCAATATCTGAACGCCGACGGTTATCAGCAGGAGATCTACCCGATCAACGACGTTGCCAACGTGCCGATCACGCTCGTGCGTGACAGCAAGGGAGCGCCGCTCAAGATTGATGTCTCGCTGCCGGGCCGGTCGTTATACGCGCAGGTATGGAAGGTGCAGGTTGGCCGCGTGCCGCTTTTCCTGCTCGACAGCAACATCGCGGAGAATTCCCGCCCCGACGACCGCAACCTGACCGACCGGCTGTACGGCGGTGACCGTCGCCAGCGCATCCGGCAGGAGATTCTACTCGGAATCGGCGGGATCCGCGTATTGGAGGCGTTGGGAATGCGCCCCTCGGTGTGTCACATGAACGAGGGTCACAGTGCATTCCTCGCGCTGGAGCGCATCCGCATCCTGATGAAAGAGTCGGGGATCACCTTCGCGCAGGCGAAAGTCATCCTGCGCACAAGCACGCTGTTCACCACGCATACGCCTGTCCCCGCGGGGTTGGAGCGCTTCGGCTACGATTTGATCGACGAGCACTTCGGCGAGTACTGGGGGCAGCTCGGCCTCAACCGTGACCAGTTCCACGACCTCGGCCGCGAAGCCATCGACAACTACGACCTGTTTTCAATGGCCGTGCTGGCGCTCCGGCTGTCATCCGATGCCAACGGTGTCGCCGAGCTGCATGGTGACGTATCGCGCGGGATGTGGGCGTGGTTGTTCCCGAACGTCCCCGTCCAAGAAGTCCCGATCCGCTCGATCACCAATGGAATCCATGTTCAGACGTGGGTCAGCCGTGAGATGGCGGCGCTGTTCGACCGCTATCTTGACCCGTCGTGGCGCACTGATGAGCGTCGTGAGGAGGTATGGAGCGCCATCGACAGCATCCCGGACGCCGAACTGTGGCGCACCCACGAACGCCGTCGTGACCGGCTGGTCGGGTTTGTGCGCACGCGCCTCCGCTCACACCTGCTGCGCCGTGGCGCGCCCCAGCGTGAAGTTGAGGCCGCCGCCGAAGTCCTCAACCCAGACGCTTTGACCATCGGCTTTGCACGCCGCTTCGCCACCTACAAGCGCGCGACACTCGTCTTTCGGGACATCGACCGGCTGAAGGCGATCGTCAACAATCCTGAGCGCCCGGTGCAGTTCATCTTCGCCGGCAAGGCGCATCCGCATGATGAGGAAGGCAAGGCGTTCATCAAGCGAATCGTCAACTTGGCGCGCGATCCCGAACTTCGCCAGAGCATCGTGTTCCTTGAGAACTACGATATGCTGGTCGCCCGTTACCTCGTGCAAGGAGTCGACGTCTGGTTGAACAACCCACGCCGGCCCAAGGAAGCGAGCGGAACCAGCGGCATGAAGGTCGTTTACAACGGCGGGCTGAACTTCAGCTCGCTGGACGGCTGGTGGGCGGAGGCCTATTCGCCGGAGGTTGGTTGGGCTATCGGCGCTGGCGAGGAGTACAGCGAGCGCGCCGCCGAGACGCAGGACGCCATCGAATCCGAGGCACTGTACAACGTTTTGGAGCAGGACATCATCCCGCTGTTCTACGATCACAGCCGGGACAGTCTGCCGCGCGGGTGGATCCGCAAGGTGAAGTCGAGCATCAAAACACTGGCGCCGTTCTTCAACACGCGCCGAATGGTTATGGAATATGCGCAGCGGTACTACCTGCCCGAGTTCGACCGCGCCTATCAGCTAATCCACCCTGACTTGAAGCGTGGTTTGGCGTTTGCCGCATGGCGCGCGAGCCTCGATCAGGCATGGCGCGGCGTGCGCGTGCTGCGCGTCGACGTGCCGGGCGATACGATGCACGTCGGTGACAAGGTCGAGATCAAAGCGGTGATTTCGCTCGGCCAACTAGAGCCGGGTGATGTGTCCGTCCAGCTCTACTCCGGCCCGCTGACGACCGACGGGGACATCGACGAAGGCGAAGCCATCGAGATGGAGCATACGTCTAGTAAGGGCGGCGAGCATACCTACGTGACGACACTGGGCTACGGGTTTAGCGGCGATCGTGGCATCTCCGTGCGCGTGATCCCCAAGAACGACACGCTGTCGACGCCGTTTCTGCCGGGGCTGATCACGTGGGCTTAGGCAGGGCGCCGCGCTGACTCAACGGGCCGCGTGACGTACGCGGCCCGTTTTGTTGGCGTTATGTGCGGCCGGTGCTTATCGGCCGACCACATCGAACCCGGTATACGGCCCGCATTCAGCCGGGATGACGAGCGCCGTGCCGGGGATCACCATCCGCGTGTTGGTGATGTTGTTCGCGGCGAGGATGCAGTAGTGATCCTTGTTGAGGCGCGCTCCGATGCCGTCGACTGTCTCCTGCGGCTGAACGACCACGACTTCGCCGGAGAACTCGGCGCCTTCCGCCCGTGATTCAAGCTGATGCAGCTCAGCAGGGTTCGGAAATCCATTGTACGGCGTCGCGCCTTCCGGGATAAACAGCGACGTGCCCGGCGCGACGTTCGGCGCATAGCCGAGGTTGTTGACGACTCGCAGGGTGACAATCGAAATGTTGAACCGCTGCGCGATGTCCATCAACGTGTCGTTGGCGGTGGTCACGTAGGTTTGGCCCGGAACGTTCGCCATTTCGGGCGCGTTCGCCAGCGTCATCGCCGGGAACATGCCGTATTCCGGCGCGTTCACGGGGAGCATAATGACCGTGCCTGCTTCGAGTCGGCGGCCATCGGGGATGCCGTTGACCTGTTTGAGCGCCTGCACAGAGATGTTGAAGACCTGCCCGATCTCGTCCAGCGTATCCTGAGGACGCACAACGTACGTGCCGTCGGCGCCCGTACGGCCGGGTGCGTTCGGCCGCGGGTTGATCACCGGGGCAGCGCCGTCGTACGCCGGACAGGCCGCGCTGATGACGAGCTGGTCGCCGGGCTGCAAGATCGCGCCGACCGGTAGGTTGTTCGTCTCCCGGATGCACGCCACACGCACATCGAAGAAGGCGCCGATGCGGTCAAGATTGTCTCGTTCCACAACCGTATACGTAACGTCTGATTCAAGGATTTGTGCCGGCGCGTCGGCCTCTTGAGCCGCCACAGGCACGGCCACCAGCACGACGAGCAAGAGTAGGATAGCCCGCTTCCAGTTCATGTTCGCGCGTCTCCTGAGTAAGAACCGCTGTGAGTGTAGCATACCACATCGCGTGAGTCGCGAAACGCAAAGATGCGGACACCCGTCATACCCGGTACCTGACGATCATCTGACGCGCCGCCCGAATTCTCCGCATCATGCTAGAATAGCCACGGGGATACTGTTAAGGAAGATGCCGGATGCGCCCAGTTCAAATTTTAGTGTTAGCCTCAGCTTTCTGCGCCTTGTTGGTTGGCGCTGGAACGTCGGCGCAGCCGATACCGCTAGCCGTGCCCGCAGCCCCCGGCACGCTCGCTCCGATCTGGGTCGCCGAACTCGCGCCGGGAACCGATCCGGATCAAGCCGCCGCGCAGGTCGGCTTGGTGAATCGCGGCGCGATCCCCGGCAGCACGAACCGCTATGTGTTCGGGCCAGCGGGCGAACTCGACGCCGGAGCGCCTTCGCCTCAAGTGATGTACACACAGGACTCGCGTCAATCTGGCGTCGTGTTCTTGCAGCAGCAAATGGCGCTCGGTCGGTATCCGCGCTTTACCGATCCGCTTTACGGCAGTCAGTGGCATCTGAAGAACACCGGTCAGGGCGGCGGGACGGCAGGCATCGACGCGAACGTCGAACCAGCGTGGGCTGATGGCTATACGGGAACAGGTGTCGTTGTGGCAAGCGTCGATGACGGCGTATGGCATACCAACCCCGATCTCACTCCGAACTACAGCGCTCCCCTGAGCTACGATTTTCTGGGGAGTGATCCGAATCCCGAAGGCGGCCGGCACGGCACATCCGTCGCTGGCGTGATGGCGGCCGCCGACGACGGGGTGAACTGCGGCGTTGGCGCGGCGTATAACGCCACGCTGTCAGGACTGCGGATGCTTGGCGGCCTCACAACCGACGCGATCGAGGCGCAAGCCCTCGGGTTCATGCCGCAGGACATCGACATCTACAACAGCAGTTGGGGGCCGTACGACAACGGCGTGACTCTCGAAGGCCCCGGCCCGCTGGCGCTCGCGGCGATTGAGGCCGGCATCACGTCGGGGCGCGGCGGCCTCGGCTCGATTTACGTTTGGGCAGCCGGCAATGGTAAGGCGAATCTCGACAACGTCAACGCCGACGGTTACGCTAACCTGCGCTATACCATCGCCGTCGCGGCCATCACCAACGGCGGCGTGAGTTCGTGGTACAGCGAGCACGGGTCTCCGATCCTCATCAGCGCGCCCAGTAACGGCGGGTTGCTGGGAATCACGACGACGGCGGACAGTCCCAGCGGCTGTACCAGCAGTTTTGGCGGGACAAGCTCGGCGGCGCCGCTGGCGGCGGGCGTCATCGCCCTGATGCTTGAGGCCAATCCGAACCTGACTTGGCGTGACGTGCAGCACATCCTCGTTCACTCCGCCGCGCCGGTTGACGTCTCTCATTCCAATTGGCAGACGAACGGCGCGGGCCATGCGTACAACCACTATTACGGTTTCGGGCGTATCGACGCGGGGGCAGCGGTAGCACTCGCGGAAACGTGGGCCGGAGTCGCGTCGGAAACCAGCTATGACAGCGGTACGATCACGGCGGCCAACGCCATTCAGGACGGCCCCAGCGGCGCGTGGACGACGGTCGACTTCAACGTCACGGACACGATCAACGTCGAGAGCGTCGACGTGTGGGTGACGGCTCAACATGCCAGCCGGGGTCAGCTCGTCTTTGAACTGGTTTCCCCCTCAGGCATGGTCAGCCAGCTGATGCCCGGCCGGCCCGACAACGGCGACGACTACACCAATTGGCGATTCAACACGGTCGCGCATTGGGATGAGTTCTCGTACGGAACGTGGACTCTGCGCGTGCGCGATGCCGTCGCGGGCACGACCGGTACGCTGAACGATGTTCGGATGCGCATCTACGGCACGCACAGCGACAATATCGTCATCGTGAACGAGCCATCAGACGTCACCATCCTTTACGATGAACCGGCTGAACTGTCGGTCGTGGCGGCCGGTCAGAGTCTGTCATACCAGTGGTACAACGGCATATCCGGCGATACATCCAGCCCGATCGCTGGCGCGCAGTCCGCAGTGCTCAACACCGGGCCGCTGACCACCGGCGCGTCATACTGGGTGCGGATCGAGAACGGCGTCACGTCGGTTGACAGCGCGGCGGCGTCGGTCACCGTCACCAACAGCCTTCAGGTGCTGCGCGATCCCGCGTTTGACCTCGGCCTCGGCGCATGGGAGTTCGTCAGCGAGAGCAAGTTAAAGTGTTACGGGACGTACATTTCGGCGCCGTGCAGTATGCGCTTGAAGAACAACTCCGCTGCGGACAAGGGCGTAGCGCGCCAAACCCTTGACGCGGGGACATACGAGTTCTCGCTGCGCAGCACGGACGGATTCCGCGTGCGGTTCTTTGCATTCGCCGATCCCGCCATCAACGCCGTCGTACAGCTCAAGATCAAGCACGCCGACCCGCTGGCGACCACGATCAAGCTCGTGATCCCGATCCCGGCGGACGGCGGATGGTATCTGATGGAAAGCCAAGCATGGCTCTATCGCAATGATGTCACGAAGGTCATTTTCAAGGTCAAAGACAAATCGGCGTCGATCGGCGCGAAGCTGTGGATTGACGACGCCGCGCTGTTCCACGAGCGAGGAGTGATCCGGCGAGCCGACAGCCAAGAGCTGCTCCCGCCGCCGGCCGAGCCAAGTGGATTCCGCGGCCCCGGCTAGGCTTCTTGCAAGTCGCGGGCATGTGCCACGGTCGATAGCGACAGTCCCTGCCGGCTGAGGATGATGAACCCGTGGAGCGTCGGCGGCAGCCAGATGATGACATGGGCGAGCAGCGCATACGCGACTGCGTCGGCTTGCGGCACACCGAACGCGATCAACACGGTAGAAGCGAAGTATTCGAACACGCCGACGCCGCCGGGCGATGAAGGGATGATCTGGCCGAGGTTGACCGCGCCGACGACGATCAGCATGAGCATATAGTTGACCGGCACGACGTTGAACGCGACCGCGACCGCCGTGTACGCCAGCGCTTCGATCATCCACGTCAGATAGGACGTGCCGACCGCGCCAAACAAGTCACGCGGCCGGCTGAGGCCGACGGCGCCGTTGATAATGTCGTCGGTCAGCTGCAAGATGCGCGCGCCAATCCGATCAGGTAGGCGCTTGGCGACCCAACCCGCCACGCGGCGAAACAGGCTTGGCCGGAGCGCGAGAAAAAAGAACATCAGCACCGCGGCCAAGAACCACACTCCGGTCACAGCGGCTCCGTTGCGCAAAACATCACTTTCGAGGTTGAGCGCGATCAGCCCCACGAGGACGAACGTCACCATCACGATACCATCGAAGGCGCGCTCGACCAGAATACTCACGCCGCTTTGGGCAATCGGGACTTTGTGCGACCGTTGAAGCAGCACGCACCGCAGCACTTCACCTGCGCGGAAGGGGTAGATGTTGTTGCCCATGTAGCCGATATTGACCAGCTCGTACAGACGCGTGAAGGGCACCGGTTGAACGCCGTCGATCAGGTACTTCCAGCGGCGTGTGACGACGAGACGAACGGCGAATGAAATGGCAAATCCGACCACCAGCCAGCCAAACTGGGCTTGGCGAATCGCGTCCCACGCGTCTTCCGGCCGCAGACCTCGAAACGCCAGCACCAAGAACACCGCGCTGACGCCTAAGCTCAGCGCAAACATGAGCATCCGTTTGCGGTTCATGCCAACCTTTCAGATCGCCCGCAGGCGTGTGAGGACGCGTTCCAGCTCGTCGGGCAGCGCCGCCACAAACTCGAGTCGGTGTCCGTCGTCGGGATGGTCGAATGCGAGTCGGGCAGCGTGTAGAAACGTGCGCCCCAATTTTAGCCGCGGCTTGCGAAAACCATAGGTCGTATCGCCGACAACCGGACAGCCCATGTGCGCGAAGTGCACACGGATCTGATGCGTGCGGCCGGTCTCGATGCGAACATCCACGAGCGCATACCCCTCCGTGAACGTCTCGATCACGCGGTAATGCGTAATCGCGGGCCGGCCGCTGTGGCTCACCGCCATACGTGTGCGATGCTCAGGGTCGCGCGCAATGGGCAGCATGATGGCGCCGGCGTCCGGTTTGGGCGCAGACTCCAGCAGCGCGATATAGTGCTTCGAGACCGTATGCGCGGCAAACTGCTTGATGAGCGCGTTCAACGCCATCTCCGTGCGTGCCACGACCATCACGCCGGACGTCATCTTGTCAAGCCGGTGTACGATGCCATGCCGGCGCTGTCCCTTCACCATCGCCAGTTCGGGATAGCGTGCCAGCAGGCCGTTTGCCAGCGTCCCCCGGTCGACGCCCGCGCCGGGGTGCACGATCATCCCTGCCGGCTTGTTAATCACGGCGAACGACGGTTCTTCGTACAGCACGTCAAGCGGGAGCGCATCGGGGATGAGTTCACTCGGCGGCGGTGGCGGGATGACTATACGAATTCGTTCGCCGCGTCCCTTGAGCTTGGCGGCCGGCTTCGCAATCCGTCCGTCCACGGTCACGCTTCCGTCACGGATAAGCGTCTGAATCTGCGCGCGCGTCAGCCGGGTGATCCGTTCCGACAACCAGCGGTCAAGCCGGTCTGCCGGCTCGCTGGCGACGAGGTCGATGGTCTCGCCGCCGTCGCTCACTCGGACTCCCGCACGGTCAGCGTGAACGTCCCGCCGACAGCCGGACTGATCGCTTCAACCTCGATAATGAGCGCGAGATCGGACGGGATTGCTAGGCCGAGGAATCCCGCCCCCGGCTCACCCGGACTGAGCGCATAACTCTCGTCAAGCGGCCGACTGTCCCCCGGCAGCAGCAAACGAACGGCTAGGCCGCGCGCTAACGCGCCGTCACCCAGCACGACGATGTCGAGCTTTTGACCGGCGCGTGCGATAAGCTGATATTGGATACGGCCACCCGGCGAGACCTCGCCGGTGACAGGCTGGCCGATTTCGATCTCGCCGCCTGACGCGACACCTCCAGCCGCCGCATCAGCGGGTATCGGCCGATTGCCGGCAAGATAGCTGATCGCCGCCTCAAGCAGCACATCGCGGCTGCTCAGCACACTCTCCTCAGTCACCGGGACGCGCACGGTCGGGCGCACGCCGATCCCTTCGATGTTGATATTACCCTCGGCGTCTACCGCGCGGCTGTGGGTGTAATTGAACGTGGCCCCATCAGGCATCGAGATGGGAACGACGCTGCCACCTAGCCCCGCCGTAGGATAGTGGCCGACAATGGCGGCGCGTCCCTCAAGCGACATAGCCCACGCGAACGACTCGCATGCGCTGGCGCAGTCCGGTGAGATCAGCACGGCGACCGGCCCATCGTAACGGCGATCCTCTGGCGGCAGTATGAACCGATCCTCAAGCAGCGGATTGATGGCGAAATCCTGCCGGCTTTCGCTGTACTCGGCCGTGTTTCCGATGACAATTGACTCGTCGAAGAAATACGCCGGAAGCTGATCGCCCAAAAAGCCGGATCCGCCGCCGTTACGCCGGATGTCGATGATGAGTCCCGGCAGTTCGCTGTACCGTGCCTGCGAGAGAGCGCGTTCCCACAACGCCACCGTGAGCGGCAGATCATCACTGAAACTATAGATGCTGATGATGCCGTAGCCGGTCGACGGATCGACCCGAAACTCAACCGGCAGCTCCGTTCCGGACAGGGGGCCGTTCAGGGCGGCGGCAAGAAAGCTGTCACTGTCGAGCATCGTGGTGAGCGACGTCGTCAGTTCGGTACCGTCCGCGTGCTGTATCGTCAGTTTGGCTGGCGTGCCGATCGGCCGGCGGTGGACGAAGCGGAGCTGTTCAAGGCGCAGCGTGTGCGGCGTGCTAAAGGATCCGGTGTAGGGGACGACCTCAGAGACCGCTTGACCAATCGGCTCTCCGTCAATCGAGAGGATCCGGTCGCCTACGACGATCCCGCCGGTTTGCGCAGCACCTCCCGGCGAGAGGTAGCTCACGATGACCGAGCCGTCGTCCAGCTCTCGCAGCACGAAGCCCAACCCGCCTGAGACATCGCGCTGGAAGTCCTCAGGGACGCTCGGGCCAGACACATGCCCATCAGGGATGCTCCACGCGAGATCACGCAGTGCGCGCCGGAATGCGAGCGAACTGCGATTCCGCTGCGCCTCCTCAACACGCGGCAAGAACTCGGCCCGTTTCGCCTCCCAGTCGATATGCTTGTACGCGGTAAACGCGTACTCCCGGCTCAGGTGATCGATCATCGCGTTGAACGCGTCGGTGTAGCTGAGCGTGCTGAAGTCGGTGAGTTCCGCCTCCTCGGCCTCCAACAGATCCATGGACGCGATCGTGCTGCGGTTGATCGTAAACGGCTCGGCGGTGATGTCGATCATCGACCACCCCGCCTCGACCGGCATGCTCGGGTCGTCATCGGTGAACAGCACGCCGTCCACGCCACGCCCGGATGGGAACGCCTGCTCGCCGTCCTCTGCGTAAACCATCAGGGTTCCGCGCTGAAACTCAAGGAAGCTGTCGATATCACTGCTGATGACCGCGCTGTTGATGATGCCGGTAACGTAGTCGTCGCGCCGCTCCAGAAACGGCGAGTCCCACGTATTCGACGTGACCGCGACCACGTAGATCTGCACGCCTGTGTCCGCGACGTCGTCATTGTCAACGTCAAGCGCCTCACCACGGCCGCTGTAAGGCATACTCAGTTCAAAGCGAAACGGCGACTGAAATGGATCGGTCGTGATGGCCCCGATGATCTGCGAGTCCTCGGCGGGCATGAAGTCAATATCTTTGGCGATGATTCCGTATGCGTCGTACAACACAACGTAAGGATCAGGCAGAAACAGCCGGAAATACGGGAAGGTGTAGGACGCTGAACCGCTGAGGTGCTCAACACCGCGTCCAGCGGGAATTTGGGCGATTGAAGGCGCGGCCGACAGCAGCAGAACAGCCAGCATCCAAGCAAAGCGGCGTAACATGGCAGGGTTCCCTTGCAATCCCGACAAGCAGTGAGAGACGTAATGGATGCACCAACGCGGCCACACTGTGAGAGTACCCTAAAACCGTCCCGGCGTCTAAACAGGAACCCCGTGATCTGAGGCTAGCAGCAGCGAAGGTGGAGTCGCGCAGGAAAAAGAAAAGCGAGAGAGATGAGTTGGCAGCGGCCTACTCTCCCACACCGTCGCCAGTGCAGTACCATCGGCGCTCGCGGGCTTAA
>JAANMW010003268.1_pt1 | contig 12930 bp, 15 predicted proteins | sample 7279671 | NCBI WGS metagenome assembly JAANMW01 (sample SAMN14094541, study PRJNA606508) | bioreactor metagenome | isolation source: A lab-scale SPAN reactor treating ammonium-rich wastewater day 247 | place: Ireland: Galway | collected 2017-09-19
CTAAGTGTCTGAAAAGAAAAGCGCGCGGGCATGGCGGAATCGGTAGACGAAGGGACTTGAAATCACCGCCCCCATGGCGAAACTGGTAGACGCAACAGACTTAAAATCTGTAGTCCCGTCAGGGACGTACCCGTTCGACTCGGGTTGGGGGCACCATTTTGTGAACCGGCGCCGGCCCGCTCCGCCCGCAGGCGCGCCGGTGATAACGAAGATCTGGAGACAGGACAGGTGACCGATTATCGAGTCTACATCCTTAACGACAAAGGCCACATCCAGAGCGACACACTCATCGTGTGCGATGATGACGCCCAGGCCATCGAAGCCGCAAAGAGATTGGTTGGCGTCCGTCATGTGGAAATGTGGGACGGGGAGCGTCTGGTCGGACGCTTCAAGACGACGCCTAACAGCTAGAGTCTGTTTCAACTGCGTTGAATCAGACTCGTCGCTTATTTTTTTGTTAGAGCATGATCTTATCCGAGAACCGGTTTCCACTTTTCGGGATCATGCTCTAGTCGGCGGTCCCGATTTAGCCGGCGTCATTTTTTGGGATAAGTTCGCATGACCCAGCATCAGCGCGATATCGTCACGCCGATCGATCCGGTGAAGCTGGATCGTCTGGCGGAAGTCGCGGTCAAGGTCGGCCTGCGGCTTGCGCCGGGACAGGACCTTCTGATCACTGCACCGGCGGCGGCGCTGCCGCTGGTGCGGCGGATCGCCGAACATGCCTACCGGGCGGGGGCGGAACTGGTGACGCCGTTCTTCTCCGACGAAGACATCACGTTGTCGCGCTTCAGGTTCGGGCCGGACGAGAGTTTCGATCGCGCCGCCGGATGGCTCTATGAGGGCATGGCCAAGGCGTTCGCGGCCAACACCGCGCGGCTTGCCATCGTCGGCGACAACCCGATGCTGCTGTCGGGTGAAGACGCAGCGAAAGTCGCCCGCGCCAACAAGGCGAGTTCCGTGGCCTACCAGCCGGCGCTTGAGAAGATCGTCGGTTTCGACGTCAACTGGAACATCGTCGCCTATCCGGGCGCCGCATGGGCCAGACTGATGTTTCCCGACGACAGCCCGGACGGCGCGGTGGCGAAGCTTGCGCAGGCGATTTTTTCCGCCTCGCGCGTCGACGACGATGATCCGGTAGCGAACTGGACCGCGCACAATGCGGCGTTGCGCCAGCGGACCGACTGGCTCAACGGCCAGCGCTTCCATGCCTTGCATTACGCCGGACCCGGCACCGACCTCACGGTGGGCCTGGCCGACGGCCATGAATGGGTGGGCGGTGCTTCCATGGCTAGGAATGGCATCATCTGCAATCCTAACATCCCGACCGAGGAGGTGTTCACGACGCCTCATGCCTTGCGGGTCGAGGGGCATGTCCGAAGCACCAAGCCGCTGTCGTATCAGGGCACGCTGATCGACGGGATCGCGGTGCGCTTCGAGCAGGGGCGGATCGTCGAGGCCAAGGCGTCGCGCGGCGCCGACGTGCTCAACAAGGTGCTGGATACGGACGAGGGCGCGCGGCGGCTCGGAGAGGTGGCGCTGGTACCGCATTCCTCGCCGATTTCGAAGAGCGGGCTGTTGTTCTACAACACGTTGTTCGACGAAAACGCGGCGAGCCACATCGCGCTAGGTCAGTGTTATTCGAAGTGCTTCGTCGGCGGCGAGAAGCTGTCGCCGGAGCAGATCGCGGCGCAAGGCGGCAACAAGAGCTTCATTCACATCGACTGGATGATCGGGTCAGGCGAGACCGATATCGACGGCATCAGCGGCGACGGTCGTCGTGTTCCCGTTTTCCGCAAGGGCGAGTGGGCGCAAGCCGCCCGCGCCTGATCGTTCGATCGGCCTCAATGCGGTCACGAGCCGGTGCTTTTTCGCAGTTTAACGGGCGCTTGGTCCGGCTTCGTCAATGGGGAACAATGTCGGACCTGACCGTGAATGACCGTCGTTTGCAGCTGCTCGCGGTCGTTTCTTTGCTGACCATGGGTGGCGGTCTCGGCGGTTGCGCCAATCTCGGCGACAGCGCTGTCTCGGGCGCGTTCGTCGATCCCGCGACGTATGATCTTTACGACTGTCCGCAACTCGATGCGCAGCGCAAATATCTGGCGGCCCGCACAGCGGAGTTGCAGAGGCTGATTGACAAGGCCCATACGGGCGTGGCGGGTGTCGCCGTTGCCGAAGTCGCGTATCGCAACGACTACATCACCACGCGCGCCTCGGCCAAACTTGCCGATGAAACGTGGCGGAAAAACAGGTGTGACGAGGCTTCCGCGGCGCAGGAGAAGCCCGCAGGCGATCCCCGCAGGTGACGCCTGCGTTGCACCGGGGCGTTCCGACAGGGCCGTTTATTGAGTTTGAGTCCGTCCGCTTCAGGGCCGCCAACTGTAGATCCAGTCCTGACGCGCCAGCATACGCTGCGGGCCCATCGCCCTGATGGCGAGATCGCGCGCCGAGGCGGCGACGCCCCCGAGATGGTAGATTCGTCCATTCAGTTGCGCGGTGTCTTGCACCCGCGCCACGCGTGCTCGCCGCAGCCCGGCATAACGCGCGAGCGCGGACGCGGCGCTTTCGGCGTTTCCGTTCGCGGCTTCACCGAGGCACTGCGCCAGAACCGCGGCGTCCTCGATCGCCATGCCCGCACCCTGCGCGGCGAACGGCAGCATCGCATGGGCGGCATCGCCGAGCAGCGCCGTGGTGTCGCGGTGCCACGCCGCCATCGGCGGCATCGTGAACAGCGCCCATTTGCGCCAGTGGTCGACCGCGTCGATCATCAAGCGCGGGGGCCGGGGCCAGTGCGCCTGCGCGAACGCGTGTTGGATGTCCGCGGCATCTCCCGAAGCGTTCCGGCCGGGCTCAGTCCAGCCGCCAGAAACGACCGCGACCAGGTTGATCCGGTGTCCCCCCGACATCGGATAGGTCACGAGATGCGCGTCCGGACCCATCCAGAGCTGTATGCGCGGCGCGGTCATGTCACGCGGGAGCTGAGCAGTCTCGACGGTCCCGCGCCATGCGATCAGGCCGGAAAACAGCGCCGTGGCGTCCGGAAAAAGCCGCCTGCGCAAAGTGGACCACACGCCGTCCGCGCCGATCAGCGCCCATGCGGTATCTCGTGAGCCTGTCGTGCCGCCGCACACCTCGGCATTCCCGCCGGTGGCATACGCGACCGCATCTTCGACGTTGGCGCCGAGACGCAGTTCGATGCCGGGATGATCGTGAACCTGCTCCAGCAGCGCCGCCTGCAGGTCGGCGCGATGCATCACCCAGTAGGGCGCACCGGCGCGCGAGGCGGCTGCCTCGCCAAGCGGGAGGCGGCAGATCTCGCCGCCGCGCCTTACGCTCATGATGCTGACGGCTTCCGGAACGACTGCGCGGGCGGACAGCCGCTCATGCAGGCCGAGCCCGATCAGGATACGCGTTGCATTTGGCGAAAGTTGCAGCCCCGCGCCCGCCTCTTCGAGGCGTTCGGCCGTTTCGATGATGAGAACGCGAAACCCTCTCGCCGCCAGCGCCAGCGCGGCCGTCAAGCCTCCGATTCCGGCGCCGGCGATGACGACTGTGCGTAACGTGCGCACAGGCTAGATCAGGCGGCCTTGTCCCTCACCACGCATTCGGGAGGACGGGACTGTCCGGGACCGAGGTCGGCCGCGAAACGATACAGCGTTGAGCAATAGGGGCAGATGATTTCGCCGTCGTCGCCGAGATCGAGAAAGACGTGCGGATGATCGAAGGGTGGATTGGCTCCGACACACATAAATTCCCGCGAGCCGATTTCAATGACGGCAACGCCGGTATCGTTATGGAAGTGGGGAACGACGTGATCGGACATGCTTTCAACCTCAAGTCGTTGCGAGACATTGATACACCGATACGCAACGACATCGCGCGGCACCATACTGGCCGGCGCTTCGAATTCCTATCGCGTATTCCGCAAAAGTGGATACCGGTTCTGCGATCAGAATACGCGTCAGATCAAAAAGCTGGAGCCCTTCACCGCTTTCGTGAAGTGGTGAAAGGCTCCAGAGCAATCCTGATTCTGACTGAATCTGAAATTAAGCTCTAGATTATTGTTTTCACAGGCTTTTCACGCGAGCCGGTTTCTCGTCCACAGGGTCACTCCCGCGGACATGCTTCGCTCGAAAACGCTATCGCTCCCCGGAACCCGATCTGGAAATCCGCCGGTTCGTTAGCCATGCAGTTCGACATAATCCTTTCGTTTGAGGGAGCCCCTTTTTTGGTGGGACAAGCTGTGCTTGAAAAACGGCATACCACCCTGGGCGTGCAACGAAGGGCTCGCCGCGATCGGGATTTTCAATGAGCAAGCGGCGAATTGGCAGCGCGATGGCGGCAGCGGCAATCTGCGCGGCGGCGTTCGCCGTGCTGTTGCCACGCGCGACGGATGCCGGCGCCGTTCTGGTTGCCCAGGATGACCCCGTGCGGCTCGCCGATCTTCAGCTTGAATCCGTTCTTCGAAACGATCCTGCGCTGATCGGGCGCAACATCGAGGCGGCGCTGGCGTCGCAGGATCCGGACCTTGCGGGTAGTTTCGTCGATCTTGCGGAAGCCAGGGGCATATCGATCCCCGGCGATTTGACTCAACGCGTCACCGAGGCCGCCGAAGAAGAGAATTCCACCAAGGACGTCGCAAGGAGATTCTTCTCCGGGCTGGTCACGGGCAATGCCGTCGATGGAGCCAGTCTCTCGGGCACGCTCGCCGGCGATCTTTGCGTATTCGGTGATGTCCGGGACATCGTGCGGGAGGGAAGCCATCTGGCGAAGGGCGAGGATACCGACCGGCTGTTGCTGGGGCTTGCTGTCGCAGGCGTCGCCGTGACCGGCGCCACCTTCGTGACCGTTGGCGGCGCGGCGCCGGCCCGGGTCGGGCTTACCCTGGTCAAGGATGCCCGCAAGGCCGGGCGTCTCGGCGAGGGCCTGAGCCGGTGGGCAGGTCGTTCGGCGCGCGAGATGGTCGATATGCGGCAACTGAAAAAGGCCATCACGGCGGGATCGCTGGCGCAACCGCGTCAGACGGCGGTCGCCATCAAGGCCGCGGTTCGCGCCGAGAAAGCCGGCGGACTGGTGCGCCTCGCCAAGGATGTCGGCCGCATCAGCGAGAAGACAGGGACGCGCGGTGCACTCGACATCCTGCGGATCGCTCACGGGCCGAAAGATGTGGCGCGCGCCGCCCGCCTTGCAAAAGCCAAAGGCGGACAGACCCGCGCGATCATCAAGATCCTGGGGCGAGGGGCGCTGCTGCTCACCGCCGGTGCGTTTAATCTCACAATGTGGGTGCTCAGCGCCGCGCTGGCGCTGTTCGGTTTCCTGTCATCGATCAAGACCGCGACCGAGCGCCTGACGCGCTCATCGCTGCAACGTTCAAAGGCCAGGCGTTTGCGGCGGCTATCTGCTGCGCCGTCGCCGGCGTAATCGTCTTACCGATCGTTGCTGGCCATCCCGTCTCCATTCAAAGCACGGAAGCGCTGATGCCGAGCTTTCATCACGGCGAAGTTGAAATCTCCTACCTCGACGAGGGCGAGGGCGATCCCGTCGTTCTCGTGCACGGCTTCGCGTCGAGCAAGAATGTGAACTGGGTGTATCCGACCTGGGTGTCGGAATTGCGCAAGAGCGGATTCCGGGTCATCGCCCTCGACAATCGCGGCCATGGAGATTCCACCAAGCTCTACGATCCCGAAGATTATCACATCGGCACGATGGCGAGCGACGTCACGGCGCTGATGGATCACCTTGGCGTCGCGCGCGCCGATATCATGGGGTATTCGCTTGGCGCCAGGATGACGGGAATCCTCGCGGATACAAGGCCCGAGCGGGTACGTTCCGGAATCTTCGGCGGTCTTGGCGTCGGCCTGATCGAGGGCGGCGGTCCCGGCGAAAGCGTGGCGAGGGCGCTGGAGGCAGCCTCGCTCGACGACGTTACCGATCCCTTCGGCCGCACGTTCCGCGCGTTCGCCGATCAGACCCGTTCAGACCGCCGTGCGCTGGCGGCCTGCCTGCGCGGATCGCGGCGGCTGATGACGGAAGCGGAAGCCGCGAGCATCAGCGTGCCGACGCTGATCGCGGTCGGCAGCAAAGACGAAATCGCAGGCTCCGCGCAGGCGTTGGCGAGGATCATTCCCGGAGCGGAAGTGCTGGATATTCCAAACCGCGACCACATGCGGGCGGTAGGCGACAAGGTCTATAAGGATGGCGTGCTGAAGTTTTTGTCGCGCCGGCCGTAAAGCGGACCATAGCGGTTGGCGAGAGATCGCGCCGCCGCGATCAGCACGACGAAGGTCGCAACCCATACCATGCGCGCGCCGTAGCGGTCGTGGGGGCCCGATAAAACGCCGCAGATGAAGGCATTGCCGAGCAGCGCGACGGTAACCGTGGCGGCTAGAAGATCGACGTCGTCAAGCCGCCTGCGCCACAGCGCGGCGAGGGCGATCGCGGCAAGCAACAGCATCGAGGCAAGCGCGACAGGGACGTGGATCCAGTTGATAGCCGTGAATTTCATATTCCAGTGCTGCTGCCGCGCGGCGCGCATGACCTTCACTTGCTCCGGCAGATAGCGCTCGATGATGCCGTAGGTGTGCGGTATCCACCCGGTATTGCCTTCGCCGGTGTCGACGCTCACCAGTTGCTCTGCCGTTGCTTCGACCGCGGCTTCGGCCTGCCAGAGCGGGTAGGCCACCAGCGCGTGCGTGGCGATGAACTCCATCTCCCCGTTTAGGCCCTCGAAGCGGCCGAGCTTGTCGAAGATGCTGTCATTACCCCAAAGGAAGTCATCCGCCGTTGCCGGCAGTTGATCGCGATAGGGGCACAGCTTCAGCTTGATTTTGTCGCAATGGTCGTTGAGATAGCGCGCCACGATGCCGTCCTGCATCATGCGCCCGAACGATACGGCCGCGCCACCGGGCGTCCAGGTAAGCTGACCCGTCAACATGAAGTTGGCGGCCAGCAGCATGGCCGCGCCGGTCACGATCGTCAGGGAACCCTGAACCAGACCTCCGACCTGAAGCCTGGGGCCGAGCAATGGCTTGACAATCCAGCCCGCGCAGCACAGGCCCAACAGAACACCGAATGTCGCCGTGTGGCTTGCCGCCGCGAAGGACGTAAACAGAAACAGCGAGATCTTCTCGGCGATCGAGAGCTTGCCGTTATGCACAACGAGGATATAGAGCGCGAGCACCGCCAGCCCCGCGAAAATGTCAGTCAGCAGCATGCTGGCGAGCCAGGGTAGCGCCGTGGCCGTGATCAGGATCAGGGCGATCGTGAGGAGCCGCAATGGCTGCGCCATGTTGAGCACGCGCAGGGTCAAATGCAGGATCCACAGCGTCAGCAGCGCCTGGCATGCCAGGTTGATCCAGAAGTAGGAACCCTGGCCCAGATGAAGGTAGATGCCATACGCGTTCGAGCGGCTGATCTCGAGATGGCTCTCGTACCATCGCGCCAGATAGCCGCCGGTATCATGTTGAAGCAGCGGATAGCCGTTCCAGATCGCGGGGGCGAGCAGAAGAATGGGAATGATGGCAGCCGCGATCCAGGCCCAAGGTGCTTCCATGGAGCGCCTGTGTAGGACTCGGGTGGAAATGCGTTTTCCTCCGGTTGCGCGGCGCGCCGTTACGCCTATTGAGTGTCCGGCGTAAATGCATAATTTGCTTGGGTTAAATCGACCCGCTGGGGAGACCCCTCAAGGGTTCGGATCCTAAGCAGGACGAATGAATATTCGCTGAACGGCAAGGACAACGACCTCGCGCCATGTTAAACTGCGAGGCAGAATTCAAGGTTTCGAGACGACCATGGCGATCCAGCACGTCAATCCGCAGAACCCCAAATTCGCTGCGCTCGATCCGATATGGGATCGCGTCCGCAGCGAGGCCGAAGACATCGTTCGCCGCGAGCCTGAACTGGCGTCCTTTATCTATTCGGCCGTTCTTCACCATGATCGGCTTGAGGCTGCCGTGGTGCATCGTGTCGCGGAGCGGCTCGACCATTCGGCCCTGTCAGGCGACCTGATCCGCCAGACCTTCGATGAGGCGCTTCGCGACGATCCCGACATCGGCAACGCGTTTCGCGCCGATCTGGTGGCGGTGTATGACCGTGATCCTGCAACGGCGCGGTTCATCGATCCGCTGCTCTATTTCAAGGGTTTCCAGGCCATTCAGACCCACCGCCTTGCGTACTGGCTCTTCCAGAAAGGCCGCAAGGATTTTGCCTATTACCTGCAAAGCCGTTCCTCGTCTGTGTTTCAGGTGGATATCAATCCGGCAGCCAGGATCGGCCGCGGCATTTTTCTCGATCATGCCACCGGGTTTGTGGTTGGCGAAACCGCCGTTATTGAAGATGACGTGTCGATCCTGCATGGCGTGACGCTCGGCGGCACCGGCAAGGAGAACGAGGATCGCCATCCGAAGATTCGTCACGGCGTCATGATCGGCGCGGGCGCGAAAATCCTCGGCAATATCGAGGTCGGACATTGCGCACGCATCGCGGCCGGATCGGTCGTCGTGAAACCAGTGCCGCACAATGTCACCGTCGCCGGCGTTCCAGCCAGGACGATCGGTCCGGCCGGCTGCTCGGAGCCCTCGCGCACCATGAATCAGATGCTGAACGCGACACTCGAAACATAAGCTTGCCAAGGTTCTCCAGAGCATGATCCCGAAAAGTGGTTTCCACTTTTCGGGATCATGCTCTGGAGCGGCGGCCGGTCAAATGGAATCAGCTCCGCCGCTCCAGTTAATTGATTGAGCATCGGATTTATCCCGAAACCGGTTCCCACTTTCGGGTCCGATGCTCTAGAAGCCCTGCGAACCCTCAACATCTGGAGATTGCCGTGAACGTTCAGGAAGTCAGGAAACTCGACGCCTACCTCAAGCGCGTGTTCGGCAACGCCAAGATTCGGGTGGTGCCGCGTCCGAAGAAGGACGACTCGGCCGAGGTCTATATCGGCGAGGGGTTCATTGGCGTGCTGTTCGTCGATGACGAGGATGACGACCGCTCGTTTCAGTTTCAGATGGCCATCCTCGAGGAGGATCTGGCCGACGTTGGTTAACGATCTTGGGTTAACGATCTTGCCCCGGGCGCACTTGTTGCGCGAGCCGCTCCATCGCACCGGCAACGTCGCGCCACTCAGTCAGCCATTGTCTCGGAAAACGGAACGTCAGGTCGGCATCGCCGATCCGGCGTTCACTCAGGCACATGCCCGGCGTCATGGCCTCGCGCGTGCATCGCGTCACCAGCGCTGGCGTCTGCGCGATGAACAGGTCCTCTCCCGCATATGGCGTTCCGTCACGGAATGCGTGCATCGATAATCCGTCCTCGGCCTGCGTGCGGGCCGTATCAAGGTAACGAGGGTAGATTGTCCGCACGAGGGCGTCCGGCGCCAGAGAATCGTGATGGGCGGCAATCGACAGGAAGATGCGGTCTAACGCCTGCGGTTCATCTTCGGCGCTTTCGGCGGTGACACGTCTTGGCGCGTTTGGCGTGGCCAGCGAAGGATAGAGGAAACTCAGATCGATGCGCTCCTGCGGTCCCGAATGCCTCTGAACTTTCACGCGGAAGGCGCGCTCCGGTACATTGAACACGGTTTGCCCGATGCTGACCGGCAACCGCTTGTTGTCGTCAGGTGCTTTGGGAGTCCAGGTTGGCCACAACAGATAGGCGACCGCGGTGATCGAAGGCATCGCGATCACGGCGGCTGCGAGAAGGGGGATCAGGTGACTGGCGCGCGGTTTATGTGATCCGCGCGACCGACGCGGAGCGGACAGCAGCAAGGCCATGGGACGGACATTTCCGAGAGGACGAATCAGCCCGCGACTATGCCACGCAATATGAAGTTTTCATGCCGAAGGCATTTGCAGTCGCCGTGCAACTGTCGCGGTGTGCGTCGCGTTAACCGTTTCTTAAGGATAAGGTGGCGGGGCAGTCGGCATTTTGCGAAGGAGGGGACGTGGTCGTGAACGGATGCCCTTTTGATGTCGCCGGATGCGTTGAACTCCTTCTTCTCCCTGTGCATCGGATTCGCCATCGCGGGCGCGCTTGCCAGCGGTTACCAGGCGTTTGTCAAACGGCCGGCCGGATTCGGATTGCTGCAGCAGGGAATCGTCGCCCGGGCATTTGCCGCGGTGCCGTTCCTGGTCTTCGCGGCGCCTTTCATCATCATGCGCAACACACTTCGCGGACGATGCATCGAGCGCCGCCGTTTTGAGTTCGTCATGATGGCGACGGTGATCGCCGGGTTCTGGAGCCTGATGTCCGGCACCTGCGTGGTGATGACGCTGCAGGCGGTCGGGCTGCTCGTCTGAGCGGCGCTGTGGCATTGTCGCCCCTGGAGCATTTTCGCTATAGCAGGAGGCCGTCATGGCGACTTACGAACTCGATGGGCAGGGGCCGGACCTTCCTGAAAGCGGGCGCTATTTCATCGCCGAAAACGCCGCGGTGATTGGCAGGGTCCGTCTGCACGAGGATGCGAGCGTGTGGTTCGGAGCGGTGCTGCGCGGGGATCATGAGTGGATCGAGGTTGGAGCGGGTTCCAACGTTCAGGACGGCTGCACCTGTCACACCGACGAAGGGTTTCCTCTGACCATCGGCAGCGACTGCACCATTGGCCATAACGTTATTCTGCACGGCTGCACCATCGAAGATGGCGCGCTGATCGGCATGGGTTCGATCGTGATGAACGGTGCGCGGGTTGGTCGCGGCTGTATCGTCGGCGCCGGTGCGCTCATCACCGAAGGCAAGCAGTTCGCGGAGTATTCCCTCATTGTCGGTGCGCCTGCGCGCGCGATCCGCACGCTTGAGCCTTCCGAGATCGAGACGATGGGAAGCGGCGCGAAGGCCTACGCCGCGAACGGCCTGCGTTTCCGAAAGGGCCTGAAGCGAACCGGCTGATCCCGGCGGAATCTCAACGCTGGCGGTCGCAAAAAGCCGTGGTCGTCGCGTGTCTCTTGGGTTAGAGGTGGAGACCGTTAACAGGCTGGAGAACGTAGCGATGCGGGTGCTTCGATATGCGGGCGTTTTGACGTTTGTTCTCGCGGTTGCGTCCGGCAGCGTTATTCTGATCGAGGCCTCAGCTACGGCAGCGGCCCAAACCGCGGAGAAAACCATGACGACAGCATCGGGTTTGCAGATCACGGACACAAAGGTCGGGGATGGTCCGTTGCCCCAGCCGGGCCAGATCTGCATCATGCATTATACCGGCTGGCTCTACGAGAACGGGCAGAAGGGCAAGAAATTCGACAGTTCGGTGGATCGCAACGAACCCTTCGAGTTCCCGATCGGCAAGCGTCGCGTGATCGCAGGTTGGGACGAAGGCGTCGCGACGATGAAGGTCGGCGGCAAGCGTACGCTGATCATTCCGCCGGAACTCGGTTACGGCGCGCGCGGTGCCGGCGGCGTCATTCCGCCCAATGCAACGCTGATCTTTGACGTCGAGTTGCTTGGCCTGAAAGGTTGAGCCGCTGGCGACCGCTGTTTCATGCGGTAGCGCGCTGATCGGCTCCAAAGCGGGAAGAGAAAAGTGCGGTGCGGTTTTCCGTCCGCATTCCACTTCTCAGAAATATTGAAATTAATCTCTAGCATTTCGCTTCTGATTGAATCAGAAGCGAAGCTCTGGATTGTTGTTTTGACGCGTTCTCTTCACGCGAACCGGATTCCATCCTTAGGGCTCAAGCCCGAGGATATGCTTCGCTCGAAAACGCTATAGTCCTCGTCAGCTTTCCCAAAAGGGGTGCGGCCAGCCTCTTGGGGGAAGGCTGGCCGCGCGCGAGCCGGTCTGGGGACGGGGAGGGGTATGACCGGGTCGCGGGTCTCGTATGGTTGTCTATCGGGAACTGGCCGTCGCGACCGCCGGATGATTGTCATCCAGTGCGACCCAGATATCAGGGTCGCTTTGCGATTGCCTTTTCATGAAGCGATAGCCGGTCTTCGTCCAGGCCAGGACGTTCTCATTCTGGTTGTCGAGGATGAACTCACCCTTGTCGGTCTTTACGGTCAGGACGGCATGGCCATCGCCCTGCTTGTCGCGGACGACCGTGACCAGCAACGCTTCACGCGGCCACCCGGCGTCGATCAGCATCTTGCGCTTCAACAGGACGTAATCCTCGCAGTCTCCGTGGCCGTCGGTGGGAAGCGACCACTTTTCGACGACGCCCCAGTGATCCTTGTCCGTCATCGGCTTGATGGTTTCGTTGACCCAGCGGTTGACCTTCAGAAGATCCCGCCAGGCGTCTGGCGTTAAGACGATATCGCGCGGCTGTGTTGCGCCAGGACGGCACTCTTTCGGAGAGTCGTTACAGAACTCAACCCAGCCGATCGGAGCCCGTGTGGCGTCGCCGAGATTTGCATAGAGCTTTTCTGCTTCCGCGGCGCCCGCTGATGTTGCTACTCCCCACAGGATGGCGCCAACGACCGCCAGTCCCACTTCCTGTCCCCTGTTGAGCATTGTGGCCCCCGTTTCTTGTTGGGACCACATTTCGCACAAAGAATTTGCACCGCCGCTAAGTACTCGAAGTGTATTCGACGCAAATACAAGTCAAGTTCGCAGCTAATTGAATCAATACTTGAATCAAAATTGATTCAAATTTTAGCGATCGTCCTTGATTCAAACTTTAGGCATTAGCGATTGAATCTCGATGGAATCGGGATTTTCTTATCGAAACACGCCTGCCATTAACCTTGAGGGTCGCGAGCTTCTGTCGTGGCGGAAGCGGATGGCGGCGATCGGGGAGGTGATTTTTCGAGAACGGCCGTTTACCGGGCGGTGACGCTATTCGCGAGAGCGTCGGAAAGTGGCTCATGAATGAACCCGGGCGCGAAGTCTCTCGCCAGGAGCTGATGGAACTTAGAGTCCGTTTGATAACTATGGATGTGAGATGCGGCGGATGAGTAGCGCGGCCATGGCGATGTCGATCATGGCGTGTGAGACATCCAATCGCGCTT
>JAANMW010003271.1_pt1 | contig 12917 bp, 12 predicted proteins | sample 7279671 | NCBI WGS metagenome assembly JAANMW01 (sample SAMN14094541, study PRJNA606508) | bioreactor metagenome | isolation source: A lab-scale SPAN reactor treating ammonium-rich wastewater day 247 | place: Ireland: Galway | collected 2017-09-19
GAGGTATGACGGAAAGTTGGGGACGGGGCGGGAGAGGAAGGAGGGCGGCGTACCCTGTGGGTGACAAACTCACAGACCCTCAAGGAGAAGGTACGCCCCATGTCCGACAGTACGAACACGGCGGTCGCCCGTCCAGTCTCGCCGCTTGATGAGCTCGTGCGTGAAGGCGCGCGACAACTGCTTCAGCGAGCCCTGGAGCTCGAAGTCGCCGAGGTCCTCACGCAGTTTGACGATGTGCGGGACGACGCCGGCCGTCATCGCATTGTGCGGAACGGCCACCTGCCTGAGCGTACGCTCCTCACCGGAGCAGGGCCGCTCGATCTGCGCCAGCCGCGGGTCCGCGACCGGGCGGGCAAGGACGCGCCCGACCAGGTCCGCTTCACCTCGGCCATCCTCCCGCCGTACCTCCGCCGCTCGCCCTCGATGGACGCCCTCATCCCCTGGCTCTATCTCAAGGGCATCTCGGCCGCGGACATGGGCGAGGCGCTGCAGTCGCTTGTGGGGACGAATGCCGCCAATCTCTCGGCCGGTGTCGTCCTCAAGCTCAAGGAGGAGTGGTCGTGCGAACTGGAAGCATGGAAGAAGCGCGACCTCGCGACGTCCGAGTACGTCTATATCTGGGCAGACGGCATCTACTTCACCATCCGTCTCGATGGTGACGATCGCCAGTGCATCCTCGTCCTCATCGGGGCCACCAAGGACGGCCGCAAGGAGCTTCTCGCCGTGCAGGATGGCTACCGCGAGAGCGAGCAGAGCTGGCATGAGCTGCTCGTGGACCTCAAGAAGCGCGGCCTCGTCATCGCGCCAAAGCTGGCCGTGGGCGACGGCGCTCTCGGCTTCTGGGCCGCCCTGCGCAAGGTCTATCCGGACACGCGCGAACAGCGCTGCTGGATGCATAAGAGCGGCAACGTCCTCGACAAGCTGCCCAGGAGCGTCCAGCCGCGAGCCAAGGATGACCTCCACCAGATCTGGATGGCCGAGACCCGCCAGGATGCCGAAGCTGCCTTCGACCTCTTCCTGGAGAAGTACGGTGCGAAGTACCCCAAAGCAGCCGAGTGCCTGGAGAAGGACCGGGCCGCGTTGCTCGCCTTCTACGACTTCCCCGCCGAGCATTGGAAACACCTGCGCACCACCAACCCCATCGAGTCCACCTTCGCCACGGTCCGCCTGCGCCATCGGCGCACCAAGGGCTCAGGCAGCCGTGATGCCTGCCTGGCGATGGTCTACAAGCTCGTCGAGCATGCCCAACGTCACTGGCGCAAGCTCGACGGACATCAGCTCATCCCCCAGGTGCTTGCCGGCAGACGCTTCATCGACGGTATCATCGACACCACCAACAGGAGCGCCGCCTGACCTTCCTCCCCCCGCCCCATCCCCAAGATCTGGTCATATCTCCGAATATCAGCCGCTCGCGCGTTGTGTTCGAAGTGACAGAGCGTTCGAGCGTACCAGTCGATGTCATCAGCGAGGCGGTCGCGGGACTCCGCAGCCATGGGTTCGCCGTGGCTCTTGATGATGTCGGCTCTGGGAACAACGGCATCGAGTTGATGAGCAAGGCCGCGTTCGACTACGTGAAGATCGACCGGAGCGTGATGGTGTCGGCGGCAAAGGGCGCCAGCAACCGGGCTGCGCTGATGGCCATCCTTGCGTTTGCCACAGAGTCGGGAGCGGTGGTCATCGCGGAGGGTATTGAGGACGAGGGGATGTTCGACCTGGTCCGCGACGTAGCCGCCTCGACCCAGTTAAAGGGCAACCCGGGGCTGATCCACGGCGTGCAGGGATTCCTGTTCGGACTCCCGTTGCGGGCCGAAGAAGCAACCACGGAGTCCCCTCCGGAGCTGGCCGCGTGAAACGGGCGCGGTCCCGGGCTACGCGGCGCCGGGCAGTTCGACCTCGGGGCCAATGACCATGACCGGGGCCGTAGAGCGCCTGAGGACCGAGGCCGGGCCGTCCGGATCGGGCGAGCGTCTCATGGGTGGCGGCTGGCGGCGGTCCGGGTTAGCTGCTGCCAATACGGCGCATGCGCTCCGTCATATGTGGAGGCGCCGAGGGCCTGCATGCTGCTTCGCAATCGGCCCGGGGCGGGCTGTAGAACGTGACCTCAGTTGTTCAGGGAGCAAGGGACATGCCCTACACAGACGACATTTCCGATCTCACCCCCGACCAGGTGCTTCTCAAGCAGGAGGCGCACCGGTTCGCCGCCGAAGTGCTGCGGCCGACGGGGGCCGCACTGGACGACCTGCCGCCCGACCAGGTGATTGCCTCGGGCTCGCCGCTTTGGGATGCCTTCAAGAAAGCCTACCGGGCGGGGCACCATCTGCGCGGGTTCCCGCCCGAGCTGGGTGGCGCGAGTCTCGGTCCGCTGGAGTCTCACCTGGTGGGCGAAGAGTTCGGGTGGGGCAACTCAGGCCTCTCGATCAGCCTTGGAGTGGCCTCGATGCCGTTCCGGTTTGCCGCCATGAGCGGCCACCCGGACCTGATGCGCGAGCTGGTGATGCCCTTTGTTGAAGACACCGAGGGCCGTTACATCGGGTGCTGGGGCGCGACCGAGCCGAATCACGGCTCGGACCTCATCATCGGTGGCGATAACCCAGACAACCACCTCGATTGCTCCGCCTTCCGCGACGGCGACGAGTGGGTGATCCGCGGACAGAAGTCCTCGTGGGTGTCCAACGGCACCATCGCAACACACACACTCGCCTTCCTCAATGTGAAGCCGGAGCTTGGGATGCAGGGGATCGGGGTGGCCGTGGTGCCGCTCAACCTGCCCGGCGTGACCAAGGGGCCGCCGACGAACAAGCTCGGCCAGCGGCCGCTCAACCAGGGCGAGATCTTTTTCGATGACGTGCGCATCCCCGCGCACTACATGCTGGCCGAGCCTCCCTTCACGGCCGGGGGGCTGGACAACACGCTGGCCGGGGCCAATGCGGGCATGTCGTCAACCTTCAGCGGAGTGGCGCGGGCAGCGTTCGAGGAAGCACTGACCTACACTCAGGCACGCATCCAGGGAGGTGTGCCGATTTCGAGTCACCAGCTCGTTCAGAAGCGGTTGTTCGACATGTTCATGCGGGTGAACGCGTCGCGGGCGCTTTCGCGGAAGGCCAACCAGCGTCTCCAAAGCGGGCTGCCGACGGTGCACTACTCCATGGCCGCGAAGGTCTTCGCGACGCGGACGGCGTTCGATGTCGCAAGTGACGCGAGCGAGCTGTGCGGAGCGATGGGAATGGTGAAGGGTGTGCTGGTCGAGGCGCTGATGCGTGACGCCCGGGCGGCGCTCATCGAGGACGGTTCGAACGACACGCTGTCGATCGCGGGCGCCCAACACCTGCTCGGCTGATCAGGATCGCGAAAGGAGAGGAAACATGGAACTCAAGGAAGTCATCGGCCGCCGGCGAAGCATCCGCTTCTTTCTGCCGCACCGCCCGGTTGAGCGCGAGAAGATCCAGAAGATGCTCGAGGGCGCGCGGCATGCCTCGTGCGTGGGCAACGTCATGAATGTCCGCAGCATCGTGATCTGGCGGGAGACCGCATCGGACGCCCTGATGAAGGCGCTCACGCCGCCGCTCGGGTACCAGCAGATGCAGACGGCCCCGGTGTTCATCTTCTGGTACAACGAACGCGCGGCCTATCAGATCGACAAGTGGATCAGCGACCTTCATGGACTCGTACGGGCGCGGCGCCTGGGTATGGACGTGGAGGGGACGATCGAGGAGATCGAGAAGCGCCTCCGGCCAACATTCAGCGCCAGCTGGGAGATGGCTTCGGTGTCGCCCCTGGCATTCATGGACGTTGGCCAGGCGATTGCGCAGGCCACCCTGGTTGCCTATGACGAGGGGCTGACGACCTGCCTGATGAGCAGCCCGCGCATCGATCGCATCGGCAAACTGCTCAAGCTGCCCGAGACTGCGGTGCCGGTCGCCATCCAGGCAGTGGGCTACCCGGCCGAGTCGTGGGAAGCCGGCGGTCAAACGCCGAAACCGCCGCTCGGCGAGCTCTCGTTCGAAAACGAGTGCGGGAACCCGTTCGTCCCGGACCCGGCGATCGACGAGGAACTGAGGCGCGCCCGGCTCATCCAGGAACAGGCGCCTCTTCCGTGGCGCGACGCGGAGATCAGCTACCTGATGACCGCGCTCGGCCTGGAAAACAAGGTGTTGGCGACGCCATTCGAGGGCGCTCCGTCCCAGGCCGATGTGCCGTCGGGAGATGCTGGCGGCGCATGATGACACAGGCCGCCCCGGCCATGGCGCCGCGGCCAGGCAAACCCCTCCTGGCCGGATAGGCGTTCGGCGTCAGGGGATGGGCGCGGCGCGCTCGGCGTCCCAGGTGTTCGCCGTTACGCCCTGCTGTTTCAGCAGGCTCTTCTGCACGCGGTGCGTGCCTGTCTTGGGCAGTTCGTCCCGGAACTCGATATAGCGTGGCACCATGAACCTGGCCATACGCTTCCTGCAGTGCTCGACGAGTTCCTCCGGGGTGATGGCCTGGCCCTCCTTGAGGACGACAACGACCATGACGTCGTCCTCGCCAAGTTCCGAGGGGACGCCGAAGGCTCCTGATTCGAGGACCGCCGGGTGGGCGTTGATCTCCCGCTCGACCTCCCAGGAGGAGATGTTCTCACCGCGCCGCCGCATCGAGTCGGTCTTGCGGTCGGCGAAGAAGAGGTTTCCCTCTTCGTCCGCATAGACGAGGTCGCCCGTGTGGAGCCAGCCGTCGCGGATCTTCTCGGTGCTTGCCTCGGTGTTCTTGTAGTACTCGACGCGGCGGAGCTCGGGGTTATCTATCTGAAAGAGGAGTTCCCCGGGCACTCCGGCAGGTACGTCGTTGCCGTTGTCGTCGACGATCCGGATCGGCGTGGCGGGCTTGCCGATCGAGCCCTTCGGAGATGTCCCCGGGTTGGTGATCCCGAACCCCGCCCCATCGACCGCGCCGTAAGCCTCAACGAGCCGGACGCCGAAGCGCTGTTCGAACGCCTCCCACACCGAGGCCGGGCAGGCGGCGCTCAGGACGATGCCGACCCGGTTGTCGCGATCGTTGTCGCGCTCGGGTTGCTTCATCAAGATGGGGATCATCGCGCCGAGGGCATTGAAGGTGGTGGCGTTGTAGCGGCGGACCTCGTCCCAGAACCGGCTGGCCGAGAACCGGCGCGAGAGGGCGAGCGTCAGGCCGCCTACGAGCGCGCGCTGGGCCGAAAGAAAGAGCGCGTTCGCATGGAACAGCGGCAGGCAGGTGTAGAGGATCTCGTTGGCCTCGTAGAAACCGCCGCCGAGGCCAGCCGCCGCGGGTGCAACCGGCCGGTAGCGCTGGACCACCCCTTTGGGCGCCCCGGTTGTGCCGGAGGTGTACATGAGGCCCGAGATTGAGCCTTGCTGAATTGGCCGGCCGGGGTCTTCGGGAGAGGCGTCCATGACCTCCGAAAGCGTGATCCAGCCGTCCGGGGGCTGGTAGCCAGGGTCCGCCCCGGTAGTGTCGATGACGATGTGCTTGAGCTTCGGAAGGGAGCCCCGGACTTCCTCGATGGCCTCCACGAAGTCCGGATGGCAAACGAGTATCGTCGAGTCGGAGTGGTCGAGGACATGGCGGAGGCCTTCGCCGCGTAGCCCGACGTTAACGGGCACGGCGTAGGCGCCGAGCTTCTGTGTGGCGAAGAACACGAAGAGCCACTCGGGCGCGTTTGGCATCATGATCGAGACGCCGATGCCGGCGCCGGCTCCCAGGTTTGCGAGCCCATTCGCCGCCCGGTTCACCTGGCTGTTCAACTCGGCGAAGCTGACGACTCGGTCTTCGAACAGGATGTAGGGCTTATCACCGAGTTCCCGGGCCTGTTGTTCCAGGACTGCCGCAAGGGTGGTGGGCGGGGGGGTCGGGTCGGCCATATGGGTCTCCTGGGTGCTGCAGGTGGCCACATCTTACGCCCGGCCCGGCGACGCCCGGGGACCGTCCATGGTTTCTGGACGGAGGCAGTGCAAAACCGTGGGACGGCCCGACGTCGAGAATCCATTCGAGCCCGGCGCCGGTGCGCCTTCCTCGTTGGGATGCAGAACAGGGCTGTTGTGGGAGAGGCGGGTGTATTGAGGGGACGGCTCGCCGTGCCGCTCGCACCCGGGTTGGTGGAGACGGCTATCGACAGGCCCCATCCAGGTGCAGAACTGTTGGCTGGGGACGGAGGAGTCGAACCCCCACATACAGATCCAGAATCTGCTGTCCTACCATTAGACGAGTCCCCAGCAGGAACTCCAAATGTACCACGGCGGCGCCTGAACGCTCCAGCGCGAAACGCCGGCTACCCGAGGCGCGCGCGGGCGGTGCGCAGCCGCTGGAGGGTGCGCTCGCGGCCGAGCAGGACGAGGGAGTCGAACAGCGGGATGCCCTGGGGACGCCCCATCTCGGCGACGTAGAGGACCGGCACGAACTTGCGCAGCTTCATCTCGAGGGCGGACTCCATGCCACGAATGGCCGCTTCGATGCCGTCGCGGGTCCATTGCTCCTCGGCGATGGCGGCGAGGGCGACCAGCGCGCCATCCACCGCGCGAAGAGCGATCTCCACATCGCCGCCGACGCGCTCGGTTAGCGCCCCGAGTTCGTGTTCGGGGGCCTCGTAACCGAAGAGGAATTCGACCATGCCCGCGATCTCGTCGAGCCGCGCGACGCGCTGCTTCAGCAGCGGAGCGACCGACTTTACGACCATGGGGTCGATGGGCCGGTGCACGGATTCGGGGAGCTGGCGCTCGCACCATTCGGTGATGGTTGCTTCCCAGCGGGCGTCGTCCATCTCGCGGATGTAGTGGCCGTTCAGGAAGTTCAGGCGTTCGATGTCGAACACAGCCGGGTTGGGTACCACGCGGCTGAGATCGAAGTGCTTCGTCAGTTCGTCCGCGCCAAGGATGGAGGTGTGGTCGTCGAGCGACCAGCCGAGGAAAGCGAGGAAGTTGACCATCGCCTCGGGGAGGTAGCCGTTGGCGCGGTAGTCGAGGACGGCGGTGTCGCCGCTGCGCTTGCTGAGCTTCTTGTGGTCCGGGCCGAGGATGAGTGGGAGGTGGGCCCACTGCGGAGGCTCCCAACCGAGCGCTTCGTAGATCTGGATGTGCTTGGGCGCGCTCGAGATCCACTCGTCGCCGCGGATGCAGTGGCTGATCTCCATCTCGGTGTCGTCGACGATGAGGGCGAGGTGGTAGGTGGGGTAGCCGTCGGACTTCAGCATCACGAAGTCGTCCTGGAGGCTGTTTTCGAAGACGACGTCGCCGCGGATGATGTCGTGGAGGACGGTCTGGCCTTCGCGGTTCATGGCGAAGCGGATGACGAAGGGTTCGCGAGTCGCGCGGGTGTCCGACTCCTCGCGGGAGAGGGCGCGGCAGAGGCCGTCGTAGCCCGGTGGGCGTTTGGCGGCGGCCTGGGCGGCGCGCATCTGGTCGAGGCGTTCGGCGGTGCAGAAGCAGCGATAGGCGCGGCCGCGGTCCATCAGGGTCTCGGCGGCCTTCTGGTAGAGCGGCAGGCGCTGCGACTGGAAGTAGGGTGCATGTGGCCCCCCCACATCGGGGCCCTCGTCCCAATCGATGCCGAGCCAGCGGAGGCTTTCCATGATCGCGCCGACCGATGTTTCGACGAACCGGTTGCGGTCGGTGTCTTCGATGCGGAGGAGGAATTGGCCGCCGTTTGCCCGGGCGTAGGCCCAGCTGAACAGGGCCGAGCGGATGTTGCCGACATGCGGGTCGCCGGTGGGGCTGGGGGCGTAGCGGGTACGGACGGGGCGCGGGGAATCAGTCACGGTGCAAGCTCATCGGGGGCCGCTTCGAGGTTTGGCGGCACGGGCTGGGAGTAGTGCGAGGCTACCTGTTCGGCGCCGATAGAGCGAATCGCGCCGGCCATGTCGGCGGGGACCGGGGAGGTGACGGTGAGGGTGCCGCCGGAGGGGTGCGGCACCTGGATCCGGTACGCGTGGAGGAGCTGGCGTCCACGCGGGGCGCGCTTTCCATAGACACCATCGTCCGCGACCGGGCAACCGATGGCCGACAGGTGGACGCGGATCTGGTGGGTGCGGCCCGTCTCCGGGTGGACCTCCAGCAACGAGCGCTCATTGTCCGCTGCGATGACCTCGTACTCGGTGCGGGAGGGGCGTCCGCTGGTGGTGACCGCCATGCGCGTGCGGTCGCCGGGGTGGCGGTCGATCGGTGCGTCGACGACGGCACGGGGCTGGGGGGGCTTGCCCTCGACAATGGCGAGGTAGGTCTTGCGGGTGGCGCGCTCTTCGAAGGCGTGGCTGAGCGCGGCCTGGGCCGCGGGCGTCTTCGCGAGGAGGAGGACGCCCGAGGTGTCCTTGTCGAGGCGGTGGACGATGCCGGGGCGCTCGACGTCGAACCCGGCCGCCGCCGGACCGAGCTGTTCGAGCCACCAGCCGGCCACGCTGGGGCCCGTGTCGCCGGGGGCGCCGTGGACGGCCAAACCGGGCGGCTTGTCGATCACCGATAAAGCTGCATCGTCGTAAAGACGGGGCAGGTCGAGGCCGGAGGGAGCGACCGCATGGTCTATCGCGGGGAGTTCGAACTCGAGGAGGTCGCCTTCCTGGACGGTGGCGGACTTGCGGAATATCTCGCCGTTGACGCGGACGTTGCCCGCTTCAATGAGTCGCTGGATGCGGGCGCGCGAAAGCTCAGGCAGCGCCCGCGAGAGGACGGCGTCGAGCCGGCCGGCTTCGGAGGCGGTCAGCTCCCGGGTTTCGGGTCCGTCGCTGTGTCGAACATCAGTGCCCATATGAGAAAAAACACACCAATCGTGATGGCCGAATCGGCCACATTGAACGCGGGAAAGTTCGGAACTTTGATGAAGTCGACGACGCGGCCTTCGGAGACCCGGTCGATGAGGTTGCCGACGGCGCCACCGAGCATGAAGGCCAGCCCGAGGCGCATGAGCGGGTGGGCGAAGCCGGGGTTAAAGAGGTAGACGAGGATGGCGACCATCCCGACGACGCTGGTGATGACCAGCAGCGGCCCGGCGCCCTGGAACATGCCAAAGGCCGCGCCGCTGTTGGTGACGTGGACGATCTTGAGCGGCCAGACGAGTGAGTAGGCCTCGCCGCGCTCGAGCCACCCACGGATGATCCACTTGGTGAGCTGGTCGAGGCCGACGATCGCCACGGCGAGGGCGAGGAACCAGCCATCGCGGGGGCGGATGGCGAGACGAGGGCCGGCGGCCGGGCGGGTGTCGGCATCTTGCATTGCTCCCAGTGTAACCGCGGGATGCGCTGCGGTAAGGCAATATGCCTTGTCGATGTGCGAGGGCACGGGCTACGCTGGTTCTTACCGCAGACGGATGACGCCAGGAGAGTTGGAATGATGACGATGCAGAGCACGAAAGAGATGCGCGCCGACGGGAAGCTCCGGCTGCCCCCCGGCCAACACCTGACCGCCGGCTGGCCAGTGCTCCATTACGGCAGCATCCCGCGCATCGACCTCGACTCGTGGCGGTTCCACGTGTGGGGGCTGGTGGAGGAGGAGAAGACCTTCACCTGGGAAGAGTTCAACGCCCTCGGGGACATGACCGACACCAGCGACATCCACTGCGTGACGACGTGGAGCAAGTACGACAACACCTGGCAGGGCGTGCCGTTCAAGGCGCTGCTCGATGCGATCAAGCTGAAGCCCGAGGCGAAGTACGCGATGCTGCACAGCTACGGCGGCTACACGACCAACGTGCCGCTCGAAGACTTGATGCGCGAGGGCGTGTTGTTCGCGCGGACGCATAACGGCCAAGAGATAACGAAGGAGCACGGCTGGCCGTTGCGGCTGGTAATCCCGCACCTGTACTTCTGGAAGAGTGCGAAGTGGATAGGGGGAATCCAGTTCCTCGACCGCGACCGGCCCGGCTTCTGGGAGACCTACGGGTACCACATCTACGGCGACCCGTGGCGCGAGGAGCGCTACGCGTAGGTGGCTGTTGGCTGTTGGCGGCAGAGGCTCAGGAGGCTGGCGGAACCGGTCTCGAGACGGCCCGCCGGTAGTTCCACGTAAAGCTTGAACTCAGCATCGAGGCGGGCGGCGGAGCCCGGCGCTCCCGGGCGGCTGTGGCCAATCCCAGGGCGATGGCCAACAGGGCGTCGCAGAACGCACGGGTCAGGGTGAATGGTTCGCTCATGTCTCGCTTCATTTCCCCCTTCCAACGCCTCGGAGCGACGGGAAGTTCCGGGCGATCCGGCGGAGCGGAAGGCTCCCGGTGCGGTGATCGGAGGAGCGCAGGGGGAATGTGCGCGGAGCGTGTCTCCTAACGCCCCAGCGTACCCCGAAGATTGAGTGCCCACAGAGCGAGGAGAACTCCGGTGATCAGCAGCAGGCTGCACACCAGGAGGACGACTGGCGACACCCAGCTCAAGCGGGCGGGCGCGCGTGGTGACAGGATTCCCCTCACCGTTGCCAGGGCAGTTCCGGCAGCCAGTGCCATGGCGATCCCCGTAAGCAGGGCTGGCCATGCGATGGAGTTTGCATTTTATACCCTCCGGCTGCTCCGCTCCCGGAGTGCCGGGGATGTCATACCACGGATGCCCGTGCCGTTTCCATCACCGGAACGTAAACGCGGGCGATTGGCCGGAATCCGCTACTTGATGATTACCTGGCCCGACATGGCTTCGCCGTGGACCGCGCAGTGGTATTCGAACAGCCCATTGGTCTTGAACTCGTACGAGAACGTGCCCGACCCCTTCAGGCGGGGGGACTCGACCGGGATGTCGCCGTCGTTGCCCTTGATCCGATCGAGCTGCTCCAGCGAGCGCTCGACCTCGTCGAGCTTGCGCTCGGCGTTCTGGATGTCGGACTCGTTGCTGTCGCCGACAAGGCCGTCGAGGTTGCCGGCCATCTCGGTGAGCTGCCGGTCCATCGACTCGTAGAGCATCTCGATCCCCTTCTTGCCCTCGAACAGCTTCCGCATCGCCTCCTCGACCCGAGGGTTCCGTTCTTCCTTGGCAAGGTTGCCGCAGACGTCGTCGCGCTTCATCTGCTCTTGCTGACGCTGCACGTGTTCGAGGATGGCTCGACCGGCGCCGTGCAGGTTCGAGCGCACGTCGCTCCACTTCCCATCGCTGTCGGAGAAATCGTCGACGCGGTCGTAGAACGTCGCCTGCTCGTACCGGGTGCGCTCGGCCTGTTCGAGCGCGTCCTTGCCGACCTTGCCGAGCTCGCGCGCCAGCCTGGGGACCTCCTCGACGCCGCGCGGGTCGTGGCTGTCGGTGAAGGCGCGCAGCCGTGAGGCGAGCTCCTTCATCGTGTCTTCACACTTGCGTGGGAGCTCGTCGAGCCGACGCTGGTTGCCTTTCATCTCCTTCAGGTAAGGGTGTAGTTCCCAAATTGACGCTCATGCACGGCGGCTCTTCTTCGCCGGCTTCGGCGACTTGGGCGTGATGTCGACGATGTTGGCGAGCACATGAACCTCCGCGTGATAGGTCGCGGCAACCAGGGCCCAGGCAGCGTCGAAGCGCTCGCTCTGATCCCAGCCGCGCATGGTCAGGATCGCCTGGGCGCCGCGGGCACCCCATCGCATGCCGCTGAGCTTGAGCCGCTGCGCGACGAGGGTCTTGCACGCGGCCTCGACGACGCCGCTGCCGATCATGTAGCCGGCGCGCTTCCACTCGGCGTAGCGCATGCGGTGCCGGTTCTTGCGCAGGTAATTGAGCGTCTTCGCGATCACCTCGCGGCGCGGGAACCGCTGGCGCAGGCGCGCCACGGCGTCGATCACGGCCTTGGCACCGTTGTCCTCCATCAGGAGCCGCTCGCGCAGCCGCTCGAACGTGTGCCGCGTCTCCATCGTGCCGTCGCCGTACGCGGCGGCAACCGCCGCGCTGAGCTTCTCGGTGGCGTGGAAGAAGTCGAGGATCTGGGGCCCGTCGGGAAGCGAGTCGAGGAACTCCCAGTTGTCGCCGCCAGCGTCGGCGATCTTGCAGAGCCGCAGCTCGGGCTGCAGCGACAGCACGCGGGCGACGTCCTTGGCCAGCGTTTCCTTGAGCGTCGCCTTCTTGTGCTCGGGACCGCGGCCGAACCGGATCGCCGAGATCAGGTCGCCCTTGGCATCGCAGAACGAGATCGTCGCGCACCCGATCTCGCGGTAGCCCGCAGGCCCCTTGCTCAGCCGTCCCTCTGCCGCCGCCGCGTTGCGCACCGACGTCGGGCTGTTGCCGCCGTCGACCGGCGCCAGCACGCCGTCGAGCGACACGGCGATCGACTGCGCTCCCTCGGGCACCACGATCGCGTCGCGCAGCACCTGCTCGTTCGCCTCGCGGGCGCGCTCCCAACGGTCGCTGAGCTCCTTGGGCAGCCGATCGAGGCTGCTCTTCGACGGCTCCATGTTGCCGACGCGCTCGAACAGGTTCTCGGCCTTCTGTGGCGTCATCTGCGTCACCACCCAGCTCGCCTGCTCTGCGGCGCGCGGCGTCCAGAAATCCGCGACGATGCCGAGCCGCTTGTCCATCGCCGCGATCGCGTGCGCCTCCGGGTTGCGGCGGTCCTTGTAGAGCCAGCGCTCCACACGGACGGCGCCGGCCGCGGTCATGTACGTCTCGGCGCTCTTGAGCACACGCCGGCAGGTGACCCCGTCGATCTCGATCGCGTCGGCGTCGACGTCCGACGCGGCCATCACGTCGCCGACGATCTCGCGCTCCGCCTCCATCAGCCGCGCGTGCAGCTCCTTCTCGAAGTCGTAGAAGTCGCGCGGCCCGGTCTTGCCTTGCATCGCATGAGCTTCCAGGAACTTGCGGATCCCGTCGAGCACCTTGTCGTGGAAGGCGCGGCGGCTCTCGCTGGCGGCGCGCACCACCTGCTCCGGCGACGGACGCGACGAGCGGGTCGAACGAGCGGTTGCGATCGAGATGGTCGTCATGCCGCCGTCAACTGCGTGCATCTCACCGAAATTCCCGGGATGTGCACGTCAGCTTCGGATCTACACCC
>JAANMW010003274.1_pt1 | contig 12908 bp, 6 predicted proteins | sample 7279671 | NCBI WGS metagenome assembly JAANMW01 (sample SAMN14094541, study PRJNA606508) | bioreactor metagenome | isolation source: A lab-scale SPAN reactor treating ammonium-rich wastewater day 247 | place: Ireland: Galway | collected 2017-09-19
CAGTCTCGCGCTCGTTGGGCCGCCAGCCGTGCTCGTTGGCGGCCTAGATGGTTGCGCGATTCTGTAAATCACCATGCGCTGGAACAGGAGGCTCAAAATAGACCAGACCGGTCAGGCTCACCAGCACGCGGGGGCAGCCGAGCTGCCGCAGGGCCTGGAGCAGCTCGGGGAAGGGGCGGGCGGTGAGCCACAGCGCGCTCAACAGCCCCGATGATGAGGGGATGGAAACTAGCCACCGATGAACACGCCGGGGCGGTCATCGAGGGCGCGCTCAACAGCCCCGATGATGAGGGGATGGAAACTCGTCAAGAATCTTTTCCACCTTCTTATCCTTACAGCGCGCTCAACAGCCCCGATGATGAGGGGATGGAAACGTGGCTTCGTCTTGCGCCGCCCACTCCGCATCCGGGGCGCGCTCAACAGCCCCGATGATGAGGGGATGGAAACTGCGCGTGCCTCTTTGAACTTCGGCCACGGTTGCTGCGCGCTCAACAGCCCCGATGATGAGGGGATGGAAACCGCGTGGCTTCGTCTTGTGCAGCCCACTCCCGATCCGAGATCTGCGCGCTCAACAGCCCCGATGATGAGGGGATGGAAACTCCTGTGAATGGACGGTCTGCCAATTCTGATCAAACAGCGCGCTCAACAGCCCCGATGATGAGGGGATGGAAACCCATAGGATTCTTTGCGGAGTGCTGACGCAAAGTTGCTCTGGGAGCAAGCTGTCGCGCACTTCGTAAAGAATCTGTTTGGACTTGACCGCGGACGGGCTATGGGGATTGAACGCAGGCGGGGCGGTTCCGGCTCGTCGGGAAGTTGGCGAGTGAGGGAGATTGGGGGATGGAGCCGCCGCGACAAGGCCCTGGTCCGGGCTTTGAGGGTGGCCTACTTGACCTGCTGAGGATTGGCACCGTCTGGATAGGGGGTCTCCGGGCAAGCGTCGGCAAAGGCGGCGCCAGGGTGGCTGTCTTGTTGGGCGCGATGGGTCGATATGCAAATTGCCGCTCGAGCCTATCGTGTGTCATGAAGAGTCCAGTCTCGTGGACCAGGGCCAACCCAGAGGGAGTGGCTGGCTCGGCACCAGCTCCACGCAGGTCATCCGGCCGTGATCGCAGTTGGGGCAGAGATCGATAGGTCGGCCGGTGAGTTGCTCGAGGAGAGTCTTCCAGTCAACGCCAGCTGCAGCCGGAGCTTCGGGCGCCTGAAGCAGCTCTCGACACCTGGCCAGTTTGGCGCGACGATGGCAATTGCCCAGGAAGCCGCCGTGGCGAAGACGGACAAAGCCCGGCGGCAGGACGTGCTGGAGGAAGCGCCGCATGAATTCGTGCGGGTGCAACCGCATCGTGCGCGGCTTGTCGTGGTGGCGATAGTCTTTCCAGCGAAAGGCGACTTCAGTGGCGCTGACGTTCACCAGTCGATGGTTGGAGATGGCGACCCGGTGCGTGTACCGGCCCAGATACTCGAGCACATGGGCCGGGCCGGCAAAGGGGCGCTTGCAGTAGACGACCCAATCGGTTCTCCAGTGGCTCTCGAGCCATTTGAAGAAGGCCTGAGGGTCGCTCAGATGCGCCAGGCTTCCAGAGAAGGACATTCGCCCGGCCTCGAATGCCTTGCGCACGGCGTCCAGGAAGAGGCCCCGGAAGAGTCGTGACAGTACCCGAACGGGCAAGAAGAATCCCTTTCGTGCCGAGACCCAGCGTTCGCCGTCCAGAGACAGCCCGCCCCCGGGCACCACGCAGTGAACGTGGGGGTGGTGGGAGAGGTTCTGGCCCCAGGTGTGGAGCACGGCCAGGTAGCCGATCTCGGCTCCGAGGTGGCGCGGGTCTGCGGCAATCCGGCGCAGGGACTGTCCGGCCGAGCGGAAGAGAATGTCGTAGACGACACGCTGGTTCTGGAGAGCGACGGCTGCGATGGTGTCCGGCACGGTGAAAACGACATGGAAGTATTCCACCGGCAAGAGCTCAGCTTTGCGCTCCTGGAGCCAGCATTCGCGGGTCAGTGATTGGCATTTGGGGCAGTGGCGGTTACGGCACGAGTTGTAGGCTACCCGCTGGAAGCCGCACTGGTCGCACTTCTCCACGTGACCTCCGAGCGCGGCAGTGCGGCACTGCACGATGGCGCGCAGAACCGCCTCCTGTTGACGCGACAAGAAAGCCGCGCTTTCCGCGTAAGAGGTCGCGCGGAGAGCAAACACATCCGCCACTTCATGCCGAGGGCGGGGAGTCAGGACCTTCGCCTGAAAGGCTCAGCTTTGACCAGTTCAGAATTGGAACGCGCGGATCTGTTGAACGGCGCCGCGCCAATTCCTGAAGCGTTCAACGCGCGGCGCCTTAGCGTTCTTCATCGGATGTGGCTTGCGTGGGCCAGGGTTCGCCGGCCCGGGAGTTGAATATTCCCGCCATGCTCTCTCCCCTGCGCGCGCTGGTTCAAGCGGGGATCGCCGTTACGGCCCCCCGCCCAGCGACCGCGCAGCTTCCGAAGGACGAGGTGGTGCTCGGGGGCACCCCGGCGACGGCGACGGAGTCCTGGGGTGCGCCCGGCGCCAGGCCCACCCCTGGCCCGGTTCCGGTTCCTATCGCCCTGATGACCGAGGAGCCCTCGGTGGCCGCCGAGGACGCCTTCGACCGGTTCCAGGCCGAGCAGATGAAGGTGCTGGGAAGGCAGGGGAAGCGGCAGAGCATCCTGCCCGAAGTGGCCAGGTTGGCGCAGCAGTTGGCCGACAAGAAGCTCGAAGGCAAAGCCTTCGGACAGGCCGGTCTTCGCCTGGAGGAGCTGGCCGAGTCTTGCCCGGGCGATCCCGTCGCGCAGCGGCTGATCCGCAACGTCATGGTCCGAAACTTCCGTTACGAGGACAACTGCCGCGATCTGGTGTTCAAGCTGGGGCCCGAGCAAGCCGTGCAGCGGGGCATGGAGGCCATGGAGGGCTGGTCGCACGGCCAGAGCAACTGGCTGACGAAGGACGTCGTCGAGCCCTGGCTGGGCCTTCTCGACGAGGTCACCCGCCAGTCCCGCCCCTCGGTCGAGCTCATGCGCACCACCGCGAGCGTGGCGCACAGCTTCTTCGAGCGTGCCGATACCAGGCTCGACCCCAAGATTCGCGAGCACGAGTCCGCCGAGCAGAACCGCGCCTGGGGCCAATCCTTCGCCATGATGCTGGCGGCCTGGGCCGACGAGGGGTCTTTGCAGGTCACCCGGGGCGGGAAGCCAGTCGCTCCGGCGGACATCGACTGGGCCGCGCTCTTGAAATCCGAACGACCTCCCATCTCCGAGCAGGGCGAGCTGCGACTGGAGGCGCCGGTCTCGACCCCAAAGCCCTCCAAGAAGGTCCGCGAGAAGGTTCAGGAGCTGGGGCGCGCCCTCGACAACCGGGGCTGGGGTGACAAATACGATGACCCCGTGGTCGGGATGTTCGATGCCCTGGTCAAGGAAAATCCCTCCCTGGCCCGTCAGGTCGCCGATGAGATGGCCAACCAGGCGATCCACTACCGCGCCAACCGAACCAGTTCCTACAGTGGGAGCGATTTCGGCTCCATGCTGTCGCTGGGCCTGATCCTCCAGCGGGGGCAGCCCGAATCGGTGGAACTGTTCCGCCCCCACGCCGCCGCCATGGCGGGCCTGACCTCCCGCCTGGCCGAGACGAGGGACCTCAGCTGGAACAGCACCGCCAGTCGCGAGCACCGGAGCGAGCTCTATCGCGGCCTGCTCAAATCCTTCCCGGAGCTCAATTCCGCTCGCTTTCTGAGCCGGGAGCTGCTGCCCCTGACTCTGGCCAGCACGAACGCCGAACGGCCCGTCTCCCAGCTTTTGCTGGAGCAATTTGACGCGCATCCCGACTGGATGACCCCGGTGATGGACGACTTCATGACCGCGCAGCAGCGCGACACGTTCAGGTCTCCGGGTAAGCTGTGGCCCTTCCTCACCGGAGCAGCCGAGCGGGGTTGGAAGCCATCACCCACGCAGTTGGACTGGATCGCCGGCTTCCTGTGCCCGTCGGCGAAGACCGAGGATGAATCCATCAAGCGCAATTCGGAACGGTTCATCGGCGCCGCCGAGACGCTCGGCCTGGTCGAGAAGCATCATCCCGGGCTGACCCGTGGCCTGCTGCTGCCCGACAACGCCGGAAAGCTCGTGCCCTGGAAGCGGGCCGCGATCGATGCGCTGCTCCACGAGCCGGAAGCCGACGTGCGCGACTTCTTCGCGCCACCCAAGAACCAGCACTCGTTGACCATTCGCGGGCTGGATAAAGCCTACGCGGCGATCCTGCCGGATCGGGCTGTCCAGGACGACCTGCTCGAGCGCGTGACGAGCGCCTATGCCCAAAGCCCTGACTTCAAGAGCTGGGCCAGGCCCGACCAGATGGCGATCACCATCCTGGGCTCCAGCGCACTGACGGAGGACCAGCACGAGAAGATGCGGGCCATCGCGCGGCCCGAGTTCGAGCGCGATCAGGGTTGGTATGTCTTCAACGACATCGTGGACGTCTACCGGCGCGAGTACCAGGATGAGCTGAAGGAGAAGATAGTCGACCCCAAGACCTCCGTGAGCGACCTGGTCCAGGCCGGGCTGGACTCTGTCCGCACCTTCTCGCACCGCGTCCTCGACAGCGACCTGCACATCCAGTCACGCGCCTACCAAGAGCCTCTCAGGCAGGCGCTGCAATCGCGCGGAGCCCTTGAGACCGAAGTGGATCGCCTGGTTGATACCTTCATCCAGGAAGCCGCCGGCCAGAGCGATTTGAGCCAGGTGCCTCTGTCCGCGCAGCGCGGGCTCTGGCTGGCCTACACCCTGGCCACCGGCGAGCAGGACCTGACCGAGCGGTTCGTGACGCAAATCAGGCCCGCGCTGCGCGCGCCTTGCGAATACGATGCGCGTCCGGTCTACTATCTGAAAGGTCACCTCGACGAAGTGTCCAGAGGAATGGCCACCGAGCGGATGCCGATCCAACCCGACCACCAGAGCTGCGATCGTCTGCTGAAGTTCTCCCTGAGCGCGCCCGACGCCGAGCCCGATGTCAGCGTCGTCCATGCCTGGTCGGAGCGCGTGTCCGAGCTGGGCGGTTGGGCCTCCCGGATGCCCGGACTCTATCCCGACAAACCACACTCAGCTTACCGCCTGTATCGGGCCGTGGCCGATTCAGGCCGTTCCGACCAGGCCATCGAGGACGACTGGCCTGCCCTTCAGGGTCTGTTCGACAAACTGGACGGAAACAACGACAACCTGGCGGTCTCCAAAGCCACCCGCGACTTCCTGGCGATGCGCGCGGACGGCTCGGACCGCCAGACGGCGCTCGATGCCGTGTATCGGCGTTACATCACGGGCCAGCAGGGCGAGTTGAATCCGGGTAGCTCGGTCATGGGCGAGACCCCGCAGGCGGTTCAACTGGGGGCGATCCGTCTGCGCAAGCGGGTCAGCTAAGGCGCCACGTGTTGAATCGTGGCAGGGCACTCCCGCCAAGGGTGGCCAGAGAGGATTCTCCAAATCTCTCGTCCAAGGGGGCCATGTGCGTCAGTCCGGCCGATCGGCGATCGTCCTTTTGCTCGGGTTGGGCCTCTGGCTCGCCTCGTGGGGCCACGAGCTGTTCGAAGATCACCAGCACGAGCACGCTCCCGAGAAACTGACCTTGACCCGGGTCAGCGACGCGACCAGCGAAGCTCTGGCCACTTGTTGCCAGGTCACGATTCCCGTCGCTCTCATCGCCCTGGCTCCCAGCCCGGAGCCCCTGTCCGCGCTGATCGCTCGGGCTCGTCGCGACGATGGTCCGCCGGCCCGGTTTCTTCTTCCCCCAGGCCTTGGCTGGCGCGGTCCTCCCCCTTCGGCATAAGCAAGCCGCTCTGATTTTTGCTTTTGTCGAGGGTCGCTTATGTTTCGCCGATTGTTGTGCTCGGCGGGGCTGATCGTGCTTGCTCTCACCCCGCTCCGGGCCGAACCGGCCCTGACCATGGAGCGGGTGGTGAGCCAGGCTCTCAGCTCCGGCCCGAGAGCTTCCGCTCTGGCTTTGAGAACCGACGTCGCCCGAGGGCGGCTGGTGCAGGCCGGAGCCTTCCCCAACCCCCGAGTGGGTGCCGAGCTGCAGACCACCGGTCTGAACGGCCTGCAGTGGTATGGCCTGACCGCGGCCCAGGAGCTCGAGCTGGGCGGCAAGCGGGCCGCGCGTGTGCGCGCTGCCGAAGCCGAGCTGGAGCTGGCCGATTGGCAGGTGGCCGACGCTCGCCGTGGCCTGGTGCTCGAGGTCAAGTCGCGCTTTGTGACCTGGCTGTTTGCCTGCGAGCTGGAGAAACTCCGCCGCGAGTCTCTTGAGCTTTCCGACCGCCAGCTGGAGCTTGCCCGCAAGCGGCTGGAGCTGGGAGACGTGGCCGGAGTCGACGTCACCTGGCTCGGCGCCGAGCGCGAGCGCCGTCAGGCGGCTCTGGAGCTGGCCTCCGGCGCGGCCCTGGCCGCCAGGGAGAGCCTGTCGGCTCTGACCGGCCAGCTCGGCCAGGCCGGCCCGCCGGTCGGGACGCTGGGCCGGGAGGGTCCTCGGGAGGCCCTGGACGAGCTCATCGCTCGCGCGCTGGCTGAGCGGCCCGATCTTCTGGCGGCCGCCGCCCAGACCCGCTCGCGGGTGTGCCAGGTGGAGGTGGAGCGCAGTCGGGCCGTCTCCAACCTCACCCTGACCGGTGGCCTGGCCTACCAGGACAACAGCCTGGGGGCCGAAGCCTTCCTGCCCCGCGGCGTGGTCCAGGGCCTGGAGGACCGTACCTGGGTGATCTCGGCCGGGTTCGAGATCCCCCTGCCGCTCAACGACACCAACCAGGGCAATATCGAGCAGTCCGAGACGCTGGTGCGCCAGGCCGAGCTGGAGGAGGAGGCCCTGCGTCTGGAGGTGCGCGCGCAGGTGGCCGAGAGCTATCAGCGCTGGCAGGCGGCTCGCAGGGCGCGCCTGCGGTTGACCGACCAGGCCCTGCCCCAAGCCAGGGAGAGCCTGGAGATCATCGAGCGGGCCTACCAGCTCGGCAATCGCTCGGTGCTCGACCTGCTGCTGGCTCAGGAAACCTATCTGAGCCTGCGATTGAGCCAGCTCGAGATGGCACGCGATGAGGAGCAGAGCCTGGTGGCGCTGGAGAGCGCCCTGGGCCGGCACCTGGAGGATACCCCGTGAGAACCTTGCTCATCATTTTGCTGCTCCTTTTAAGCCTGCCCGCTCCGGGCCATGAGGGCCACGAGCACGAGGACCTGCGCGAGACGAAGACCGACGAAGACCCGGAACGGGTGCTGAGCGAGCAGCGCGAGCTCAAGTGGCAGGGCCGCTCCTTGCGCCTGACCCTGCGGGCCTACCCGAAGGGGGCGCGGGCCGGCGAGCCCGTGGAGCTGACGATCCGGCTGGAGGAGCGGATCGATCCCCCCGACCCTCTTCTGGGAGAGGCCGCCCCCGTGGCCGACCTGCCCTTCGAGCTCACGGTGCAGGGACCGTCTGGCTCGCAGCTCGAGCTCCAGAATCAAGACCTGGCCCTGGGCGAGGGCAGGTGGCTCTTCACGACCGCCCGGCCCGGGAGCTACCAGCTCCTGGTGCACGCAGCCGGCCCTCCGCCGCTCGAGGCGTCCTTCGCCTGGTCGACCCCCGCTCCGCTGGCCCGGCGCGTGGCCCTCTGGGCCAGCGGCGCGGTGCTGGCGCTCTGGGCCCTGGTGAGCCTGCTGTTTTTGCGCCGCTGGACGGCTCGCGATCAGGCCGGCGGCTGGGTGGTGGCCGCTCTGGCAGCCGGCGGTCTCTTTTACTGGGGAAGCTTTCCCCCGGCGCTGGCCCTGGCCCCGACCGGCCCGGCCGCCGCCGAGCCGGGCTCCGAGCGCTCGGTAGTGGTCCCGGTCGAGCTGCAGCGCTCGCTGGGATTTACTACCGGGGAAGCCCGGCTCGAGCAGGTGAGCCTGGCTATCGAGGTGCCCGGACAGACCCTGGCTCCGGCCGGCAGCGAGCAGAAGATCCAGTCCCCGGTCCTGGGAACCGTCCTGGGAGAGGCAATCCCCCAGGTGGGCGACCGGGTCCACCCGGGCCAGGTGCTGGCCGAGGTGCAGGAGCTGCACCTGACCGCCGAGGAGACCCAGCTCAAAGGGCACGAGCTCGAGGTGGCCGCCCGGCGCTATGAGCTGGAGGTGGGACGAGTCGAGCTCGAGCGCCAGCGTCTCCAGCTTCAGGGCGATCTGGCCGCCGGGAGCACCCGCCTGGCCCAGATGCGCTCGCAGCTCAAGCGCTCGGAGGAGCTCTACGCCATCTCCGCCATCCCGCTCAAGGAGCTGGAGGCCGCCCGCTTTCAGGCCCGCGCCGCCGAGCAAGAGCAGGCCGGCCTGAAGAAGGCGCTCGAGCGATTGTCTCGTCCTCCCGGCCTGCCCGAGCTTCCGGCGGCCGAGCACGAGCACCGTTTTGCTCTGCGCAGCTCGCTGGACGGAGTGGTGTCCCAGCGAGAGCACGCCCGGGGCGAGGTGGTCGAGGCCGGGGCCTTGCTCTTCACCATCGTGGACCTGAGCACGATCTGGGTGGAGGCGCGGGTGAGCGAGAGTGAGCTCCCGGCCGTGCGCCGGGCGGGACGGGCCGAGATCGTCAGCCCGGGCGCCGAGCGCAAGTACGCCGGGCGGCTGGTCAGCGTCCGGCCCCGGATCGATCCTCGCTCGCGCACGGCCGGAGTCCTCTTCGAGGTGGACAATCGCCGACTCGAGCTGCTCGAGGGGATGTCGGCCCGGGTGCGCCTGCTGGGCGGGCGGCGCGAGGTGGTGACCGTGCCGGCTGATGCCGTGCTGGGCTCGGGCGACAAGAGCGTCTTCGTGCAGGTAACAGCTGAGGAGTTCGAGGCCCGCACGGTCGAGGTGGACCGCGTGCAGTCGGGTCGCGCCTGGATACGCACGGGGCTCGAGCCGGGCCAGAAAGTCCTGGTTCGGGGAGCCGGTCAGCTCGCTTCCGAGCTCGCAAAGCGGGCCCGCTGATGCTCGACCGCCTGATTCTCTGGTCGATCCGCAACCGGCTGGTGGTGGTCGTGCTGGCCGTGCTGCTGACGGTCTATGGAGGCACGCAAGCGGTGCAGATGCCGGTGGACGTCTTCCCCGACCTGAACCGGCCCACCGTCAGCATCCTCACCGAGTCGCACGGCCTGGCCCCGGAAGAGGTCGAGACGCTCATCAACCTGCCCCTGGAGTCGGCTCTGAACGGGGCGACCGGGGTGGAGCGGGTGCGCTCGGTGGCCGGGATCGGCTTGAGCATCCTCTGGGTCGAGTTTGACTGGAATACGGACATCTTCGTGGCCCGCCAGATCGTCAACGAGAAGGTTTCGGCCGTGCGCGGGCGTCTCCCGCGCGGCTCAGAGCCCGTGTTGGCGCCCATCTCCTCGATCATGGGTGAGATCATGCTGGTGGGGCTGACCAGTCGCACCGGGGCGACCTCTCCCATGGAGCTGCGCAGCCTGGCGGACTGGCGATTGCGCCCGCGCCTCATGGCCGTTCCGGGTGTCTCTCAGGTGATCGTGATCGGGGGCGAGGTGCGCCAGTATCAGGTGCTGCTCGACCCCGAGAGGATGCTCCACAACCAGGTGAGCGTGGCTCAGGTGGAGCAAGCTCTCTCGCAGGGCAACCAGAACACGTCCGGGGGCTTTCTCGACCGTCAGGGGCAGGAGGCGCTGGTGCGCAACCTGGGCCGCATCGCCAACCTGCCCGACCTGGCCCGGCTGGTGGTGGACTACCGCCCCGAGGGACCGGTGCGGCTCGATCAGGTCGGCTCGGTTCGCTTCGGGCCCCAGATTCGGCGCGGGGCGGCCTCGGTCTCGGCCCGCCCGGGAGTGATCCTCAGCGTGCAGAAGCAGCCGGGCGCCAACACGCTCGAGCTCACCGGGCGCCTCCAGACGATGCTCGCGGAGGCCGGCCGGGAGTCGCTGCCAGCCGACGTGGCCCTCACGCCGCTATTCGAGCAGAGCCACTTCATTCGCGCCGCCGTGACCAACGTGGAGGAGGCCCTGCGGGATGGAGCCCTGATGGTCGTGCTGGTGCTGTTCGCCTTTCTCCTCAACCTGCGCACCACCCTGATCACCCTGACCGCCATCCCGCTCTCGCTGGTGGTGGCCACTTTGACCATGCAGCACCTGGGGCTGACCATCAATACCATGACGCTGGGGGGCCTGTGCGTGGCCGTGGGCGAGCTGGTGGACGACGCCATCGTGGACGTGGAGAACGTCTTTCGACGCCTGTCCGAGAACCGTCGCAAACCCCAACCAGAGAACGCGGAGCGAGTGGTTTTCCGGGCCTCCAGCGAGGTGCGCAACTCGATCGTCTACTCCACGCTCCTGATCGTGCTCGTCTTCTTGCCCCTTTTCTTCCTGGGGGGGATCGAGGGTCGGCTCTTCCAGCCTCTGGGCATTGCTTACGTGGTGGCTCTGGTGGCATCTCTGCTGGTCTCGGTAACGCTCACTCCGGCCCTGTGCACCTATCTTCTGGCCAGCGCTCGCTGGCTGGGCCAGAAGGCCGAAAGCCCGCTGGCCGCCTGGCTCAAGAGGCTCCAGGAGCGGGTGTTGCGCCGCACGTTGCGCCATCCGGTGCTGGTGCTGGGGCTGTGCCTGCTGGCTTTCCTGCTGGCCCTGGCCAGCCTGGCCACCCGGGGCCGCGAGTTCCTGCCGCCCTTCAACGAAGGGACCCTGACCGTCAGCCTGATCACCGAGCCGGGCACCAGCCTGAATGAGTCCGACCGCATCGGACGCGCGGCCGAACGGGTGCTGCTGGCCATCCCCGAGGTGCGGGTCACGGGCCGACGCACCGGTCGGGCCGAGCTCGACGAGCACGCCGAGGGGGTGCACTACTCCGAGCTGGATGTCGATCTCCGAGCCGGACGAGGGCGCGATCAGATTCTGGCCGACGTGCGTAAGGGCTTCGGCCCGTTCCCCGGGGTGGAGGTCAACCTGGGCCAGCCCATCTCGCACCGCCTGGATCACATCCTGTCGGGCATCCGGTCTCAGGTTGCGGTCAAGGTGTTCGGCCCGGACCTGGCCACCCTGCGCAAGCTGGGTGACGAGGTGCGCTCGACCATGGCCGGGGTCAGCGGCGTGGTGGATCTTGCGGTGGAGAAGCAGGTTTTGATTCCCCAGCTGCGCATCCAGGTCGATCCGGTCCGCGCCGGCGAGTACGGCCTGACTCCCGGCGAGCTCAGCTCCACCCTCGAGATCGCCCTGGGCGGGGAGCCCCTGGGCCAGGTGGTGGAGGGCCAGCAGGTCTACGACCTGGTCTTGCGTCTCGACGAGCCCTTCCGCGACCGGCCTGAGTCGATCCGCCGCTTGCTGATCGACTCGCCCGCCGGTCTGGTTCCCCTGGGAGCGGTGGCCGACGTGGAGGAGGAGCAGGGCCCCAACCAGATCATGCGAGAGAACATGCTGCGCCGCATCGTGGTGCAGTGCAACGTGGCCGGGCGCGATCTGGGCAGCACGGTGGACGAGATCCGCCGCCGTCTCGAGCGGCTCGAGCTCCCGCCCGGCTACCACTACACTCTGGAGGGTCAGTTCCAGAGCCAGCAGTCGGCTTCGGCCACGCTGCTGGGCTTCTCGCTGGTCTCGCTGGTCGCCATCTACGTGCTGCTGTATCAGCACTTTCGCATGCACAGGCTGGTCTTGATGGTGCTGGCGGCGGTACCGCTGGCCGTCACCGGGGGGGCTCTGGCCCTCACGCTGACCGGCCAGAACCTGTCAGTGGCCTCGCTGGTCGGCTTCATCACCCTGTGCGGCATTTCGTCGCGCAACGAAATCATGCGCTTGTCCCACTACCTGCACCTCATGGAGAAAGAAGGCATGCCCTTCGGCCTGGAGCTGGTGCTGCGCGGCAGCCGCGAGCGCCTGATCCCGGTCATGATGACCGCCCTCTCGGCCGGTCTTGCCCTCATTCCCCTGGCCGCCTCGGCCGGCGCCCCCGGCAAGGAGATCTTGCAACCGGTGGCGGTGGTCATCCTGGGCGGGCTGCTCGTCTCCACCCTGCTCGAGACGGTCGTCACCCCCATCTTGTTCTGGACGTTTGGAGCCCCGGTTGCCGGTCGCAACCCTCATCACGACAAAGGAGAGTCCTCATGAAACCCACAACCCTGGTGACCCTGATTTTCAGCCTGCTGGTGGGAGCCGCCCTGGCCGGCGAGCCCGCCCAGCCCACTCTGGAGCAGATGAAGAAGCTCTATCCGGCCGCGGCCAGCTTCGTCAAGAAGCCCCTCGAGCTGGGTGGCCACACCCGCGAGCACATCGAGGAGGCTCTCGGCTTCAAGCTCGACGGCCACGACCTCAAGACCCCCGCTTACGTGGTGCGAGGGGCCGACGGTCGCTCGCTGGGAGCCGTCTGGCCCACCGACGTGCACCTTCCCGAGGGCAAGTATGCCGACGTGCTGGTTGGGGTCGACACCAAAGGAGCGGTGGTGGGAGTGCTGGTCTGGGGAGGCCCGGTGCCGGCCATCCAGGAGGTCGCCTATCTCGAGCAATACAAAGGCAAGAATGCGGACTCTCCCATTCGGGTCGGCAAGGACATCAAGCCCGCCGCCGGTCAGAAAGGGCCCTCGGCCGATCTGGCCGACAGCGTGCGCCGGGCCGTGCTGGTGCTCAGCCACGGTCTGCTGAAGGCGCACCAGCACTGATGCAGGACGGGTGAGCGACAACCCCTACAGGCCCGGAATCAGCAGCTTGCCCAGCAGCCCCACCAGGGCGCACACGGTCATGGTGGGCAGAATGCTCACGTGAAGGCAGCGCATCTCGAGCGCTTCGGGCGAGGCTTCGAGCGCGTCTGGCGAGGCAGCGCATCTCGAGAAGCCTCAACCAGGTCGAGCGCGCTCGAAGTATGTAGGATGTCGATCCGGGGGTCCCGAGGTTTGAGTTTGACTCGAGCGCGGGACTGTCCAGCTGAGATTCCGGGGAAGGTAGCGGTGGTTCGTGGGTCGC
>JAANMW010003285.1_pt1 | contig 12869 bp, 8 predicted proteins | sample 7279671 | NCBI WGS metagenome assembly JAANMW01 (sample SAMN14094541, study PRJNA606508) | bioreactor metagenome | isolation source: A lab-scale SPAN reactor treating ammonium-rich wastewater day 247 | place: Ireland: Galway | collected 2017-09-19
CAGAGCACGTTACAATGTCGGGCACTTGGCTGTCGCTGAAACCAATGAAACACGAAGGAGCAGCCTATGCCAAATCTCGGGAGCGTCCTGAAGGACGAAATACGTCGTCTCGCCCGGCGAGAAATCAAATCCCAGGTGGCCGTCACCAAACGAGCCGCCACCCAACACCGCAGGGACATTGCTGAACTGAAACGCCTGGTCAAAGACCTGGTCACCAGGGTCGGCTTCCTGGAATCGCAAGAAAAAAAGCGGGTCAAGAAACCAGTTGTGGAAGCGCCCGCAGGTCAGGTTCGATTCTCTCCCCGGTGGTTGAAGGTTCATCGGCAGAAAGTCGGTCTGTCGGCGGCTGATTACGGGCGACTGGTAGGGGTTTCGGGACTGACTGTCTACAACTGGGAAAGCGGCAAGGGTAAACCTCGCAGGGAGAAGGTAGCTGTGCTCGCAGCCATGCGGGGATTGGGTAAGAGAGAAGCCCTGAAGCGGCTGGAGATGATGGGCGGCTGAGGGCCCAAGGCGAGCAACGATAGCGAGGCTGATTCGATGCTTGTCACCCTACACCACTCTCCCCTCGCGTCCGAAGGCGACCTGCGAACTCTCGAAGGTCGGCCAGAGAGAAAAGGACGCGGCGGCCCACGCGGATCGTGGGCAGCTCGTTCCTCTGGCCCAGATAATCGAGTTGTCGAACCGAAATCGAGAGGAGCTTCGCCGCCGTCCTACGGTCGAGAAGGATGGGCTCGACGGTGACGACTGGGCGAGTGGGATCGCGAAGCTGTACCACTTCAGCAGCCATATGCATTCCTCTCAGGGTGCTTCACGACTGGCCTTCTTTGGGACGAGACCGACGTGGCGTTGTCGGTCGTATCATCGTCAATCCTCCAAGGGCGAGCAGCGAGAGTGTGGCTGGTTCGGGGACCACAGTCACTGAGATGTTGTCAAAGTATGCATCCCCAGCAGGACCAGGCGGATCTGAAGGGGTGCCCCTACCAGACCAAAGCCAATCCTCAAGCATGACTCTGAACGAAGAATACCACGGAATAGCGCACTCTGATCTGTCACTGAGGTTGGAAAAACCAACAAGCCAACGACACAGCAAAGAATAAATGCCTTCGACGGCCTCGATGGTCATTCAGTTTTTCTGTTGTAAAGCCCGACTGATACCAGTACACTGGAGCTACGCGCTCGGATTGAACATGTCCCCAGCGCGAAACAAGGAAGAGGATTACCCCTGCGGGCCTGGCTCACTACTACTTGAGCGGGCTTGTCACATAATCGAGCAGGGTAATCTGGGAAACCGTGGGTGAATAACTGCAGCCCTGCGAGCAGGTCTTTTGCCGGTGTAAGTTCCGTGGAACACGAGGAGCACTACATGAGAATCGAATCAACGCATCGAACAGTGAGAGCGATTACCGTACTGCTTGCTCTAGCGGGAGTGATTGTTGCGGGAGGTCTCGAGACCAAAGCTCAGGCTGCAGGACGCTGCGGGCTCACTCTTCGCAGCGTCAAGTATTATGATTCCAGCGGACAGTGTTTGAGAGTCAGGTCGGGCCCGGGACTCCAATATGACCCGCCCACAGGCTGCGTCAATTCCGGCACCACAGGTGTGATCATCTCTGGACCTACTTTTGCAGATGGGTATTACTGGTGGTACGTGCAATGGGACCGCAGCGATTGTCTGGGCGGTTGGTCGGCGGAAGGAGCATCGGACGGGTCCGCTTGCTGGCTAACCACGTTCGATACTGCAGCTCTTTCCAGCCCATCATCCGGAGCCCAAATCTCGTTCCCATATACGTTCACTTGGTCTAGCTTTGTACCAATGAGTTGTCCGGCACAGGCGTCAGCATCAGCATCAACGTCGCCGCCAAGCAGGCCGGAAACGCGGCGTTCATGACATCCTTCGCACGCGCGCTGGAGAAAACCGGCTGCCCGGCGCGATTCATCGTCGAGGTGACGGAAGATGCGTTCGTGGCGAAAACCCGTTTCCAGACGGAAGTTCTGCCCGTTCTGCGAAGCCTGGGCGTCGGGATTTCCATCGATGACTTCGGCATCGGATATTCATCGCTCTCGGCTCTCGCCGATATCACCGCCGATGAAATCAAGATCGACCGGTCGTTCATCGTCGATATCCACAAGCGCCCGCGCAGTCAGGGTATTCTGAAGGCCATTGAATCTCTCGGTGACGCACTGGGAATGACGGTGATCGCGGAGGGCGTCGAGAAGTTCGAGGAACTCGCTTACTTGCAGGCAGCGACGCGGATCAAGTATGCGCAGGGTTTCTATTTCTCAGAGCCCGTCTTCCTCGAAGATCTCGAATCGGACAGGCGCGCGGTGAGCAAACGAAGCACGGGTTCGATCAACCGTCCGCTGCAGGAAAACCGGCTGACTTATTCCCGCGTCAACGGCTACAGCCCATAGAACCTCGTTCTTCCCTCGCACGAGGTTGCTGTTCCGGAAAACTCACCAGGCGGTATGGCCAACCGCTCGCCGATGAATAATACTGACTGTTTCGTCATCCTGTTTCGGCTCGCGTCCTGTTTCCAGCTTACCCGCCGGGATCTGTCAAATTGCCAAGCAGAATTGAAGACTACGGAATCATCGGCGATGGCGAGACCGTCGCGCTCGTCGACCGGACAGGGTCGATCGACTGGCTTTGCTGGCCGTGCTTCGATTCCGATGCCTGTTTTTCCGCCCTCCTGGGCGATGAGCGTAACGGCCATTGGCGGATCGCTCCTTCGGAAAAGATCGAGCGTTCGAGTCATGGCTATCGCGGAGATGGCCTTATCCTCGAAACGCGCTTTGAGACCGCCGGCGGCGCGGTCACTTTGATCGACTTCATGCCGCCACGCGACACGGCGACCGATATCGTCCGCCTCGTCCGGGGGGACCGCGGTCGCGTGAAGATGCACATGGATCTGGTGATCCGGTTCGGTTTTGGAAAAGACGTGCCATGGGTCCGCCGTACCGAGGATCGGGCGCTGCTCGCTATTTGCGGGCCGGACATGCTGGTGCTGCGCACGCCGGTCGAGACGCGCGGCGAGACCATGACCACCGTCGCCGACTTCGAGGTCAGCGCAGGGCAGACGATCCCGTTCGTGATGGCCTACAGCGCATCGCATCTGGCCGTTCCAGCCCCGATCGATCCCGCGGCGGCGCTGCGAGATACGGAGGCGTTCTGGCGCGACTGGTGCGGAAAGTTCGATTATGACGGTCCGTATCGTGATCTTGCGATGCGCTCCCTGGTTGCCCTGAAAGCCATGATCTATGCGCCCTCCGGCGGCATCGTCGCGGCGCCGACAACCTCGCTTCCCGAAAAGCTCGGCGGCGCGCGCAACTGGGATTACCGGTTCTGCTGGCTGCGCGACGCCACCTTCACGCTGCTCGCGCTGATGAACAGCGGCTATCACGACGAAGCTTCGGACTGGCACGACTGGCTGCTGCGATCGGTCGCCGGCTCGCCCGCCGACATGCAGATCATGTACGGCATCCTCGGGCAACGTCGCCTGACGGAGTGGGAAGCCGACTGGCTGCCTGGCTATGAGGGCGCACGGCCGGTCAGGATCGGAAACGCGGCCTATGCCCAGTTGCAGCTTGATGTCTTCGGCGAGTTGATGGACGCGTTCCACCAATCGAGAGAGGCGAACCTCAAATTGCGCGAGCCGACCTGGGACCTGGAATGCGAACTGCTTGAGCATCTCGGCCGGATCTGGAATGAAACTGATTCCGGCATCTGGGAGCTGAGGGGGCCTGGCAAGCACTACGTCTCGTCGAAGGTGCTGGCCTGGGTGGCGTTCGACCGCGGCGTCAAGAGCGTGGAGCATTTCGGTTTCCACGGGCCGGTCGAGCGCTGGCGTGAACTGCGCGAGATGATTCATCGCGACGTCTGCGAAAAGGGTTTTGATCGCGAGCAAAACACTTTCGTCGAATCCTACGGCTCGAAGCTGCTCGATGCCAGCACGCTTCTCATTCCGTCGGTCGGATTCCTGCCGGCTTCCGATCCCCGTGTTGCGGGAATGCTGGCGGCGGTGGAGCAGCATCTGATGCCGGACGGCTTCGTGCTCAGGCACGATCCGCGCGCGGTGACGGACGAGCAGCCGCCGATCGAGGGAGCCTTTCTGGCCTGTACGCTCTGGCTCGCCGACGCTTATGTGCTGCGCGGCGATATCGAGCGCGCCGAGATGCTGCTGAAGCGGGTTGCGGGGGTGGCGAACGATCTTGGCTTGCTATCGGAAGAATACGATACGGTCGCCCGCCGCCTGACCGGAAATTTCCCGCAGGCGCTGACCCACATTGCGCTGGTCAACACCATCCACAATCTCAACGCGGCCCGCAAACCGGCGATGCAGCGGGCGAAGGCTTAGAGCCTTTCCGCTTCTGATAGAATTAGAAGCGGGGCTCTATGATTCTGATTTGAGGCGTTTCCTTCACGCGAAACGGCCTTGCCATTGCTAACGCGTCACCATCCGGGTGAACTCGACAAGCTCTGTTCCATTCTTCGGAAACCGTCTGTAGTCGAGGTCAGGCCAACCGGCGCATTGAACGTGGACACTCGCAACGGCGTCGAGGAAGCGCGTGCGAGTCAGTGGACGGCCGACGGTGACGAGGGCTGCCTCCAGCACAGCGACCAGAGGTGAGGCATAGGCGACGGGATCGGACCAGTCTCCGGCAGGCTTTGCCGCGATCACGTCGGTACCCTGACGTAACAGGTCTTCGATGAGGTCCGGATCCTCCGACATCGTATCGAGAGGAGCGATGACCGTCCGCCCTTTGAGGTTTTGCTGGTTCATCCTGACGAACGAGCGTGCCTGCGCGGCGCCGACTGCCAGCACGATACGTTTTGAATTGGGTGGCATCGCGTCCTGGGGCGTGATCGCGCCGGGCGGGCGCGTGCTTTCGCCTCGAGACGGAGCATCGATCACCACCGTCGTTGTCGGGCTGGCCAGACGGAGCAGGGCGTCCATGACGTGATCTTGGCTCGCGCGAACGGAGACGGTAGTCCGCGGGAGCTTGAGTGGGAGATGGCCTCGTGGTCCAAGGATCGGAAGCCCGGACCGTTGCAGCTTGTCGAGAACGTGCCCGCCGTCATCGAGCTGGGGACCGATCGCAAGAAAGAACGCCGCCGTACGCGCAGGGTCGCCCGACGCAAGCGACTCGACGGGAGTCACGGTGAACAGAACGCGGCGGCCATGGATCGTGGATATCCCACGCGCAGCCCATTGTCGCTCAAGTTCGTCGCGCAGGCGCGCGGTATCCGCGGGATTTCCGGTCATGGCCGGGACGGCGATTCGGATTTGATCCGCCGAGACGCCCTCGCGATCCTCTTCAGCGATGTGAGCAAGATATTCCCATAGCGAGTCGGATTGAGACGGAGACAGATCGAAACGCGGCATCGCCAACGACAACGTTCGTCCATCGTTTGCGTGGCCTTGCGATACGGCCGCCCGAAAGGTTCCGGCATCGTAAGCCGGACGTCCCGGCGTCGGCGAGGCGAGCGTCGCGCCGTCGATCGGCGGCACACGCGAACGGCCTTCTCCGCCGCCGGCGGCGTTGTATCCGTGGCACCCGGCACAACTCAGGCCGGGCCGTGCCACGCCAGCGATCCGGGCGGTTGGTGCGTCCGCGAGATAGCCGTGATAGAGCGCTCGGCCGGTATCGTCGGCCCATGCGGCCGGAGCGCACAACGACAGGACGAATGCGAGCGCGAGGCGGCTATCGAAGGGTCGAAAGAACCGCAATGAGATCCTCGGGCTCCGGCAGACCGGCGACCGTTCTGACATCGCGTCCACCCGTTCCGATCAGCAGGAATTGAATGTCATGATCCTGGTTTGGCCCCGGCTGCACTCTGAGCCCTTCGAGCACCGACCAGACATTGGCCGGTTCGCCCGACAGGAAGATGCGGTCGCGATGCATCTGGTCGGCGCGCTCGCGGCGAAGGTGTTCGGGTGAATCGGTGAGGGGATCGAGGGTGAGCGTGACGAGTTTCAAACGCTGAAGGCGATCTTTTCCCAGACGTTGCGCGACGACATCCATGATGACATCGCTTGGCGGGCATAGTTGGACGCAGCCCGTGAACGTGAACGACAGCAGGATCGGCTGCTTCGCGATAAGCCCGCTTACGAAATTCACCTCCGCGCCTTGCGCGGTAACGAGACGCCGATCGACGAGATGGACGGTGCGCGGTTGTGTTTCGACGGTGAGGTCCTTGGCAAGCGCTGGCCACAGCGTGGGCGCAGGTGCAGGAAGGTTGGCAAGAACACTGGCGGCGAGGCACGCTGTCGCTATGACGACCGCCCGGAGCAGACGTTGCCGCTTCATGGCTTCACATCCACGACAGCGGGAGCGATGCGTCCGCCTGCGGCTTCGACCGACACCGCGTAGCGGCCCTCGCGTGGAAAGGTGAAGGGAAGCGCCATGGCGGAGTCGCGGCCCGGCTTCGCCGCGACCCGCGCGGACCAGCCGAACGCCAGATCGTCGATGCGGATGACCAGCCCTCCCGGCGGCGTGCTTGGCCAGTTGTCGAGCGCGAGCGCCAATGTGCCCGGAACATTCGCCGATGGCGGCTTACCCACCACGCGCAATGCGGCGGGCGGAGGCTCGTCGGCTCCAGGACCATCGACGGAGAACCCTGCGCACGTCGTCGTGCCTCCCGCTCCCGTGGTGCTGACGACTTCATAGGCGCCGCCTTTCGCCAGGCGAAGGTTCGCCTCGAAACGGCCGGTCGATGTTTCGGCCATACGCTGGTCGAAGCGCGCGATCATGCGCGGCTGGTCGCCCCGGATCGCCACGGCCGCCATCGGCGCGTCACTCAGGCCGCCGCCGGATGCGATCGCGTATGCGACGTTGGATCCGGGCCGCACCGTCAACATGCTGGCTGTCGCTGGCGATACAGCGACGCGGCTCCGGCTTTGCTCGCGGTTCGCGCCGGCGACCAGGGGAAGCCGCACACGGCGCTCGGCGAAAGCCGCCTCTGGCGAGGGCGTGGACGCCAGATCGATGACGATCACCGTCGGCGATGTGCGATGCGTGAGAAAAATAGCCGAGCCTGCTGCCGCGGCCTCATCGACCAGATCGTCTGTTCGAACGATGCCGGCAATACGGGCGCGTGCCACGTCGACGAAGACGGCCTTGGGTTCTCGCGCCGACCAGGCGACGAGATAGCGGCCGTCATCGCGCACGAACAGGCCGTCGATGGCGATGTTGACGGGCACGGGGACGGCTCGGTCGAGATCATCCAGCCAGCGCAGCAACACCTCCTGTCGCGGTCCGGTGGAGGCGATCACACCGCCGCCGGCCGCCACCGGACCATTGAGGCTTCCCGCCGCGAGACGGCGCGGCGCTGTGTCACCGGCTGCGATCACGATCGCGGACCCGTCCTTTGCCGCGGCGGCAACGGTGTCGTTGTTCGGACGGACGAGCGCAGAGATCCCCGATGCGATGGAAATGGTAGCGAGTTGAGCACCGCTGGCGTCGAATTTGATCAGCCTTCCTCCGCCGTCATGATCAGCCACGACGATGTGGTTGCCGAGCGGCGCGATCATCGTGGGCTGCGTCAGACCTTGCGCGAAGCGGCTGGCGCGGCCCCAGGGAAGATCGACGGCGAGTATATTTCCCGTGGTCTGTTGAGCGATGAACGCACGAGGCAGAATCGGATGAACGATGAAGTCATCGGCATGGCCACCCAGTGGGGTGACGCTGATCTGGTCTGCGCTCTTCAGCCGATGATCGAGATCGACGACGCGCAAGGTATCGTGGTTGCCGGACAGGTCGGCGCTGCCGATCGAGATGAGATACGATCGTTCCAGCGGAATGTCGTCCGCGGAGATCGCGCCCGTAGCGCGCGCGATCCAGGCGGCGTTGGCGCAACTCGGGCGATCCGGCGCCACGCGCCGCACCCACGCGGCAGGCTTGAGGTTCGCGGCTGGCGTCTTTTGTAGCGCATCCGTAAAGCTCAGGACGATACGAAAGTCCTCGTTCGCGCCGACCCGCTCGACCTTCCGTCCTTCATGATCGATGAGGCTTGCCGTGACGGCAACGCCGCTTGTGCCGCTCGCGAAGACGCCTTGCGCCATCGCTTCCGGAGTTACCGCGAGGGTAACCATCGCCAGAATGCAGGGAAACCCGCTTCTCAGTCGAACCGTGGCAAGCTGCACGGGGTCGCTCCTCCGGCTCCGCTATTGCTGACGTGCAGATGCCCCCACACGCCGGCCGCGAAGATCGACTGCGGGCCGTCGCGCCACAGGTAGTCACCGGCGGTGCGCGGCGCGCAGCTCCATGCCGTCATCGCCTTGCCCGGCGCAAGCAGTGTCGAATGTCCTGAGCCGAAGCCGGGGAACAGATCGTCATAGCCGGCGATCATCGACAGGAACGCCCGCTGCCGCGCACGCCCGTCGGGATGAACGACGCGGATCGCGATTTCGTCGGCGGGTCTCGCATCCAGCCGGGGCATTGAAACGGGAGCGGCGAAGAAGTTCGCGGGGAAACGCACGGCGTTGAGGTCGTCTTCGTCCCGGGGATAGGTACGCAGCCCAAAATCGGCGCGGACGCCGTTGCGACCGGCGACTCGAAAATTGAAAGGAGCCGAGCGGTAGCTGACGCCTTTTTCTCCAAGGTCATAGGAATCGTCACAGACGCGGCAGTCCGGCATCGGGCGCCCGCTCAGGCCGAGATAGCCGCTGGATGCGCGCCGCCAGTGATTGAGGCCATCCTGCCACAACAGGACATGCTCACGGAATGACCCGGCGGGAATCGAAGCCTGTTGGCCTTGCAGTGTGAGCGCGGGCGTCTCGACGGCGACGGTTGCGGCGTGACGGTAGGTGAAGTCGCGCGCCGGCGACTCGCCGGTCGGGACGCCGTTGTCGCCGATCGCCGTGGGTTCGACGATGAGCGTGCCGGTGAGCCCTTTCGCTCCATGTGAGATCACGTCGCCGACGGACCGGATCGGCAGCGCCCCGAAGGCATAGGGGATCGCCCGCATCGCCGCTTTCCGGATGTCTTCGCGCGCGAAGTAGAGGTCGGCGCCGTCCTGCGCGATCCGGCGAACCTGGTCCTGCTTGTCTTGCGGGATCGGCACCGAATCGTCGTTCTCATTGCGCGCGTCGATGCACAGATTGACGCCGTAGATCACGACCTGCTGATCGGCGCTGCAAGGCGTCTCGGTGAGCAACTGGAACGTGAGACGGGACGGAATATGCGCTCCGATCCGGTCCTTGATCGCGTTCCAGAACGCACCCTCCCGCGCCAGATCCCTGATCGTGGCGTCTTTTGGCCAGAGGAAGCCGGCATAGTGACGGGTGACGCGGAAAACCGGCGATCCGGCTCCGTCCGGCGCGATCGCCGCGATATTGTTGACGCCGACCGGCAGCGTCCCGTCCGGTTTCAGCATCGGACTTGGCAACGGCAACGCGAGGGCAACGTTGCGGGACGGGGTGACCTGAGGGCGAAACTGCGATGGCTGCCCGGTCCACTCGGCAAAGCTCTTTGAGCCGCCATATTGGCGTTCATCGCCATCGATGTTGAGCGGTACGATCTTCGGCATTGGCGCGTCGCCGTGTGTGTCCCAAGGCTCACCTTGTCCCGGCAAGGCATTGATCACCATCAGATCAAGGCAATCTCCCGCCCTGACGCGCAGGACGAAGGGAGTTCCGATGGCGTCCCCGGCCTTCTTCAGCCTGGCGGCGGCGATCGACTGGATTTGCGCGATGGATTTCGGCAGGGCGCTGTCGTTTCCATAGTCGATGAGCGGTTTGGAGAGACCGAGGTCGCGTGCCTCAAGCGGCACAAGCAGCAGGCCGTCGCGATCGAACATGCCCGCTTTATCGACGATGGTCCCGGGGAAGCCGACGGCGGACTTGTCCAGCACCTTTCCGGCGCGCACCGCGACGGCGATCGCTTCCACCCTCGGCGCTCCGGCAGGACACCAGCTTCTCAGGCGCGATGCCGTCGGCGAAAGCGCCTCGACCGCGTTCTGTTGGCCCGGCTCCGCTGCGGCGGAAGAAGCCCCGCCGACGCGCTGGCGCAATGCCGCAAAGCTTTCGATGCGGTTGCCGATCGGTGGCTGTCCCTGGCCCGCCACGCAGGCGGCGAACGCATCTGACGACGGCGCCTTGCCGAGGCAGGCGCTCAGATCCGGCGCGGCGCTGCTGTCATAGCTCCGCACCAGGCCCCAGGCCCCGTTCCAGAGCGCGTCGGTTGATCCGAAATGATAGAGATGGTCGAGCGCGGGACGGCCCGGCGTCCGCGCGCTGAGAGGCGCCGGAGCGCCGGCGGGCTCCCGCGTTCGCAACGGGGCGAAGACGGCGGTTCCGGATGCGAACAGCGAGCCGACCTCGAAATGCTCGGAAATACCGATTTCCTGTGCGGCTACGAAGCCGAGCGGATTGTCGCAACCCGCCACCAGCCGGTCGAGGCTGGTCCACGCCGGATCGCCGAGGCCGATCGTCGCCCATCCGGGAAAATCGCGAGGCCGGCCCGCGCGAGCGATGTCGCTCGAAGCGCAGCGCGCCGCCCGCGATATGAGGCTTCCGTTCGCGTCGGCGCCAAGGGGACGCTCGCTCGGGAACGGCTGATCGACGTTGCGCCGCGCCGGGCGGCCTTCGACGACGAACGTATGCTGGACTTCCTGAGCGCCCTGAATCAGGCGAGCCACGATGCGGTCGCCGGCGAGACCCTCAAGGACGGGCGTACAGGGATCGCCGTGAATGCGTGACTGGAAGAACTGTGAGAGGTCGCCCTTGTCGCTCAGTGGGCGTTGGCGGACGATGCTCTCGCCGGACTCGCTTGCTGCGAAGGACTGCTCCTGTGGTCCCGGGAGCCGGCACGGATTGCCGAGGAACGATGGCGGCGTGCCGTTCGAGGTGGCGCCGACGCGCAATGGAACAGGCTCGTTGCGATAATTGACGAGGTAGGGATCGTGATGCCTCTGCGAGATTGTCTCGGGGCGCGGCGGTGGCGCGACGGGCTTTCCGTAGGCTGTCCGCATGTCTTTCTGGCGTGTTTTCAGTTTCTCCACGTCGCCGGTTGTCGGTGTCAGTCCACGCTCACGCAGGAAACTGGCGGGCGCTGTTTCTTCCGCCTCGTCGTCGGCGCTCGGCGGCGGGTTGCCGGTCGTTGCCTCGAAGATCAGCCGATCGATGCCGTTGGATTCGCCTGCCGTCGCCGGGGTTCCAGCCGTTTTCCTGCCGTCGTAAAGCAGCGCGAAATCCGCGATCGCGATCGCGTATTCTCGCGAGTCGATGTGGACGGGATCGCCGGATACGCCGTCCGGCGTCGCGTCGGGGCGCGGCAGGAACACGTTGGCGCGGACGCCGACGAGATCGCGTGGCGCTGCCTGCGAGAGCTTGTAAGGGAATTCGGGAAGCGCCGTTGCCGCCGGGCCGGTCTGGCAGCTTTTGCCCTCGTGGGTGGTGGAATTGGCTTCGGCCAGGGGGCATATCGCATGCGTCGCGGGCTCGATCAGCAGCGCCGAGTAGAATCCGTGCTGCTGAATGTTGGATGGCGCGAAATGATCGTGGGTGAACACCGTCCGCATCGTGCGGTCGGTGACGCCGGCCACCCCGTTCTCGCCGTTGTCCGACAGGATCGGGTCGGCGAACCAGCGTTGGATCGTGGTCTGGAAATACTTGATGTTGTTTCCTTCGAGCCGCGGAAGGGTCGCGACCTTGTCGATGAAGTCGGGTGCGCATTCCTGCTCGGTGCGGGCGGCGACCGTCTCGCTGACCGACTCATGCGGACGCGGCATCACCGAGCCGCCCGCCGCGGCGCGCGATTTGCAGATGCGCTCCAGCACCTCGTCCGGCGCGAGCGTGCCGTCCTCGTAGTTGAAGCCGTTGCCGCTGCCGTCCGAGGAAGTCACGTCGAACTTCACCAGATGAATGTGCTGGCCGATGGTGTCGGTCGGCACCGCCGTCTGAAAATCGTCGAGCTTGAGCTTCTTCGGCGTCTCGTTGGTATGGTGAAACTCGATGCACTCGCCGGAGAAGGCACGGAAGAAGAATGGCTCCGCATCGGACCGCCATCTGCCCTTGTAGTCATCGGCGACCGCCGACAGCACATTGATCCGCGCTTGCGGATCGTGCCAGCCGGCGCGGTTGACGATCAGTTTGAGCTCGACCGCCGACACGTCGAATCGCCGGAAGCCGATCAGCGCCGGATCAGGAGTCATGACGCTCGGCGCGCCGAAGGCGTCGGCCTGGAAGCGGAAAGGTTCGCTTGCCTGCCGCCAGGCGCTGCGGAAGGCATCGAATCTGCGCAGTTGTGGTCCGCCTTCGCGGGAGAACAGGAGCGGCGCGGAGCAGGGATCCGCGAACGGCGCGCCCGGCGCGCCCGGCGATCCGTTCACCGCGAAGCGGGCGTCGTCGACGAGGCTCGCGGCTCCGCCGGACGGACCGGCCCGGACGCTGTCGAGCGCGATGGCTTTGACCGGGTAACCTCCGCTGTCGGGATCAAGGCGGGTGTCGATCGGTGGTGGAGCCGGGACCGCCGGATCGCCCGACAGGGTCACCGTGCGTTGCGCGGGCTCGCGGCCGGTCGCGTCGAACACGCGAATGCCGCTGCCGGTGCCATGGAACGCCATGGCGTTCCGCTCCAGAACCGTTCCCTGCTGCGGCAACAGTTCCAGATCGAGATGCTCATATTCCGACGTCATGTCGCCGAGCGCCAACATCCGCGCCAGCACACCCTTCCTGGCGATGACTTCGTCGCGCTGCGCGGGAGCGAGATCCTTCAGCACGGTCGGAATCGCCGCGCCGCCGGTGACGACGTGACGCGGCAGGCCGCCGTCGAGATGAGAACGTCCGTCGAGTGCCGCGATCTGGGCATCGCCGATGCCGGCTGGTTCGTGCTTCTCCGCGCGCGCCATGTCGAGCGGCGGTTGCGGC
>JAANMW010003286.1_pt1 | contig 12860 bp, 8 predicted proteins | sample 7279671 | NCBI WGS metagenome assembly JAANMW01 (sample SAMN14094541, study PRJNA606508) | bioreactor metagenome | isolation source: A lab-scale SPAN reactor treating ammonium-rich wastewater day 247 | place: Ireland: Galway | collected 2017-09-19
CACGCCTTCCACCGCGCCGGTCGCGAGGTCGTACACCCAACCGCACCCCGCGCAGATCGCGAGCCCGCGGACCTGCGCACCGGCGCCGAGCGATCCGCTGCAACGCAAGCACTGGTCTTCGAGCGCGTGAACGACACCATCGACCGCGAACAGCGCGATGGCGACGCCGTCGCGTCGCACGACGGTGGCACGCTGTCGCTCCAGCGCGGCGCGGCGGACAACCGGAACGTAGGAATCGGAGACTCGACGTCGCATGCGGGCGTCCGGCAGATGGCCTGCTGCCGGGACGTCGTCAAGGGTGCGTCGGACCGCACGAGCCGTCCTCGCAGTTCTGGACCGGAGGTACGCATCGCACATTGCCGCTTCGTGTACAATGCGCGCGCCCGGCCGGGCCGGGGGGCAGGCGGCATGTGCCTCGGGCCCACGGCGGCGGAATGTCGCGAGGCAGCAGGAATCCCGGGGCGGCAGGCAGAGCGCGCATGACGAACATCATTGGCGGAACGCTGGAAGGGGGGACGCAGCGGATCGGGGCGTTCGCTCGTCTGCCGGACCTCGTCCGGCAGCTCGGTGCCGATCCGGGTACGCTCCTCGCCGAATCCGGACTGGCCGCCAACGCGCTCGAGGATCCGGAGGCCACCGCGCCGTACGCGTCGGTGTGCGCCTTGCTTGCGCGGATCGCCGACCGAACCGCCTGTCCGCATCTGGGTCTTCTGGTCGGCCGGATGTGGCAGCTATCCGAACTGGGGGTGCTGGGCGAGGCCGTCCGGAACTCGCGAACCGTGGGCGACGCGCTGCGCACGCTCGCCGTCCATCAGCACCTGAACAGCGGCGGCGGTCTCGTCTTCACCACGGAGGACGCAGGCGTCGCCGAACTGGGGTACGCGATCTACCATCCGCGGGTCGAAGGCGCCTCGCTGTACCTCGATGCGGTCCTCACGTCAGGCAGCAACTACCTGCGGGAGTTGATGGGGCCATCGTGCACGCCGACCGAAGTGCTGTTCGCCCATCCGAAACCGCCCGATCCGGCGCCCTACCGCGCGGTGTTCCGCGTCACGCCGCGATTCGAGTCGGAAAGCACGGTGCTGCGCTTTCCGGCGGCGTGGCTGGCGCGTCCGGTGATCGGGGCCGATCCGGCGAAGCTCGCCGGCGCGATGTCGCGCATCGATCGGGCCGGACGCGGGGCGCTGCTGCAACAGGTCACGCGCGCGGTGCGGATCCTGATGCTCTCCGGCGAGATCTCCGGAGCGGCAGCGGCACAGGCGCTCGCCATGCATCGGCGCACGCTCAACCGGCGGCTGAAGGCGCAGGGCACGACGTTCCAGGAAGTGCTCGACCGGGTCCGCGCGGAGGCTGCGTGCCAACTCCTCGAAGGCACGCGGACTTCCCTCGACGACATCGCCGCGACGCTGGGTTACGCGAGCGTGAGCGCGTTCATGCGCGCGTTCCGGCGCTGGACCGGTGTCGCGCCCGGTCAATGGCGCCGGGGCACGCGAAGGGACAGCATCAGGCCATGAGCTTGACGATCACCGTGCCCCAGGTCGTCAGCAGGATGTGCCCGATGGCCACGGTGCCCGAATAGCCCAGCACCGCGATCGGACTCCCCGAACGCTCCTGCACCGCGGCGAGTCCGGCGGTCATCGTCTGCGCGCCCGCGATGCCACCGAGCAGCAGCACGGGATCGAGTTTCAGCACATAGCGACCGAAGTACAGGCCGACGAGGAGCGGCAGCGACGTGACCACGATGCCGCCGAAGAACAGCCCCACGCCCGACTGGCGCAGCGCCTCGACGAAATGCGGGCCCGCCGAGAGTCCGATCATCGAGACGAACGCCGCGAGGCCGATCGAGATCATGAACTGCACCGCGCCCTCGGGGATGCGTCCGAACATCGGTCGCACGGAGTGCAGGTAGCCGGTGAGGAGTCCCGCGAGCAGCGTGCCGACGCTCGTGCCCATCGCGATGCGCATCGACCCGACCGGCAGGACCAGCAGGGCGCCGAACAATGCGCCGGCGACGATGCCGAGCGACAGGACCACGAAGTCGGTGTGGTCGCTCGGGAAGAGTGTTTCGCCGACCATCGCCGCGGCGCGCACGACCGCGGGCTCCGGTCCCGTCAGGCGAACGACGTCGCCCCGTTCGACGACGGTGCCCGGGGCGACCGGGATCGCCTGTCCGCCCCGCGTGATGCCGCGCAGGAACACCGATCGCACGGCGAGTCCCGATTGCGCGATGTCCGCGAGCGTCCGGCCCGCGATCTCCCGCGAAGTCACGAACACGTCGTAGGAGGCCATCGGGATGTCGAGCGCCTCGCGATCGTCCACTTCGTCGGCACCGGAGCCCGACACGATCTCCGCCAGGAACTCGCGCGGCGCCGAGACGGCGATCGTGTCGCCGGGCTCGAGCCGCGTGTCGAGTGCTACCGGAACGACCTGCCCCGCGCGCCTCAGGCGCTCGACGAACACCCGCCTGCCGGGAACGAGGGCCTCGACTTCCGCCACGGTCCGGCCCGCCACCGGTCCTTCGGGCCGGATGCGATACGCGCGCAGCTCGAACGGCCGCCACGCCGATGCGACGCCGGGCTTGTCGCGCTCGATGCCGATCGCCTTCTCGGCAGCCTCGGCACCGGATGCGAGGTCGAGGCCGAGCAGGCGGGGTCCCACGACGCTGCAGAAGACGATGACGCCGAGCGCGCCGAACACGTAGCAGACCGCGTCCGCCACGGCGACGTGCGAAGCGAGCCGCGCTCGTTCGGCCTCGGGGAGCGGCAGCGCGTTGATCGCCTCGATCGCGGTGCCGATCGCGGGCGATTCGGTCAGCGCGCCGGACAGGAGGCCGGCCGAGAGGCCCACGTCGAGACCGAGGAACCGCGAGACGGCCCAGGCGGCCAGGAGTCCCGTCACCGACATCGTGACGGCGAGGAGCGCCCAGCGCAGGCCGTCGCCCTTCATCGCCGTGAAGAATTTCGGTCCGACCGAGTACCCGATGGCGAACAGGAAGAGCAGGAACAAGAGCGACTTCGCGGTCGACGACACCGGCACTTCGACGACCGCGCCCAGGATCATGCCAACCAGCAGTGAACCGGTGACCGGCCCGAGGCCGAAGCCCTTCACCTTGAAGCCGCCGACGAAGTAGCCGAGCCCCATCACGAGGAACACGGCGAGCTCCGGGTACTTCGTGATCGTCGCGGTGAACCAGACCATCGCGTGCTCCGAGGGTAGCTTCGGCGCGTGACTGTCGCCGTGTCGGGCCGGCGCTACTTCGACGCCGCCCTGGCCTTCTTCTTCGTCCCGCCCGCGCCCTTGCCGCCGTCGCGCTTCGACGCCTCGTAGGCGCGCCGGTAACCGCGTGCGATCGCTCGGACCGCACGTCCGATGTCATCGTACACATGGTCGTCGAGGTTGGCGAACGAGATGCGGACCGACCAGTCGGGGGCAGCGAAACCGCTGCCGTTGAGCAGCACGATGCCGTGGTCCTCCGCGAGGCGGAAGACGATGTCGAGCGGGTGGATGTTCTTCTTCATCCACGCGACGATGTCCTCGCCCAGGTGCTTGCGCGCCCAGAACTCGAAGTCGATCAGGCCGTAGTAGTAGTCGAAGTGCTCGTTCGGGGGCACGTCGAGGTCCAGTCCCTCGAGCGTCGCCTCGACGCGCTTCTTGACGATGCCGATGCAGGCCTTCTGGTAGTGCTTCTTCTCGTCCATCAGCTCGGCGAGCGAGAAGAGCGACATCATCACCTGCTGCGGCAGCGACAGGCCCGCGGTGTGATTCAGCGCCACGTCGCGGCTGTCGGCGACGATGCGGTCGATGAACGCGAGCTTGCGGGGCTCGAGCGTGAGGCCGCCGTAGCGCTTGTCGAGCGCCTTCTTGATCGGCTCCGGGTGCCGGGCGATCATCTCGTCGAGGATGTTGTCCTCGTGCACGGCGATCGTTCCGAGCCGCCATCCGGTGCATCCGAAGTACTTGCTGTACGAATAGACGCCGATGGTGTTCTTCGGGAACTCGCCCATCAACGAGCGGAAGCCGGGCACGAAGGTGCCGTAGACGTCGTCGGTCAGCAGGATCAGGTCCGGACGCTTCCTGAGGATCGCGCCGATCTTCTTGATCGTCGCATCGTCGATCGCCACGGCGTACGGGTTCCCCGGATTGACGATGAAGAACGCCTTGATCTTCGGATCGAGGAGCTTCTTCAGCTCGGCGTCGGGATACTGGAACCGGTTCTCCTGCTTCGCGTGCACCTCGACGAAATGGAGGTCGTAGTCTTCGAGGTGCGCCATCTCGATGTACGGCGTGAAGATCGGCACGCCGAGCGCGATCGTGTCGCCGGGATTGAGGAGGCGGTTGCTCTTCAGCGACTTGAAGATGTAGCACATGGCGGCGGTGCCGCCTTCGACCGCGTACAGCTTGAACCTGCCCTTCGGCCGCGGCTGCCCGCACATCGCCCACTGCAGGTATTCGTGGACGATCGCCTCGTTGTGCACGAGCATCCGGTCGGGCACCGGATAGTGGTCGCCGATGATGGAATCGACGAGCTCGTGGACGAACTTGTCGGCATCGAACGCGAACTTCTTCACGGCCCAAGGCACCATCGCCTGCAGGAACGGGGCGCCCGGCATCTCGTGGTGCTTCTCGAGCCAGGCGTGGAGTCTCCCCGCGATCCCGGCGGCCTTGGGCATGCCGCCCACGCCCGGGGGCAGGTCGAGCACCCGCTTGCTCTCGGTCACCGCGAACTGACCGAGCAGGAAGAACGCCTCGCGCGGCTCCGTCGCCACCCAGTTGGGATTGCCGCGCCCCGCGTTCAGGTAGGAGGTGGACGATTCGAGCGCGGCCTTCGAGGCGACCTTCTGCAGGAAGTCCTTGATCTCGAACGGGCCGAGCTTCTCGAATTGCTTCAGCGTCAGGTCATCCATTCCGATCTCCGTGGGATGTCGTTGCGCGGACCGCGATGCCTCAGGACAGCAGCATGATGACGATCATGCCCCAGATCGTCAGCAGCGTATTGCCCACGGCGTAGGTCACGGTGTAGCCGAGCGCCGGTATCTGGCTCTTGGCCTGGTCGCAGACCAGGCCCAGCGACGCCGTGGTGGTACGCGAGCCGGAGATGATGCCGAGGTTCAAGGCGTCGTGGAACTTGAACACGTACTTGGCCACGAACATGCCGAGGACGAGGGGAATCGTGGTGGCGGCGACGCCCCACAGGAACAGGCCCACGCCCTGCGTCTTGAGCCCGTTCACGAAGCCCGGGCCGGCGGAAATGCCCACGATGGCGATGAAGATGTTGAGACCCACCGAGTTCATGAACCACACCGTCGGCGTGGGGATGCGTCCGAAGGTCGGCCGCACCGAGCGCAGCCAGCCGCCGATGATGCCGGCGATGAGCGCGCCGCCCGCGGTCGACAGCGTGAGCGGGACGCCTGCCACCTTGAACATCAGCGCGCCGATGAGTCCGCCGACGACGATGAACGCGCCGACGAAGGCCATGTCGGTCATGTCCGTCGGGCGATCCGCCACGCCGAGCATCTTCGTCGCGGAGGCGACGTCCTGCGTGCGACCCACGAGCGTCAGGAGGTCGCCCCGATTCACTTCGGTGGATGCCATGATCGGGATGTCCGTCGCGGTCGCGCCGCGCGTGATCTTGCGCAGGAACACGCCGTGCGCCTCCGGGCGGGCCGCGAGGTCGGCGAGCGTCTTGCCGTCGACCGCCTTGTTCGTCACCAGCACGTCGACGCCCTCGACCGGCACGGCGAGGAGTTCCCGGTCGTCGACCTCTTCGGCGCTCTGGAGCACCTTCACCAGCGTCTCGCGGTCGCCGGCGACGGCGACGACGTCGCCCGGCTTCAGGACGAGGTCCGCGGTGGCTTCGAGGATCTGTCCTTCGCGGCGGACGCGCAGGATGAAGAGGCGCGTTCCGCTCACCAGGCCCTCGGCTTCCTGGACGCGCATCCCGGCGGCCTTGCCGCCCGGCTGCACGCGGTAGGCGCGGATGACGCGCTGGTACCACCCCGAACCCGGCCCGCCGATCGCCTTCTTGCCGCCGCCGAACTTCTCCTCGTAGTCCTTGCACGCCGCGACGAGATCGATGCGGAGGAGCTTGGGCCCGATGATCGCGATCACCACCGCCGATCCCATGGTGCCGAACATGTAGGTAACGGCGTAGGCGATCGGCATGGCGTCGAGCATCGCCTTCGTCTGGTCGGCTGCGAGGCCCAGCCGGTTGATCGCGTCGGTGGAGAGCCCCATTGCCGCGGAGATCGTCTGGGAACCGGAGTACAGCCCTGCGGCGTAGCCCAGGTCGTAGCCGGCGATCTTGGCGATGACCACGCAGACGACCAGGCTGAACACGCACTGGACCACCGAGAATATCGCCTGCGGCAGGCCGGAACTCGCGATCCCGCGCACGAACTGCGGCCCGACGCCGTAGCCGACCGCGAACAGGAACATGAGGAACGAGAACGCCTTGAGGGGCTGGCTGATCGTGATGCCGATCTGACCGATCACGACGCCGGCGATCAGGGTTGCGGTCACCGCCCCGAGCCCGATGCCCTTGAACGTGAACTTGCCGAAGTAATACCCCAGCGCGAGCGTCAGGAAGATCGCGATCTCGGGATACTGTTTGAGCGTTTCGAACAGCCACTGGACCATCGTGTCCTCCTGGGTTTGCGTCCAATCTCGTCGCGATCAGCGTCCGTCGCCCCCGCGGCGCCTGGCCGCGAGCGTTTCGGGCTTCAGCAATTCGAATCCCCTGGCGGCGTTGAAGCCGTGGATCTCCTTCACGTCGAGCTTGCGCATGAAGGCGATCGTCTCCCGGGTGATCACCTGGCCCGGCACCAGGATCGGGAAGCCGGGCGGGTAGGGGATGACGAACTTCGCCGAGACGAGCTCGGGCCCGTTCTTCAGCCGCTCGTCGATCTTCGGATCGTGGAGCTTCAGGTACTCGCACGAGGCCGCGTCGTAGGCCATGTAGTAGGCCGCGCGCATGTGCCCCTCCGAGGTCGCGCTCTTCGGGTTGTCGCGGAACGCGTCGTGGAAGCGGCTGAAGTTCGGCAGATCGGGCACGTCCTCGACGAGCGCCTTGACCCGTGCCGCGAAGGCCGCGCGCTCGGCCTCGCCGCCTTCGGCGAGCCGCTTGTCGATCCCGCGCGAGAGGTCCGCGAGCGCCTTGACGAGGTGCGCCATGTCGCTCTTCGTGTTGTTGATGTTGATCTGGACCAGCACGCTGTTGCGCGAGGTCTTGTTGATCTGGATGTCGTACTCGCTCGCGAGCAGGCCCTTGAACTGCGAGCCGTCGAGCCCGGCGTGGCCGCACAGGAGCGTGATGCGCGTCGGGTCGAGGAAGAACTCGTCGTCCCGCAGCGCGCGCGCGGTGTCCGCGATGGTCCAGCCCGGCGCGCCGTAGTCGCGCATGCCGGAGGCGCGGAATTCGTCCGGGATCATCTCGGCGGGTGTCGCGGTGCGGAAATACTTCGAGATCAGCGGGTGGGCGTTGATCTCGCGGCGGATCTCGATCGCGAGCTGGATCGCACGCTGCACGAGTTCGTAGCCTTCGAGTTCCATCTGGCGGCGCGCGAGGTCGAGCGTCGCGATGATCTGCAGGTTGGGCGAGGTCGAGGTGTGGGTGAAGAACGCCTCCTTGAAGGCGGCCTCGACGCGGTGGAAGTCCTGGTCCGCGACGACGATGATCGACCCCTGCCGCAGCGCCGACATCGACTTGTGCACCGAGTCGCTCTCGTAGACGCGGACGCGCACCTTGTCCGGATCCGGCAGCAGATGCTCGTCGAGGAGCTTCGGGTTCTTCGGGTCGATCTCGCCGTGCGCGGCCTTGAACTTCGCGTAACGCTCGCGGTAGGCGGGGTCGCGCATCATCGAGCGGAGCTTCGCCGCGGCGCCCATCGCGGTGCGCCCGCGCAGGAACGGCGAGAAGCGCGCGTAGCCGAACCAGGCCTCGTCCCACAGGAAGATCAGGTCGGGCTTGATCGCGAGGCACTCGAGCATCGTCCGCTCGACGTTCGCGACGTGGCCGTCGAACGTGCAGTTGGTCAGCACCAGCATCTTCGCGCGGTCGAGCTTGCCCTCCGCCTTGAGCTTCAGCAGCGCCTCCTTGATCGGCCGGATCGCGAGGCTGCCGTACATCGAGTACTGCGTGAGCGGGAACGCGTCGATGTAGAGCGGCTGCGCCCCGGCCAGCACGATGCCGTAGTGGTGCGACTTGTGGCAGTCGCGGTCGATCAGGACGATGTCGCCGGTCGTCAGGAGCGCCTGGTGGACGATCTTGTTGGAGGTCGACGTGCCGTTGGTCACGAAGAACGACCGGTCGCCGCCGAGCGCGCGCGCCGCCTTCTCCTGCGCGACCTTGATGTTGCCGGTGGGCTCGAGCAGGCTGTCGAGGCCGCCGGTCGTCGCGCTCGATTCGGCGAGGAACAGGTTCGCCCCGTAGAACTCGCCCATGTCGCGGATCCAGTTCGACTTGAAGATCGACTTCCCGCGCGCGATCGGCAACGCGTGGAAGGTGCCGATCGGACGCGCCGCGTAGTCCTTGAGATTGTCGAAGTAGGGCGTGGCGTAGCGGTCCTTGATGCCGTCCTGGATCGACAGGTGGATTTCCATCGGCTCCTCGACGCCGTAGAAGACGCGCCGGAGTCCGCCGGCGTCCTCGCTGCCCGCGAGCCGCGCGATGTCGTGGTCGGTCACGAGGAAGAGGTCGAGTTCCGGGCGCACGACGTGCAGCACGCGGGCGAGCGAGGCGCCGAGATCGGTGCCGATGCCGGGCGCCGCCGGCAGGTGCGGGGCGATGAGTTCACGCAGCGACGGCGACGCGTAGCGGGACGGGTATCCGAAGCCGTCGAGAATGACGACCGACTGGAGGTTGTAGTTGAAGATCACGGCGAGCACCGCGTCTTCGTAGCTCCCCACGACCACCGGCTCGTAGACGAACGCGTCCTCGTCGCGCCGCAGCTTGCGGAACGTCTCGCGGAGTCCGGGCCAGGTGGAGCGTTCTCCGGCCGAGACGATCAGCACCTCGAAGTACGGTCGGCGCGCGCGCGAGGTTCCGACCGACGGCGGCAACACGTCCAGGCCTTCGGCCTCGCCTTCGTCGTCGGCGGACCATGCTCCCGCATCGTCCCGGTACGCGTTGGTCATCAGCGCGGTCCCGATGCGCGCGACGAGGCGCGCGAACCCGGTCGCGTCTCCCTCGGCGAGGCGTTCCTGGACCCGTGCCATCAGTTGCGGGCCCGGATAGCCGTTCACGTCCTCGAGCGGAGCGAGTTCGGCGAGGAGGCGGGCGGCGTCCTCGCGTGCGGCGCCGGTGCCCGACGCCAGCGCCTTCGCTGCGCGTCCGAGCATGCGCCAGCGATCGACCCGCGCCTCGGAGGCGGAGAAGAACTGGTGCAATGTGGGCGGGGTGCTGGCGGAGGCGTTGGGACTGGACTTCGAGGCGCTCATCGGACGATCTCCCTGCGCGCGGGGCGCCCCCGCGCCGTTGCGACGGGTTCGGCTGGCCTTCGCGTGGCGAGCATCGTCGGACCACGCCGGTCGGGCGTCCTCGCAGAACTGGACAGTGTCCGCCGGCGCCGATCGCGTGTCGGCTTGAGCGTGGTGCCGCTGCCGGCGAACAACGCGAGGGAAGCGTTGTCCTGAAGTGCAAGGACGCCGGGCGAGGCGCATCGTCATGATCAAGGATGGAATCGCCCGCCCGCTGCCCGGTTCGTCGGGTTCGGCGCGACGCGCGACCACCTTTCGTACGATGGACACACAGGAGGTCCGGATGAAACGCATGCTCGCCGCCTCGATCGCACTGACCTTCGGGTTGGGCGCATGGGCCCAGGCGCCTGCCCCGACTGCGGACGATGCCGCCGCCAAGAAGGCGGCGGATCGCAAGGCCAAGCAGGAGATGGTGCAGGGCACGACCCAAAAGGCCACTACGCAGTTTTCCGCAGCGCCCAATCGGGGTCCGGCGCCCCCGAGCCAGCAAGCCGCGAAGCCGACGACCGCGGAACGCCAGGAGATCAATCAGGCCGTCAACAAGCAGATCGGCGCTTCGCAGATCGGCCCGTCGGCCGGTGCGGCCGCGAAGAAGGTGCCGAAGGACGCGCCCAAGGCGGCCAAGCCGGACCTCTCGGACCCGAAGATCCGCGAAGCGATGGAGAAGCAGAAGCCGTAGCCGGCTCCTCCGGGGGCACGGACGAGCGTCCGTGGTTCCGGAGGGTCGTTGCGTTTCCGTCACGCCCGTCCGTCCGGACGGGACGGGCGCGGCTATAATCCCGCCTCTTCCGGCCCCGGGCGTCGCGATGGCGCATTCGTTCCTGCCCCTGCGACCCGCACGATGACGACGCAAAGACGCGGACTGTCCGCCGATCCGTCCGATGCGCGCTGCGCGCGCGCCTGCGCGCGGGTCGGCGCGCTCACGGTGGCCGCGATGGCCCACCCGGCGCAAGCCTCGTTCCTGAGCGGCGAGGCGCTCGACACCGCCGCCGACGTCATCGCCTGGGTGGCGTTGATCCTCGTGCCGGTCATCGCGATCGTCGTGTTCTGGGTCGTCCACGTGATGCCCGAGAAGATCGCGCACAAGAGGCATCATCCACAGACCGCGGCGATCCAGACGCTGTGCCTGCTGTCGCTCGTGTTCGGCGGCCTGCTGTGGCCGTTCGCGTGGCTGTGGGCCTACACCCGCCCGGTGATGCACCGGATGGCCTACGGGACCGACCTGCACGAGGACTTCTTCGTCGAGCAGGGCGAACGCGCCCGCGAGGGCAAGCTCCTGCGCGACGACCTCGCGCACCTGCGGCGCGAACTCGACGCGATGCACGAGCGCGGCGCGCTGCCGCCGAAGCTCGCGAAGCTGCGCGAGGATCTGGACGAACTGTCGGCGCAGGCGAGCGCGGAGGGCCAAGGCAAGCCGGCCGCGGAAGGCGCAGGCGCGTAATGGAAGTCCTGCTGCTCGCGATCTATTCGGCGGTCGTCTGGTTCGTCTTCATCAAGATGAAGTGGCTGCCGTGGAACACCGGCACCCAGGTCATCGTCGTCATCATCCCGATCGTCGCGCTGACCGCGTTGATCCTCGCGCTCAACGTCGTCGCGCCGTCGTCCGCGGACGTGCGCGTCATCAAGTACGTGATCAACGTCGTGCCGCAGGTGCGCGGCCGCGTGCTGGAGGTGCCGGTCGAGCCGAACCGGCGGGTGCGCAAGGGCGAGGTGCTGTTCCGCATCGATCCCACTCCCTACGAGCTCACCGTCCGCGCGCTCGAGGCGCAGCTCGCGAACGCGCAGGCGACGTCGCGCGAGCTCGGCGAGCAGCTCTCGGGCGCGCAGGGCAAGGTCGCCGAGAGCCGGGCGGCGATCCTGCAGGCCGATGCGCGGGTGCGCGAGTTCGCGCCGCGGCTCGAGCTGGCGCGCTTGCGCGTGCAGCAGAACCGCGAGCTGGTGTCCACGGGTGCCGGCGACCGCTTCGCGCTCGAGCGCGCCGAGGCCGACGTGAAGGAGATCGAGGCGCAGATCGACTCCGCGAGGAGCGCGGCGACGCAGGCGCGCGCGGCGGAGGCGCAGGCGCTGGCCGGCGAGCGCCAGATCCAACAGCGCATCGCGGGGAAGGTCGGCACCGAGTACGCGCCCGTCGCGCAGGTCCGTGCCGAGCTCGAGAACGCGCGCTGGGAGCTCTCGCAGACCACCGTCTACGCGCCGGCGGACGGGTACGCGATCAACGTCCAGCTGCGCCCCGGCTCGTTCACCACCGCCTTCCCGATCACGCCCGCGATGACCTTCGTCGAGGAGGTCTACCAGGTCATCGCGCTCTACCAGCAGAACGAGCTGCACCAGGTCGAGCCCGGCAACGAGGCCGAGTTCACGCTGAACGCCCATCCGGGGCGGGTCATCAAGGCCACCGTCGACTCGATCGTCTGGGCGCAGGGGCAGGGCCAGGTGCCGATGAGCACGCAACTCCCGATGACCGGCTACGGGCCGATGCCGCCGGGGCGCTTTCCCGTCAGGCTCAGCGTCGCCGACAAGGACCGCGACCTGTTCCTGCCCGCGGGTGCGATCGGGCAGGGCGCCATCTACACGGCGCACGGCCACATGATCCACATCATCCGCAAGGTGATCCTGCGGATCGGCGCCAAGCTCGACTACCTGGTGCTGAAGCTGCACTGATGCGCGCGATCCGTCCCCTGGTCCTGCTGCCGCTGGCGGCGGCGCTGCTGCACGGCTGCGCGCTCGCGCCGCCGCCGCGGGGAGACGAGATCCGCGCGCAGGCGCTGCCCAATCTTGCGCCGCCCGCGTCGTGGGACGCGAAGCCGGGCGTCGCGGCGGCCGGCACGGTGCGCGACGACTGGATCGCCACGTTCGGCGACGCGCAGCTCGACGCGCTCGTACGCGAGGCGTTGGCGTACAACGCCGACCTCGCGCTCGCCGCGGCGCGCGTCGAGCAGTCCGCGGCGTACGCGAAGCTCGCCGGCGCCGCCATCTATCCGGCCGTCAACCTGATGGCGCGGGGCGGCACGAAGGACGGCGGCGACGGCCTGTCGGGAGGCGGGCTGTTCGCGAGCTGGGAGCTGGACCTGTGGGGCCGCGTGCGCGCCGAGCGCGAGGCCGGGCGCTACCAGTACGAGTCGGCGCTCTCCGACGCCGAATACGCCCGCCAGTCGATCGCCGCCGCGGTCGCGAAGGCGTGGCTCCTCGCGATCGAGGCGCGATTGCAGCGGGCGATCGCCGCCGACATCGTGCGCCTGTCCGGACAGTCCGTCGGCCTCGCCCGGGACCGCCTGCGCGTGGGGCGCGGCGACGAGTACGACGTCGCGCTCGCCGAGGCCGGCCTCGACACCGCGCGCGACGCGGAGCGGCAGCTCGCGCTCGCGTACGAGCAGGCGCTGCGGGCC
>JAANMW010003288.1_pt1 | contig 12856 bp, 14 predicted proteins | sample 7279671 | NCBI WGS metagenome assembly JAANMW01 (sample SAMN14094541, study PRJNA606508) | bioreactor metagenome | isolation source: A lab-scale SPAN reactor treating ammonium-rich wastewater day 247 | place: Ireland: Galway | collected 2017-09-19
GTGATCTTGAGCGCCAGCCCCTCGGCGATGGCGGTCTTGCCGACGCCGGGATCGCCGACCAGCAGCGGGTTGTTCTTGCGACGCCGGCACAGCACCTGGATGCAGCGCTCGACCTCGTCGGCGCGGCCGATCAGCGGATCGACGTCGCCCTTGGCGGCCTTCTTGTTCAGGTCGACGCAATATTTCGCCAGCGCCGATTCGTCCTTGGGCTGGGCGGTTTCGGCCTGGGCCTGCTCGGCCTGCTGCTCGGCGCCCTGGACCGGGCGGTTTTCCGAGAAGGAGGGGTTCTTGGCGACGCCATGGGCGATGAAATTCACCGCGTCATAGCGCGTCATGTCCAGCTCTTGCAGGAAGAAGGCGGCGTTGGATTCGCGCTCGGCGAAGATGGCGACAAGGACGTTCGCCCCCGTCACCTCGGTCCGGCCCGAGCTTTGCACATGGATCGCGGCGCGCTGGATCACGCGCTGGAAGGCGGCGGTGGGGACGGCCTCGGAACCCTCGACATCGGTGATGAGGGTCGAAAGGTCGTCCTCGATGAACTCGACCAGCATGCGGCGCAACTCGTCCAGATCGACATTGCATGCCCGCATCACCTTCACGGCATCGGGTTCTTCCGTCAGCGCGAGCAGGAGGTGTTCAAGCGTGGCAAGCTCATGGCGATGTTCGTTGGCCAGCGCAAGCGCGGCATGGATGGCCTGTTCCAGCAAGGTCGAAAAGGACGGCACTTCAAGCTCCTGTCAGTCGGCTGGCGGTATGGGCCGCCAGATTTAGCGGTCCACCTGACCAGACTGTCACGATACAGTTAAGATTTGGTGGATTGCGGCGCAGTTCAAGCGGTATTTGCGTCCGCCCCTGCCGAATTTCCCGTGGTTGAGGCAGATGTGATGTTCCCCTGGCCGAATTTCAAGCATGTCGCCCTGGGCGAACGCCATGGCGGGACAGGGGGCCGGTTCCGGCCCTTTGTCCTTGCTGCGTTGCGAAAACACCTCAGAACCGATCCTTCCTGGCGCGCAGCTCGGCAAAGACCGCGGCCTCGGGCGCGCCGGCAAGGCCAAGGGAATCCGCCAGTTCCGCGACCCGCAGGAAGGGGTTGGTCGCCCGTTCCTCGGCCAGGGTCGAGGGGGCGCAGGGCCGCCCGCCGGCCGCCGTGTCGGCCAGCCTTTCGCGCAGCGCCGCATTGCCGGGATCGACCGACAGGGCGAAGGCGCCGTTGCCGCGGCAATAGTCATGTCCCGAGCAGACCAGGGTTTCCGCCGGCAGGGCGTTCAGGCGCGAGAGGCTGGCCCACATCATCGCGGCATCGCCCTCGAACAGCCGGCCGCAGCCGAGCGCCATCAGGCTGTCGGCGGTAAAGACCATGGCCGAGCCGGGCAGGTGGAAGGCGACATGGCCGACGGTATGGCCCGAGACGTCGATCACCTCGGCCTCCTCACCGCAAAGCGCGAAGCGTTCGCCGGGCCGCACGGCGTGGTCCAGCGGCGGCAGCCGGGCGGCATCCTCGGCATTGCCGATCACCGCGGCGCCGGTCTGCGCGACCAGTTCGGGCACCGCCTGGATGTGGTCGGCATGGTGGTGGGTCAGCGCGATCTGGTCCAGCGACCAGCCGCGCGCCGCCAGTTCCGCCAGGATGGGCGCGGCCTCGGGCGCATCGACCAGCGCGGTCCGCCCGTTGCCATGCACGAGCCAGGCATAGTTGTCGGTCAGGCAGCGGACGGGGACCAGTTCCAGCGGCATTGGCAAATTCCTCTCTTTGCCGCAGTCTGGCCTCGCGAGGCGGGAGGCGCAATGCATCACGACGTCTATGAGCTGCGGAAATTCTATTACAACCGCCCCCTGGGCCGGGTGGTGCAGCGGGTGCTGCGCGACCGGCTGACCGGGCTGTGGCCGACCGAGCAGGTGCAGGGCATGACCGTGGCCGGCTATGGCTTTGCCGCGCCGCTGCTGCGGCCCTGGCTGGGGCGGGCGCGGCGGGTCGTCTCGCTGATGCCGGGGCCGCAGGGGGTGATGGCCTGGCCGGCCGGACTGCCCAATTGCTCGGTCCTGTGCGAGGAGACGGCCTGGCCGCTGGATACCGGCAGCGTGGACCGGCTGGTGCTGCTGCATGCGCTGGAGACGGCGGACCATCCCTTCGTCCTGCTGGACGAGGCCTGGCGCGTGCTGGGGCCGGGCGGGCGGCTGCTGGTGATGGTGCCGAACCGCGCCGGGCTGTGGGCGCGGTCCGAGACGACGCCCTTCGGCTTCGGGCGCAGCTATACCGCGGGGCAGCTGGAGGTGCAGGCCCGCGAGGCCGGCTTCGTGACCGAGCGCACGGGGGCCGCGCTCTACATCCCGCCCTCGGACCGGCGGTTCTGGCTGAAGAGCGCGCAGATGTGGGAACGCGCCGGCCTGCGCATCAGCCAGGTCCTGGTCGCGGGCGTGGTGCTGACCGAGTTCAGCAAGCAGGTGCAGGCCCCGGTCGGGCCGGGGCGGCGCGTCAGCGTGCCCAGCCCGCTCGACGTGCTGGGAGGCATCGCCCGGCCGCGGCCGGCGGGGCAAGGCGCCGGGCGCACGGCGCGGGGCTCGGGCTGAGCTGACGGGCGGGCGAATCCCCCCGGCTGCCGCGCATCTGCCGGCACCGCGTCGCGGCTCTGCGCAAGCGCGAGTGGCCGGAGGGGCGGGCTGTTTGCGCAATCGGTCGCAGGCTGTCCTCGGCCAAGGGCCGCAAACGCTCATTTTTCCGTGTTCAAGGCGGTTGCGGCAGGGAAAATCACCTGCTAGAGACGCCGCAGATTTCGGGAAGGCTCCAGCCGTATTGTGCCAGGGCCGGCCCTTGACCCGCGCTCCGCGACAGACCGGCCCGCCCGCCGGCCCGCCTGCGGAGCTTGCGCTAACCGGAAGGATGACCGTGGCCAATTCCGCTTCGATTTCCGCTGATATCGCCGGGCGTTACGCGCAGGCCCTGTTCGATCTGGTCAGGGACTCGGGCGGCATCGACGCCCTGTCCGCCCAGATCGACGATCTGGCCTCGGCCTATGACGCCAGCCAGGATCTGCGCGATCTGACCCTCTCGCCCCTCTACGACCGCCAGCAGCAGGAAACTGCGATCGGCGCGCTTGCCGGCCGCATGGGGCTTTCGCCCGAACTGGCCAACACGCTGCGCCTGATGGCCCGCAACCGCCGGCTGTTCGCCCTGCCGCAGCTGCTGGCCAAGCTGCGCAGCCTGATCGCCGATGCGAAGGGCGAAGTCACCGCCGACGTGGTCAGCGCCCAGGCGCTGACGGACGAACAGAAGGCCCGCCTTGCGGATACGCTGGCCGCGAAATCGGGCAAGAAGGTGAAACTGAACGCGCGTGTCGATGAAAGCCTCATCGGCGGCATGATCGTCAAACTGGGCTCGCAGATGATCGACAGCTCGATCCGCTCGAAGCTCGCCTCCCTCCAGAATGCTATGAAAGAGGTCGGATAATGGGAATCCAGGCAGCCGAAATCTCGGCCATCCTCAAGGATCAGATCAAGAATTTCGGTCAGGACGCCGAGGTGGCCGAGGTCGGGCAGGTGCTGTCCGTCGGTGACGGCATCGCCCGCGTCTATGGCCTGGACAAGGTTCAGGCCGGCGAGATGGTCGAGTTCCCCGGCGGCATCCGCGGCATGGTGCTGAACCTTGAAACCGACAACGTCGGCGTCGTGATCTTCGGCGACGACCGCGACATCAAGGAAGGCGACACCGTCAAGCGCACCGGCGCCATCGTGGAAGTCCCCGCCGGCAAGGAACTGCTGGGCCGCGTCGTGGACGCGCTGGGCAACCCGATCGACGGCAAGGGCCCGCTGAACGCCTCCGAGCGCCGAGTCGCCGACGTCAAGGCCCCCGGCATCATGCCGCGCAAGTCGGTGCACGAGCCGATGGCGACCGGCCTGAAGTCGGTGGACGCCATGATCCCGGTCGGCCGCGGCCAGCGCGAGCTGATCATCGGCGACCGCCAGACCGGCAAGACCGCCATCGCGCTGGACACCATCCTGAACCAGGCGAACTACAACGGCCGCGAGGCCGATGGCATGAAGACCCTGCACTGCATCTATGTCGCCGTCGGCCAGAAGCGCTCGACCGTGGCCCAGCTGGTGAAGAAGCTGGAAGAGACCGGCGCCATGGCCTACACCACCGTCGTGGCCGCGACCGCCTCGGACCCGGCGCCGATGCAGTATCTCGCGCCCTATTCGGCGACCGCCATGGGCGAATATTTCCGCGACAACGGCATGGATGCGCTGATCATCTATGACGACCTGTCCAAGCAGGCCGTGGCCTATCGCCAGATGTCGCTGCTGCTGCGCCGTCCGCCGGGGCGCGAAGCCTATCCGGGCGACGTGTTCTACCTGCACTCGCGCCTGCTGGAGCGTTCGGCCAAGCTGAACGAGGCCAACGGTGCCGGCTCGCTGACCGCGCTGCCGATCATCGAGACCCAGGCGGGCGACGTGTCGGCCTATATCCCGACCAACGTGATCTCGATCACCGACGGCCAGATCTTCCTGGAAACCGAACTGTTCTTCCAGGGCATCCGCCCGGCCGTGAACACCGGCCTTTCGGTGTCGCGCGTGGGCTCGGCCGCCCAGACCAAGGCGATGAAGTCGGTCGCAGGCCCGGTCAAGCTGGAGCTGGCGCAGTATCGCGAGATGGCGGCCTTCGCGCAGTTCGGCTCGGACCTCGACGCGGCGACGCAGAAGCTGCTGAACCGCGGCGCGCGCCTGACCGAGCTGATGAAGCAGCCGCAATATTCGCCGCTGACCAATGCCGAGATCGTCATCGTCATCTATGCCGGCACCAAGGGCTACCTGGACGGCATCCCGGTCCGCGACGTGACCAAATGGGAGCAGGGGCTGATCCAGTATCTGCGCAACCAGAAGGCCGATCTGCTTGAGGACATGACCAGGAACGACCGCAAGGTGGCGGGCGAGCTTGAGGATGCGATCAAGGCAGCGCTGGACGGCTACGCCAAGACCTACGCCTGAGAGGAGGGATAGATGCCCAGCCTCAAGGATCTCAAGAACCGGATCGGCAGCGTCAAGAACACGCGCAAGATCACCAAGGCGATGCAGATGGTCGCCGCCGCGAAACTGCGCCGCGCGCAGGAAGCGGCGGAGGCTGCGCGTCCCTATGCCGACCGGATGGCCTCGGTGATGGCCGGGCTGACCGCTGCGGCGGCGGGCTCGGACATGGCGCCGCGGCTGCTGGCAGGGACCGGCGAAGACCGCCGCCACCTGCTGGTGGTGATGACCTCGGAGCGCGGGCTTGCGGGCGGGTTCAACTCGTCCATCGTCAAGCTCGCCCGCCAGCGCCTGCAAGAGTTGCTGGCGCAGGGCAAGCAGGTATCGATCCTGACCGTCGGCAAGAAGGGCCGCGAGCAGCTGAAGCGCGAATACAGCGACCTCTTCGTCCATCACGTCGACATGAGCGAGGTCAAGCGCATCGGCTACGAGAACGCGCGCCAGATCGCGGACGAGATCCTCGACCGCTTCGACGCCGGCGAGTTCGACGTGGCGACGCTGTTCTACAACCGCTTCGAAACGGTGATCAGCCAGGTTCCGACCGCAAGGCAGATCATCCCCGCCGTGGTCGAGGAGGGCGAGGCCGCGGCCTCGGCGCTCTACGATTACGAGCCGGATGAAAGCGCGATCCTGAACGACCTTCTGCCGCGCTCGGTCGCGACGCAGGTCTTTGCGGCGCTGCTGGAGAATGCCGCGTCCGAACAGGGCGCGCGGATGACCGCCATGGACAACGCCACGCGCAACGCCGGCGACATGATCGACAGGCTGACGACGGAATACAACCGTTCGCGTCAGGCCGCGATCACCAAGGAACTGATTGAAATCATCTCGGGCGCAGAGGCGCTCTGACACGTAGAGGTAGAGACATGGCAGAGGCCAATGGAAAAATCACGCAGGTGATCGGCGCCGTCGTCGACGTGCAGTTCGACGGCCGGCTTCCTGCGATTCTGAACGCTCTGGAAACCGAGAACAACGGCAAGCGCCTGGTGCTGGAAGTAGCCCAGCACCTGGGCGAGAACACCGTCCGCACCATCGCCATGGACGCGACCGAAGGTCTGGTCCGCGGCCTGCCGGTGCGTGACACCGGCGGCCCGATCATGGTTCCGGTCGGCGACGTGACGCTCGGCCGCATCCTGAACGTCGTCGGCGAGCCGGTGGACGAAGGCGAGCCGCTGGTCGCAACGGACAAGCGCGCCATCCACCAGCCGGCCCCGGACTTCGCCGCCCAGGCGACCGCGTCCGAGATCCTGGTGACGGGCATCAAGGTCATCGACCTGCTGGCCCCCTATTCCAAGGGCGGCAAGATCGGCCTGTTCGGCGGCGCCGGCGTGGGCAAGACGGTTCTGATCATGGAACTGATCAACAACATCGCCAAGGTTCACTCGGGCTATTCGGTGTTCGCCGGCGTCGGCGAGCGGACCCGCGAAGGCAACGACCTCTATCACGAGATGGTGGAATCGGGCGTCATCAAGCCGGACAACCTGGCGGAATCGCAGGTGGCGCTGGTCTATGGCCAGATGAACGAGCCTCCGGGCGCGCGGATGCGCGTGGCGCTGACCGGCCTGACCCTGGCCGAGCAGTTCCGCGACGCGACCGGCACCGACGTTCTGTTCTTCGTCGACAACATCTTCCGCTTCACCCAGGCGGGTTCGGAAGTGTCGGCGCTTCTGGGCCGCATCCCCTCGGCCGTGGGCTACCAGCCGACGCTGGCCACGGACATGGGCGCGATGCAGGAACGCATCACCTCGACCAAGAACGGCTCGATCACCTCGATCCAGGCCGTCTATGTTCCGGCCGACGACCTGACCGACCCGGCGCCGGCCACGACCTTTGCCCACCTGGACGCCACGACCGTTCTGTCGCGCGCGATCTCGGAACTGGGCATCTATCCGGCCGTGGACCCGCTCGACTCGAACTCGCGGATCCTCGATCCGGCGATCGTCGGCGAAGAGCATTACCAGGTCGCCCGCGACGTCCAGGGCATCCTGCAGAAATACAAGTCGCTGCAGGACATCATCGCCATTCTCGGCATGGACGAACTGTCGGAAGAGGACAAGCTGACCGTGGCCCGCGCCCGGAAGATCCAGCGTTTCCTGTCGCAGCCCTTCGACGTGGCCAAGGTCTTCACCGGCTCGGACGGGGTGCAGGTGCCGCTGGAGGATACCATCGCCTCGTTCAAGGCGGTCGTGGCCGGCGAATACGATCACCTGCCGGAAGCGGCCTTCTACATGGTCGGCGGCATCGAGGAAGTGAAAGCCAAGGCTCAGCGTCTCGCCGCTGACGCGGCGTAAGGGGGCGACATGGCCGACACGATGCAGTTCGACCTCGTCTCGCCGGAACGGAACCTGGTTTCCGTCCCGGTGCGCGAGGTGCGCCTGCCCGGCGCCGATGGCGACCTGACGGCGATGCCCGGCCATGCGCCGGCCATCGTCAACCTGCGCCCCGGTCTGGTGACCGTGGTGGCGGGGGACGGGTCCGCGACGGAATTCGCAGTGACCGGCGGCTTCGCCGAGATCAACAACGACTCCGTCACGCTGCTGGCCGAACGCGGGCATCCCCGCGCCGAGATGACGCAGGCGGTCTTCAACGAGATGATGGCCCAGGCCCGTCGTCGCGTCGAAGTCGCCAAGGAACGCGAAACCGCCGGCGAGGAATTGGTCGCCGCGGCGGTCAAGCTTCTGGCCGACATGGAGGCGCTTGGCACGCATATCGGGCTTGACCCGAACCAGGCGAATTTCCCGCATTAACCGGGAATTGATGAAAACTATGGTAAGCCCCGGTTTTCCGGGGCTTTATCTACTTGTGCCATCATTTTTTCATGGCACGGGGGAGGGGTAAGGGGTGCGACGTTTCGGATATTTCGCCGTCGGTGTCGCCAATGGCTCGACCGAGATGTTCTCGGCCTTCGAGAGCGGCGGGCCGATGTGGACAGGGCAGGGGCCGCGGGTCGAGCTGCGTTCCGTGCGCTTCGACGAACGCTTCGTCGAGCCGCCCGTGGTGCATGTCTCGCTAAGCATGTGGGACGTGGACGGCAATGCCAACCAGCGCGCCGACATCCAGGCGGTGAACATCACCGCCGAGGGGTTCGAGCTGCAGTTCAGCACCTGGGGCGATACCCGCGTCGCCCGCGTGCGCGCCAGCTGGATGGCCATCGGCCCCTTGCGGCACGAGGACGACTGGAATCTGGACTGAACCCGGTCAGGCGCGGTCCAGGTTCAGCCCGATCAGCTCGGCCACTTGCCGCGGATGGGTGATCGGCAGCATATGGCCGGCGCCGGGAACGCGGGCGCGCGCGACATCGGGCAGCCGTGCCGCCAGCGCATCGGCGATGGCCGGGATCACGGTGGGCGAATCCTCGCCCATGACGATCAGCACGGGCGCGTCGATGGCCTCCAGCCCTTCGGGCCGCAGGATATTGGCACTGTCCTGGCGCAGCGCCTGGTTGCTGGCTTGGACCAGGTGGATCTGCCGCGCCAGGCGGGCCTTGCCCGCGGCGGTCTGCGAATCCCAGTCGATCCCGCCCCAGATGCCAAGAAAGGCGCGTGCCGCCTCGGCATCCTCCCCGGCGGCGAGCCGGGCCGCGACATCCTCCATCAGCGCGTCGTTCTGCGCCTCGGGGGCGGCGGCGAACAGCACAGGCTCGATCAGGGTCAGGCTGCGCACGGCCTCGGGCGCGGCGACGGCGATGCGCAGCGCCACGGTCGCGCCCATGCTGTGGCCGATCAGGTCCAGCGGCCGGTCGATCAGCGCCGCGGCCGCGCGGGTGACGGCGGTGTGATAATCCGGCGTGCCGCCCGGCCAGTCGGGGCTTTGCCCATGGCCCGGCAGGTCCGGCGCGCTGATCCGCACCCGGTCGCGCAGCGCCTCGGCGATCGGCCCCCAATAGACCGCGTTGCCCATCATGCAATGTAGCGCCAGGGCTGGGCGGTCCTCGTTGCCCGGCCAGCGCCTCAGGTGCAGCGCGCTCACAGGCTTGCCAGGTGCCGGTCGAGGAAATCCAGCCGGTCCTGGCCCCAGAACCGCTCGCCTGTCTCGCGCACGATATAGAAGGGCGCGCCAAAGGCCCCGGCCTCGACCGCCTGTTCCAGGTTGCGGCCGAAGGTCTCGGCGCCGACGAACAGGCCCTTGTCGGCCAGGTCCGGGTCGAAGCCCGCCGCAGCCAGCGTCCGGCGGATCACCGCGTCGTCGGCGATGTCGGCGTCCTCGGCCCAGACGGCGCGCAGAAAGCCCTGCACCAGCCCGGCCAGGTCGCCGCCGCCCGCTTCTTGCGCGGCGATGATGGCATAGGAGGAGGGTGCCGGATTCACCGGCCAGAAGGCGGGTTTCGGGTTCAGCGCCATGCCCAGGTGCTGGGACCAGCGGCGTAGTTCCTGCGCGCGGTATTCCATGCGCGAGGGGTGGCGGTTCGCGGGGCGCACCCCGCCTGTGCGGTCGAAAAGTTGCAGCAGATCGACGGGCTTGTAGCGGATCGTCGCCCCATGGCGGGCGGCGATTTCCTCCAGCCGGTTGCCGGCGAGATAGCTCCAGGGGCTGGGTGTGCCGAAGTAATAGTCGATATGCGCCATGGTTTCGTCCTCGGGGTTTGCGGGCAGGCTAGCCCGGTGCTAAGCGGGGTGCAATCGCACGAATCCAGACAGGGAAAGCCCATGCCGGCCATGACCGAACCCAAGCTCATCGCGGGAAATGCGAACCGGCCTCTGGCCAATGCCATTGCCCGGCGCATGTCGATGCATCGCGGGATGAACGTCGCCCCCGTCGAGGCGCGGGTCGAGCGTTTCAACGACCAGGAAATCTTCGTCGAGGTCTATGAGAACGTCCGCGGCGAGGACATGTTCATCATCCAGCCGACCTCGAACCCGGCCAATGACAACCTGATGGAACTGCTGATCATGACCGATGCGCTGAAGCGGTCCTCGGCGGCGCGCATCACCGCGGTCATCCCCTATTTCGGCTATGCGCGCCAGGATCGCCGCGCCAAGGCCCGCACGCCGATCAGCGCCAAGCTGGTCGCGAACCTGCTGACCGAGGCGGGCGTGGACCGGGTGCTGACGCTGGACCTGCATGCGGCACAGATCCAGGGCTTCTTCGACATCCCGGTGGACAACCTTTATGCCGCGCCGGTCTTTGCGCTGGACATCAAGCATCACTTCCGCGAGCGGCTGTCGGACCTGATGGTGATCTCGCCCGACGTGGGCGGGGTGGCGCGGGCGCGGGAACTGGCGCAGCGCATCGGCGCGCCGCTGGCCATCGTGGACAAGCGCCGCGAAAAGCCGGGCGAGGTGGCCGAGATGACGGTGATCGGCGACGTGACCGGCAAGACCTGCATCATCGTCGACGACATCTGCGACACCGCCGGCACGCTGTGCAAGGCGGCGCAGGTGCTGACCGAACACGGCGCGACCGAGGTGCATGCCTATATCACCCATGGCGTCCTGTCCGGCCCCGCGGTCGAGCGGGTGCAGGCCTCGGTGATGAAATCGCTGGTCATCACCGATTCGATCGAGCCGAGCGACAAGGTGAAATCCGCCTCGAACATCCGCATCGTGCCGACGGCGCCGATGTTCGCCCAGGCGATCCTGAACATCTGGAACGGCACCTCGGTCAGCTCGCTGTTCGAGGTGGACACGCTGGGCCCGATCTACGAAGGGCTCTATTCCGGCGTGTGATCGCCGGCGGCGCAAAAGAAAGGCCCCGATCCTCTGGACCGGGGCCTTTTTCGTATCGCCATGGCCTTAAAGAAAGCGCGGGAACTCGATCTTCGGGCAACGATCCTCGATTACCGTCAGGCCGCGGGCGCGGGCGCGTGCGGCCGCCTGCGGATGGCGGACGCCCAGCTGCATCCAGATCGTGCCAGGCCGGGGCAGATGCGCCAGCGCCTGGTCGACGACGGCGGGCACGGCCTCGGCCCGGCGGAAGATGTCCACCATGTCCACCACCACCTCGGGCGGAATCGCCCGCAGGTCGGGATAGACCCGTTCGTCCAGGATGGTGCTGCCCGCATGGCCCGGATTGACCGGGATGATGCGATAGCCCTGCGATTTCAGGTAGCGGGCCACGCCCCAGGATGGTCGCGCTTCGTTCGGCGACAGGCCCACGATGGCAATGCAGCGCACTGTGCGGGCGATGCGCGCAATGTCGTCGTCGACCGGCGAGGTGCCGATGTCGCGAAGTACTGCCAGGTTCATCTGATCCTCCCCCAGATCTCAACCGAAAGTGGCATGGAAAAAGCGCCCGGTCCAGAGGTCTGGCCGGGCGCAAGTCGCGGAACGAGGGACAGTGATCTGAACATGACCGTTCCGTGGCCATGTTCAGTAAATAAATGGGAACCGTGGCTAAAAAGTTCCACCCCGCTCGCAAAAAAGTGAAATTTTAGGGATTCATGCGGGTCCAGACGGCCTTGGCGCGCATCAGGATCTGCTGCGGATCGGCAAGAAGCCGCTCACGTGCGCGTTCCGAGCGCAGGAAATAGGTGCGTTGGCCGATCACCACGAAATAGCGCGGATTGCCCGGCTCGGAGCGGCCTTCGGACAGGGCCAGGACGCAAAGCCCGCCCAGGCCGGGGGCGTAAGCCTTTGGATTGGCCTCGAAAAGGTTGCGGTTCTGTTCGCTGGCGAAATGCCAGGCCTGGCCGCGCCAGACCGTCACCAGGTCGGTGCGCCCCGGAACCGCGGCGTTTTCGGTGCCGTATGAGACCGGATCCATGCCGTCCAATGCCCAATCCTGCGCCAACGCCGCCGAAACGGGCAGGGCAAGCATCAGGCTGGCGAGAATCGGACGAATCATGGCGCGGCGGGGGTTGGTTGGACTGCTTTCGATCTGGCAAATCGGTTGGCGATTCTCAACCGGGGCGGGCGGGTTCTAGCGCCGATGTGAAGGCCGGGTTCAACTCTGTGAAGCCGCGTAAAGCGCCACCGCCGCCGCGTTCGAGACGTTGAGCGAGCCGAAATCCGCCGCGAAGGGAATGCGCAGGACACGGTCGCAGGTCTCGCGCGTGCGTTCGCGCAGGCCGGGGCCCTCGGCGCCGAGGACCAGGCAGATCGGCCGGCCCGAACGTTCCGCCAGCGCCTGCGGCAGGGTTTCCGTGCCGGTGCCGTCCAGGCCCAGCACGACATATCCCATGGATTGCAGCTCGATCAGCGCATCGGCCAGGTTGACGACCCGCAGGTAGGGCTGCCGTTCCAGCGCACCCGAGGCGGTCTTGGCCAGCGCCCCGGTCTCGGGCGCGGAATGGCGCGCCGGCGCGATGACCGCGCGGGCGCCAAAGACCTCGGCCGAGCGCAGGATGGCGCCCACGTTATGCGGGTCCGTCACCCGGTCCAGCGCCACCAGCAGCGGCCGGCCCGGCCCGGACAGCGCCAGGTCGGCCAGGCTGTCCCATTTCAGCGGCCTGACCTCCAGCGCCGCGCCCTGGTGGACGCTTTCGGGCGACAGCGGCACGGTCCGGTCGAAGACGCGGGCATCGATGATCTCGGGCGTCAGCTCAGCGGGCAGGGGGCCCAGCCGGTCCAGCGCGTTGCGCGTCACCACCAGCCGCAGCTTTTCGCGCCGGGGATTGGCCAGCGCGTCGCGCACCGCATGCAGGCCGAACAGCCAGACGGTTTCGGCCGCGGCGGCGCGGCGGGCGCGTTCCTTGTCGATGACCCAGGCGGGTTTCTTGGATTTCTGTGGTTTCTCGGCCATGTCGCATTCCCGGTTGCTGTTTCGACTGCGCAGAAAATGCCGCCGAATGCAACCTTGGCGACGGGGTGGCGGCGGGTTGGCGGTGGGGCAAGGAACTGCGACTTTTCCGCGGTTCCCTGCTTGACGCCCCCCGACGGTCGGGATAATCACCGCTTCACGC
>JAANMW010003289.1_pt1 | contig 12855 bp, 9 predicted proteins | sample 7279671 | NCBI WGS metagenome assembly JAANMW01 (sample SAMN14094541, study PRJNA606508) | bioreactor metagenome | isolation source: A lab-scale SPAN reactor treating ammonium-rich wastewater day 247 | place: Ireland: Galway | collected 2017-09-19
GAATGATCCCTCCAGGCCATCGAATCCCCTGGTCATCTATGAGGTTTATCAGAACGACGAGCGCATCCTTCCAAGAGAAATCGAGTACGCAAACTTCCCGGACTTCGGGATGATGCATGCCCAGGGGGAAGTGGAGTCTCCAGTTGAAGCGACCTATATCCTCGGGAAAAATGCAAAATCATCGAATGCCGAATTTGCTCTGCTGATTGGCCCGGCCGACCAGCTCCACTGGAAGGTCACAACCAGCGCAGGCGAAGCCTCCAGCGGCCCGATCGCTTTGGGAAAAGCCATCCCGATGCCGATGATGACCGCCGGCATGAGCCTGGTGGTCGATCAGTTTTACAAGCGCGCCTGGCGTGAGGAAAATTTGGTGCAGAAGCCGATCAAAAAGGGTGAATTCGGGACCCGTGCCGCCCGTCTGGAGCTGCAGGACCAGAATGGAAACCAGGCCCAGGTCTGGGCCGAAATGTATACTTCCCGCGAGGTCGTTCTGGGTGGGAATCGTTATCAGATACGTTACCAGAACGACGAACAGCCCCTCGGGTTTGCCATCCAGCTCAAAGATTTCAGGCTCCGCCACTACCCCGGCGGGGAGGTTCGCCCGATGAGTTATGAGAGCGATGTCAAAGTGATCAGCCAGGCGGAGAACGGCGAATCCCTGGTCCGTGACAACATCACCATCCAGATGAATGAACCACTCGATCATGGGGGATTCCGGATCTTCCAGTCGAGCTATATCGACCAGCCGCGCGGGGATCCGCGGATATCGATTTTTTCGATTGCTCATGATCCAGGCGTCAATATTATTTACCTCGGCTCGATTATCCTGTGCGTGGGCATTGTGATCATGTTTTATGGAAAACCTTACATGAAAAAGCTGGAGTCCCGCCGAGCTCAAAGGAAAGTGGAGGTTGGTGTTTAATGAACCGGATGTTATCGATGATTTCAAAGCGGCTGCCATTCCTGATTGGATTCTGCGCTCTGGCGGTATCCCTCGGCCTGCCGGCACAGGCCGGACCGGCTCCGGCTCCTTTTGATTACACCCTGCTGCAGCAGCTGTCCATTCACGAGGATGCACGTTCCAAACCTCTGGACACATTTGCCCGCGAAACCATGCGGCTCATCACCAGCCGTGAATACTGGCCCGAATCCAAAGTGAAGAGCAATTTCCTGGCACGGGACCCGATGACCAACCTGCTTTCGATGCTGTTCGAACCCGATCAATGGAAAGACATCCCGGTGATTCATCTGGGCAGCGCCGATGTCAAGAAAACCCTCGGAATCGACCCGATGCAGGAATGGGCCTCTTACAACGATCTCAAAAACAACTCCGCCTTTCGAGATGCCTTCAAAGAAATCATGCGGAAACAGCAGGTGGATGAAAAACTGAGCGACACAGACCACAAACTCGGCGATCTGCATGGAGTTCTGAACCGGATGGATGGAATATTTTACGGAACCGATCTGAAAATTGTTCCAATCAAGCAGGAGGGAAGCGAGGCTGTCTGGGTTTCACTGGATGAAATCTCCCGCCTGGAAAACAGTGATGCGATACGGACCGGTTTCCAGAACCTCATGAATGGGTTTCTAACCTCGGATCGCGAGCTGTTCAACAGCGGCACGATGGCATTGATCACCAATCTGCGGGAACGAGGCGGCGTGGACTACCCAACCGCGAAGGTTCTCGGTTATGAAATCGCCTACAACGAATTCAAGCCATTCCGCAAAGCCTGGCTGTTTCTCCTGCTGGGAACCATTCTGTTTGCTGTCTCGATGGGCCTGTCGAACCCAATGGCCTATTATGGCGCCTGGGCCATGACCTTGATCGGGTTTTTGCTCTCATCTTATGGTTTGGGCCTGAGAGTTCTGATCGCGGGGCGGCCGCCGGTTTCCAACATGTATGAATCGGTGGTGTACATGGGCTGGGGAGTGCTCCTCTTCGCGGGGATCTTCGAGTTGGTTTACCGCCAGAAGATATTCGGCCTGTGTGGTGCCGCGATGGGTGTGATTGTGCTGACTCTGGCGGATATGCTGCCATTCGATCCCTCGATCAGCCCTCTGGTTCCAGTGCTCCGTTCGAACTACTGGCTGCTGATCCATGTGATGACCATTGTTATCTCTTACAGCGCCTTTGCCCTGGCGATGGGAATCGCCCATCTGGCGCTGTCATTCTATCTGTTTTCTCCTCATAAGAAGGATCTGATCCGGATATCGAACAATTTTGTGTATCGTGCCATCCAGGTCGGGGTTCTTCTGCTGACTGCCGGTACGATCCTCGGTGGGGTGTGGGCAAATGAATCCTGGGGGCGTTTCTGGGGCTGGGACCCCAAGGAAACTTGGGCTTTCATTTCAATTCTGGGCTACCTTGCACTGTTGCATGCCCGCTTTACCGGGTTGGTGGGACCCTTTGGTGTCTCTGTCGGGGCAGTCATCGGGTTCCAGCTGATCCTGATGACCTGGTATGGAGTCAACTTTATTCTGGCCACCGGGCTTCACAGTTATGGTTTCGGGGCGGGAGGCCAGGGGTATGTTGCGGCCTACCTCGCGATAGAAAGCGCTTTTTTAGGATTGGTGGCATTCCGCTATAAGTTCTTTGGGGATTCACTTCGGACCCTGCTGCAACGAGAATCGGACACAAAGAAGCCTCACAAAGGCACTGGCGGCCCGGCCCAGCCCGAGACAGCCACCTGAAGGAATTGAGGACATGCCCCTTGAAAAAGAGGTTCACAACCTAAGGCACTCGCCCGCCACCCATGCCGTGGCTGTGACGGGTTATGTCTACCAGAAGGGGAAATTCCTTGTCCTGAAACGGGCCAACCAGCCCCTGATCTGGGCTCCGCCCGGCGGGCGGTTGAAGCTGGATGAAGACCCCCATTCCGGGGTCCTCCGGGAGGTCCATGAAGAGACTGGGCTGAATGTTCAGGTAGTCTCTCTCGTAGATTACTGGTTTGGTGAAATCGGGACCTATGGAAAGCTGCTGTCGCTGGATTTTCTGACTCTTTCCGACAGTGGCGATGTCCTGCTCTCGAATGAGCATACAGACTTTGCCTGGGCGACATTGGACGACCTGGAGCACGGAAACCCTCCCCTCGGGGAGGATCCCAGCAGCTTCAGGCTGTCAGATTTTCAGAAAGCCGCCTCGGAATGCCGACGGATGATGTACCTGATGCCCTCCCCACGGTGTGCGATCTCCAAGTGATATAGGATCTGCTCATCCTGATATGAAAAAAAAACCCTCAGAACTGTGAAACTCCTGAAAATAATTGAAAAAACATTTTTTGAATAATGGCACAGCATCTGCGTCTACAAGGTGAAGAGAGGATTGAATGAGAAGGAATCCTCAAAAAAGAAACGAACCCACTCACATGAGTGGAAGAGTCATCCGAAAAGAACGAAGGAGGGACAGGAAAATGAAGAAATCGTTAGTTGTCACAGGATTGGTTCTTGGTCTGGCGTGTGCATTCGTGGTGTTTACACCTGGCATCGCCCAAGCGGGCAGCTGGTCAATCGGCATCGGACCGGGCTACATCGGCGTCGGGCATGGACACGGACATGGACACTATCATGGTGGATATCATGGTGGATACCATGGGGGATATCATGGCCACTATCATGGCGGGTATTATGGGCCAGTAATTGCCCCAGCTCCGGTTTATTATGGCGGCGGTTATTACCCGGTTTATGGTGGCTGCTATGGCCCATCCTGGGGCTTCAGCTACTGGAATTAAGACCCCAGATCAGACCGATTAAGGAATGTTTGACAGAAGAACCCCCGGGAAGCATCCCGGGGGTTTTTTTATGCAGATATTTCTCCTGGAATCAACGAACTGTGCTGGATGGATGGATTTTAACTCTGCTGATGCGTGCCCCGAGGCCGGCCAGTTTTTCTTCGATGCGTTCATAACCCCGGTCGAGGTGGTATACCCGTAAAACTTCAGTGGTTCCCTGAGCGACCAGGCCGGAAATCACCAAGGCGGCGGAAGCACGCAGGTCGCTGGCCATGACCGGTGAGCCGGAAAGGTGCCTCACCCCTCGAACAATCGCAGTATTGCCATTGATGGAAATATCCGCTCCCATGCGGTTCAGCTCACTGACATGCATGAACCGGTTTTCGAATATGGTTTCCCGGACAATGCTGGTCCCTTCCGCCAGGCAGAGAACCGCCATCATCTGCGCCTGCAGGTCGGTGGGAAAGCCTGGATAAGGCAGTGTGACAATCTCGGTGACCGGTTGGATCGGTGAGGAACGCTTCAGAATGATGTTGTCAAGATTCCCATCGGATTCGACCGAGATTTCACAACCGGTCAGGCGCAAATCAGCCAGGAAAGCGGTCAAATCCCTGGCGCGGCAGCCACACACCCGGATGGCTCCCCCGCACAAAGCGCCTGCCGCAAGGTATGTCCCAGCTTCAATACGATCCGGGATGACCGAATAAGCCTCAGTCCGGAGCCGTTCGACCCCCTGGATGCGGATGGTCGAGGTTCCATGGCCTTCAATGCACGCCCCACCCGCTATCAGAAAATCCGCCAGATCGGCCACTTCCGGCTCACGAGCTGCATTTTCGATGCAAGTTTCACCCCGTGCCAGCACTGCAGCACAGATCACATTTTCTGTGGCGCCGACACTGGGAAACTCCAGGTTCACCAGGCCGCCACGCATCTGTGAAGCATCGGCGATGACATAGCCATGCTCCACGGTGATATTGACACCGAGGCACTCCAGCGATTTGAGGTGAATGTTGACCGGGCGTGCGCCGATCGCGCATCCTCCGGGCATCGAAACCCTCGCACGGCGGTGGCGGCCAATCAAAGGCCCCAGGACAAAGAAGGATGCCCGCATCTTCCGGACAAGATCATAAGGCGCTTCGGGCCAGCGAATCCGTGTGGGATCGATATCCAGGGATCGCTTTTCCGGGTGGTAACAGGTCTCCATTCCCATGCTGCACAGGAGCCGTTCCATCCCCTGGATATCGGCCAGGTCAGGGATGTTATCAAGCCGCAGGGGGCTGTCAAAAAGAATGGCGCCAGCCATGATCGGCAGCGCGGCGTTTTTGGATCCGCTGATATGCACATCACCGGATAACAGAGGGCTTTTTTCGACTTGAATGGAATCCATAGCAGTGAAATCATAGCAGCTTTCAAGGCGCTTTTTGACAGGTATGACCCACTATGCCAGCAGCCACTGACACGGCCATTATCTCCCTCGACCTGTTTGCGATGCTCTCCGGAATGCTTGGCGGGCTGGCATTTCTGCTGTATGGCATGGAGCGTCTCAGCGAATCGCTCAAGCAGATGGCCGGGGATCGAATGCGGCGAATCCTGCTGCGCCTGGCAGGCAACCGCTGGATGGGGGTGCTGACCGGAGCCTCTGTCACCGCATTGATCCAGTCGAGCACTGTAACAACAGTCCTGCTGGTGGGATTCATGGCTGCCGGAGTGATGACATTGCCACAGGCTTTGTGGGTTATCCTCGGAGCCGATATCGGAACCACAGTCACTGCCCAGCTGATCGCTTTCAATATCACGCGATACGGGCTTTTTCTGGTTGCGGCCGGCTTTGCGGTCACATTCATCCTGCGGACAAATGGATTGCGCATGTATGGTGCCTGCCTGATGGGAGTGGGCCTGGTTTTTTACGGGATGGATCTGATGAGCGATGCGATGAGCCCACTGCGGACCCATCCCTATTTTCAGGAGCTCCTGGCCACACTGGAGCATCCAGTGGCTGGAGTGGTCGCCGGGGCGCTGTTTACCGCCGCGATCCATGCCTCTGCCGCCACGATCGGGATCGCAATTGTCCTCGCATCCCAGGGGCTGATAACACTCGAGACCGGCATAGCGATATCGCTGGGAGCGAATATCGGAACCTGTGTCACTGCCGGGCTGGCCGCCATTGGAAAATCCACCCCTGCGGTGCGTGCCGCTGCCGGGCATGTCCTGTTCAAGCTCCTGGGGAGTCTGATCGTTCTTCCTTTCATTCCTCAGCTGGCCTGGCTGGTGCAGTCCATTACGCCGGATTCCCCTGCGGGTGAATCAGTCGATGGGGTGCTGCATGGGGGCATTGCTCGTGAGATTGCAAATGCGCACACACTTTTCAATGTGGGGCTGGCGCTGGCATTTCTCCCCTGGACCGAGCAGTTCGCCCGGCTGCTTGAATGGCTGATCCCCTGCCGTGAAGAGGAGTGTGAAGAAAATCCCGGACAGCCGCGTTACCTCGATCCAAACATGGTTCAGGTTCCTTCTCTCGCACTTGGACAGGTGCGCATGGAGGCGGGAAGGATGGGAGCATTGCTGGAAAAGATGCTGCATGAGGGGTTCGAGTCAGTGTATTTGCTCGACCTTGAAAAGATCGGACAGGTGCGCCGCTGGGATGATTCCATCGATCACCTGTACCATGCGATGTCTGATTATCTGGCCATTATCAGCCGGAATGAATTGCCTGCACCACAGTCCCGGGCACTGCTGAATGCCATGAGTGTCATCGGGAACATGGAATCGATCGGTGATATCATCGAGACCAACCTCCATCACCTGGTCCATTCAGCTGCCGATCGAGGCATCAGCCCATCCCCTGAGGTTCGCCAGCGTGCCGAACCGATGGAGAAACTTGTCCATGCAGCGCTTCAGGATGCCATCCGGGCCTTTGTAAAGAATGACCCGGCTCTGGCGGACAAGGTAATTTCCCTGCAGGAGAAAGTCGATGAGCTGGATGAGCAGTTCAAGTTGTATTATCTCGGCCAGATCAGGGCATCCGGCGGAGAAAGCCGTGATGAACACACTTATGAAATGAGCCTGATCGATTCATTCAAACGGATTTTTTATCACTGCCGCAGGATTGCCAAACGGGTCCGGGATGCGGATTCAGGCAGGGAGGGTGCTTAAAGCTCCCAGCATCGCAGTAATTGTAATGGGGACATTGAGCAGCAGGAAAGACCCGAGAAGGACGATCGGAACCCACTTCACTCCTCCTGCATGGCGAAGACGGAGGCCAAACCAGGCCTGAGCGATCGAGAGTGATCCGGCCAGCAGGGTCGAGAGGATCAGGAGCCCTTCGCGCCACTGAGTCACCGAACTCCAGCACAGGACCAGGAGGATATTCGCCAGGCTGTAGTTGAACAATACATATAAACCGGTTTTTTCGGTTTCGGATAACCCGCCGTCCCGGTAAACGGTCAGGACAAGAGAAAAGACCAGCGCGGAAAGAAGCAGTGGAAATCCATACAGGTAAAAAGCCAGGCCAGACATGAGATTATTTCCGGACAGTGGAAAGAATGCCTTTGTAATAGAGCAGATCGCGCTTCATTTCACTGGATAAGCCCGGCAGGCAGCTGGCTTGTTCGAGAACCGACAGAGCCTGTTCTCCCTTGTTTAATTCCATCCAGCATTGAGCCAGCATGAGTGAAGCATACCCTTTTTCTTCAGAGGGGATATCCGCTTCACACGCTTTTTTGAAGTAGGGAATCGCCTCGGGATACTGGCTGCGCTCAAAGGCCTCGTTGCCCGATGCGATGGCCTGGCGAATTTCAGCCAGGCAGAATTCACCATCACCCGAATCCTGAAGAACGGCCGGTTCCTGGTGTGACGGCTCAGGAGCAGCATCTGCGGTTGGCTCGATTGGTTCGTCTTTTACGAGAGTCAGAGAAACAGGCGGGGAAATGATCGCCGGGCTGAGCAGCTGCTCGGGAGCAGGCGGGGTGGTGGCTGGTGAAACAGGCTGGAATACAGAGAAATAATCTTCGGCAGCGTAAATCGCCTGATTGGCAGCCTGCCGTGCCGTTTTTTCCACCATATCTTCGACCGCTTCACCCGCGACCTGGTGGGCCACCTGCTGCGCGATGGCTTGAGCGACCTCGGAGACAACCAGCTGTGCCACCTGGATGGCGGTTTTACGGGATACAGCCTCGGCAGAATGAGCGACAACCTCTTCGGCTGCCTGGCGGGCGGTCTGTTCCGCGACCAGCCGGGCCTGTTCACGGGCCACCTGATCGGCCACCTGCTCTGCCACAACACGGGCGACATCGACCGCCACAGTCCGCGCATGGTCTGAGGCTGCAACAACCACAACGGCATCAGCCGCCTCATTAGCACTTTTTCGAGCCACTTCGGTTGAGACACTGCGGGCTTCGGCATGGGCGGTTTCTTCAGCGATCTTTGCAGCGGTTTCGATGGCGACCCGTTCGGCAATGTCTTTGCCGATTTCACGTGCTGTTTCGCGCGCACGGCGCGCTGCGGTTTCACGGACGACTTCGATGGCGGTTTCACGCGCAGCCTGGGAGACAATATCCCGAGCAGTGGCGCGCACTGTCTGTTCGACGACTTCAAGAACAACATCCTTGACGATTTTTTCAGTGTGTTTTTCAACCATCGAATCGACCAGTTCGGTGGCAACCAGCTGTGTGATTCGTGAAGTCGATCGAGTGATGACCTCATCGGCGGTCAGGCGCGCAACTTCGGCTGCAATGGGGCCAGAAAGCGACTTCGCAACTGTTTCGATCTCTTTTTCGGCGGCTTCACGGACATGAACAGCAGCCCTTTCCGGAGCCAGGGTGCGAGCCAGTTCGGCAGCGACAGTGGCGGCCGATTCCCGAATCGTTTCTTCGGCGACAGAGCGTGCGGCTTCCGCAGCAAGCCCCTGGCTGAGGTCGCGTGCAGTTTTTTCAGCGACCTCCTCGGCGGTTGAACGGGCGATGCGCCGGGCTACCGCTGCAGCCCCTTTGCGGCCCACCTCCTCTGCCGCCGATCTGGCGGCCTCGGCAGCCACCTCGGAACCAATCTGGGTGGACACCTCCTGGGCCACCTGGCGGGCGATCCTTTCAGCGACTTCAGGGGCTGTGGCTTGTGCGGTTTCAGCAGCAACCTGCCGTGCATTTTCTGTGGCTGTTTCACGGGCCACACGAGTCGCAGTTTCGCGGGCCACTTCCGCAGCAACATCTCCCACAGCTGCAACAGCTGCTTCGGAAGCGGCTTTGCGTGCTGTTTCGATGGCTGCTTCCCGTGCCATGGATTCTGCGGTTTCTCGTGCAACCTTGCCGGCGACCTGCTGAACTGTGGATTCCGCCACCTCGCGTGCGGCTTCTCGAGCGACCTCACCGGCACGAAGGGAGACAATGCGTTCAACCTCAGCCAGCGCAGCCTCGAGTGCGGTGTTTTCAGCAACCTCACGGGCAAGCTGGGAAGTCTGCTGGACTGCAACTTCACGGGCACGCTCAGTGGCGATTTTCTCGGCAATTTCTTTTGCCGATTCGCCTGCCACCCGCTCTGCCACTGCCTTGGCGGCAATTTCAGCGGATTGGCGGACCACATTGACAGCCACTGAGGAAGCTGTTTCCTCGGAAATCTCCCGTGCAGCTTTTTCGGCAATGGATTTGGCGGCTTTTTCAGCACTCTGCAATGCGATCTTCTCGGCGATCGCAGGAACGATTTCACGGGTCTTTTCGGCGGCTGTTTTTTCGGCGATTTCCCGGGCCAGTGAATCCGCAAGACGTTGCGCAACCTTCTCTGCTGCCTGCTGGGACACTGACCGGGCAATCTCCCGAGTGATTTTATCGGCGGTTTCCCGTGCAGTGGATTCGGCGGTGGCTCCGGCGGTTTCAATGGCAATGGCCTCGGAGACCTGGGCTGCAATCCTCTCAGCAGTTTCACGGCCCACCTCCAGAGCAACCTGCCCGGCGGTTTCCCTGGCGGTATCTTCGGCCAGTTTTTGAGCAGTGGCCCGGGCAACCTTTTCAGCGGTCGTGGTGGCAGCAAGGCGTGCAGCCTCTTCGGCGACACTGGCAGCAGTTTCGCGCGAGGCGGACTCAGAGGCGCGAGCGGCGCTGCGTTGGGCCGACTCTTCGGCAGTCTTGCGTGCGATTTCCGCACCGGTCTGCTCACCGATGGTTCGGCCGATCTGGTCCGCGATTTCCCGTGCGACCTGTTCCGCACGCGCACGTGCCGCCTCTTCGGCGGTTTTGCCTGCAATTTCCCGGGCTGCGGAGGAGGCGGTTTTGATGGCGATCTCCTCAGCAGTTTTTTCGGCAATTTCCGCTGCGTTTTTTTCGCTGATCTGTCCTGCCACACGCAAGGCGGTTTCCCGTGCGACACGTTCGGCGACTTCACGTGCTGCTTCCTCAGCCAGGGCCAGGGCCATTTCACGCGCAATAAGACGGGCCTGTTCCAGGGCAATCGATTCGGCTTCTTTTGTTGCTTCCGCTTCAATCGCAGTTTCAACAGATTCAATTTCAACAGCATCCTGGTGAGGGAGTGGAGGCTCTTCAACCGCCGCAGGGGGCAAAGAAGCCTCTCTGGGGTCGTGAAACTGCACAGAAGCATCCGCTTTGGCTTCGATCCCATCTGCTACCTGGGAGGCAGGGGGTGAAGCTGGCTCCTGGTAGCCCGCCAGGAGTGTGGTCAGATCGACTGGCTGAGGAGGTTCTGCAGGCTCGGTGGCTTCCGTTTCTTCCGGTGGAGCAAAATCAGCAGGAGTGACAGGGTCGGTTGGGATGTGCAGCTCTCTGGCCCAGAACAAGACCGCCTCCCCGAGGGAGGTTTTGCGTGACAGCATAAACAGATCGATCAGATTTCCACCCTTGTTTCCGGGGCATTGACCATAAGAGCAGCGGAAAGTCTTGCGCGACAAATCGATGGTCAGAGTCCGGATGACTTCATCTTTGTGAATTGGGCAGAAAGAGCGCAACTGGGTGCCGAACCGCTGGACCTTTTCAACCCGAAAACCGATTTTTTTCAATGTGGCATCGGCTTCCAGAAGCAGGCAGACCTTTTCGAAAACTTTTTGCGCCTGGGGGGTCATCCACCCACCTCACAGCAGGGATGATTGGCATCGGACTGGACCGGTTGCATTGTAACCTTGTAAAGCCCCCATTCGCGAATCGCAGACTCGACCGAATCGGGAACAAGATAGCGAATGCTGGCCCCGGTGGCTACCAAATGACGAATCCGTGTGGATGAAATTTCAAGGGCCGGAACCTCAAGAATCTGAATTCGGCCGGCAATTTCGGAGATCGGATGGGGGCGTGCGCCGCCTTTGCGCGGCAGTGCGATGAGGCTGGCCATTTCAAAAATTTCCCGGTACCGATGCCAGGTCTGGATTTCCTCAGCCGAATCCGCTCCGAGCAGCAGGAAGAGTTTGTCTTCAGGTTTTCCTTTGTTTTTGAACTCTCGCAGTGTATCGATGGTATAAGAGGGGCCGGAGCGCTTCAACTCGAGGTCGCTGGGAACCAGCCTTGGATTGCCCTGGCAGGCCAGTTCGAGCATGCGCCAGCGCAGAGGGATGGGTGACAGTTCGCGGGTGGTTTTATGCGGGGGAAGTGCGGCCAGAACCAGGTGAACACAGTCCAGACCGAAAGCATCCGCAGCCTCCTCGGCCAGGCGAAGATGGCCAAGGTGGATCGGATCGAATGTGCCTCCCAGAATCCCATATTTCATCCAGCCGCCTCTTTCCTTTGTGCCCCCGATCCCTTACTATTATTCAGGAAGTCTAACAGGCTGTGTGAAAACATGGATCCCCGATCGAATCCGTGGGTATTGTTTTTCTTCAGATAGTTCTGATTTCACTGTCATTAATCGTTTCTGTGCGGGATATATCAATCTCCTTGTTCATATCACCAGGCATTCCCTCATGGTAATATGTCCCGACATGCGGCTGGCGGCGGCCATTGGCAACACAATTTCATATCAAGAGGAAGTATTTCAGGCATGAACACACTGAGGGAATGCTATGGATAAGGTCATCGATCTCGGGCAATTGCGGTCAGAACTGCAAGTCGAAGATGATTTTAAATCGCCTCCTTCGCTGCTTCAGGAAATTCTCGCTGTCACGGAAGACCCCCGTTCTGGAGCGAAGGATGTTCAGGCCATCGTCGAACGAGACATGTCCTGTGCGGTGAAGCTCCTGCGCCTGGCCAATTCCGCTTACTATGGATTCAGCCGCCAGATCAAAACAGTTCGTGAAGCGATTGTCATAATCGGCCTGGATGGTGTGAAAAATGTGGCCATGAGCCTCGGGGTTGCCGAGGTTTTTACCAAGGGAACACCCGCAGAGAAAGCCTTTTTCAACAACCTGTGGATCCACTCGATGGCGACTGCAACTGCGGCTTCGCTGCTCTCCCGAAAGGTTCCCAATGTGGTCCCGTCACTGGCGTATTGCGCCGGCCTCCTGCACGATTTCGGGAAAGTGATCCTTTTTCACCATTTCGGTGTGGAATATGAAGAGGTCATCAACCGGGCCGCAGAAACTAAATCTTCCCTGCTGGCGCTGGAACGCAAATTCCTGGGTGTCGATCATGCCTTGGTTGGCTACTGGATTGCCGAAACCTGGGATTTGCCGCAGGTCGTGACAGAAACACTGCAGATGCACCATGACAGCGGCCCCTGGGACTATGCGCGGCAACATATCCCGCTGGTCGGGATTGCCGATGTACTGGCTTATGAAAGCCGTGTCGGGAACGGAGGGAATTTTTCAGCCCGCCGTTATGATGATCCGTTTTTCAATCCCCTGCGGTTCGATGAAGCTCAGATCAAATCCGTGATGAATGACCTTCGAAAAGAATCGAGCCGGTTTGCGGCCATGCTGCACCTCGATCCATAACTCGCTGCAGCCTTGAACCACAGTTTCAGGAAGGGTCTGCCTGTTGTCTGGACTGAGGACCCATGTTTATACTCAGTGTGCAAAGGAGAGGTCAGATGGAAACAGGCGAAAAGATGAACCCCAAACTTACCGAAACCCTGGAATCAGGGGATGTTGAAAGTTTTGGCTGGTCTTTCCATAAATGGCCATTCCTGATTGCGCTGGTGATCGTGGTTCTCCTGTATGCCCTTATATTCGCCTTTGTCGATCCGAACCCACCCTACTTTGATC
>JAANMW010003293.1_pt1 | contig 12828 bp, 10 predicted proteins | sample 7279671 | NCBI WGS metagenome assembly JAANMW01 (sample SAMN14094541, study PRJNA606508) | bioreactor metagenome | isolation source: A lab-scale SPAN reactor treating ammonium-rich wastewater day 247 | place: Ireland: Galway | collected 2017-09-19
AATCCGTTCGGTTTCGTCCTTCTCTTCATTCATTTTTTTCGAGAGTTTGGAAGCTTCTTCCTGCCATTCACGCAGCTTCTTTTTGAACTCCTCCTCGGTCAGCCCCTTGGCGGGTTCGATGAGCGTCACCGAATCGCCGACGAGCAGGTCCAGCTTGCCATCGCCGTTGACGTCCGCCGCCCAAACGCGCGTGGACGTGGTCGGTCCGACCAGTTGATCATCCTTGAGCGTTTCGCCATCTGCCACGGCCTTGCCCGGCTTGATCAGCGGCTTGAACGGCAGCAATTCGGGCGGTTTGCCCTTGCCCGCCACGTTCTCCGCCCATTGGACGCCGCCCTCGGTGGAGCCGCTGAGGATGTCCAGGTCGCCGTCGCCGTCCCAATCGATGACGAAGGGATCGCTGTGGGCGCCGCGGATGCGCAGGGGCTGTTTGCCCGCCTTGAGTTGTTCCGCTTTGGGAAGGAATTGGCCCTTGCCGTGCCCTTTGAACCAGTAGAAGGTGCCGGCGAAGTTGCCGACGACGAGATCGAGATGACCATCGCCGTCCCAATCCACGGCGAAGGGCCGCGTGCAAATGCGCTCGATGTCATTTTGCTCGCCCTTGACGGGAATGATCAAGGGTTCGCCGTCCGTGCCCTTGAGCACTTCCGCGGGTTGGAAGGCGCCGTCGGGCTTGCCGCGAAGCACATAGAAGAGGCCCGCCATGGATTCTTCGTAGCGGGAATAGGTTCCGGAAAGGATGTCGAGATAGCCGTCGCCGTCAATATCCACTAACTGTGGAGTCGAGGAGGTGCATCACCACACGTCCGGCACTTCGGCCACCTTGCCCCCCGCTTGGAGCCAGGTTCCAGCGGCAAACTGTTCGCCGCCCTGATGCTTGAACACTTTGATCTTGCCGCCCGCGAATTGCCCGACGAGCAACTCCGGCTTGCCATCGCCATCGATATCCGCCCAGCAGGGACAGGCATACCCCGGGGCCTCCACGCGAACGGCCTGGTCGCCGGCCATCAAGCGGACGGGGGGCTTGAAGTCGGCCGCGCCGCTCCAGGCGGCGCCGCCGCCGACCAGGAGCAAAGTAAGCCAAAGTCGTTTCATGAACCCGATCTCCTTTGTCGTAAGCATGGGTTTGCATCCAGAAGTCACCCGCTATCCAGACAAGTGTACAGGATCGGCGTCCCGTGGATCAAGCCTCAAGGTGCGATTGGGACAGGAATGCTCCGCTTGGGAGTAAATTCAAAACGATTGGGCAGAGACTGCATGGACGTTCTGCCATGCGGTTCAAGAGGTGAGATCAGCATCGTGGAGGTCAAGGAATGGTTTTCTCGCGGCGGGGCGGTGATCAAGATGCTCCGCCGGCTTGCCCATGGATCGCCAAGTGATTACTGTAACAGCCAACGACACGTCTCATGGAGAAGAGCCAACGTGTTTGCTGCGTTTGAAGAATATGCCGTTTATATCGTGATCGCGGGCCTGGTCGCGCTGGTCATCGGCTGGATCGCGCTCATCGCGGCGGCGTTTCGCGTTGGCAAGGCTTGGGGCTATGGCGTCCTCCTCATGCCGCCTGTCGCCCTATTGTTTATTCCAAAGCATTATGGGATGGCCCGCCGGCCGCTACTGTTCATCCTTTGGGGACTGATCATTGGCAGCTTGCCCTATCTGGTCAGCCGGCTGGGAAACGTCTTCATCGACCTTGGACCATACGAACGGATGGTGGAAGGGGAGTTGCATCTGACGCTAACGGGTTGGGATCGCAAGGACTACAGTGTGTTGAAAGCCAGGCCGGGGACCGTCGTGCTGCAAATGGCGAACCCGGACGTGGACGATGCGACGCTGGAGTTGATCCTGCCCATGGCTGGACTGAAAGAACTGGACTTGAACGACACAGCCATCACCGATGCAGGGTTGGCGAAGTTGGCTGCGTTTAAAAACCTGAAAGTGTTGCGGTTGCGCAACACCAAGGTGACGGATGCCGCTTTCCAAAAATGGATGGCCAGTTTGGAACATCTCATGGAAGTGGACGTCCGCGGCACCACGATTGCGCCCGAAACCATCAGGCTGTGGCGGCAGGCGAAGACTGGACGCAAGGCCATGGTCGACCGGCCTCCGGCCCGTCCAACCCCTGCCGCGCCGGGTGGGCATTCCTCCCAATTACAACCGCCAGGCGGCTAGGCAACTTGTGGACTCCATGATTGCGCGGCTCTTCATGCCCTTTGATGTTAATACAGGAGAATGCCATGCCCATTGAACTCATCCCCGATGCCTATGGCGATCCGCGCAATGCCATTGCCTGCGCCATGGCCTGCGAACTCGCCTATCTCCGCGACGGCGTCGAGGGAGCGGCCGCGTTCCGGAGAGAGCTCGGCATGGAGGCCAAGCTGATCAGCGTGGACAACACCCAAGTGTACGTCGCTCAGAATGACCAGCACGTGCTGGCGGCGTTTCGCGGGTCAGAGTCGCCCACGAGCCTGGACGGCCTGAAGGATTGGCTGCTGACCAATGCCGTCAATTTGTTGATCGTTCCCGAAGGCCGCATCGGGACGGATTTCATCGCGGCTGGCGTGGGGGCCCGCTTTCACAAGGGGTTCATGGCCGCCCTGGCCGATGTTTGGGACCCGCTGATCGCAGTCGTCGAGCCTGCTGTGGCTTCCGGCGATCGGCTCTTGTGGGTGACGGGCCACAGTCTGGGCGGGGCCTTGGCTCAACTGGCCGCCTGGCGCTTCAACCGCAAAGCACTGCAAGTCCATCAAGTGTACACCTTCGGAGCGCCCATGGTCGGCAACAAGGCCGCCAACGATGCCTTTGACAAGGAATTCGCTGGGCACATCTTTCGCTACGTCCATCTTGCCGATCTGGTCCCTCGGCTGCCAACGATCAGCTTGATCGCCAACGAGTACCGCCATTGCCAAAAGGAAATGGGCGTCGGCGAAGGGGACGCCCAAGCTTGCTTGTCGGGATTGGCTGGCAAAATGGTTCAAGGCATCCTGAGCGCCAGCCTCATCGATGATATCTGGAGCGCCATGCAATCCCGGCTGTCGGCCCATGACATTGTCAACTACCGCAAACTCATCAAGTAACAGCGAGCATGCAGCAACAAGGTCAATGCGCTGGCCGCTGCCGTTCGCACGCCTTGGAATGATTGGGATAAAGATCGTGTCGTTGCCGGGGTCTTCCTGGAGTCGCCGGCGCCGCCGTCGTCGAGTTTAGCTGAGCCGCCCTGTGACAGCAATATGTCACCGAGCAGCGTGCGGGAGGTGGACTCACGGACAAGATGGGTTAGAAGTGGAAAAAATGAGCAACTGCCGGAGAAGGTGGCAACTTAAAATGTGTTCGATTCGTGCCACCGTGGGTGAAATTTATCATCACTATCGAAGACGTTGATAATAATCACCGCCAAATGTACGTTCGACATTCTCATCGGAATCAAACTCGAAAGCTACAGTTGCATCCTCTTTTTTGCCACGGCCAATTCGTTCCAATTCCTCTCGCACAAGCTGTGCAATATTGTCGACAATGCCATTTCTTTTACAAATTACCAAATCATGAACTTTTTGAAGAACACGTATACTCGGAAATTCACATCCCTCTGCGGCAAGATGTGAATGTTGTGGAGCGGGCAGATCGATTGAAAGTGTCTCAATACATTTGCTTCTACCATATTAAGATTTCGCGAGCATTCCTTTTTCAACCGGTCAGCTCGATCAAAATCTTCCTGGCTCAGTTTTCATTTGATCGTTGCACCTCCTTCCATACTCAGCTTTCCTTACTTTCTTCCGATTATGCCAGCTTTTCGTTCTCCTTTTAGCCCTAATTTTCTTGCCTCTTCAATGCACCAATTATGTGCCCAGAGGAAGGCTATTGAGCCTGGGCCGCGGACGAAGTACGTATGAAAGTCGGCGATCCGAGCGTTGTAAACGGACACCTGTTCCGAACCTGAACCCCTACATCGAGCGGAGCCGGGTTGAGGTTCGGTCTCGAAAGACCAACGTTAGGATTTGCTTAGCTTGGATTCAAGAAACGAGATGGCCGACGACAGAGTTGCGAAATGAGGGTAATCGGTTTCGGCAATCTCAAGTCCCAAGCGTTTGTGAATGGCGATGATGAAATTGAGGAAATCCATCGAATCCAGGTCCAATTGATCACGCAGCGGCACGTTGTCGCGGAGCGTGGCTGGATCCGCCTCCGGTGCGACCCCAATCAGTGCACTCAAGATAATGTCCTTCAGTTCGTCGCGATTCATAGCTTCGCAGGCTCCTGTAGCCATCGGTTTAGGGCGCGCAAGAACAGACCGCCTCGGTGGCCGTCGCTGACGCGGTGATCGGCCGCCAAGGTTGCAGTGATGATCGGCCGCGGCACGATTTGGCCGTCCACGATCCACGGGCGCTGGACGATGGAGCCGAAACCTGCGATGGCTACCTGGGGTGGATTGATGATGCCATAAACGGACTCCACGCCTTGTTCACCCAGATTGGTCACGGTAAAGGTCGGGTCGGTCATCTCCGAGGCCCGCAAGGCGCCGGTTCGGGTGCGCTGCACGAGATCGCGCAGCTTCACCATCAGCTCCTCGAGAGAAAGGCGGTCGACATGATGAATGGCCGGCGCGATGAGGCCGCCTTGCCGCAGCGACACCGCCACGCCGATATGAATATCTTTGGCGATCACGCCTTGTTGACCATCCCAGAGAGCGTTCAACTCCGGGGTTTCACGCAGCGCCAGAGCGACGGCTTTGATCAGCAAGGTTGCATAAAGGATGCGATCCGAAACGGGCAGGGCGGCGTTCTTCTCGGCCAGCCAGGTGAGGGCCGAGTGCATGTCGATGCTCGTGCTCAAGTAATAATGAGGAATCTCGCGTTTGGATCGGCTCATGGCAGCGGCGATGGCCTGGCGGATCCGGGCCATGCGCGCGGCGGGTTCAGAGACGGATGCAGTCGTCGCTGGCGGGGCCGTGGACACGGCCGCCTTGGCTGCCGCCGCCTTTTCAACGTCTTCCAACGAGATGGCTCCGCCTCTTCCAGTTCCATGAATCGATTCGGGGTCGACTCCCAGTTCGCGAGCGCGCTTGCGAGCGGCAGGCGACATCAAGGCGCGCTGGCCCACGGTGGACGGCTTGACAGTCGGCGCGAGAGGGGGCGCCTCCAAGGGCTTGGCAGCGGCAGTTTGGCCTGCGGCAGGAGCGGCAACGACCGGTTGGCGGATCGCTTCCGGCGGAGCACCTTCTTCCTTGATGATCGCGAGGACGGTGCCGACCGGGACCGTGCTTCCTTCTGGCACCAGAACTTGCTCCAAAACGCCAGACGTGAAGCATTCGACTTGGATGGTGCCCTTGTCGGTTTCCACTTCGGCGATCAAATCGCCTCGCTGTACGGCATCGCCTGGCTTTTTCAACCATTCGACCACGATGCCTTCCTGCATGTCCGTGCCCAATTTGGGCATCAGAAATTCAGCCATGGCTGGAGATCATCTCCCGTACAGTCCGCACGATGTCGGTTGGCTGGGGCAACGCGGCATCTTCCATTTGCGGGGCATAGGGAATGGGCACTTCCGCGCTGCACACGCGGGCCACGGGGGCATCCAGACTGTAGAAACCTTCTTCCATGATGCGGGCGCTGATTTCAGCCGCATGGCTGCCGCTCCGCCACGCTTCATCGACGATGACTGCACGATGCGTTTTTGCGACCGATTCGAGGATGGTGGCCATGTCGAGAGGTCGTAAACAGCGCAGATCGATCACCTCGGCCTCGATGCCTTGTTCGGCGAGGGTCCGAGCAGCCGTCAGACATTTGCCCAGCGAACCGCCATGCGTGATGAGCGTCACCTCCTTGCCCGGACGGCGCACCAATGCTCGACGAAGATCAACCGGGCCAAGCGATTCGTCAACGGCGCCTTGTTCGGGGAGCAGCATGATGTGCTCGAAAATGAAGACGGGATCGGGTTCCTTGAGAGCCGATCGGAGCATGAATCGAGCATCATGCACGGTCGCCGGGGCCACGACGGTGATGCCGGGAATATGGGCGTACCAACCTTCGAAGCTATTGGAATGCTGCGAGGCCACGCGGCGGCCGCCGCCCGTGGTCATGCGGACAACAAGAGGGACGCTGAACTGGCCGCCGGACATGTGGCGCAGGATGGCGGCGTTGTTGACGACTTGATCCAAGCTCAAGAGGCTGAAATTGACCGTCATGACCTCGACGATCGGCCGCATGCCGCCGAGGGCGGCCCCGATGCCTAAGCCCATGAATGCATCTTCCGAAAGGGGCGTGTCGCGGATGCGTTCGGGGCCAAACTCTTCCAGCAGACCCCGGCTGCAAGCGAACGCGCCGCCGTATCGGCCCACGTCCTCGCCCATCAGAAAGACGCGCGGGTCGTCGTGGAGGGCTTCGCGCAATCCCTGCCGAATCGCCTCTCGATAGGTCATGGTCGTCATGGGGCCACCGGCGTGTGAACGTGTTTATAGAGATCCGCGACCGCTTCCCAGGGGCCGGCTTCCGCCTCAGCGACCGCATTGGCTACTTCCGCGGCAATCTCCTGCTCCATGGCGTGCACGTCTCGATCGACCATGATTCCTTCCTTCAATAGATGACTTTGAAACGCTGCAAGGGGGTCGCGTTGCTTCCATAATTCAACCTCATCCTTGCCGCGATAGAGTTCGGCATCATACATCGAATGAGCGCGAAAGCGATACGTTCTTGCTTCCAGAAAAATGGGGCCTTCCCCTTTGCGAATTTGCCCGACGGCGCGGCGCACGGCCGCTTCCACGGCCAGGACATCCATGCCATCCACGGAGACGGCAGGCAATTGGTAGCTTTCCGCCTTGCGGGCCAGGTCAACTTGAGCTTGATGGCGAGCCAGGTGTGTGCCCATGGCATATAGATTGTTTTCACACAAAAATAGAACGGGCAACTGCCACAGGGAGGCCAGATTGAGCGTTTCATGGAAAACGCCCTCGGCAACGGCCCCGTCGCCAAAGAAACAAGCCGTTACGGTGTTTCTATTCTGCATCTTATCCGCTAGAGCCAACCCAGCGGCGATGGGCAGGCCGCCGCCGACGATCGCATAACCGCCGAAGAAACGGCGGTTCGCATCAAACAGATGCATCGAGCCGCCGCGGCCGCCGCTGCAGCCGTTCGCTTTGCCGTACATTTCCGCCATGATCGACCCGGGGGAGATGCCGCGGGCCAGGGCATGGCCATGTTCGCGATAAGTGGAAACGACGTTGTCCTCGGGTTCAAGGGCAGCCATGGCGCCAGCGGCAATCGCTTCTTCCCCAATGTATAAATGAAGGAAGCCCATGATCTTCCCTTGGGTATAAACCTCAGCGGCTTTTTCCTCGAAGCGGCGAATGAGCAGCATCTGACGAAGCAGGCTTCGCAACCTGGAAGCGTTCGACGATGCATCGTGGGCAGTCATGATCGATGGGTTCCTTTAATGCATGGGCCAGCGCGCCACACCCTTACTCCAACGTCGAGGTATCCCCTTCAGGCAGGCCCAATTCGCGAGCCTTCAAGAGCCGTCGCATAATCTTCCCCGAGCGGGTTTTGGGCAAGGATGGGAGAATCGCGATTTCCTTGGGAGCCACCACGGCGCCCAGTCTTTTGCGAGCAAATGCGAGCAAGTCGCGGTTTAATGCCTCCGATGGTTCAAAGCCCGCTTTCAACGAAACGAAGGCTTTAACGACCTCGAGGGCCACCGGGTCAGGCTTGCCGATAACGCCTGCCTCCGCCACCGCGGGATGCTCCATCAAAATGCTCTCCACTTCAAATGGACCAATGAGATGGCCTGAAGTCTTAATGACGTCGTCCTTGCGGCCAATGAACCAAAAGTAACCATCAGTATCTTTCCTGGCCAGGTCGCCGGTCAAGTACCAGCCATCGTTGAAACATTTGCGGTAGCGTTCTTCCTCCCGCCAATAGCCGCGAAACATGGAGGGCCACCCGGGCCGCAGGGCCAACTCGCCTTGCTCCTCAGGGTGATCGATCACGCGGACGCTGCCATCGTCTTGCGCGCGCACAATGGCTGCATCGATGCCGGGCAGGGGTTTACCCATCGAGCCAGGCCGGATGTCCATGGAGGCGTAATTGGCGATCATGATGCCGCCGGTTTCCGTTTGCCACCAGTTATCGTGAAAAGGCAAACCGAGGGCTTGTGCTCCCCACACCACGGCTTCGGGGTTTAAGGGTTCGCCGACGCTGGCCGCGAAACGCAAAGAGGCTAAGTTGTAGCGGCGAGCGACGTCGGCGCCGGCCTTCATCAGCATGCGAATGGCGGTCGGCGCTGTGTACCAGACCGTGATCTTTTGCTCTTGGAGTATGCCATACCAGCGTTCGGCATCAAAGTCGCCTTCATCGATGATGCTAGTGACGCCGTTGGTCAATGGGGCGATGATGCCGTAGGACGTTCCGGTCACCCAGCCTGGATCAGCCGTGCACCAGAAAATATCATCGGCGTGCAGATCGAGGGCGAGTTTGCCCGTGCTATGATGTGCGATCACGGCCTGGTGAACGTGGATGGCGCCTTTGGGCGTTCCGGTCGTGCCGCTGGTGAAATGGAGCAAGGCATAGTCTTCAGGATCGGTCGGTTGAATGGTGTAGCGGTCATTGGCTTGTGCCATCAATTCTTGAAAATTGACGGTGCCGGCAAGCGGTTCCGAAGCTGCATCGCGCATCAGGGGATCTGGTTCATCGACCAGTAGGACGTGCCGTAAATCGGGCAAGGTTGAGCGGATGACAGCGACTTTGCGTTTGTAAAGAGCTTCAGTCGTCACCAAGACTTGTGCTTGTCCAATGGCTAAGCGCGAGCGGATCGGCTCCGGGCCGAAGGCAGAGAAAAGCGGGCAGAATATGCTGCGATTCTTCAATGTGCCCAAAGCCGCCACGTACAGTTCGGGGATTCGCCCCATCAGAGCAAAGACACGATCCGCCTTGCCGATCCCTAAACTTTGTAGCACGTTGGCAAAACGATTGGTTAGATTACGGAGTTGGCTGTAGGTGAACTCTCGCACCTGGCCCGATTTGCCAAGCCAACGGATGGCCACATGTTGACCGCGCGGCCCTTGCGCATGGCGATCGACGGCTTCATGCGCGATGTTGAGCCCACCTCCACCAGGCAGGCCGCTGAGTTCGCTCCGCGCCTGGTCCCACGAGAAATGTGTTCGCACCTGGTCATAGTCTTGCATATTGGCAAGAAGGGAGCTGCTTTGGCTGGCTTTAACGATCGGCTCCCAAGGCATGTTGTCAGACTCCGTTTAACCGACCAAGGGCGCGAGTCTACCTATCCGTGAAGCAATGGTGCAGACCAGCGGGATAAGTTCGATCATGCTGATGTGTCTATCTTAACGGGTTCAGTGAACATTGTGCACTCACTCTATGTGAAAAGAAACAACGTGCCCATGGCTTGGCTGCTCGCAATGGTTGTTATGTCGTCCGATGCCAACGATCTGGTGGCGGCTTACCCGCATTTGAAAAAGGCGGGTGGCGATGGACTGCATTTGGATTGATGGCTACTAAGAAGGTGTGCCTTCGAAGGGGTAGTTCATTAAATCGCTGAGCAAAATAAAATTTTCAGTAGACGGTATACCAAATGAGGGTTAGACTGTTGTCCTCGCCTATGCCATCCGCCTTTTGGGGAGCCTGCCGTTATTCCCACACTAAAGCCAATCGTTTTGGACCGCACGACGATCACCGCTCAGGTGGTCGAGCACTTGCGCACTCAGATTGTGACTGGGACGTTGGCGCCGGGCAGTTGTTTGCCTGAATCGCGCGTCGGTCAGCGGTTGGGCGTCAGTCGAGTGCCTGTGCGCGAAGCGCTGGCCATGCTCGAGCGCGAAGGCTTGGTCTCGTTCAATCATCGAGGGACAGCCCATGTGGTGGATTTCGGCCCCGATGATATTCGAGAATTGGGATTCATGCGCGTGGCCTTGGAACCGGTGGGGACGCGCCTGGCTTGCTCTTCCCTGAATCCGGAATGGGTCAACGCCTTGCGAGCGAATCTGCGTCAACTCAAGGGAGCGAAATCGCTCACCGAAGTGACTCGCCTCGATGTGGCTTTCCACGAAACGATCATCCTCGCTTCAGGCAACAGTCGGCTGCAAATCGCTTATCGGCAACTGTCCTCCCAGTTCGTTCTGGTCATGGGCATGTTTCATCGGGCGATCGAAGCCAAAACGCGGATCACGCGCGACCTGACCTACCGCAGTCATGAACAACTGTTGAACGTCATGCTCGAGGGGGATGTCAAACGCGTTGAATCCATGGCCCGCCAACATGCGGAAAGCTGGCTGCATGACTGGTCTACCACTTGAATTTTACGATGATGGGTTGCAGTCGCTGACAACCTAACCTGAAAACCCCTGCCAGAACAGCATCCCTCCTGAGACAGACGCGAACGTTGATCATGATCGACAGCCTTCGAGGAAATGGCAATATGGTACACCGACGACGCATGGGTTCATGGCGATGGGGTCGTGTTAGCTTGGTTGCCACGTTGTTGGTCGTTTCCGGCGGCTGGCTCCTGCTGCTGCCGTCCGCCCATGTCGCCGGTCAGTCCAACGACGATTTTAGCCGCATCGTTCGGCCATTCTTGCAACGCTTCTGTCTCGAATGCCATTCAACGCAGCGTAAAAAAGGCAGTCTCGACCTCGAACAGTTTACTTCCGTGGAAGCAGTTCGCAAGGAGATCAAACGCTGGCAACAAGTCCTTGAATTAGTCGAGAGTGGAGAAATGCCCCCTGAAGGGCAGCCTCAACCGGCGTCCAAGGAAAAACAGGAGTTCTTGCGATGGTTGAATGAATGGATCAATCAGGAGGCACGTCAGCGAGCTGGCGATCCGGGGCATGTTCCGCTCCGCCGTTTGAGCAACGCTGAATACGACCAAACCATCGCCGACCTGACAGGCATCGCCTTCCATCCGGCACGCGAATTTCCCGCGGATGGCGCGGCAGGGGAGGGATTTACCAATGCGGCAGAAGCTCTGTCGGACATGGCGCCGACGATGTTGGACAAGTATCTAAAGGCAGCCAAGAACCTGTCTGAACACGTGGTATTGCTGCCTGGTGGTTTTCGTTTTTCGTCGGGCAAAACCCGCAGGGATTGGACCGATGAAAGCAGCAAACGGTTGAGGCAGTTTTATGCACAGCATGCGGCTCCGGAAGGCAAGCTGCTCATCGAACCCTACTTAATCGCCACGATTCGCCATCGGGATGCGCTTGAAAAGGGGCAAATGACTTTGCCAGAGGTGGCGCGTCAAGAGAAGTTGAATGTCCAATATCTCACCCATCTTTGGCATGCTTTACAGGCCAAAGCTCCCTCCATGCCCATGGATTGGATTCGCGCACGGTGGCGCACAGCCACCTTGGCGGAGGGGCCTCAACTGGTGAATGAGATAGCAGCCTGGCAGCAAGTGCTTTGGAAAACGGCCAACGTAGGCAATTATCTGCGCCCTTCCGGTCAGGATTATGTGGATTCGTTTACCAAGCAATACGCCACGGATCCAAAAGCAGTCGAACAGCAAAAACTGAGTTGGCCCATCCAGCCAACCCTGGGCGAAAGTGAAATCATCTTGCATTTGTCTGCTCGCGAGTTGCATCCCGCTTCGGAAAATGCGCGCGTGGTTTGGCATCAGCCTCGTTTTGAAGCGCCCCAGCAAGCTCCTTTAATGTTGAAAGATTACGATCGTTTTCGAGCGGAATATGAAGTTGATCGCACCACCTTGTTTTCTGAGTCAGCTCGCTACTTGCACGCGGTGGCTGTGCATGCAAATGATCCCCTGCGCGACGTCGGCCAACTCGCTTCACACTATGAATTAGATGAACCTTTACTGCGGAATTGGATCGACTTGCTGGCTTTGGACGCCAATGCCATGGGGCAGTTGGTACCCGCGGTTGATTTACAACTGCTCGATGAAAAAGTGACCAACGCCGGTGGAAAACCATCGATCCATGGTTGCGAGACTTTATCTCGGAAGATACGTTATCGGTGCGGCATTGGCTCCGTTATTGTTAACCGGCATTTTCGTTGTCGTATGCGGAAGCCGAAAACTACAAGCGCTCGCTGCCAGCGTAATCATTGCGTATGCGGTTTACTCCAGCGGCATGATCGAACAAGTGCGATTCGACGGTCGGTTGTTTGCGGATCGGGCGGAGAATTGGCGCGACGCGGTCGATTACGTCAACGCTCACCGCATTCCAGGACCGCCAGTCTTCGTACGTAGTGGTTTGATCGAAGCTGATCGACTGTCAACTGACAACAGCGAGTTGCTGCGCAGCTATTGTAATTCTCCAGTCACTTCGATTTATCATGTCAACGCGGCTGACGATGAGATTCGCCCTTTGACGACATACCACGCGGGCCAGCTATCGAGAGCAGATGTCGAACAGATTGAAGCCACAGGGTCGGCTTGGTTTATCATTAACGGCTCGACAGCGACTCGTGAACGCTGTGCTGAGCGAATCTTAGAGTCGTTAGCAAAGGAGATAAAAGAGGCGACCTACTCGAAGTATCGGCAAGGCTGCGTATCCGACGAACGGCAGTTCGGTCATGTCGGAGCCTTCCGAGTCGCTCTCTATACGGTAGACGATAACGTTACGCACCTCGACGATCAGCCAACATCACCCAGTTCCATCGCCCCGCCGTAACGCAGCAACACGCGTTGCTTGAGCAGTTGCAATTCTTCGGCCTCGAGGTTCGGTGACGCATCAAGCATCTGTCTGGCATCGGCTCGGGCCTCTTCCAAAACGTCGCTGTCGCGAGTGAGATCGGCGATGCGGAAAGGTGGCAGGCCGTGTTGCTTGAAACTGAACAAGTCGCCAGGGCCTCGCATCTGAAAATCCGATTCGGC
>JAANMW010003294.1_pt1 | contig 12820 bp, 13 predicted proteins | sample 7279671 | NCBI WGS metagenome assembly JAANMW01 (sample SAMN14094541, study PRJNA606508) | bioreactor metagenome | isolation source: A lab-scale SPAN reactor treating ammonium-rich wastewater day 247 | place: Ireland: Galway | collected 2017-09-19
CAGCAGCGCGTGGTGACTGTGGAGGTGGGGCCAGAGCATGCCCGCATCCAGATGGTGCTGGGTGTGACTGCGCAGCACATCACTTGCCTGCATGTTCTACAAAATGCGAGTGTTGTACCGCCGCGTGCTGATTTTTCTCAGGAAATGCAGAAACACCATTCTGCCCTTGCTGCTCACAGCGCCCTGGATGTAGGGAGTGCGCCCCCATGACCGCGGGAGTGCTCCAATACAGGTCTGCCGCTTTCTCTTGGACTGCCAGGCTACTGGTGCCCAGTTTTTTCTTGCTGGCCGTTCACTCGCCTGCGTTGGCGCAAGCGGCCGGTTCGTTACCGGTACTAGTGGGTTCCGGGAGTAATGGCACGAGCTTCTCCGTGCCTATTCAGACCTTGCTGTTCTTTACGGCGTTGTCTTTTTTGCCCGCCATTTTGTTGATGATGACCGGGTTCACGCGCATTGTCATCGTGCTTTCGCTGATGCGGCAGGCGATTGGCACGCAGTCGGCGCCTCCCAATCAGGTCATCATCGGTCTATCGCTTTTTCTGACCCTGTTTGTCATGGGGCCGACCCTGGACAAGGTGTACCAGGATGCCTATCTGCCGTACACCACTAATGCCATCAGTTTCGAGCAGGCGATTGAGAAGGCTGAAGCCCCTATGCGGCAATTCATGCTCAAGCAGACGCGGCAGTCCGATTTTGCGTTGTTTGCCCGGCTGGCGCGGCTGGAGGCCTCGGTGACCGCGGAGACTGCGCCTTTGCGGGTTGTGGTGCCTGCGTTTGTCACCAGCGAGCTCAAGTCGGCATTCCAGATCGGGTTCATGATCTTTATTCCCTTTCTGGTGATCGATATGGTGGTGTCCAGCATCTTGATGTCGCTGGGCATGATGATGCTGTCTCCCGTTTTGGTGGCTCTGCCGTTCAAGTTGATGCTATTCGTCCTTGCTGACGGATGGAATTTGCTCATCGGGTCCCTGGCCGCCAGTTTTGTGACGTGAAGGAGCCGCCATGACATCACAAATGGTTTTGACCATTGGGAGTGAGGCGTTAACGCTTTTGTTGATGATTGCTATGCCTGTTCTTGGCGTGGTGATGGCGGTGGGCTTGCTGGTCAGCATCTTTCAGGCAGTGACGCAAATCCATGAGGCGACGCTGGCCTTCGTTCCCAAGCTGATTGCCGCCATGGTGGTCTTTGCAATCGCAGGTCCGTGGATGGTGAGCACGCTGGTGGACTACATACGGCGCACCATTGAGTCCATCCCGTCAATGATTGCTTAAGCGTTTTAGTCATACTGTGATCACGTTTTCTGAATCGCAGTTGGTCGCTTGGCTGTCGCCCATCCTGTGGCCCTTTTTACGGATTTTGGCCGTGTTTTCGGTGGCGCCTTTGTTTTCTCTGCGCGCTATCCCCATGCGCGCCAAGATTGGGCTCGCGTTTTTCGTCGCACTGTGCGCGCAGGCGGCGCTGGTAGATCAGCCCGTTATTTCCTTGAACGGTCCTGAAGCATTCGGCGCGGTTGCACAACAGGTTGCCGTAGGCTTGGCCATTGGCTTTGCGGTCCGGTTGGTGTTTGCTTCCGTCGAGCTTGCGGGGGAAGTCATTGGCTTGCAGATGGGTTTGAACTTTGCTTCCTTTTTCGATCCAGCCAGCAATGCCCAGGTCAGTGCTGTGGCGCGGTTTTTTGGAAACATGGCCATGCTCTTGTTTGTGGTGATCAACGGCCATTTGATGGTGTTGATGGCCGTGGTCAAGAGCTTCGACCGTTTTCCTGTTGATGGAAACGCCTTGCATGGGCTGGCCCAGATGCGGCTGTATGAAATGGGGGGGGCATTATTTTCCAGCGCGCTGTGGATTGCCCTACCCATGGTCGCCTTGTTGCTGTTCGTCAACTTGACGCTGGGCATCATTTCACGAGTGGCACCGCAAATGAATATCTATGCGGTGGGTTTCCCTGTCACGCTGACGGTGGGGCTGTTGGGCATTGCTGCCACGCTACCAATGCTGGAACAGCCGGTATTGACGCTCATGCAGCAGGCCATCGACCTATTTGCTGCGCAGCGCTAAAGTGTTTTAAACGAGCTGATTGCGGATGGCGTAAACCGTCAATTCCGCATTGTTGTTCAGCTTGAGCTTTTCTAGCACCCGGGCACGGTAGACGCTGACGGTTTTAGGGCTCAGCATCAACTCATCAGCGATCTCGGATAGACGCTTGCCCGAGGCGATTTTGAGAAGCGTCTGGAGTTCCCGCTCCGAAAGCGCTGCATGGGGGACTTCCTGCTCGGGTTGAGAAACACTGTCGGCCAGCATTTGGGCCACTTCTGGCGTGAGGTATTTGCGGCCCTGTGAGATGGTGCGGACCGCATCGATGAGGGCGACCGGATCGCTAGCCTTGCTGGCATAACCTTGGGCCCCTGCACGCAGACAGCGCACTGCATATTGGTCCTCCGGGTTCATAGAGACCACCAGTACCTTGATCGATGAATCCGTCTCGCGCAGACTTGCCAAGACTTCAAGGCCATTGCGGCCAGGCATGTTCAGGTCCAGAAGCAACACATCACATTCAGCCGTGCGTAGCACTTCGCGTAATTCGGGGTAGCTTCCTGCTTCTCCAGTAATTGCAATGTCGGGCGCCTCGGTCAATGTGTCCCGGATGCCTCGCCGTACCACAGCGTGGTCATCGCACAGTACCACCCTGATCATGGTGTGTTGTCCTTTTCAGGCGGCGGGCATAGAGGCACCGATAGGATGATCGAAGTGCCCTGTCCGCTAAGGCTACTGATGTCTAGCCAGCCATCGACTGTTTTGGCACGCTCGCGCAGACCCGTCAGGCCGAAGGACTTGGGTTTTGTGAGTGCGCCGTCTTCCAGCCCACGTCCGTCGTCACTGATCTCCAGCGTAAAAACGCCCCCGGTGTCCGCCATGTCGATGTGAATGGTTTGGGCTTGTGCGTATTTGGATGCGTTGGTCAGCGCTTCTTGTGCCGTGCGATAGGCTACCAGTTGAACCTCCGGAGGAAGATGGATCACCGTGGCATTAGAGCGTACCTGTGTTGCTACGCCGCTACGCCGCTCAAACCCACTGGCCAACCACTGTACGGCGGCCACCAGTCCCTGGTCCAGAACAGGCGGGCGCAGATTCATCATGATGCGTTGGCTTGCCCCCAGCGCATGCTGCAGCATGTTCGTAGCGGCTTGCGCATGCTCACAGACCTCGGTTTGCTGAGCGTGGCGGCCAATCCAGGCAAGATCAAACAATATGGCGGTCAGTGACCCACCAATGTCGTCATGAATTTCCCGTGAAATGGCTGCGCGCTCTTGCTCGATGGAGCTTTGTAGGTGTTCGGTCAGTTCAGCCAGGTGTTGTTGCGAGTGGGCCAGTTCTTGCACTGCCTGCTCTCGCGCAATGCGTGCTTCGTGTACTTCGCGTGCACGCTCAATCACATGGGGAAGCCGGGCGATTTCGTCCTTCAGAACATAGTCTGCAATCCCCAGGCGCATGGCATCTACTGCGGCGGCTTCACCAATGGCCCCGGACAGAAGAATGAAGGGTGGATGCCCCGGTTGCCCGGAAATCAGTGCCCAGGCATCCAATGCCGTAAAGCCCGGCAAGTTGTAGTCCGCCAAAACCACATCAAAGGATTCTTGGCCGAGGCTGTCCCGAAATCCCTCCAGCGTGTCCACCCGGTGCAGGGTATGCCCCAAACCGGCGCGGCGTAAAGTCAAGCGGGCCAGTTCGTGATCCGCAGTCGAGTCCTCAAGATGCAGGATGCGCAATGGCAGGCTATTGGAGTGGGGTGCCATGGGAGCGGCTATCATAGGATACAAATTGGAACAATCAAGGGGTGCTTGTCCTGTAGGTCGGTCTCTTGTTCTGCGGTTGAATGACGCAAAGCTCAGGGAGTGTGCGAGATGTTTATTGTTCTTGAGCGTACGACGTTATCTGGGATTCGTGTATCTTGTCGCTATCTGCGTCAGGGGAGAAGCGATGCAATCAATGCAAACAGGATCTGATGGGCCCGGGGTTCGTCTGCCGGTGATGGTGGCTGCAGAATTGCAGGATTCATTGCTGGTCGTGATGCATGATTTGCACCGCCTGGAGGGCTTGCTCAGCCACGCCACGGACAATCTGCTTGAGCGGTTCGGGGAGGCCAACGAGTCTTTGACGGACTCCGTCGTTGGCGACTCCCCCGAGTTGGCCGCAGCGCGAACAGCGTTGCGCAGCGCTGTGACAGAGCTGCAGTTCCAGGACATGGCATCGCAGCTGATCTGGCATACCACCAAGGTACTGCAAAGCTGTGCTTTTCGGCTTGCCGCGGAATCCATGGGCTCCGAGGACGGCGAAGAAGCAGCGCCTTTTGCGGAAATGGCCCCTGATCGCCCCAATCCAGTGACGCAAAGTGAGATGGATGCCGGATCCATCGACCTGTTCTAGTGCGGTCAGAATCCTGATCTAATCAATAAATTGAAGCCTGTTGGAGTTCTAAATGCAATCGATCCTTGCCGTTGATGACTCTCCGTCCATGCGGAAGATGGTGTCTTTTACCCTCTCGGGTGCGGGCTACCATGTAGTCGAGGCGGTAGATGGTCAAGATGCGCTTGAAAAGGCCCAGAACCACGCCATAGACCTTGTTTTGGCAGACCAGAACATGCCGCGTCTGGATGGCATCGGGTTGACCCGTAAGCTGCGCGAAGACCCTAAGTTCAAAACCATACCCATTCTTATCCTGACAACGGAGTCCAGCGATCAGATGAAGCAGGCAGGACGTGCAGCCGGGGCCACTGGGTGGTTGGTAAAGCCATTTGATCCCAATCGATTGATCGAAGTGATCAAAAAAGTGATCCGTTAGATCCATTGTTGACCATACAGCAAGTACACAGGAGCGCCATATGGGTGAAACCTATCAAGAAGGATCCGGATCGGGTGCAGACTTTGACCTGACTCAGTTCTATCAGATTTTTTTTGAGGAAGCGAGTGAGAACCTGGATCAGATGGAGAGCATGCTTCTCGATCTTGATCTGGAGAAGGCGGATGATGAAGAGCTCAACGGTATTTTCCGTTGCGCGCACTCCATCAAGGGCGGTGCAGCGACTTTTGGCTTCTCTGATGTGGCGGAATTGACGCACCAGATGGAGTCGTTGCTCGACAAATTGCGGCGCCATGAGTTGCAGCCTGTTCCGCAGATGGTGGATGTGCTGCTGGAGTCCGCTGACGCCTCGCGCAATCTGCTGGCGCGGCACCAGTCGGGAGCGCAGGATGAACCTCCTTCCTCCGCTGATCTCGTGCGCCGTATCAGCGAGTTGGCGGCTGGAGGCGTTCCTGTGCAGAGTGCTGCTGTCGCGGCGCCCGTGGCGCCCAGCGCGCCCCCACCGCCGCCCGCGCCCGTTGTTCAGGCTGCGCCCAGTGCGCCGTCGACAGCCCAGGGGCCTCGCAGCCTGCAGGTGCGTATCGGACCTCTGGAGCGCATGGACCAGGCCGATGCCATCAAGGAGTTGTTCCGCGATATTCCCGGGCTGGGCACGATTGCGGATCTGCCCTCTGGAGATGGTGCAACAAGGCTTTTTGCGGTGGAAACATCGTCATCTGACAGTGACTTGCTGGATCTGTTTGCGTTTCACGTGGCAAAGGAGCAGGTGCACATTGCGACAGTGTCGGCGGCACCAGACGATGAGTTGCTAGAGGCGGCTGCAGTCCCCGCATCTGCGGAGGAGGCTTATGGGTTTTTCGATAATTCACCGGGTATGCCTGCCGGCAACGCCATGGCGGCTGTGCAAGCCATCGAGCCCTCTTCGGCCGTTACCCGCATAGCGCCCAAACCTGCAGGTGACACCAAAGGTGGAAGCCAGGCGCAGGTGGAGTCCACCACCATTCGAGTGGCCGTCAACAAGGTCGATCAGCTGATCAATCTGGTGGGCGAGTTGGTCATTACCCAGGCCATGCTGGCGCAGAACAGCCTGGGACTGGACTCGGCTGTGCACCAGCAGCTGCTGGCCGGGCTGGCCGATCTGGATCGCAATACGCGCGATTTGCAGGAATCGGTCATGTCCATCCGGATGATTCCGATGTCCATCGTGTTCAGCCGTTTCCCACGCATGCTGCGCGACCTGGCCAACAAGCTGGGTAAAAAGGTTGAATTGGTGACGTTGGGCGAAGCCACTGAGCTCGATAAGGGACTGGTGGAAAAGATCACAGACCCTCTCACCCATCTGGTGCGTAACAGCGGCGACCATGGCATCGAACTGCCTGCCGAGCGTTTGGCCAACGGCAAGCCTGAGCACGGAACCATTACACTTTCTGCCTCGCACCAAGGCGGTTCTATCGTCATCGAGGTGAAAGATGATGGAAAGGGCTTGTCACGCGAAAAAATTCTGAGCAAAGCGCGCGAGCGTGGCATTGATGTCTCGGATCAGATGAGTGACGCTGATGTTTGGCAACTCATTTTTGCCCCGGGTTTTTCAACAGCCGATGTGGTGACCGATGTGTCAGGCCGAGGCGTTGGAATGGACGTCGTGAAGCGCAATATCGCAGCGCTCAATGGCTCGGTCGAGATTGATTCATCGGAGGGATATGGCACCAAGGTTTCGGTGCGGCTTCCTTTGACTTTGGCCATCATGGACGGGATGTCCGTCGGTGTCGGGGAAGAGGTATACATCCTGCCCTTGTCCTCGGTGGTGGAGTCATTCCAAGTGAACGCCAGTGATGTGAATACTGTCGCTCAAGGCTCCCAGTTGGTCAAGGTTCGTGATGAATACATGCCCGTCATAGGGCTGGAGCGCATTTTTGAAGTGCCGCGTTTCGATCTCGAAAAATCCAGCACCATCATGGTGGTGGTAGAAGCCGATGGCAACCGGGTGGCCTTGCTGGTGGATGAGTTGTTGGGACAGCACCAGGTGGTGGTCAAAAACCTCGAATCCAACTACCGTAAAGTGCCTAACGTTTCGGGCGCGACTATTCTGGGCGACGGCAGAGTGGCCCTGATTCTTGATATTGGTGGCTTGGTGCGCAGAGCGCGCCATTAAACGCGCAAGCCTCACCATCGACCCCACCACTGCAACGTAAGGAGAATTCACATGAGCGTGATTGGCAAAGCAGCAGAAACAGTGTCATCGGGTGCCCGGGAATACCTGACGTTCCGGCTGGACCAGGAAGAATACGGAATCGATATCCTCAAGGTCCAGGAAATCAGAGGCTACGAGCCGCCGACCCGGATCGCGCATGCTCCTGAGTTCATCAAAGGGGTGGTCAATCTCCGGGGGACCATTATTCCCATCGTGGACATGCGCTTGAAGTTCAATTGCTCGCAGGCAGAGTACAACGACTTCACCGTGGTCATTATCCTGAACCTGCGCAATCGCGTCGTGGGCATCGTGGTGGACTCCGTGAGCGATGTCATGGAATTGGCTCCTGACAATATCCGGGCGGCTCCGGATATCGAAAGCGTGATCGAGAACGATTGCATTCTCGGTCTGGGCTCGGTGGGCGAGCGTATGCTGATTTTGCTGGATATCGAGAAACTGATGTCCAGCGTCGATATGGGACTGGTAGCTGCTGGCGGATGATTTCCATGGCCTGAGAAGGCTGTGCAGCGAAGCAATGCGACGGGGCTGCGCTGCTTCCGTTGCGGGTGTTTCAGGTCATTGAGTTCATCAAAACTGCTCCAGGAAATTTCATGCTTCGCAACCCCCATTCCGATCTGGCAGACCGTGCCGAACGTGGCAGCGCCACGCGGGCCGCTGCAGGAGGAGGGGGGAATGGCCCTTTGGCGCAGGGACGCGAGTTTGTCTGGACGGATGCTGACTTTTCCCGCGTGCAAGCGCTGATTTACCAGCGTGCTGGCATCAATCTGCATGAGGGCAAGCACGCCATGGTGTACAGCCGTCTTTCACGCCGCTTGCGTGAGACGGGGCACACCAGTTTTAAGGACTACCTCGGGTGGCTGGAAACGCACGATGGTTCAGAGTGGCAGGAGTTCATCAACGCCCTCACCACGAATCTCACGGCGTTCTTCCGTGAACAACACCACTTTGAGATTTTTGCTTCACATCTGAAATCCAAACCGGCAGGAACGCCGTGGCGGGTATGGTGCAATGCTGCATCCACCGGTGAAGAGCCCTACTCGATTGTTATGACAGCCTTCGAGACCCTGGGGGCCAACGCAAACTTCAAACTCACCGCCAGTGATATTGATTCACGTGTGCTGGCAACGGCCGCCCAGGGCGTTTACAGGCTCGACAGCTTGAAGGGGCTGACGCAGGCGCATCTGCAGCGTTTCTTTATGAAAGGCAAGAGCGGTAACTCCGGCTTGGTGCGTGTCAAACCAGAGTTGATCAAGGCGATCGATTTCATCAGCGTGAATCTGATTCGTGACGATTGGCCTTTCAGAGACCCTTTTGATGTGGTTTTTTGTCGTAATGTGATGATTTATTTCGATGCGGCGACCCAGCGTCGGGTACTGGAGCGTATCCACAGGGTGCTTAAACCAGGGGGCATGCTTTTTGTCGGGCATGCGGAGAATTTCAGTGAATCTCGGGATTTGTTTACTTTGCGTGGGAAAACGGTGTACGAGCGTCGCTGACCCTCACAGGCTGTTATTTTTCTCAAACTCATGACCACATCAAAATCCGGTCCAACCGACTCGACTGCTTCATCCGCAGCGTCCAGAACCTCTGGAACTCCGGAACGACGGCGGGCACCACGGATTGCCCCGCTAGGGGCTGATGTTTATCCTGTCAATGCGGGAGTGGCGCCGGAATCATCGCTGCAGGAATTGAAGTCCAGATCCGTCAAGCCAGGGCAGGCCTCCTTTTTCTATTACGACCCCCACTTCCAATACAACGCCGTCAAGGTATTGCCCGGTGAATACTTCGTTTCCAACGAAAACCTGGTGATCATGACCGTGCTGGGTTCTTGCATCGCCGCATGCCTATGGGACAGCCGTGTGCGTGTGGGGGGAATGAACCACTTCATGCTGCCCGATGGTGATTCGATCGATGTCTCGGGGCGCTATGGCTCGTATGCCATGGAGTTGTTGATCAACGAAATGCTCAAGCTCGGTGCCCGGCGAGAAACCATGCAGGCCAAAATTTTTGGCGGGGCGCAGGTCATGCACAGCTTTACCACGATGAACGTGGGCGAGCGCAATACGCAATTTGTTGTCAACTATCTGCACACCGAGCGTATTCCCGTGGTGTCGGAGGATGTGCTGGATATCTACCCGCGAAAAGTCGTTTTTTTCCCAGTGACGGGCAAAGCCATGGTCAAGCGTTTGGCGCATTCCCACCCCGAAGAACTCGTCGCGCAAGACAAGCGCGGCAATGCTGCGGTGGTCGCCAAGACGACGTCCGGTGGATCTGTTGATTTGTTTTGAATGTGAAGGTGGGCGATGGGTAAGAAGATCCGGGTGATTGTTGTCGATGATTCCGCGCTGGTGCGCAGTTTGCTCGCCGAGATCATCAACCGACAGCACGACATGGAATGCATTGGCACGGCCAATGACCCCTTGATTGCGCGCGAAATGATTCGGGAACTGGACCCCGATGTCATCACCCTGGACGTTGAAATGCCGCGCATGGATGGCATCGACTTCCTCGGCCGCCTGATGCGTTTGCGGCCGATGCCGGTGGTGATGATCTCGACATTGACCGAACGCGGTGCGGAAGTCACCTTGAAGGCGCTGGAACTAGGCGCTGTCGATTTTGTGGCCAAACCCCGAGTGGGCCTGAGCAGTGGCCTGAACGACTTGGCGGGGCACATTGTCGAAAAAATCCGCGTGGCAGCGGTCGCCAAGGTGCGCCGTATCCAACGGGATCCCTCGGCGCCTGGAACTGTCTCTCCTTCGCCCTTGCCTGCCGCCGGGCTGCTGGGGCGGCTTTCTACCGAAAAACTGATTTTCATTGGCGCATCAACCGGGGGCACTGAAGCCATCAAGGAAGTTCTGGTGCACTTGCCTGCGGACATGCCCGCCATTCTTATCACCCAGCATATGCCGCCGGGCTTTACGACCAGCTTTGCTGCCCGTCTGAACGGTTTGTGCCAGATCACGGTCAAAGAAGCGGTGCACGGGGAGCGCATTTTGCCGGGGCATGCATACATTGCTCCCGGCGGAAAGCAATTCCATATCAGCCGCAGTGGCGCCAATTACGTTGCCGTCGTGGACGATGGCCCTGCTGTCAACCGCCATAAACCTTCTGTGGAGGTGTTGTTCAAGTCAGGCGCGGCCCTCGCAGGACGCAATGCCTTTGGCATCATGCTGACCGGAATGGGCAACGATGGCGCAGCTGCCATGCGTGAAATGAAGGATGCAGGTAGTTATAACTACGTGCAGGACGAAGCCAGCTGTATTGTGTTCGGCATGCCGCGTGAAGCCATTGCCCATGGCGCTGCCGATGAGGTTCTTCCCTTGGCACAGATAGCGCCCGCACTGGTTGCCAGGTTGCGTGGGGGTTCAGATCGTGTCCACCACCGCATCTAAGGATCAGGGGACTTGACGCTATACGCTGTCAAAAACAATAGCATGTAGCGTTTTCTGCACCACGATTTCCAATGGGAAACGCATTGAAACCTAATAAATACAAGCGGTAGCAGCTATTCTTTTTGATGGTTTTGAGGGGCCTTACAACCGGTAGCACACTGCAGACCTACCTGGGGCAGGACTGTAGTGTGCCCAAATTGGTTCTGACGCAGTCATTCTGAAAGCTGTGACCACCGCTCCAGCGCATTCATCAATGCGGTTTCAATTTCTCCCTCGCGCACATGCAGCGCTGCAGCACGTGCACCATCACTGCTGTAAAGAGACCCGTCGGCAAGCGTCTCTTGTATCGACTTTTGCTCTTCTTCCAGAGCCGCAATATGACCAGGCAGTTGATCGAGCTCGCGTTGGTCCTTGTAGCTGAGTTTCTTTTTTGTCGGCGTTTCGCGCTTTTCCGGAGGGGAAATCTCGGCCGTTTTGTCGCTGCTCGCTAGTGCGACGGTCGACTTACTTTCCAAAGGTGCTGCGGCCGCGATCTCTCGGCTGCGCCGGGATTGCAGCAGCCAGTCCTGAACACTGCCTTCATATTCGCGCCAAAGCCCGTCGCCTTCAAAGGCAATGGTACTGGTAACCACATTGTCCAGAAAAGTGCGGTCATGGCTGACCAGGAAGACCGTTCCGTCATAGGTCTGCAGCAACTCTTCGAGTAGGTCGAGTGTTTCGATGTCCAGATCATTCGTCGGCTCGTCGAGCACCAGCACATTGGCAGGCCGTGCAAAAAGCCGCGCAAGCAAAAGCCGGTTGCGCTCCCCGCCAGACAGCGACCGCACAGGCGAATGCGCGCGGGCGGGAGAAAAAAGAAAATCGCCGAGGTAGCTCTTGACGTGCTTGCGTTGCTTGCCAATTTCTATCCATTCACTGCCCGGGCTGATGAAATCCTCCAGGGTGGCGTCAAGATCAATGGCATGGCGCATCTGGTCAAAATAGGCCACCTCCAGATTGGCACCCTGGCGAATCCGCCCGCTATCGGCCTGCAACTCGCCCAAAATGAGTTTGAGCAATGTTGTCTTGCCGGCGCCGTTCGGGCCGATCAGGCCAACCTTGTCGCCACGAAGAATCGTGCCGGTGAAGTTGCGGACGATGGTCTTGTCGCCAAAGGACTTGGAGACACCCTCCAGTTCAGCGACGATCTTTCCGCTGGGCGCTCCGGCGGCCAGGTCCATCTTCACGCTGCCCAAGGTTTCACGACGGGCTGCCCGATGAGAGCGCAAGTCTTCAAGCCGTGAAATACGGCTTTGGCTGCGCGTGCGGCGTGCCTCGACCCCTTTGCGAATCCAGATTTCTTCTTGAGCCAGCAGTTTGTCTGCCTTGGCCGAAATGGTCTCCTCTTGGGCCAATTGATCCTGCTTTTGCACAAGATATTGCGCGAAGTTGCCCGGATAGGAGCGCAACTGCCCTCGATCCAGCTCAACGATGCGTGTGGCCACGCGATCTAGAAAAGTTCGATCGTGGGAAATGGTCACCACGCTGCCCGGAAAATCCACGAGCAACTCCTCAAGCCATTCAATGGAATCGAGGTCCAGGTGGTTGGTCGGCTCGTCCAGCAACAACACGTCCGGGCGGGTGACCAGGGCCTGGGCCAAGGCAACGCGCTTTTTTGTGCCGCCAGATAAGTCTCCAACGCGCCCGCGAGGATCTAGGTGTAGTCGCTGCAAGGTCTCCTCCACGCGCTGCTCCCAGTTCCATGCGTCATAGGCTTCGATCTGGGTTTGCAGCGCATCGAGATCCAACCCTTCCGCACCAGACAAGTACTGGTCGCGCAACGCGATGACTTTGGACAGGCCCTGCGAAGTCGCTTCAAAAACCGTCGCAGCAGGATCGAGCTCAGGTTCTTGTGCGACGTAAGCAATGCGCACGCCCTGCTGAACGTGGCGCGCCCCATCGTCAAAATGTGCAAGCCCCCCCAGTATTTTTAGCAGGGAGGACTTCCCGGCGCCATTTCTGCCGATCAGGCCGATGCGCTCGCCAGTCTCCAGCGAAAAAGTAGCGTGGTCGAGCAAGGCCACATGCCCGAAGGCGAGTTGAGCGTTTAGTAGAGTAATCAATGCCATAGCGCCCATTATCAGGGCCATGACATAAATATTTCGTACTGAAGTCGGATTCCTCTTCGCCCTGTGCTACAGTCGAGGGCTTCGCTGCACAGAAGTTTTTCCTAGGAAGAGCGACTGAGCCGATCTGGTCTGGGGGTTGAAGAGCCTGGGCTGAGATTGTTGAGAGGGGCGGATAAAAAATCTTCGGTTTTGCGTGGTGGGGAGTAAAAACCCGGTATACAATGCAAGGCTTCGCTGAACGGAAGTGCT
>JAANMW010003296.1_pt1 | contig 12819 bp, 9 predicted proteins | sample 7279671 | NCBI WGS metagenome assembly JAANMW01 (sample SAMN14094541, study PRJNA606508) | bioreactor metagenome | isolation source: A lab-scale SPAN reactor treating ammonium-rich wastewater day 247 | place: Ireland: Galway | collected 2017-09-19
ACGCCGCAGACCGCCCGAGGTACGGATGCGCAGCGCGTGAGGGACTTGTTCAGCATTGCCCTAAGCGCCCATCGTCGTGCAACTGCAGCCAAAAGTAAAGCCAAGACCGCAGAAGGCAGCGATAGCGCAATACCGACAAACGCTCTTATTTTGATAGCTAATTGCGCTTTACAGTCAAGCGCTAGAGCCTATTTTGACAGTGAATTTTTTTAAACAACTCACAGAAAGGCAGCCACACGCGCCGGATCGGTCTGCGCCAGCGTCGCACGTCCCAACCCCGTGAGGGTCTTGGTCGCAGCCTTGGTTGCAATGTCGATGCCCAGGCCTGCCTGGGCGGGCCAGGGCGCATCAAGGCGCAGGTAGCGGTCGTCGAGCCGGTCTTCCATGACGGCCTGCACATGCTGCTGTTGTACCGAGATCATGGTCAGAATCAGGCGCCCATCGGTCAGCCAGCCCACAGCGCCGGCGTCGGCCTCGACGCTGTCGGCGGGCTGGTAGCCCATGGTGGCAGTGCCCACCGACAACATGCGCACCTTGGACGGCTTGGCGCCCATGAAGTGCTCGGCTTCGTGCAGGGCCACCTGGTCGGGCGCCACGGCAAACAGGCCCCCGTCAGCATATAGCTTAGGGCCCACCTTCACACAAGGGAAGAAGGCTGGCGCAGCGCAGGTGGCCAGCGTCACATCCACCACGCTCAGCGATTCGTCGCCCAGCGATCCTTGGGCATGGGGCGTTTTGAACACCTTGGTCACGCTGCGCGAAACGTCGACCGCAGGCACCACCACGGCGTGCAGCGCATCGCCCAGTGTCTTCTTGCCGAAATGGCGGGTCAGTTCCCGGCGCAGGGCTTCCCCGGTGTATTTGGGGCCCAGCACGGACCGCGTAAGGTCAATCAGGCGCGTGACGGCACCGCCGGGCAGGCGGCGCGATGAGAACACGTCCTCTCCGCGCTCGACAAACAGCTTGACGATTTGCGCCATGGGCACCTCGAACGCCAGTGCCATGGCCAGCAGCCCACCGACCGACGTGCCGGCGATCAGGTCAAACCGCCGCCCCAGCGGCTCGCCTACACGTTCTTCCAGTTCGGCAAGCACCACCGCTGCATACAAACCCAGATAACCACCGCCGCTGAGGGCGAGGATGCGAAATTCGGAAGAAGGGTTCTTTGCAGGCATTTCGAAGCAGAGGTTGGAAGAGCGCCCAGTATCTGCAGGTTTACGCGCATTCGCAATGCGGACCGCAGCTTATTGCAGGGTGGGGATTCCACTCTATTTTTCCGCACTTTCAGGTGCGCACGGGATAGGACTGAAGCCAGTCGACCAGGGCATCGGCAGGCATGGGGCGTGCGTAGTGATAACCCTGCGCTTCATGGCACTGGTACAGGTGGAGGATGCTGGCCAGCTCGCCGGTTTCCACCCCTTCGGCAATGACCTTGAGTTTGAGGCTGCGCGCCATGCTGATGATGGCGCGCACGATGGCCGCGTCGTCCGGGTCACTGACGATGTCGCGCACGAAGGACTGGTCGATCTTGAGCTTGTCCACGGCAAAACGCTTGAGGTAAGCCAGGCTGGAATAGCCGGTGCCGAAGTCATCGATAGACAGGCACACGCCCAGCGCTTTGAGGCGGCGCAAGGTCTCGAGCACCTGCTCAGCATCGTCGATCAGCAGGGATTCTGTCAGCTCCAGCTCCAGCCAGGCTGGGTCTAGCCCGGAATCGACCAGCGCCTGCGTCACGGTGCACAACAGGTCGCTGCGGCGAAACTGCACCGCCGAAAGGTTGACCGCCATGGTCATCTCGGGCAAGCCCGCCTGCTGCCAGCGCACGGCCTGGGCACAGGCTTCGCGCAACACCCACTCACCAATCGGCACAATCAGCCCGCTCTCCTCGGCGGCGGCAATGAAGCGCCCCGGCAGCAACAACTCCTGCGGGTCACGCTGCCAGCGCAGCAGGGCTTCCACGCCCACCACGCGCCCGCTGGCCAGCTCGATCTGCGGCTGGTAGTGCAGCACGAACTGGTGCTGGTCCAGCGCCCAGTGCAGCGCAGTGCGCAGCTGAAACTGCTCCAGCGCCTGGGCATTCATCTGGGCGGTATAAAAACGGTAGGTATTGCGCCCGGCCGCCTTGGCCTGGTACATGGCGGTATCGGCGCGTTGCAGCAGTGCGTCAAAATCCTGGCCATCGTCGGGCCATACCGCCACGCCCATGGAAACGGTAGCGGCCAGCTCGTGGTTGTCGATGCTGAAGGGTTTGCTCAAGGCATCGATGACCTTGGTGGTCACCCGGCTGACAGCCTCCTGGTCGTGGATGTCAGTGAGGGCTATGAGGAACTCGTCGCCGCCCTGGCGGCTGATCGTGTCAGTTTCGCGCACACACTCACGCAGGCGCTGCGCCACCTGCTGCAGCAGGTGGTCACCCACCGGATGGCCCAGCGTGTCGTTAATGGTTTTGAAGTGGTCCAGATCCACATACAGCAGCGCCACCTTGCACCCGCTGCGTTCAGACCAGGCCATGGCCAAGGCAAACCGGTCGCGGAACAGCACGCGGTTGGGCAAACCGGTGAGGGGATCGTGGTGCGCGAGAAAATCAATGCGCGCCTCGTTCTCCTTGCGCTCGGTGATGTCCTGGATAAAGGCCAGCACCAGCGGCTCGTTGTCGATGTCGATCAGCTCGGCCGACAGGCTCACCAGCCGTATCTCACCCGACTTGCAACGCCATTGCGACTCGAAATCGAGCGCCGTGCCAACGCGCCTGAGTTCATCCAGCCAGGCCTGGCGGGACGCCAGATCGACCCATAAACCAATATCCAGTGTGGACTTCCCGATCAGGTCTGCCCGTGTCCAGCCAAAGTATTTTTCATACTTGTCATTGACTTCAATGAACCGACCGTCCGATATCTGCGCGATCGACGCCGCCAGCGGGCTGGCCCGAAACGCCACCTGGAACCGCTGCTCGGTCTGGCGCAGCAGGGTAATGTCCTGCATGGCCCCCGACAGGGTGATGGGATGGCCCTGAACATTGCATTCCACGTGGCCGGTGGCCAGACCAATGCGCACGCTGCCATCCATGCGCACGAACTGAAACTCTTCCTGGTAATCGGTGCGCTGCTCCAGGGTGCTTTGCAGAGAAGCCTCGATCCGCCTCCGATCCTGGGGAATGATGTGCTGCAAAAATGCCTCAATGGTCGGCGATTGACTGCCCGGCGCATAACCAAAGCACTTCAGGGTTTCATCGCCCCAGTGCAGTTCACCCGTCGCTATCGACCATTCCCAATGACCCACCCGCGCGAGCTTGGCGGCCTCTTGCATGCGACGGCGACTGTCCTTGGCATCGGTAATGTCATGGAAAAGCTCAAACTTGCTCACCGTGCCGTCGGGATTATGGAAAGGCAGGTCAAACAGGTCAAAGGTGCGCCCCTTGGGCGACGTCCATTCCCATTGCACCGTCTTTCCGGCCAATACCTTGTCATGGTTGCACCAGTCACACTGTGAATTCCGGCCATGGAAATACTCGTAGCACTTGCGGCCTTGCACTGGTCCGAACTCCCGTTCCAGCGCCGGATTGAGGTATTCAATATCAAAATTCGCGCTGGTGATGTACACCCCATCGGGCAGCAAGTCCAGAATGCCCATCAGGCGCGTGCGGTCGGCAGCCAATTGCTCGGTCAGCGTCTGCATGCGCTTGATTTCGCTGATGTCGGTCCACGTCAGCACCACGCCATCACCCCGCGCGCCGTCTTCCTTGAAAGGCAGCATGCGCTGGTACACCCAGCGCCCACCCCCCAGCGCAATTTCGTGTTCGATGCGATCACCCGTGCGTGCGCAGCGCTGCAACTCCGCCAAAAAGTCCTGCTGCGATCCGATGCGGTAATGGATATCGCGCACCGGGCGACCCAGATCACTGGCCCGCAGCGCCAGAAATTCACCCACCGCCGGGCTAAAGCGGCGCAAGTGCAACTGCGCATCCAGAAACACAATGCCGATCTCGGTGCTGTCGAGCAAGTGGTCGTAATCGCGGTTCAGCGTGCCCAGTTCTTCGTTCTTGCCTTCGAGTTCGCGGTTGAGGACGTACAGGTCTTCATTCACCGACTTGAGTTCTTCGTTGGTGCTCTGCAGTTCCTCGTTGGAGGCCGTCAGTTCCTCGTTGCCCAGGTCGAGCCGCTCGTGGCTCGCCTGCAGTTCAAGCACCATTTCCTGCAGGCGTTCGCGCGTGGCCAGCAGCTCTGCTTCAAGCACTTCCGGCGGCTGACCCGTCACGTCGGGCAAATCCATTTCGGGCTGCACGGGGATGGCCTTGACTCCCAGGGTCGGCGCATCGATCGACCGCGCCAGCACCACCGGCTGCTTGCGAAAAAGCTTGTGCGAACGGTGCATGGCCGAAAACGCCTGTGACTCGAAAGCACCTACCGTTTCGCTGGCCCCCAACAACAACACACCATGCGGCTTGAGGGCAAAGTGCAGTTGCGACAGTGCCTTGATTTGTGCCACTGGCTTGAGGTAGATCAGCAAGTTGCGGCAGACGGCCAGATCGATGCGGGTGAACGGCGGATCGCTCAGCAGGTTGTGCCGCGCAAACACGACATGGCGGCGCAAAGTGGCGTCGACCCGCACACGCTCCTCGGATTCGCGCAAAAAATACCGTCTCAATAGCCCCTCGGGCACGGCAGCCACTGCCGCGTCGCCATAGCTGCCGCGCGACGCTTCGGCCAGCACGTCTCCAGCCAGGTCGGTGGCAAACACCTTGACGTTTCCGTGGAAGCCCATGCGACCTGCGGCATCGAGCGCCAGCATGGCCAGCGAGTACGCCTCCTCGCCGCTCGCGCAACCCGCGGACCAGATACGCAACTCATCGCTGGCATCGCGCCCACGCAGCAGGTCGGGCAGCACTTCGTCGAACAATTGAGCGAACACCTCCGGGTCACGGAAGAACTCGGTCACGTTGATCATCAGATCGCGGCACAAGGCCTGGCGCTCGGCCTCGTCGGCATCCAGGCGCTGCACATAGGCCTGTGCACCATCGAGTTCACACTGGGCGATCCGATGGTGGATGCGGCGCGTGACGGTGGAGGTTTTGTACCCTGAAAAATCGATCGCGCAACGCCGTCGCAGCAAGTCGACGATAGCGGGCAACTCAGCCAGTGGTTCGACAGCCCCTTCATTCCACTGGCTGACATCTTCCGGCACGTGAACGGAGGGATCCATGCGGCCCATTATCGCGGCACCGTCCAGGATGCCAACCCTGACAAGGCAAGGGTTTACGAGTGGCTCCCCATTTGCGATACGTGCAGCAAGGCCCGCGCCTTTACACTGCGCCCATGCCTGCACACACCCCTACCCATCCACCTTCCGCCCCATCACTGCGCCACACTGCGCCAAGGCCCTTGCCATGAAGATCGCCGTGATGGGCGCGGGCGCCGTGGGCTGCTACTACGGAGGAATGCTGGCCCGCGCCGGGCACGATGTGGTGCTGGTGGCCCGACCTGCACACGTCGAGGCCATGCAACGCCAGGGATTGCGGCTGGACACCCAGACCTTTCAGGAACAGGTGCGCGTGCAGGCCAGCACGCAGCCCGAGGCCGTGCAGGGCGCGCAGTGCGTGCTGTTTTGTGTCAAGTCCACCGACACCGAGAGCGCAGGCCTGGCCATGGCGCCGCATCTGGCTGAAGGCGCCACTGTGCTGAGCCTGCAAAACGGCGTGGACAACGCCGAGCGCCTCGCGGCCGTACTGCAGCGCCCAGTGCTGCCTGCCGTGGTGTACGTGGCCACCGCCATGGCCGGGCCCGGCCATGTGCGCCACTTTGGCCGGGGCGAACTGGTGGTTGCGCCGTCACCCACCAGCGAGCCCCTTGCACAAACCTTTACCGCCGCAGGCATTCCGGTGCAGGTGTCGGACAACGTGGCGGGAGCGCTGTGGGCCAAGCTGGTGCTCAACTGCGTGTACAACCCGCTCTCGGCCATTACCGGGCTGCCCTACGGCGAAATCGTTAACAGCCCGGGCCTGAACATCCCCCGAATGATGGACGACATCGTGCAGGAATGCCTGGCCGTGGCACGGGCCAGCGGCATCCATGTGCCAGAAGGCACGGCCGAGGCAGTGCTGCCGCTCGCAGCCTCCATGCCGGGCCAGATATCCTCCACCGCGCAAGATCTGGCGCGCGCAAAGCACAGCGAGATTGACCACCTCAACGGCTTCATCGTGCGCCGGGGCGAGGCGCTGGGGATTGCCACCCCCGCCAACCGCCTGTTGCACATCCTGGTGCGCCTGCTGGAAAAGCGCCTGCCTGCCCCACCGAGCGCTTGATGCCCCTGCCTACCTTTGACCGGGTTCAACCCGGCGTGACCATTCCCGTCTTCTGGGCCCTGCTGCTAGGCGTGACCGTGCTCTGCCTGCTGCCCACCGCCTACCTTCCGCACAAGGTGTTCAGCCTGTGGGACAAGGCACAGCACGCGCTTGCCTTTGCGACCCTCGCCGCCCTGGGCCTGCTGGCCTACCCGCACCGCCGCTGGCGCGTGCTGGCGGGTTTGCTGGTGTTTGGTGGACTCATCGAACTGGCACAAGCCGCCACCGGCTGGCGCCATGGCGAGTGGGCCGACTGGCTGGCGGATGCCGCGGGCCTTGCCCTGGGCCTGGCGCTGGCGGGGTCTCTACAGCGCCCTGTCAATCCAACCTGAATGCTCTATTCTTTATAGCTGTCAACGCTTTCACAGCAAGCGCCAGAGGCGTTTTTCACTTCTTTTTCTTTGTTCCGCGCGCTTTGGCCTTGGCACTGTGGCTGCGTGCAGGCTTTGCCCGGCTCTGTGCCATGCCCCGCTGATAGAAAATTTGCGCGCGCAAGCTTTGCGCGATGGGCTGGGCCTGGGCGTTCCACTGCACCATGTATTCAGGGGTACAAATGCCCTCAGGCGTGGTGTCACGGATTTCGCGTTCCACCCGCACCCCATTGCTGGTGCGCCGGTAGCTGCCGCTGTAGTTGATCAGCGGGTTGTTGGTCTGCAGGTTCTCCGGCAGGCGCGTGAACACCACGCCTGGTTCCAGGGTGATGTCGTAGGTTTCCTGGCTGTGGTAGCCATAGCAACGCACCCTGCGCCGGGGCTTGGGTGGGTCCTCCAGCGTGGCAAAACGCACCACCGACAAGGGCAATCCCACCACCGGCGCCAGCACAAAAGCACCTTCGGGGCCGCCTTGCAGGTAGTTGTCGATGTCGAAACTGAAGCCAAAGCTGTATTTTTCCGAGAGCGCCTTGTCGGCAGACAAATCGCCCTTGTCCAGAACACCCGTGCCCTTGTAGCCTGCGCTGGCGAGCACCTTGCGCACAAAATCGTGCTGCGCATCACCGTGCAGGTCACGCATGTATTCACGCATGCGGGCGGCCTGGGTGCCCAAAAAATCGACCCGCAGGCGTCCACTCGCGCTGCCGTTGACGGCCAGCTTGATCGCGGTGTGCACACGCTGCTGCGTTTGGTCGGCATTGGCGGCAGGCAGGATGGCCACCGCCTGGTCTGCACCCACATGGACCACCGGCTTGGCATAGGCATTGGCGGGCAGGTAGCCAAAAGGCACCTGCTTGGCCGTGGCGTCCAGGTAAAGGCGAAGGTCGGGCAGGTAGTTGATGACATGGTTCACGCTGGCGACCACCGGCGTAGCGGGCAGGTCATACTCTTCGCCCGCGTTGATGAGCGCCTGCTCAGCGCGCACCCCGGCCGCCGCCAGCAAAGCCTGCAGCAGCGTGGCATGGTCTTTGCAGTCGCCCATCGTGCTGTCCAGCACCTGGTCGGTATCGCGCGGCACCACGGTGCCCACACCCAGGCAATTGCCGTCATAGGTGATCTGCGTGGACACCCATTCATAGAGCAGGCGCGCACGTTCGCGCGGATCGGTTTGCGCGCCCACGATGGAGCGCGCCAGTTCACGGATACGGGCCGTGGGCTCGGCCTTGGGCAGGGCGCGCTCGCCATAGGCGCGGGCGATCGCGGCATAGTCGGCAAAGCTGCTGACCAGCAGCACCGGCATTTCGTCCAGGCGCCAGATGCCCGCATCGCCTTCTTCCGAGGGGTGCGGCTGGGGGTTGCGGTAACGCCATTGGCGCACCGTGGTATCGCCTTCAGTCGCTTCGGGCTGCTCCTGCAAACCATGCGCCTCGAAGCGCAGCTTCAGGCCCTTGGCAACCCGGAGCGTGATCTGGCTGTCCTCGTGCACGGTATCGGGAGAAAACTCTTGCACCACCGAAAACTGCCCGGGGAACATGGCCTCCTTGTCGTCGATGCGGTAGCTGACGCCTGCGAAATCGCCCACGGCCAAATCCGGGAACACAACCGAGATGCGCGTTTGGTCCGACTGCACGTGCGTCTGGTAGTCGCCAGGAGGCACCTCAATGCGCCGCCCATCCGCCTTGAGGGTATAGGCCTCCAGCATCTGGCCCTTCTGAACCCCATTGCTGAAGGAGAAAGAAAAAGATTTCAACTCTTCCAAGGCGCTGGGCTGCGTGACCTGGTTCAGCAAGGTATTGGCGTACGACGCACGACCATCCTTTGCCACGTCATAGGCCACGTGCCATTGCTTGAGCACCGCGGGTCTCTGCGGGCTGGCATCGGTTTGCGCGGCCACGCCCCCTGCCCACAGTGCCAGGGTGCACAGCACGCCTGCGGCCCAGGCCCTGGCACGGGCACTTTGCAAAGGTTGGGACATGGCTGCTTCTCCTGACGTTGACTGCCACGCGACTACAGCGGTGGGCGGGGCATCTTAAAAGACGCAGCGAGACGATTGCGGGTCGAAGCAATAAGTTACACGGTCCGAAAAACGCACCAGGAACGGCTCACAAAACCGCAACGAAGCGGCCCTGGCCAAGCGCTCCGTCGCAGGCAGCACAGACAGCGCAACAAGGCGGAACAACGACAACAAGAAAGGTTGTCTGCCGCTCTAATTACGCCGCGCCCACCACACAAAGGCCAGTGCCGCCACACCGAGCAAGATGGGCACCCAGCCCATCAGCAGCTCGATCGGCGAGGAGGGGCGCATACCCGACCACACCTCGATCCGCATGTCCTGCAGGCGCAGGTTGTGGGCCGTATTGAACTCGATCACCGGGGCGGCCTTGCGGTCGGCTTTCAGGGTCACGGGCAGCGACGCACCGACCAGTTCAACCGTTTGGCCCCCGCGTGCATTTTTCTGCGCCATTTCAGGCAACAACACCTTGTGCAAGCTACCGTCGAGAACCCAGCCCAATTGCAGACGGGTGCCTGCGTCTCCATCGGCCAGCGCCACGCCGGTGGCTTTGATGACCAAGGTGTAGGGGCTGCCATCCGTGGTCAGGTCGATATCCGGGCCCTGCCAGGCTTGAGCACCTGCCAGTGGCTCGCCCGGTTGCGCAGCAGCGGGCCCGGCTTGGGCATTTTTCTCCTGGTACTGCAGAAACCGGGCCACGGCCTCAGGGGGCAGATCGTAGGTCTTGAGCAAACGCAGACCCCACTGGCCCGCCGCCTCTTCCGCCTGCGCCCCTCCTGTGCCGAGCAGCAGCGCCAGCAGGGCGGCCAGGGCCCATAACCAATACCCTGTTCGGCGGGCGCCGCGTATCTCGGTCAGTGTGTGCATTGTTCAACCTTCTGCGCCGCAGATGGGGTGCGGTGCGGCGCGAGTGTACCCAGACACCGGGCTAGAGCCTTCGCGTTTGCGCCGCTTTATTGAGGGCAGTCAAGGCCGGGCCGAAAAGCGCATGCCTCATGCGCCCGGTGGCAGCGAGCGCCTCTCGCGCAGCACCTGCGCGGCGCCGTCGGCCACCAGCACAGCCACGGCGGCAAATACCAGGCCGTACACGGGCCACTGCCCTTCGGCCACGGTCTCGCCCAGCAACAGGGCCACCAGCACCAGCAGCACCGGCTCGACATAGGTGAGCAAACCAAACAACCCCATGGGCAGAAGGCGGCTGGCGGCCATGTACAGCGCCAGCGCCACCGCACTGACCACGCCCAGCAAGGGCACCAGGATCCACAACTTGGCGTGTGCCGCCACGACCGGCAGAGTGGACGGCTCACGCACCACAAACCAGGCGGCCACGGGCAGCATCACCGCCAGATCAAGCCAGTGGCCTGCCAGTTGTTCGGTGCGCAAACGGCGGCGCAGAGCAAAGTACACGGGGTAGCCCAGGGCCACCAGCCAGGTCTCCCACGACACGCCCCCGGCGCGCAGCAGCTCAAACCCCACCCCCACCGCCGCCAGCCCGGTCGCCCAGCGGTGCGCAGGCGAAAGTTGCTCGCGGTAGATCACACGGCCCACCAGCACCATCACCAGTGGCAGCAAAAAATAGCCCAGCGACACAGGCAGCGCGCGCCCATGCAGCGGCGCCCACATGAACAGCCACAACTGCACACCCACCAGGGCACTGCTGGTCAGCAAGGCCAGCGCCAACGTCGGTTTGGCACGCACGCGCTGCCACAGCTCCCGCACCTGCGCAGCCTCGCCACGCCAGAACAGCAACGCGGTGGTAAAGGGCAGCGTACACAGCACGCGCCAGCCAAAAATGGCCTCGCCATCGAGCGGTGCGAGAAACGGAGACAGGTAGTAAATGCCGCCAAACAGGAAGGAGGCGAGAACGGACGCAACAATGCCCTTGAACACAGCAGAGAGGCTTTCAAAAAAAAGGGCCCGTAAGCCCCAGGCCGCAGAATCTGCCAGGAGGGCTGGCTCCATGGCGGGGATGTGCCTGCACTACCCTCCGCTGGGCGTTGGTACATGGCGATATTTTTGCGGAAAAGCTATATTAACGATAGCTGCTTGCGCTTTATTGATAAGCGTTTCGAAGCATTTTAACCTAATATATTTTAAAAACATCCAACCGCAGGGGCCGTGGCATCCAGCGATCCACTGAGCAGAGCAGGCAGACGCTCGATTCCCATGCGAAAACCACAGGCCTGCGCATGGCCGCCACCGCCCATGCTTTCGGCCAAGGGAATGCAATCGAAACCGCGCTGCGAGCGCAGCCCCACCTTGACCACGCCCCCCTTGCCCGCCGACCACAGCAGCGCAAAGGTACCGCTGCGCTTGGAGAGCATTTCACCCAGCAGGCTGTGGAACACACCAGGGGCGTTGAGCATCAAACCTTGCTGTCCATTAAAGGTGACGGGCAAGGCGCCCTCGGCCATGTCGGCGGCAAGCTTGTGGAATTTCTCGTCCATGGCCTGGCCACGTGCCATGAATGCGGCCGTCTGTACCGAATCGAAGAAGGCGATCTCCTGCCAACGCACAAAATCGAACGGTTCCATGTCCAGCGCGGCAAGAAAGGCTGCGCTCTCCGGGTACTGCCAGTTCCACAGGTCGCGGTCCTCGACGTAGCGCACGAGATCCGGTAAAGATTCCTCGGGATGGAAGAACTCCCATGCCAGGCGGGCGCCCGATTTGTCCATATCGAAATGCACCACACCGCAGCGGCAGGCAAAGCCTGTGAGTTTTTCTGCGGCGCTCTTGTGGTGGTCCAGCAGAACCAAACGCTCTGCGCGCTCCTCAATGGCGCGCAAAATGTTTTCCGAAAAAGAAAAGTCCAGGATGTAAACAGCCCGGCCCGCCAGCGGCGGCAAGTCGTCCACCGACTTCGTATCGCCGTGGTCCAGGCCCACCAGCTCAACCTGGCCGCCGTAGTAGCGCCAGGCGGCCAGAGCGGCCGCAAAGCCGTCGGGGCAACTGCGCCCGTGGAACAAAACCAGGGGCTGGGGGTCTATCTTGCTGGGCTTGACCAGCAATTGCAGGGGGAGAATGGTCTTCATGGTGCAGGATTGTCGCGCGCCGGGACCCATTGCACACGGGCACGCCTTCCCCCATGAACCACACACCACCATGATCCAAGCCCTGAAAGACCTTTTCGACCACTTCGCATTGCCCGCTCCCGACCATGCCGACCCTGCACAGGCCGTGCAACTGGCGGCCGCGGTGCTGCTGGTGGAAGTGGCCCGCGCCGACGCCACGACCAGCGCCGTGGAGCAGCAAGCCCTGCTGCGCGCGCTGCAGCGCACCTTTGCCCTGGCACCAGACACGCTGGCCCGGCTGGTGGAGCAGGCCACCACCACGGCCGAGACAGCCTATGACTACCAGCGCTTTACCAGCATGCTCAACGACCACTGCACGCAAGCACAGAAAATCGACCTGGTCGAGGCCCTGTGGCAGGTAGCCTATGCCGACGACCACCTGGACGCGCACGAACAGCACACCATCAGCAAGGTGGCCGGGCTATTGCATGTCACCCATGGTGAATACATCGCGGCCAAGATGCGCGCCAAAGAGGCTGCGCAGGCGCATTGATGCCCCCGCTCCACATTCTTTGGCGCGATGACGCCATGGTGGCCGTGTACAAGCCTGCCGGCTGGCTGGTGCACCGCACCGGGCTGGATGCCGGGGAGACCCGTTTTGTTATGCAGGCGCTGCGCGACCAGTTGGGCCAGCATGTCTACCCCGTGCACCGGCTCGACAAGGGCACCTGCGGCGTGCTGGTGATGGGTCTGCACCCTGCTGCTGCGCGCGCGCTGTCGCAGGCCTTTGAACACCATGCCGTGCGCAAGCGCTACCTGGCCATGGTGCGCGGCTGGTTCCCAGGGAGCGCCGAGGTAGACCATGCCCTGCGACCCGACGATGCCCCCCCAGATGCTCCCGCCCAGCCTGCCCAGACGCACTTGCGCAGCCTGACGCACCTGGAGCTGCCCGAGTCCAGCGACCCGCGCTTTGCACACACACGCGCCTCACTGGTGCAAGCGGTGCCACTGACTGGGCGGCGCCACCAGATTCGCCGCCACCTCAAGCACCTGGCCCACCCCATCATCGGCGACGCCACGCACGGCGTG
>JAANMW010003298.1_pt1 | contig 12814 bp, 8 predicted proteins | sample 7279671 | NCBI WGS metagenome assembly JAANMW01 (sample SAMN14094541, study PRJNA606508) | bioreactor metagenome | isolation source: A lab-scale SPAN reactor treating ammonium-rich wastewater day 247 | place: Ireland: Galway | collected 2017-09-19
TGGGCACCTCGTTTCGGCTTTGCATGGGATGTTTGGGGCAGCGGCAAGACCGTTGTTCGCGGGGCACTTGGACTCTTTTATGATCATCCGCTCCTTGTCGTTTCCTTCAACTCAGATATCGGTGACGGGTCGCAGCAGCAGCAGGCCACTCTCCTGCCGATTGGCGGTCCTTCGCCCACGGGGTTGTTCAACGCTTTCCAAGTGTTCCAGGGGACGGTCTGCGGCGTGCAGGGTTCGGTTCCTGCGATCTGCGGTGCCACGGTAACGCCGGGGGTCGCATCGTCTGCGCAGTATTTGTACGGCTATCAGCGGTTTAACCCGGGAACGTTTACGGGATTCGGCCCGATCTTGCCGTTCACGCTTAACGTCGATAAGAACTTCCAATATCCGGAAGCTGTTCAGGCAAACCTGTCGGTCGAGCATATGATCGGCAAGAATATGAGCCTTTCAGCAAGCTACATAATGGTGAACGCTCATCACCTTGGCCATCCGCAGGACGTTAATACGGTCAACACGGATAATATGCGGGAGAATTTCCGCCGGTTCGCGGTAAATAATCCGGCATTCCCGGGCTGCACGTCCGCAACACCGAATGCTCCTGCATGCTACCCGCGGAGCCTTTCGATGGCAGCGTTCTTCCCGATGCCGACGGCAAGTAATGCACTGTTCACCGTCGTTATTCCCGGTTTGATCGCCGTCAACAACACAACCGGCGAGCGGTTCGTAAGCCCGATCGCCGCGGATTATTTCCGCCGTCTCGGCCCGAACTATTTCTTTGTTGCAGCGGTTACCGGCGGCCTTGTCAATAAGGCGATCTTTGACGCACAGTTAGCAGGCACCGTGAGAGCCCCGGGCCCGATCAATCCGTACGCGGATGTAAACGCCCAGCTTTCGGACGGCAATTCGTCCTACAATGCGCTGAACCTTGAGATGAAGAAGCGTTTCTCGACGGGCATGCAGTTCTATGCGAGCTACACCTGGTCGCACTCGATCGACGATTCATCGGATCTTCAGACGTTGTTGAAGCCTCAGGACAATACTAATTTCCGTGCGGAACGTTCGAACTCGCTGTTCGATCAGCGTCATCGCTTTGTATTCAGCGGTGTGTTTGCGACGCCCGACAACTGGCGTTCGCAGAACGGCTGGAAAAAATTCCTCCACGGATTCACCTTCTCGCCGATCCTCGAGATCAGTTCTGGCCGTCCGTTCAACATCATTGCTCCGGGCGATGCGAACGGTGATTTCCAGAGCACGAACGAGAGGCCGACGGTTAGGCCCGACGGCAGCCTTTGTGCGACCGGTATCGATCCGAACTGTCTCCAGGGCGTTTTTCCGGCGAACGGCAACTTAGGCCGCAATATGGGCATCACGCACGGATATATGTCTTTCGATGCACGTATTACGCGTCGGATCCGATTTAATGAGCGGTTCAACATCGAACTGATCGCAGAGGGCTTTAACCTCTTCAATCGTTTTAACGAGGCGGCGGCTAATCCGTTCTATACGGCCGTCAACGCTTACGGCAAGAAGAAGGGCGGGAAATACTATAGCTACGCGACAGCCGCTTTTGACCCGCGGCAATTCCAATTCGGCATCAAGCTGAATTTCTAACCTTTCTCGGGCTATTCCGGTCCGAAGAAGCATCCTGCAGGCTCGAAAGGGAATATACCTTTTCGGGCCTGCATTTTTGTGTCTATGCGATACTTAGACATCGACGATGAAACTCACCTCGCAAACGATAAAAGATCTGGCACGGTCAGTGGGCATTGACCGCGTCGGGATCGTGCGTGCCGAGAATCTCCCGACCGAGGAAGCGCAGTTTCGCGAATGGCTTGCCAAGGGCTACCAGGCATCAATGGCGTGGATCGAACGCGAACCGGAAAAGCGGGCCGATCCGCGAATACTTTTTCCGGGATGCCGCTCGGTGATCGCCGTCGCTTTGAATTACTACACGCCGCACAAGCACTCTCCATCAGACAATAAAGGCAAGATCTCACGGTATGCATGGGGTGACGATTATCACGACGTCTTTCGCGAGAAGCTAAAGGCGCTCGTGGACAAAATGACCGAGATCTCGCCCGATATTCAAACGAAGATCTGCGTGGATACAACGCCGTTCATGGATAAAGCCTGGGCGGTGCGTGCCGGTATCGGGTGGCTTGGGAAAAGCTCGAATCTGATCACGACGGATCTTGGCTCGTGGGTGTTCCTCGGCGCTGTGCTTGTCGATATCGAGCTTGAATATGACGATCGCGTGGTCGCCGATCATTGCGGGTCGTGTACGGCCTGCATAGATGCCTGCCCAACCGGTGCGATCACCGAGCCGTATGTTGTCGATGCGGCAAAATGCATCTCTTACGCGACGATCGAGCTTCGCGATGAAAAGATGCCGGAAGAGATCGCCGCAAACCTTGAAGGCTGGCTTTACGGCTGCGACATTTGCCAGGACGTTTGTCCATGGAATCGGTTTGAGAAACCAACGCACGAAACACGATTTGAGCCCCGCGAAATGGAAACTTCGCTTTCGCTGGAAAGGGTTGCCAACCTTGAACACGACGATTATGTAGTACGCTTTCGCAAGAGTGCGATAAAGAGGGCAAAACTTTCGGGCCTGAAACGCAATGCCAAAGCTCTGGCGACTAACACTCATCGGTCTGAAACGCTATGATGGAACTATGGCGTTAAGCGACAAATACGGGCGTGAGATCCGCGACTTAAGGTTGTCGCTGACCGACCGCTGTAATTTTCGCTGCTTCTACTGCTTGCCGACCGGCAAGCCTGCACTCGCCCGCAAAGAGACGATCCTGACCTTCGAAGAGATCTTCCGGGTCTCGAGCATTTTTGTATCGCTCGGGATAGAAAAGATACGTCTGACAGGCGGTGAACCGCTCATTCGACGCGATGTTCCGTTGCTTGTCGAGAAGCTTGCCACGCTCAAGCCGCAGCTCAAAGATATCGCGCTGACGACGAACGGGTATGATTTTCCGCGATTCGCTGAGGCCTTGAAGCAAGCCGGTCTTGACCGCGTAACATTAAGCCTCGACAGCCTTCGGCGCGAACGATTCAAAGAGATAACTGGCGTTGACGCCCTCGACCGAGCTCTCGTAGCGATCGATGCTGCAAAAAGCCTCGGCTTCGAACCGGTAAAGGTGAATGCTGTGATCGTTCGCGGCAGAAACGATGACGAGCTTGCCGATTTTGCGAGATTTGCCCGCGAACGCGATGTAACGATGCGGTTCATCGAATTTATGCCGCTCGATTCAGAGCAAAGCTGGACACGCGAAGCGATGGTCTCCGGAGCTGAGATGCGAGACAGGATCAGCGAGGTTTTCCCGCTTGAACTCAAGGAGACGAAACGCGGTGCAGGTACGTCGTGGAAATATGCCTTTGCCGATGGTGCTCCGGGTGGGATCGGCATTATCGCACCGGTTACGGATATGTTCTGCGGCCAATGTTCTCGTGTGCGGCTTACGGCGGACGGCCAGATCCGTACGTGCCTTTTTTCAGAGCGAGAACATGACCTTCGTTCGCTCCTTCGCTCGGGTGCGGATGACGAACAGATCGTAGCCTTCATTGAAAGCTGCGTCTATCAAAAAGAAGCAAGCCATAGGATCAACGATCCGGATTTCGTCCAGCCGTTGCGGACGATGAGCTTCATAGGCGGATAATACTCAAAATTTCTCGTTAGCTCTGCTTTCTTCCGGCCATGTCAAGGCCGACTGCGATCACAAGGATCGAGCCCTTGATGATGTCCTGCATAAAATCGCTGACGCCGACGAGCGACATTCCGTTGTCAAGGCTTGCCATGATCAAAGCCCCGAGACAAGCCCCGAAAACAGTTCCGCGGCCACCGACAAGCGATGCTCCACCGATGACGCATGCGGCGATCGCGTCGAGTTCTTTTAGCGTTCCGGCGTCGGGTAGTGCGCTTCCGACGCGAGCGGTAAAAATCAAGGCTGCAACGCCGGTTAGAGCGCCGAGAACACCGAAAACCTTCAGCACATTCCAACGGTTGTTGATGCCGGAAAGCCGAGCTGCGTCAGCATTTCCGCCGATGGCATATAGGTAGCGGCCAAACACTGTCGATCTTGTGATGAAAACTCCCAGGAAAGCGATACAAAGGAAGATCACAACCGGCACCGGGACGCCTTGCCATGCGTTCATGATCGCGAAAAAGCCGACGATCGCCGCAACCGGCAGGGCCGCCTTCAGGAGTTCGCGTCCAACGCCGCCATTGTTTTCGTTATCGGTACTTTTGGCTCTGCGATAAGCGGCAAAGAGTACGATCACGACCAGAAGTCCGGCAACGCCCCAGCCGTATTCGATCGGTAGATTTGCATTACCGATGCCCTTGAACGTTTCGTCCGAGATAGGGATCGTGTTGCCGCCAAGGAGCCATTTTGCTGCACCACGCCATGCGAGAAGGCCGCCGAGCGTAACGATGAACGACGGAATATTCACATATGCCGTCAACGCGCCTTGGAAGAGGCCGATCGCGGTGCTCATTACGACAGCGGCGATTATCGCAGCCGTCATCGAATAGCCCATGTCTGCCATTGCATAGGCGGCAACCCCTCCGGCGAAGCCGATGATCGAACCAACAGAAAGGTCGATCTGGCCCGAAACGATCACCATCAGCATCCCGACCGCTATGACGCCCGTAACAGCCGTCTGTGTCATCAGGTTCGACAGATTTCGCGGTGTCAGAAATGTGTGGCCCGGTGTGATCACGTGGAACAGGATCCAGATCGCGGCCAGCACGCCGATCATTGCGTATGCTCGAAGGGCAGCTCGGTTTGTGAAAATGCTTTTGAAGTCGCTCATCTTTAAATGGCTATGGTTTTCAGACGCCGTGGCCCGTTGCCGCGGCCATTACGCGTGTTGCGGTTGCCTCTGCTTTTGTGAACTCGCCGGTCTTCTTACCTTCGTGCAGGACGATCACGCGGTCTGATAGCCCAAGAACTTCAGGCAGCTCGCTTGAAACGAGCACGATCGCGAGCCCGGCTTCTGCGAGCTTATTGATCTCCGCGTAGATCTCCTGTTTTGCACCGACATCAATGCCGCGTGTCGGTTCATCGAGGAATAGAACTTTTGGCTTCGTAAGAAGCCATTTGCCCAACACTACCTTTTGCTGATTGCCGCCCGAAAGCGTGCCGGCAACCGTCTCGACCGATGGAGCCTTGATCCGCAGCGAACGCATCGGTTCGGCTGCGGCTCGCCGTTCATTTTGCTTGCTCGTAAGAATGCGTCCGGAGATCCGCTTTAGTGCCGCAAGCGTCATATTGTCGAGTATTGTCTGTTCGAGGATCAGGCCGTAACGTTTTCGATCTTCCGTTACGAAACCAATGCCTGCACGAATGGCTTCCCAAGGAGTTCGCACGGTGATCGGGCTGCCGTCAAGCACCAGTTTCAGCGAGTGTTTTCCTTGCCACGCACCAAAGATGGACGCGAGAAGTTCGCTTCGGCCTGCACCCATAAGTCCTGCAATACCAAGCACTTCACCGGAGCGTACATTGAACGACACATCGTCAACCAGGCGTTTGTCAGGCTCGTCGATCGAGTAGACCGTTACATTCTCAGCCTGCAAGACAACCTCACCCAGGTCGTGCTTTGATTCGGGAAAAATGTCCGTAACTTCACGGCCGACCATCTCCGCTATGATGCCGTCCTTGCTGGTCTCGCTTGCGATATGGGACGCAACTGTGCGCCCGTCACGCAGAACAGTAATGCGATCGCTCATCCGGAAGACCTCGTCGAGCCGATGCGAGATATAGATCATACCGACGCCGCGTTTCTTCAGGTCATGGAGGATCGTAAAGAGGGTTTCGACCTCTGCGTCAGTGAGTGCGGCCGTCGGTTCGTCGAGGACGAGAATTCGCGCATTGCGCGATAGGGCTTTTGCGATCTCGACAAGCTGCTGCTGGCCTATGCCCAAAGCTCCGACCTTTGCGCGCGGATCGATCGAGAGGCCGAGGTCATGAAGAAGCTTCGAGGCGCGAGCGTAGAGTTCTGTCCAGTCGATGATGCCCATCCTGGACGGTGCACGCCCCAGAAAGATGTTCTCGCCAACGCTTAGTTCTTTGACGAGCGAGAGCTCTTGAAAGATGATCGCGATGCCGGCGTTCTCAGAATCGCGTATGCCGGAGAATGAAACGGTTTGGCCTTCGATAGCGATACGGCCTTGGAATTCGCTTGCAGGATAAACGCCTGAGAGCACTTTCATCAGGGTCGATTTTCCGGCACCGTTCTCTCCGACGAGCGCGTGGAATTCACCCGCTTCGAGCGTAAGGCTTACACCGTCAAGCGCACGGACACCGGGGAAGTCCTTTTGAATGTCGTGCATCTCAAGAAGTGCCATATTTTTACCGTGAACGAGAGAGTGAACGCATAAAGAGTATGGCATCAGCGAAATTTGTGCAAAAGGCGCATAGGCATAAGCAGCCGTAGATGTTTTATACTCTTCTTGATATGGCTGACAAACCAACGATCGAATCCGTTCTTAGCGAAGAACGTGTCTTTCCGCCGCCCACAGAATTTTCGAAAAATGCGCACATAAAAAGCTTTGAAGAATACGAGAAGCTTTATGCGTATGCCGCATCGGATCTGCCGGCCTTCTGGGCAAAACAGGCCGAGGCACTCGACTGGTTCTCGTCGTGGAAGACCGTGCTTGACTGGCAGCCTCCGCACGCAAAATGGTTCTCAGGCGGAGAGATAAACGCATCATACAATTGCCTGGATCGGCACCTTGAAACTCGCGGTGACAAGACCGCGATCATCTGGGAAGGCGAGCCGGGCGAAGAGCACCGCCTCACTTATCGCGAATTGCACGCGGAGGTGGCAAAATTCGCAAACGTCCTGAAAGGCCTGGGCATAAAGAAAGGAGATCGTGTTGCGGTCTATATGCCGCTTGTGCCGGAACTTGCGATCGCTATCCTGGCGTGCTCGCGTATCGGCGCACCGCACACGGTTATTTTTGGCGGATTCTCGGCCGATTCGATCCGCGACCGTGTGAATGACTGCGGCTGCAAGGCTGTGGTCACTGCAGATGGCGGCTTTCGCCGCGGACGCGAGATCCGTCTAAAGCCGGTCGTTGACGAGGCCATTCAAGAATGTCCAAGCGTGGAGAATGTCGTTGTCTTTAGGCGTACAGGTACGGAGATACCTATGCAGGATGGCCGCGATCATTGGTGGGGCGCGTTGATGAAGGACGCAAGCCCTGATTGCCCTCCCGAACATCTCGACGCCGAACATCCGCTCTACATCCTTTACACATCGGGTACTACCGGCAAACCAAAAGGCATACTTCACACCACCGGCGGTTACCTGACGCAGGCGGCCTACACCACGAAGCTCGTTTTTGACCTCAAAGAAGACGACATTTACTGGTGCACAGCCGACATCGGTTGGGTGACGGGCCATTCGTATGTGGTCTATGGACCGCTCGCAAATGCGGCGACGGTCCTGATGTACGAAGGCGCGCCGAATCACCCGGACTTCGACCGATTCTGGGACATCATCGAACGGCATAAGGTCTCGATCCTTTACACGGCACCGACCGCGATCCGCTCGTTCATCCGTTGGGGACGTGAGTATCCCGATCGGCATGATCTTACGTCGCTCCGAGTGATCGGTACCGTCGGCGAGCCAATAAATCCCGAGGCTTGGATGTGGTACCACAAGGTCATTGGCGGAGAACGCTGTCCGATCGTTGATACGTGGTGGCAGACAGAGACGGGCACGATAATGATCTCACCTCTTCCGGGTGCGACATCGACGGTCCCGGGTTCTGCAACGCGTCCGCTGCCGGGAATTGTCGTCGATATCATGTCGAAGGACGGGCGTTCGGCTGGAACAGATGAGGGCGGATATTTGGTCGTGAAAGAACCGTGGCCGTCGATGCTGCGAACCCTTTGGGGCGATGACGATCGCTACAAGATGGCGTATTGGTCCGAGATCGAAGGCGTATATTTTGCCGGTGATGGTGCCCGCCGTGATGAACGCGGCTATTACTGGGTGATGGGCCGCGTCGATGATGTGATCAACGTAAGCGGCCATCGGCTCGGGACAGCAGAGGTCGAGTCCGCACTCGTATCGCATCCCTCTGTGGCAGAGGCCGCGGTGGTTGGGCGTCCTGACGAGGTAAAGGGCCAGGCGATCGCCGCATTTGTAACTCTTGAGGGCGGCCGAGCCGGGTCGGACGAGTTGAAAACGGAGCTTCGCGAACACGTCGCAAAGGAGATCGGAGCCTTGGCAAAACCCGACGATATTCGCTTTACGGATGCGCTTCCAAAGACGCGTTCAGGTAAAATAATGCGACGGCTGCTTCGCGAACTCGCAACGAGCGGCGTCGTCGCCGGTGACGTTACGACACTCGAAGACCTTGGCGTCCTCGACAAACTCCGTGAGGAAGAGGAATAACCGAAAAACTTAGAATGGCCGAGCCGACACAAAAACCCGCAAGCCCGGTTGAGTTGCTTTCTGCAACCGCGCGCGAGTTCTATCGCCGAGGTTGGGCACGCGGCGGGAGCGGAAATTACAGCGTTCTGCTCGCGCGCAGGCCGATGCGTCTTTGCATCACGGCGGCCGGCGACGAGATCGCGGCGCTCGATGATACGAACTTTCTTGAACTTGATGACGATGCCGAGATCATTCAGGGATTCGGCCGCCCGTCGGACGAAACGCTCCTGCATCTTGCGATATATCGCCATCGTCCAAAGGCGAGATGCGTCCTATACACACAGACCGTTCCGGGGCTTCTCATCGCGGATCGATGTTTCGTTGACGGTGTCGTGATCTTGCGTGACTACGAGGCTTTGAAAGGCGTTGAAGGTGCAAACAGTGCGGCTCGGGTCGAGAAGATACCGATCGTTGAGAACTCCGCCGATCAGGTCGCGCTCTCACACGTTATTGCGAACGTTCTCCTTGATAACGAAGCGTCGAATGCCGTGCTAATTCGGCGGCACGGACTTTATGTTTGGGGTGAAACGATCGAGCAGGCAAGACGCCACGCCGAGATCTTCGAATTCTTGTTCGAACTGAAGGATCGGCAGCAAGGCAGTAAGTAGTTATGGCAGCGAGCGAGACAGCAACTTTGGCGGGCGGATGTTTTTGGTGCACCGAGTCGGTTTTTGACGAACTTCGCGGTGTGGAGAGCGTTGTTTCGGGTTATTCCGGCGGACATACGGAATCGCCGACCTACCGCGAGGTTTGCTCGGGGATGACGGGGCACGCAGAGGTGATCGACGTAAAATTCGACCCGGACGTGATCGACTTTGCGGATATCCTGCGAGTGTTCTTCACGGTTCACGATCCGACAACCCTTAACCGTCAGGGCGGCGACATCGGGACCCAATACCGATCGTCCATTTTCTATCATTCGGACGAACAGCGGAAGACCGCCACGGACGTCATCCGCGAGATCGAAGAAGCCGGCGTTTACGAAGCTCCGATCGTTACCGAGGTCGTGCCTTTTGAGAAATTTTGGCCCGCGGAAGACTATCATCAGGAGTATTTCGTCAACAATCCTGTCCAGCCATACTGTGCCGCGGTGATCGCCCCAAAGGTCGCAAAATTCAGGAAAATGCACGCGGACCGCTTAAAACGCTAGCTGAAAAATGTACCTCAATTGGGTTATTTATTGTTGACGGTTCTTTAACAGGTCTGCTAAATTATCGAATGGTTGTCTGCGTGATCAATGCGCTTGGCACGTGCTCAACTACCTCACCCTAAAATTTAAGATACCTGGACATTGATCGTTACCGCCAAAACCTCAGTGTTTGTTTTGGAGTTTTTGTCATCCGACCGGTCATTGGAAATCCCCGTGAATAAAATTATGTTTAAGAATTTGCTTACCGCCCGAACTGTGCTCGGCTCTCTCGCTGTTTGCATCACAGTTATCACCGCCGTTCTGCTTTCTACTCATTCCGACGCGCAAATCGCCCGAAATGATAGCGACAGACAACTCGCTCCGCTTGCCGGAACTATCACCGGCCGTGTCTTTCAGGATTTCAATGGAAATGGCCTTTACGAGACCTCGGGCGGAACGGCGGCGGCACCAACCGCCGTAGATGTTGGCGTACAGGGCGTGACAGTTACCGCATATGATTCTGCCGGTGTAGCACAGGGCAACACGACAACCGCGGCGAACGGGACATACGGCCTCGCCGCGACAGGTACAGGCCCATATCGTATTGAATTTACGACGATTCCATCGGGGTATTCTCCATCGGCACGTAGCACGGATTCTGTCCTTGGCGGCAGCGGTACAAACGCAGGCTCGACCGTGCAGTTCGTTGATAACGGCAATACATCTGACGTTAATCTTGCTGTCAACCGAGGCAAAGACTATTGCGAAGATAATCCGGACATTGCCTCGCAGCTGTATTCGTACGGAGGCACAAATGCACCCGATGCGATGATCATGTTTTCTTACCGTTCAGGCAGCACGAGAACCGGCACCGAGAATGGCAGCTTTCCAGGTTCGTTTATGGATTTTACTATGCCGGGCTACACAAGTTTGGCGAGTACAGATGAGATCGGAACCACTTTTGGCCTTGCCTTTGATAGGGTAAACCGAATGATCTATGCCGCCGCCTTTATGAAACGGCATGCAAAATTTGGCCCGAATGGCACGGGGGCTATCTACAAAGTTGATCCGGCAAGCAGCACAGGTTCACTTTACGTTGATCTTAACGCGGTTTTTGGAGCTGGCACGGCTGGTGCCGATGCTCACAACCCGAGCAACTGGGACCGAGACAACAACAATACAGCTTGGGAAGCTGTCGGCAAGAGGTCCCTTGGTGGGATGGCCATCTCCGATGATATGGCGAATCTGTTTGTAATGAACCTGTGGGATCGCATGCTCTATAAGATCCCGACCTCAGGTCCTCTAAACAATACAACGATCACAAGAGTTGCTTTTCCATCACCAAACGATGCCAATGCCTGCGGTAGTCAGGCGAACTATCGACCATTCGCAGTTTCATATCATGAAGGAAAAGTATATGTGGGCGCGGTCTGCAGCAATGGCACAAACAGTCGATGGGCCCATGTTTTCGAGGTGGACCCAAACACGTTGACCTATACGCAGAATCCGATCCTTTCATTTAGTCTTAGGTTCCAGCGTGGCCTGGCAGATCCAGGAAACTCGGGTAACTGGCGTAGCTGGAGCACGATGTTTAGTGCAGTGAACGCTAATGGTGCATGGACCTGGCCTCAGCCGATGTTCACGGATATCGATTTTGATAACGGCAATCTGATCATGTCTTTTCGAGATAGGATGGGTGACCAGACGGGGTATCAAACGCTCAGTAATCCAAACAACAATGCTCGGTCAAAAGGGATAACGGCTGGTGATATTATTCGTGCCTGCGGTGACCCGACAAATGGATGGACCTTGGAGAGCAATGGACGGTGCGGTGGCGAGGGGAGCGCTCCGCAAGGTACGAACGAGGGGCCGGACGGAGGTGAGTTCTACTATCAAGAGAACTACCATCCGAACAGTATTCCGCACTCAGAGGTTGGAGTCGGTTCGGCCTCGCAGATTCCGGGCCATACGGAATTCATTGCAGGCATTTTCGACCCGATCTACCTTTCTGGCACGAACGTTTATGATTCGCAGGGATTCCGATGGTTCGTCAACACCGGTTCGGTAGCTGGTAGCCAAAATCGCGGATACCAAGTTAACGACGGCGGGTTTGGCAAGGCAAATGGTGTCGGAAATACGGTCCCGCTGTGCGAGGCGGCACCGATCGAGATCGGCAACCGCGTGTGGCGGGATCTCAATGACAACGGCGTGCAGGATCCGGGCGAACCGGGAATTGCGGGCGTAACGGTACACCTTTACGATTCGAACAACGTGTTGGTTGGCACGGCCGTGACGGATGCGAACGGAGAGTATTACTTCGTATCGAGCACGGTTGCTGACCCGAACCCGGGCGACAATATCGGCCAGGTCAATGGCGGCATCAAGTTCAATGCCGGCTACACGATCAAGCTCGATCGCCCGGAGGACTGGAATACGGGCGGCCCGCTTTTTGGCCTTCGTAAGACGATCATGGATGTTGCGTCGCAGCCCGGCTTTGCTGAAGGTTCGGATTCGGATGCCGACTACGACAATAGCGGCAACTACCTCCAGATCCCGATCACGACCGGCAACCCGGGCGACAATAACCACAACTACGATTTCGGCCTGACGCTCGCACCGTCCGCTGCCCCGGTTTCTGTGTCCGGACGCATTACGACGGCGAATGGCAACGGCATCAGAAACGTTCGCGTTACGCTGACCGAGGAAAGCGGCGCGATGCACTATGCCCTGACCGGTGCGTTCGGATATTTCACATTCGAGAATATCGAATCGGGCCAGGGCGTCGTCCTTTCGGTTTCGGCGAAACGCTACACGTTCAGCCAGCCGACGCGGTTCATCTCGCTCGATGACAACATAACGGATGCGGATTGGGTGGCCAATCCGTAGCTCGACGATGTCATTGTGTTATTCGAGAGCGGCGGGAGCGATCCCGCCGCTTTTTTGTGCTTCTTGTGTATTCTGTGCATTTTGTATCAATTTGTGCATTCTGTGCATTTTCATACAATTCGTGCATTTTGGGGTTCAAATGGGTGCGGTTGTTGGATATTCTTTCTGTGGTTGATTGATGTTTGACAACTTAGTTAGGTGTTTTCCGCGGCAACGTCTGTGTTTGGGAAAAGTGCGTAGCGTTTAGCTTAGCCACGTCGTTTACGGCGTGGAACATGCGTCGAGATCCGAGCTTGGCGGCTACGCCGCCAGGGTGCTTTGGTGAGCGTGTCGGAAAAGCGA
>JAANMW010003300.1_pt1 | contig 12807 bp, 12 predicted proteins | sample 7279671 | NCBI WGS metagenome assembly JAANMW01 (sample SAMN14094541, study PRJNA606508) | bioreactor metagenome | isolation source: A lab-scale SPAN reactor treating ammonium-rich wastewater day 247 | place: Ireland: Galway | collected 2017-09-19
ACTCCTGCAGGGCCACTTCGCCGAGGTTGAGGCCCTCCATCTTCTCACGCAGCGGGGCAAGGTTGACCGGCGTCTTGGACGTCGCCTCGACCTGGATGCCGCCGACGAAGTCGATGCCGTAGTTGAGGCCCGGCGTGAAGAACAGGATGACAGAGCTGGTCGAGATGAAGGCCGACATGGCGATCGCGATATAGCGGCCGCGCATGAAGGAGAAGCTCGGCATGCTCCAGACCTTGCCGAAGATCGAATGGATCTCGATCTTCTTCATCTTCCGGCGGATCACGGTGTCGCGCATCAGGTAGCGCACGAAGGTGATCGAGGTGAACATCGAGATCGCAAGGCCGATGATCATGGTGATGGCGAAGCCGCGCACCGGACCGGAGCCGAACATGAACAGCAGGATCATGCCGACCATGGTCGTCATGTTGCCGTCAACGATGGTGGCATAGGCCTTGTTGAAGCCGACATCGAGCGCCTTCATCGCCCCTGCGCCCGCCGCCGTCTCTTCACGGATACGGGCGTTGATGAGGATGTTGGCGTCCACCGCCATGCCGATGCCGAGGATGATACCGGCGATGCCGGGCAGCGTCAGCGTCGAGCCGAGTAGGCCGAGCGTGCCGATGGTCAGGACCGTGTGCAGCACGAGGCCGAGATTGGCGATGAGACCCCAGGAACCGTAGAGCACCTGCATCAGCACGACGACAGCGGCAAGGCCGGCGAGACCCGTATAGAGGCCCATGCGGATCGAGTCCGAGCCGAGATTCGGGCCGACGGTACGCTCCTCGATGATCGTCAGCGGCGCGGGCAGCGCGCCGGCGCGCAGCAGGATCGCGAGGTCATTGGCCTCCTGCACCGTGAAATTACCGGAGATCTGACCCGAACCGCCGGTAATCGGCTCGCGGATGACGGGCGCCGAGATCACCTCGTTGTCGAGAATGATGGCGAACGGCTGTCCGACGTTTTCGGTCGTCGCCTGCGCGAATTTTCTCGCGCCATTGCTGTTGAAGCGGAACGTCACGATCGGCTCGCTGGTCCGCGAATCGAATCCCGGCTGGGCGTCGGTCAAATCGCCACCGGAGACGAGCACCTGCTTCTTGACGACGTAAGGCGTCTTGGGCGCCTGCGAACTCATCAGCACTTCGGAATCGGCAGGCACCCGGCCCTGCGTGGCCTGATCAGCCGGAATGCTGGAATCGACCATGCGGAAGTCCATCTTGGCGGTCTTGCCGAGGATTTCCTTCAGCCGCGTCGGGTCCTGCAATCCCGGCACCTGCACCAGAATGCGGTCGGCGCCCTGACGCTGGATCAAAGGCTCGACGGTGCCGAGTTCGTTGACGCGCTTCTCGATGATCTGAATCGACTGTTCGACCGACTGGCGGATGCGATCGGTGACGGCGGCCTGCGGCACGGTCATGCGGATGACGCCGTCCGCGCTGCTGACTTCGAGGCTGCGCTGGCCGCTGGAGCCGAGCAGACCTCCCAGCGGCTGCGACAACTCACGCAGTTTGCCCAGCGCGGTCTGGAATTCCTCTTCCTTGCTGATACGGACCTCGACGGCGCCGTTCTTGACCGCAAGGCCGGTATAAGCGATCCGGGCGTCGCGCAGCGTCTTGCGCGCATCATCGCGAACCTGATCGAGCTTCTCCTTCTTGACGTAATTGGAATCGACCTCAAGCAGCAGATACGAGCCGCCCTGAAGATCAAGTCCGAGCACGAGGTGACGCTGCGCCCATTTTGGCCATGTCTTGACCTGCGCCTCCGGAAAGAAATTCGGTACGGCGCACAGGCAGATCGCGAGAGCGGTCACGATGATCGCCAGCGCCTTCCACCGCGTAAAGTACAGCATCGAGATAACTCGTCAGATTCGAGGAATGATCACCCGAGAATCACCTAGCTCGCCGCGGTGTCGTCCCTGGAGCCATTTCCTTTAGCGCCATCGCCTTTGGCGGCTCCTTTCGCCGGTTCGCCCCTGGTCGATTCACCTTTGGCCGGCTCGCCCTTCGCGCGAACGATCGAAATCATCTGTCGCATCTGCCGCACCCGGACGCCATCAGCGATTTCGAACTCGATCTGCTCGTCATCCACCACCTTGGTGACTTTTCCGACAAGGCCGCTCGATGTGATGGCGGTGTCACCACGACGAATGTTCTTCACCAGTTCGGCGTGCTCTTTCGCCTTCTTCTGCTGGGGCCGGATGATCAGGAAATACATGATGATGAAGATCAACGCGAACGGTAGCAGCGACATCAACAGGCTGTTGGCGTCGCCGGAGCCGGCGGCCTGAGCAAAGGCAGGGGTAATGAACATTCGGGCCATTCCTTGGGATCAGACCGGCGTGAGCACAGAGTCGGGCCGATCAAGAGCAAATTCGCGCGGACTATAACGGCCACGGTCCCAATTGCAACGCCGCCAGACCCTTGATCGAGCCACATTATTCCGCAGCTTGCAGGAGCCAGGTCGCCCCGCTAAGGGTGCGCGCTCGGGAAAGACAAAGATGGCCAGAAAGTCGCGGAAAACCAGCCTTCGAAAGACCCCTCTCAAAACATCGGGGGCCCGCTCCAGTTCTCGGGCCGGCGCGACAAAAGGTCCGAAAGCGGCCGCGAGGCGAGATGCCGCGGACCGGATCGCCCGCGCTCTCGAAACGATCGCCGCCGCCATGACCGCCGCCTCAGAGCGGATCGACAATCACGCCGTCATGACCCACGCCGACGCCTTCGTCTGGCATCCTGACGGGCGATTGACGCCGGTTCCGCAGGTCAGCCGCGTCGATCTCGGCCTGCTCAAGGGCATCGACCGGATGCGCGATATCCTGATGGAGAACACCCTCCGCTTTGCCAGGGGCCTGCCCGCAAACAACGCCCTGCTCTGGGGTGCGCGCGGCATGGGCAAGTCGTCGCTGGTGAAGGCCGCACATGCCAGCGTCAACGCCGAGGCCGGCGGACGGCTCAAGCTGATCGAAATTCACCGCGAGGACATCGAGAGCCTGCCCGGCCTGATGGAACTGCTTCGCTCATCCGGGTTTTGTTTCATCGTTTTCTGCGACGACCTCTCCTTCGACGGCAATGACGCCTCATACAAATCGCTGAAGGCCGCTCTCGAAGGCGGCATCGAGGGACGGCCCGACAACGTCATCCTGTACGCGACGTCAAACCGCCGTCATCTGCTGGCGCGCGACATGATCGAGAACGAGCGATCGACGGCGATCAATCCCGGCGAGGCCGTCGAGGAAAAGGTTTCGCTGTCCGACCGCTTCGGCCTCTGGCTCGGCTTTCACCGCTGCAGCCAGGATGAGTATCTCGCGATGGTGCGCGGCTATTGCTCCCACTTCGGCATCAGGCTCGACGATGCCGAACTGGAGCGGGAGGCGCTGGAATGGTCGGCCACGCGCGGCTCGCGTTCCGGTAGGGTTGCCTGGCAGTTCACGCAGGAGCTTGCGGGGCGGCTCGGTGTGCGGCTCGCGGCGAAATAGCCTTCAAGCTTGTTATGCGGATATAGCGCGGCACGAGTTGATACGCTGCTGAACCGGAGTCGTCTCACGCGCCGAGGTTGTTAAGGTTCCGGATCAGCGGAGCATCGCAAGCGCGACGCACCGCGCCCAGAACATCCAGCCTCAGGCCCCGTTCAGGAAATTCAACGGGTCGACCGGCGTCGATCCTTTCCGGATCTCGAAGTGAAGCTGCGGCGAGCCCGCCTCGCCCGACTGACCCGACTTGGCGATGACCTGACCGCGCCTGATGGAATCTCCACGCTTCACCATCAGCTCACGTGCATGGGCATAGGCGGTCACGTAACCGTTGGAGTGCCGAACAAGAACAAGGTTGCCGTAACCCTTGAGTTCGCTACCGGCATAGGCAACGACACCGTCCTCGGCGGCCTTGACCGGCGTGCCCTCGGGCACGGCGACGTTGATGCCGTCATTGGATTTCCCATTCGTCCGGGCGCCATAGGCTGTGATCACGCGGCCACGCACCGGCCAGCGGAAAGTCGGCAAGGCGCCGGTCGCCTCCGCGGCTTTCACCGAAGGTTTGACCACGGCCGCTTCAGGCGTCGCGGTCGCAACCGCGAGGTTGACCTTCTGAACCGGACCTTCGGGCGCAGCAGCGGCGTGAACCACGGGCGCAGGCGCGGGCTTGGGTGCAGCAGCAGGAGGCGCGGCCGGAGCGGCAATAGGTTGCGCGGACACAGTGGCGACCTTCGTCGGCACCGTGATTTTCGTGCCGATCTTCAGTTTCGCGCCGGGTGGTAATCCGTTTGCGCGAGCAAGCTCCCCGACAGAAATGTGGTTGCGGCGGGCGATGTTCATCAGGGTGTCGCCGCGATTAACATAATGGGTACCAGACGCAGCCGTAGCGACGACCGCGGGCTTCGCGGCCGGAACCGTCGGGGTCTCCGCCACCGCCGCGCGCTTCGGAATGATCAACCGCTGGCCGGGCTGCAACTGGCGGGGACCCCGGTAGCCATTGGCTTTCAAAATCTCCGCGGTGGAGACGCCGTATCGGCGCGACAACCCTTCAAGCGTATCGCTGGTCCCGACAATGATCGGCGTACCGCCGTTATGATTCCAGCCGTCCCGCGCCGCGACCGCGGGGGCGGGCTCGATCGGACGCGCGGGAGGCGTATACGAACCGGGACCGCGCCCGCTCCCCGACACATTCGATGCCACCGGATAGGACTTCGGCGTCGAGATCGGCGGCAGCGGCTGGGATTGATAGTCGGACTGGGGTCGATACGGAGGCCGCGAATATTGCTGCAACTCGCGGCGCTCCACCGGAGCCGCGGGCGCCGCGGCCACCGTGCCGGTGGTCTCTCGCTGCCAGCCGAAGCGATTTGATTGCTGTGGACCTGATTGCTGCGGACCACTGTCCAACTGCGCGAGGCGCGTCGACATATCCGCGCTGCACCCGGCAAAACCGATCGACACCAGCGCCAGCACCGCTACCTGCGGTGCGCGGCGCGAGCAAAGCAACTCGACGACACGGGACATGGTTACTCACTCGTACGCAACACGACTAAATTTGAATAAACACCGTCCCAGTAAACAAAGCCTTTCACCGTGACACGTCACTGCCTCGAAAGTTAACATCGCCGGACAAACTGATCACGGCCGCAACCGCACCTCAGACCCGCAGGGTCAGAGCTCGCGGGCGATACCCGGCAGCGCCGGCACGAAGCGGACATCGATCAGTTCCTTGCGGATTATTCCGGCGGGGGCGCGACGCAGGAGGATCAGGGTCTGCCGTCCGCTCTGCGGTCCGACAGGCGCGATCAAAAGCCCGTCGGGCTCAAGCCTGGCCGTCAGCGCCTCCGGTATCTGCTCCATTGCCGCGGTCACCATGATGCGGTCGAACCGCCCTGCTTCGCCAGGAATGTCGAAGCCGTCACCCAGCAGAACTTCGACGTTATCGTAGCCGAGATGCTTCAAGCGGGCGCGCGCGCGATCGGCGAGCACGCGATACCGCTCGACCGTCACGACCTCGCGGCAGAGGCGCGACAGGATCGCTGTCTGGTAACCCGAGCCGGTGCCGATCTCCAGGACCCGATGATCGTCACCTAATTCCAGCCGCTCGGTCATGTAGGCCACGACGAACGGCTGGCTGATGGTCTGGCCGCAGGCGATGCCGAGCGCGGTGTCGCACCATGCGTCCTCGCGATCGCCCTGTTCGACGAAAGCATCGCGCGGGACGTTATCCATCGCGCGGAGCACACGCTGATCGCTGATGCCGCGGCGCCGCAGGTTAAGCTGAAACATCATCTTTTCAGGCGGCGGATGACCGGCGGGGGGCATGACGGGCGAACTCTCGAGCGCCGGCGCTTGGCCGAGCGGTTATCATTAACGCAATCTGCGCAGATCACCCACCGGGTCAATCCGGCGCGGCAAGTATTTGTTCCGGCGAAGAACCGGCGCGAAGGCTTCCGCCGGTCCGGGAATCTCCCGATTTGCAGCCCGGCGCACCGGTGCGACAATCTTGCCCGAGGCGACGACACGGATTGCGTTCGGCCGCATAATTTGCGACCCTTCGTTGGTGACAAGGCGGGATTTCCAACATGGAATCAGCGAAGCCACCCAGCGGCTCCGTATTCCTCGTTGAAGACGAGGTTATGATCCGCATGATGGTTGCGGATATGCTGGAGGAACTCGGCTATAGCATCGCCGCCGAGGCTGGCGACATCGAGCAGGCTCTCCAGCTCGCGCGCACAACGAATTTCGACATCGCGATTCTCGATGTCAACGTCAACGGAAAGCTGATTTCCCCCGTGGCGGAGGTCATCGAAGGCCGCAACCGGCCTTTCATCTTCGCAACAGGCTATGGCACGCAAGGGCTTCCGCCCGAGTATCGCAACCGTCCGTCCGTGCAGAAACCCTTCCAGATGGATGGCCTTGACGCCGTGATCCGAAGCACGCTCAAGGGCAGCGCCGTGGCCTGAGGCCGAGCCTTTCCGCTTCTGATGAAATCCGAAGCGAGATTGATCCAGCGTGGATTCCGGGCGTCCTACTTGAACTTCGCCGTCAGGATCGCGGCGAACGCATCGTCGGTGCGGTCCAGCCGCAGCGGCGTCACTGAAACACACTGCCCCGCGATCGCCGCGAGATCGGAGCCCGACGCGGGAGTGTCCGCGTCGTCGGCCTTCTCGAACCCGATCCAGAAATACGGATTGCCGCGGCCGTCGCGACGCTTATCGATCTTGAGGAAGCCGAGATTGCGCTTGCCCATCCGCGTCACCAGCACTCCCGCCACATCCTCCGGCGCGCAGGCCGGGAAATTGACGTTGATAGCCGTGTTTTTCGGAATGCCGATCTCGATCACCTTGCGGAGAATTTGCGGCCCGAATGTCCGCGCCGTTTCCCACACCGGCCTGTCACCGGTTTCCATGCTGAACTCCTGCGACAGCGCGAAAGACGGCAGCCCGAGCATCGTGCCTTCGAGCGCCCCCGCGACGGTGCCGGAATACACCACATCCTCGGCGAGGTTGCGGCCGCGATTGACGCCGGAAAGCACGAGATCAGGCGCTTTGTCGGCGAGGATGTAGCGTGATCCCATGATCACGCAATCGGTCGGCGTGCCTTTCACCGCGAAATGGCGCGGCCCGAGTTCGCGCAGCCGCAGCGGATCATTGAGCGTCAGCGAATGCGAAACCCCGGACTGATCGTGCTCGGGTGCGACCACCCAGACGTCGTCGGACAGGTCTTTTGCGATTTGCTCGATGATTTCGAGGCCCGGCGCGTGGATGCCGTCATCGTTGGTACAGAGAATCCGCATTCCTAAGAGCGCCTCTTTCGGCCGCCGCGAGAGCGTTTTCGAGCGAAGTGGATACCGTTTCGCGTGAAGAAAACGCGTCAAATCAAAACCAAGAGCCCCGCTTCTACTCTACCAGAAGCGGAAAGGCTCCAGCCGTTCGGGGACACCTCATATCCGGCCCGGCCGAGGCTGGCAAACCTGACGTTCCGCCTGCGCCGGCGGATTTTACGCCGTCATCACCGGGCCTGTCCCGTTGATCCACGTCTTTCCGCTCAACCGCAAGCAAGACGTGGATGGCCGGAACAAGTCCGGCCATGACGCTGAAGCTGGGTATGAGGGCAAGTGGCTACATATCTTTCGCGATCACCTTCAGGCCGCCCATGTAGGACTGCAAGACATCGGGCACGGCGATGGAGCCGTCGGTCTGCTGGTAAGTCTCCATCACTGCGATCAGCGCGCGGCCCACGGCAGTGCCGGAGCCGTTGAGCGTGTGGACGAAGCGTGGCTTGCCGTCGCTTGCGCGATAGCGCGCGTCCATGCGCCGGGCCTGGAAGTCTCCGCACACCGAGCAGGACGAAATTTCGCGATAGGCGCCGCCTTCCCCTTGTCCCGGCATCCACACCTCGATGTCGTAAGTCTTCTGCGAGGCGAAGCCCATGTCGCCGGTGCACAGCGTCATCACGCGGTAATGCAGGTCGAGCCGGCGCAGCACTTCTTCCGCGCATGACAACATCCGCTCGTGCTCGTCCTTCGATGTCTCCGGCGTGGTGATCGACACCAGTTCGACCTTGGTGAACTGATGCTGGCGGATCATGCCACGCGTATCGCGCCCCGCCGCGCCCGCTTCGGCGCGAAAACACGGCGTCAGTGCTGTGAAACGCAGCGGCAGTTCTTTTTCGTCGAGAATGGATTCGCGAACGAGGTTTGTGAGCGGGACTTCGGCGGTGGGGATGAGCCAGAGCTTAATGTCCGCATAGATTTTCTTATTTGGATCAATCTCTGAAAGTCTGAAATTAAGATTATATTCTTGCTCAATTCGCTGGTTCACGAATTCACGAAACTCTTGCTCGACGCCTTCGCTGTTAGCTCGCAGGCCCTGCCCCTTGAGCTTGTCAAAGAATTCTTTAGCTGCGTCGTCTATCAAGAGCCTCAAATCAGCATCGCCAGCAAACTTGGTCGTAGCGAACTGATCCTCTCGAAACTTCGGCAACTGCGCCGTACCGAACATCGCGTCGTCGCGCACGAGCAAAGGGGGATTGACCTCGGTATAGCCGTGCTCGCCGGTGTGGACGTCGAGGAAGAACTGTCCGATGGCGCGCTCCAGCCGAGCCAACCCGCGCTTCAACACCACGAAGCGCGCGCCTGACAATTTCGCCGCCGCCTCGAAATCCATGTCGCCAAGCGCGCCGCCGAGGTCGTCGTGCGGCTTCGGCGTAAACGCATAATCGCGCTTCTTGCCGAAGACATGGTGCCGCACGTTGCCGTGCTCATCCGTGCCGTCGGGCACCTCGTCGAGCGGAAGGTTCGGAATTTGCGCAAGCTCCTTGCGGAGTTCTTCATCCGCCGCCTTCGCCGCCGCTTCCATCTGCGGCATGTTGGTCTTGAGTTCGGCGACCTCAGCCATCAGCTTCGCGGCGCGCGCATCGTCCTTCGCCTTCTTGGCCTCGCCGATTTCCTTTGAGGCCGCGTTGCGCCGCGCCTGCGCCTGCTCCGACTCCAGAATCGCCGCGCGGCGTTTCTCATCGATCGCGAGCAGCGATGACGACAGTGGCTCAAGTCCTCGCCGCTTCAGCGCGGCGTCGAAGGCTTGCGGGTTGTCGCGGATCGCTTTGATGTCGTGCATGGGAGCCAGTCCAAAAGATAAAGTAGCGGCCAGACTCAGGGTGACGTCATGTCCGCGAGAACGGGCATTCAGTAGCCCGAACGGCAGCGATTGGAAACAGTCACGCCCTATTCGGCGGGATTTCCCGCAGGCGGCGAAGTGGCGGCGGAAGCGGAGGGCCTCGCGGCCTTCTTCTCCACGACGGCCACGGCGAGGATCGAGCCCTCGTAGAGCAGGAGCAGCGGCAGCGCCAATGACATCTGGCTCAGCACATCCGGCGGCGTCAGCACCGCCGCGATGACGAACGCGCCGACGATGAAATAGCGGCGCTTCTCGCGCAGGCCTTTCGCCGTGACGACGCCGATCCGCCCGAGCAGCGTGAGAATCACCGGCAACTGGAACGCGATGCCGAAGGCGAAGATCAGCGACATCGTCAGCGACAGGAATTCGCCGACCTTGGGCAGCAACTGAATCTCCGCGGTTCCGGGACCAGCCATCTGCTGCATCCCGAGCGAGAACCGCACCAGCATCGGCAGCACCGCGAAGTACACCACCGTCGCGCCAAGCACGAAGAACGCCGGGGTCGCGATCAGGTACGGCAGGAAAGCATTGCGCTCGTGCTTGTAGAGTCCGGGCGCCACGAATTTATAGATCTGCGTCGCCACGATCGGAAACGAGATGAAGGCCGCGCCGAACAGCGCGAGCTTGAGCTGGGTGATGAAATATTCGAGCAGCGCGGTGTAGATGAATTTCGAGTTCTCCGGCCCCGCGACCCAGACGAACGGCCATATCAGGACGTTGTAAATCTGCCTGGCGAAGAAGAAGCAGGCGACAAACGCCACGCCGAATCCGATCAGCGCCTTGATCAACCGGGAGCGCAGCTCGATCAGGTGATCCATCAGGGGGGCTTTGCTGGCCTCGATGTCTTCGTGGCTCATGACGCTTTGGCGTCCCTGGCCGTCTCGTCCCTGCCCTCATGCGAGGCTTCCTGGGCAACCTCGGGCGGTTCAACGGCAGTTGCATCCTGATGAGCCTGCGGCGTGATCGCCAGCGGCCCGGAGGTGCTCGTCCCGGCGTCGGACTGCGTAAACGTCTCGGGAATCGCCGGCGCGGCCGATCCGATCGCGGAAGCGGCGTCGGGGGACGCGGATGGCTTGTCGGCCTCGGTCGCAGGCTTGTCGAGATCCTCGAGCCTGGGCGGCTCGCCGAGCGAGTCGGTGAGCCTGGTCATCAGGTCGCCACGGGTCAGACCGCTGGTGGCGTCGCGCACTTCGTCGAAGGATTTTTTCAGGTCGGCCATTTCGGCCTCGCGCATGGCCTCGTTGAACTGTCCCTGAAATTCAGCCGCCATCCGGCGCGCCTTGCCCATCCACTGGCCGACCGTACGCAGCACGCCGGGCAGCTCCTTGGGGCCGATCGCGATCAGCGCGACGACCCCGATGACGAGCAGTTCACTCCACCCAATGTCGAACATGAAACTTTCCGCTCACGCGAGGGCTTCGCGTCGGTTTCCGCGCCGCAGCCTACATCCCGTCTCGTTTAGGTCGCTGCCTTGAGCCCCACAGGGATCAACGCGTTTCGACAGCCCTGCCGCATCGTGGAAGTCGAACCCTGATGATCGCCGCGGACGTGACGTCCTCGCGCCGAGTCGCGTCAGATGACCTTGCTGCCGGTGTCAGACCGCGCCGCGCCGGACCCGTCCGCATTGTGATGGATCGTCTTCACGGGTTCGGGCTTTTCCGCGCTGTTCTCATCGTCCTTCATGCCCTTCTTGAAGGCCTTGATGCCCTGCGCCACGTCACCCATCAGATCTGAAATCTTGCCACGACCGAACAGCAGCAGGATCACCGCGACCACCACGATCCAGTGCCAGATGCTCAGTGAACCCATCTGCAACCTCCAAGCCGGCGGCCGGCGTACGGCCAAACCTGTACGGAACGTAGGCCCGGGGATTGGCAAAAACAAGGATTCAGGTTCTCGCGAGCCGCAATAACGGCCCGGGATAGCCCTTACGGCTTCAGACCGAAGCCGCGGTCGCGCGCTCCGTCAGAATACTCAGAATACGAAGGCGGGCGGCCGTTCGAGGCCCGGCAGGATCGGAGCCGACGCGTCGAAAAGAGGACGACTCCCAAAATCGGAACGTGAACGGGTGACGATGACCGCCCGCGGCGCGCCGCCTATGGCAAATACGCCGACCAGGCGTCCCTCGGGCGCAAGCTGCCCGTAAAGCGTATCGGGAACAATCTCGGTCGCGCCCTCCAGAATGATGACGTCATAGGGGGCGCGGGCGGGCGCTCCGTTGCTCGCCGTGGCCGGAACGATGGTCACGTGGCCGAGGCCGAGGCTCGCGAGATTGTCCGAGGCTTTAGCCGCCAGCGCCGGATCGCTCTCGGTCGCCGTCACGCGATCCGCCAGTTTCGCCATCAACGCGGCGGTATAACCGGTCGCACAACCCACCACGAGCACGTTGTCGGTGCTCTTGATCTCGGCCGCCTGAACCATCTTTGCGACCACCACGGGCTTGATCAGATGTCGCTTCGGCGCGCCCTTTTCGCCGACGTCGAGATCGAGATCCAGATAAGCCAGCGCACGGCGATCCTCAGGAACGAAAATCTCACGCGGAAGCGCCATCATCGCGTCGATAATTCGAGGATCGGTGACGTCGCTGGGCCGCACCTGACCGTCAACCATTTTCCCGCGAGCGGTCGAAAAGTCAGACATCGACGATCCCTCAACCCATGACAAAGTTCCCGGAGGACTAGGACACCCCCATGATCGATGCAAGCCTTTGCTGAGCGGGCCTTGTCAGCCGTCGCATTTTGTCGCAGCGTTTTCCGTTGGTTGCGCAACGTGCATGACGCGTGACGGGTAACCGATCGATTTATCTGCCCTCGTCCGGGGACGCCGGGTCGGCATTTCTGCTTTGCAAGCGTCGGAGGCTTTGTTATACGCTGCCTCATTGCGAAGCACGCTTCGCACGTTCCCTGGTAGCTCAGCGGTAGAGCATTCGACTGTTAATCGAATGGTCGCTGGTTCGAATCCAGCCCGGGGAGCCATTTTCATGAAAACGCAAATTCAGAAAAAGCCGGCAAACATCGCCTCCACTATCAGGTGGGGTGCGTCCATCCTCGGGTCAGGCTTGAGGACATGCTTCGCTTGAAACGCTAGATTTTCCGGCTGTCATAGGCCCAATGCAAGAGCGCCTGCCGTTGGCGCGGCCGGCACATGGGATCTCCCGGCTCGCAATGCTTCCTGACCTGTGACACATGCCGCCGCATCGCTTTCCAACGGCCGATCTGGCGCGCGTCCTCGTCCGGCATGCGCCGTCCCATATAGTAGCGGCAATACCACTGGAACCAACCACGCGGGTCGTCGGGATGAATCCAGCCCTTGCGTCGCCAGACCGAAAGCGGCTGGCTGGCATCGACGCCGAAATAGTTGAGCGAGCAGTCGCGGCCCGTGGATGAAAGTCTGGCCCGCGCGAACCAGTTCGCCGGAAACTCGTCCCGGCAGTCGGTCAGATACTTTCCGCAGAACACGCCGAGTTCGAGCATCTGCTTCGGAGTAAGGTCGGGCTGGAAGGCCGGATCGAAGCTGCGGCCGGCCGGCGCCGTTAATCGATAGCGATAGTCGCTTTGCATCCTGTCGTTGACGGTAATGACACGGCCCATTGGGTCAGTTTAGAGCGTTTTCGAGCGAAGTGGACACCGGTTCGCGTGAAGAAAACGCGACAGTACAAAATCATAG
>JAANMW010003301.1_pt1 | contig 12790 bp, 9 predicted proteins | sample 7279671 | NCBI WGS metagenome assembly JAANMW01 (sample SAMN14094541, study PRJNA606508) | bioreactor metagenome | isolation source: A lab-scale SPAN reactor treating ammonium-rich wastewater day 247 | place: Ireland: Galway | collected 2017-09-19
TGATAAAGAGGTACGTCAGCCCCATCTCGCGCTGGAGATCGCGCATGAGATTCAGGATCTGCGCCTGCACCGAGACGTCGAGCGCCGAGGTGGGCTCGTCGCAGAGCAGCAGGCGCGGCTTGCTCGACAGCGCGCGCGCGATCGAGATGCGCTGGCGCTGGCCGCCCGAGAATTCGTGCGGAAACTTCTCGCCGTCGATCGCCGCGAGGCCGACATGGGCGAGCAGCTCGGCCACCTGGCGCTCAATCTCGGCGCGGTTCTTGACAAGGCCGAACGCGCGAATCGGTTCGGCAATGATGTCGCGCACGCGCCAGCGCGGGTTCAGGCTGGCCATCGGATCCTGGAAGATCATCTGGAGCTGGCGGCGGATCTGGCGGCGCTCGGCCGCATCCTTCGCATGCACCGCGTCCAGCCCGTCGATGCGGATCGTGCCCGCCGTGGGGCGGTAAAGCCCGGCGACGAGGCGCGCCACGGTGGACTTTCCGCAGCCGGACTCGCCGACGACTGCGAGCGTGCGCCCAGCTGGGATCGAGAAGCTGACGCCATCGACGGCTTTCAGGAGCCGCGGGCGCTTCCGCCCGAGCAGGCGCTCGATCCACGGCGCCGTCACGCGGAAATAGCGCGCGAGGCCCTCGACCTCGAGCAGCGGCCGGCCGGCGGCCGCGGCCGGTCTTTCGGGAAGGCGATCGGCCTCAGGCATGCGCCTTCTCCCAGCGCTTGTCGTATTGGAAGCAAGCGCTCTGCGTCTCTTCGGTGATGTAAAGTTCGGGGCGCTCGACGCGGCAGAGATCGCGCGTGTAGGTGCAGCGCGGCGCGAACGCGCAGCCCTTCGGCACCGCGCCCGGCCGCGGCATCGCGCCCTTGATCTGCGGCAGCTTGTCGAGCCTGCGCTCGACGGTGGGGATTGAGCCCATGAGCCCTGCCGAATAGGGATGCTTCGGGCGGTTCACCACCGCCGCGACCGGCCCGATCTCGGCGATGCGGCCGGCATACATGACGGCCACGCGGTCCGCCGTCTCGGCGATGACGCCCATGTCGTGCGTGATCAGCAGCACCGCCGTGCGGTGTTCGCGGCAGAGCCGCTTCAAGAGCGCGATGATCTGCGCCTGGATCGAGACGTCGAGCGCCGTCGTGGGTTCGTCGGCGATCACCAGCACCGGCTCGGCGCAGAGCGCCAGCGAGATCACGACGCGCTGGCGCATACCGCCCGAGAATTCGTGCGGATAGGCGTTGAGCCGGCTTTCGGCGGCCGGAATGCCCACCTGCTTCAGCAGATCGGCCGCGCGCGCCTCGGCCTGGCGCGTGGTGAGATTGGTGTGCGTCTGGATCGTTTCGACGAGCTGGCGGCCGATCGTGTAGAGCGGGTTCAGAGAGGTGAGCGGATCCTGGAAGATCGTGCCGATACGTGCGCCACGGATTTTGCGCAGTTCCTCGCGCGGCAGGTTGTCGATGCGCCGTCCCTCGAGCGTGATCGTGCCGGCGGAGACGCGCGCCGGCGGCTCGAGCAGCCCGATGATCGCGAGGCCGGAGATCGACTTGCCGGCGCCCGATTCGCCGACGAGGCCCAGCACCTCGCCCTGCGAGATATCGAAAGAGACGCCGTCCAGGATCGTAAGTAGGCCGCGCCGTGTCGGGATCTCGACCTTCAGATCGCGGACTTCGAGAAGCGCCATCGGCTCACCGGAGCTTGGGGTTGAGGGCGTCGCGCAGCCAATCGCCCAGAAGGTTTACGGCCAGGACCAGCACTGCAAGCATGATGCCAGGAGAAACGGTGATCCAGAGGTCGCCCGAGGAGAGATAGTCGTTGCCGATCTGGATCAGCGTGCCGAGCGATGGCTGCGTCTTCGGCATGCCGACGCCGAGGAACGAAAGCGTGGCCTCGGTGATGATGGCGACGGCGAGGTTGATCGTGGCGATCACCAGCACCGGGCCCATCGCGTTCGGCAGGATGTGGCGCCACAGAATGCGCCAGGGCCGCACGCCGATGATGCGCGCGGCGTTGACGTAATCCTTGGTGCGCTCGACGAGCACGGCGCCGCGGACCGTGCGCGCATATTGCGGCCAGAACGAGAGGCCGAGCGAGAGCACGATGACCGGCAGCGCGATCGCGTCGTGATCGAACGGCAGCACTTTCTGCGCGATGAGGCCGCGCACGATGCCGTCGAGCGTGAGCGCGATCAGGAACGCCGGGAAGGTGAGCTGCACGTCGGCGGCTCGCATCAGCACTGCGTCGGTGGCGCCGCCGACATAGCCGCTGACGAGGCCGATCGTGACGCCGAGCGCCATCGCCAGGAGCACCGAGGCGAAGCCGACGATGAGGGACAGGCGCGTGCCATAGAGAATGGCCGAATACATATCGCGGCCCTGGTCGTCGGTGCCGAGCGGATAGTCCCAGTCTCCGCCCCAGAGCACCGGCGGCCTCATCGCGACGGAGAGGTCGAGATTGGCCGGATTGTAGGGATCCTGGATCGCGATCAGCGGCGCCGCGAAGCACGCGACGAAGATGATTGCCGTGACGATCGCCGCCGCGACCGTGACCTTCGACGTGCGGAAGCTGTAGTAGATGTCGCTGCCGGCGAACTTGCGCCAGGCGCGGGCGATGGGTGTGCCGCCCGCCATCTCAGGTCGCCCGAGTCGCCGCCTGCGCCGTGCGCAGCCGCGGATCGATCGCGAAATAGAGGAGATCGACGAGCAGGTTGATCGTCACGAACAAGAAGCCGATCAACGCGAGGTAGGCCGACATCACCGGCATGTCGGCCGAATAGACCGAAGTGACGAAGAGCTGCCCCACGCCCGGCCACGCGAACACGGTTTCGGTGATGATCGCGAACGCGATGAGCTGGCCGAGCTGGAGGCCGGTGATCGTGATGACCGGCACCAGTGTGTTCTTGAGCGCGTGGCCGAAATTGATCGCGCGGCTCTTCAGGCCGCGCGCGCGCGCGAACTTCACGTAATCAGTGCGCATCACCTCCAGCATCTCGGAGCGGACGATGCGCATGATGAGCGTGAGCTGGAAGAGACCGAGCGTGATCGAGGGCAGGATCAGCGCCTTGAGCCCGGCGACGGTGAAGAAACCCGTCGTCCAGCCGCCGAGGTTGACCGTCTCGCCGCGCCCGAACGAGGGCAACACGCCGAGGCCGACCGCAAAGATGAGGATCAGCAGGATGCCGATGAGGAAGGTCGGCAGCGAAATGCCGATCAGCGAGACGGCCTGCAGGATGCGGCTGATCCAGCTCTTGGGACGCAGCCCCGAATAGACGCCCATCGGCACGCCAACGCAGAGCGCGAACAATGCCGCGACGAGCGAAAGTTCGAGCGTGGCGGGCAGGCGCTCCAGGATCATGCGGCCGACCGGCTCGGCGGTTCGGTAGGAAAGGCCGAACTGGCCCTGCACCGCATTGGCCACGAATCGCGCGAAGCGGACCGGAATCGGATCGTTGAGACCGAGATCCTGGCGCAGCTTCTCGCGGTCCTGGAGCGACGTGTCCTGCCCGACCATCGCGTTGATCGGGTCGCCCACGTAGTTGAACAGGACGAACGAGATCAGCGCGACCGTCAGCATGACGATCGTGGCCTGGAACAGGCGGCGGAGGAGGAAAGCGATCATTCGCGGACCGGACGGGACCGCGGCGGAGCGCGATCTAAAACGGAGCCGGCGCCCGCCCTCTTCGGGCAGGCGCCGCTCCGCCTCGTCCTTACTTCACTTTGACCCAGCGGATCTGGAACGAATTGTCCGCCGTCTGAACCATGTCTACGTTCTCGCGCGCCGCCCAGATCACCGCCTGCTGGTGCAGCGGGATGTAGGCGTAGTCGCTGGTGTAGATCTTGGTCGCCTCGGCGATCATCGCATCCCGCTTCTTGACGTCGGTCTCGACCTGGACCTTGTCCGCGAGCTCGTCGAACTTCTTGTTCGAGTACCGGCCGGGGTTGAACTGGCCCTTCTTCGTCTCCTGATTGTAGGATTGGATCAGGTTGATGAAAACGTCGTGCACGTCGTAGGTCGCCGCCGGTGACCAGCCGAGCATGAAGAAGCTCATGTCGGCCTTGGGCAGCAGTATCTGCGCGAAGTATTTGAGGCGGGTCTGCGCGCGCAGATTGATCTTCACGCCGATGCGCGCGAGCATGCCGACGACCGCCTGGCAGATCTTCTCGTCGTTGACGTAGCGGTCAGTCGGGCAGTCGAGCGTCACCTCGAAGCCGTTGGGATAGCCGGCGTCGGCCAGCATCTTCTTGGCCTGGTCGGGCTTGAGCAGCGCCGGGCGCTTGTCGAGATCCTTGGCGTAGCCGTTGATACCCGGCGCCACCATCAGCGCGGTCGGGAAGGACTGCCCACGCATGACCGTTCGCTTGATCGCCTCGACGTCGATCGAACGGTAGATCGCCTCCCGGACGCGCTTGTCCTTGAACGGGTTCTTGCCCTTGATGTTCGAGTAGAGCAGCTCGTCGCGGAAGTGATCGAAGCCGAGATAGACGACGCGTGTTTCCGGGCCCTGCAGGATCTTGGTGCCGGGATCCTTGGCCAGCGTGTCGGTGTCCTGCGGCGGGACCGTGTAGACCATGTCGATCTCGCCCGAGCGCAGCGCGGCCACGCGCGTGGCGGCGTTCGCGATACGCGTGAACACGACCTCGCTGAGGTTGTGCTCGACCTTCTTGTCCCACCAATCCTTGTTTGCCTCGAGCACCGTCTTCACGTCGGGCTCGCGCGACTTGAGCTTGAACGGGCCCGTGCCCATCGCGTTGCGGGTGGCGAAATTCTCCTCGTTCTTCGTGAGATCGCCCACCGTCTCGGCCTTGTTCTTCTCGGCCCAGGCCTTCGACATGATGAAGATCTGCGCCCACTTCGAGGCGAGTAGCGGATCGGGCACGTTCGTCTCGACTTCGACGCGATGGTCGTTCACCTTCTTGATCGACTTCATCGTCGCGAAATAGCCGAGCATGTTCGAGCCCTTGCCGTTCGCGCGATTGATCGAGAATACGACGTCGTCGGCGGTGAACGGAGTGCCGTCGTGGAACTTCACGCCCTGACGCAGATCGAAGAACCACGTCGTCGGCGAAGTCTGGCCCCACTTCACGGCGAGGCCCGGTTCGAGCTGCATCTGCTTGTTACGGCGCGCGAGCGGCTCGTAGATGTTCTGCAAGAACGCGAGCAGAAACGTCTCGTTGCGCGAATAGGGGTCGAGCGAATTGACGTCGCCGTCGTTCGCCCAGCGGAAGGTCTTACCCTGCGCCTCGGCCGGCGCCGACGCCATGGGCGCCGCCAGGGCCAGCGCCAGCGCGGCACCGCCCGCCAGAATCAATCGTCGCGTTTCGAACGTCATCGAGCGCCTCCCAAGCAAAAGGCGCCGGCCCAATGCCGGCACCGGATGATCCCGCCCCTGCGCCTTCCGCGCGCTCCCCTGGGCCGGACCCAATTGCGGCGAATTCAAGCCCGCCGCCTCTCCGCCGTCAACGGCCAGACCGACGCTATCGCAGCTTCGGATTGAGCGCGTCGCGCAGCCAGTCGCCCAGTAGATTTACCGCCAGCGACAGAATCACCAGGGCCAGCGCCGGGAACAGCGTGATCCACCACTCGCCCGAGAACAGGAAATCGTTGCCGACCCGGATGAGGGTGCCGAGCGACGGCGAGGTGGGCGGCAGGCCGACGCCGAGGAACGACAGCGTCGCCTCGGCGATGATCGCGACGGCAAGGCCGATCGTGGCGATGACCAGAACCGGGCCGAGCACGTTGGGCAGGATGTGGCGCAGCATGATCGTGAACGGTCGGACGCCGATCACGCGGGCGGCGGCGACGTAATCCTTCGATTTCTCGACCAGCGCAGCGCTGCGCACGACGCGGGCATATTGCGGCCAGCTCGCGAGGCCGATCGCGATCACGAGCACGAGCGAGGCGTAATCGTCCTTCGCGCTCGCCGGCAAGATTGCGCGCGCGATGCCGTCGATGAGCAGGGCCAAGAGGATGGCGGGGATCGTGAGCTGCACGTCGGCGACGCGCATCACGGCCGCTTCGTACCAGCCTCCGGCATAGCCTGCCGAAAGGCCGAGCAGGATGCCGATCACGATGGCCAGCGCCACGGCCGCGAATCCCACCATGATCGAAAGGCGCCCGCCATACATGATGGTGGAGAGCATGTCGCGGCCTTGGTTGTCGGTGCCGAGGATGTAGCGCCAGCTTCCACCCTCGGACCAGGCCGGCGGCTTGAACGCGTCGTTGATGTCGATCGAAGCCGGGACAAACGGGGTGTGCGGCGCAAGGACCGGAGAAAGCACGGCGCCGAGCACGAAGATGAGTGTCACGATCGAGGCGATCACCGTCGTCGGCGAGCGGCGATAACTGTAAAAGAGGTCGCTGGCCCGCAGTCGCACCCAGCGGTCACGCATTCCCCGCAACCGGAGTCTGCCGGCGCTCATGCCCGCCCCGCCGCGCGCTCGCTGCGCAGTCTCGGGTCGATCGAAGCGTAAAGGATGTCGACCGTGAAGTTGATGATCACGAAAATGAGTGCCGCCATCACGAGATAGGCGGTCATGATCGGCACGTCGGCGAACTGAACGGATTGGATGAAGAGGAGCCCCATGCCCGGCCACTGGAATACCGTTTCGGTGATGACCGAGAACGCAATCAGCGTTCCGATCTGGATGCCGGCCACCGTGATGACCGGCACGAGCGTGTTCTTGAGCGCGTGGCCGAAATTGACCGCGCGATTCGTGAGCCCGCGCGCGCGCGCGAACTTGATGTAGTCGGTGCGCAGCACCTCGAGCATTTCAGAGCGCACGAGACGCAGGATCAGCGTTAGATTGAACAGGCTGAGAGTGATGCTGGGCAGGACGAGATGGCGCCAGCCATCGGCGGTGAGGAGCCCGCTGGTCCAGTTGCCGAGATCGACCGTGTCGCCGCGGCCGAAGGACGGAAGCGCGATGGCGCCGATTTCGGAGCAGGTGAACAGCATCTGCCGGAACAGGTAAAGCCCCTGGATGCAGCTTTTCGGCAATACGGCGAAACCGTAGATAAGCAGAATGCCGATCACGAAGGTGGGCAGCGAAACGCCGACCAACGAGATCGTCATGATTGCCCGGCTGGTCAGCGCGTATCGCCGGAGGCCGGTATAGACGCCGCCGACGATGCCGAGCACGAGCGCGATGATAGCGGCGACGAAGACGAGTTCGAGCGTCGCCGGCAGGCGCTCGGCGATGAGCGTCGAAACGGGCCGTTTCAACTGATATGAAATCCCAAAATTGCCCTTGAGCGCCTCGCCGAGAAAGCGCGCGAACTGCACCGGCGCGGGATCGTCGAGGCCGAGGTCCTTGCGCATTTGCGCGCGGTCCTCGTGCGTCGCATCCTGCCCGACCATGTTGTTGATCGGGTCGCCGATGTAGTTGGAGATGATAAAGGCGACCAGCGCCACGACGAGCATGACGCCGATCGCCTGCAGCAACCGGTTGACCACGAAGGCGAGCATCGTCGGATGACGTCCGGTCCGGGGGAAAGAAGGAGAAGGGGGCGCGTCCGGGCGCCGCGCAGCCCGCTTTCCTAGTTGGGCTTCTTCGCCGCCGGCGCTGCGCCCGCCATCTTGGCATAGCGGAACTGCGGCTGGTCGTTCATCGCGATCGGCAGATCGACCTTCTTCGCCATCGCCCAGGCAATGACCTGGTGGTGCAGCGGAAGATAGACCACGTCGTCCTTCACCTGTTTCCACGCCGCGGCGATGAGGGCGTTGCGCTTCTTGAGGTCGATCTCGCCGGCCATGTCGACGGCCAACTGGTCGAGCTTCGCGCTCTTGTAGCCGGTGGCGTTCCACGAGCCCTTCGACTGGAAGAGGAAGTTGAACACGTAGTGGCTGTCGAAGGTGGGGACACCCCAGCCGAGGAGATAGAAGTCGGTCTCGCGCTTCTGGATCTTCGGGAAATGCAGCGTCTTCGACTGTGCGTCGAGCTGCACCTTCACGCCGATCTTGCCGAGCATGCCGACGACGGCCTGGCAGATCTGCTCGTCGTTGTTGTAGCGGTCATTGGGGCAATCGAGCTTCACCGAGAAGCCCTTGGGATAGCCCGCGTCCGCGAGCAACTTCTTCGCCGCTTCGACATTGGCCTTCACCGGCGTATCGAGCTCTTTCGTGTGCCCGGTGATCGCCGGCGCCGTGACGATGCCGGCCGGGGCCGACATGCCGCGCATGACCACGCGCTTGATCGTGTCGCGGTCGATGGCGAGGTTGAACGCCTGGCGCACGCGCTTGTCTGCGAACGGGTTCTTGCCCTTGATGTCGGAATTGCGCAGCTCGGCCCGGCCCTGGTCCATGCCGAGGAAGATCGAGCGATCCTGGGCGACCTCGAGCACCTTCAGCTTCGGATCGCGCTTGATGCGGTCGAGATCCTGCACCGGCGGATCGAGCACGAAATCGATCTCGCCCGAGAGCAGGGCCGCCATGCGCGTCGCGTTGTTCTTGATCGGCTTGTAGATGATCTCGTCGAGGTTGCCGCCGCCCTGCGCCGTCTTCCAGCCCCACCAGGCCGGATTGCGCGCAAGCACCGTCTCGATGCCCGGATCGCGCCGCACGATTTTGAACGGCCCCGTGCCCATCGCGTTGCGGACCGCGTAGGTCTCTTCCTTGTTCTTGAAGTCCTGCGGCTTCTCGACCTTATGCTTCTCGGCCCAGGCCTTCGACATCACCGAGATCTGCGTGATCTGGTTCGGCAGGATCGGGTTCGGCGCCTTGGTGATGAAGTGGACCGTGTAGGCGTCGATCTTCTTCACGTCGGCGATCGTGTCGAGGGAATTGCGGTGGTCCGAGCTCGGCATCTGCGCGCGCTTGAACGAGAACACAACGTCGTCGGCCGTGAATTTGCCGCCGTCGTGGAACGTGACGCCCTGGCGCAGCTTGAACTCCCACGTCGTGGGATTGACCGTCTTCCACGACAGCGCCAGCGCCGGCTCGAGCTTCATGTCGCGGTTGCGGTAGAGCAGCGGCTCGTGGACCGTGAGATTGAAGCTGTTGGTCGGTCCCTCGTTCTGCGCGTGCGGGTCGGCGGTGAGCGCGTCGCCCTGGCTCGACCAGCGCAGGGTATTCTTGGCTTCGGCTGCCGGTACGACTGCCGCCACGGCAAGCGCCAGCGCCGTCGTCAGAATCCAACGGTTCATTGCATCCTCCGAGGAGTGGGCGAGGGCTCCCTGTTCGTTCCCCCGCTCAAGATTTGCCGGCCACGCCGGCCTCGAGCAAGTTTTAGTACAACTCCGCGCCCGAGGCTATCCGTCGCGTGGGATCGGCGGCGCCGGATTGCGGGGAAATTTCATCGCTGCCCGGCCGGCACGCGACGCTTGGGAGCGCGCGCGGCTAAGCCGCGGATCACGCTGTCGATGAAGGCTTCGAAGCCGCCGTCGAGCGGAACCTTCGTGCCGTTCTGCCAGCGCAGGATGAAGGCCCGGTTGGCCAGCGCCGGCAGGTGCCGGGCCAGGACCGGATGCTCGGCCGTGCCGAGCGCGCGGATACGGCGCTCGAGATCGGCCGCCCAGCCGCGCGGATCCTCCGCCGGCTCCGGTCCGAACTCCATCGTCACGAAGCCCGACATCGTGGCGACGACGGCGTTGAACGCGTCCACGAGCGCCTGCCCGCGATATCCGGCATGGGTGAGCGCCGAGAGCATCCCCTCGATCATGCGCGCATCGACGCCGATGTTGGAAACGAGCTGCGCGCCGAGCAACGGCGCGATGTTCGGGTGGCGGCGCACGGCGGAGCGGTAGCGGCGGAAAAGGCCTTTCAGCCATGCGCGCCAATGACGCGGCGCCACCGGCGGGACGATATCGCGCATCGCCAGCGCGGTGATCTCGCCGATCAGCGCGTTGCGGCCCGGTACGTGCCAGTAGATCGCAGTGGGGTAGACGCCGAGGCGGCGCGCCACGTCGCGCAGCGAGAAATCGGCGGCGCCGTTCTTGTCGATTAGCGCCAGCGCCGCGACGACGATCTTCTCCTTGCTGAGCGCCGGATTGCGCGGCGCGTGTTTCGTTCTCGGCTTCGGCATGACGGCGGCACCCTAAGCCGGGCCAAGGCATTGCGCCAGCCCCGGAATTCGCCTACCGTTCGGCATCGTTGTACAGTGTACAGGTGACGGCGTGACCACCGCCCCCGCAACGACGCTGCCGAACGCGACGATGGACGCGGCGCTCGCCGATGCGAAGGCCGCGTTCGTCGCCGCGAATCCCGATAGCCGCGCACGCTTCGAGGCCGCGGAGCGCGTGATGCCGGGCGGCAACACGCGCACGGTGCTATTTTACGACCCATTCCCGCTCTGCATCGCGCGCGGCGAGGGCGCGCGGCTGTGGGACGTCGACGGCCATGCGTATCTCGATTTCCTCGGCGAGTTCACGGCCGGCATCTTCGGCCATTCCAACCCGCACATCCGCGCCGCGATCGACGCGGCCCTCGACGACGGAATCAATCTCTCGGGCCATAACACGCTCGAGGCCGAACTGGCCGCGATCGTGTGCGCCCGCTTCCCTTCGATCGAACAGGTGCGCTTCACCAATTCGGGCACGGAGGCGAATCTGCTCGCGCTCGCCGCCGCGACCGTCCACACCGGCCGCAAGAAGGTGCTGGTGTTCCAAGGCGCCTATCATGGCGGCGTTCTCTCGTTCGGCGCCGGCCCCGCGCCGGTGAACGTGCCGCACGATTGGGTGATGGCGCCCTACAACGATCTCGCGCGCGCCGAGGAACTGATCGCCGAGCACGCGGACGCGCTCGCCGCGATCCTCGTCGAGCCGATGCTCGGCGCCGGCGGCTGTATTCCGGGCGATCCCGCGTTCCTCGCGGGCCTGCGCGCGGCAGCGACGCGGCACGGCATCGTGCTGATCTTCGACGAGGTGATGACCTCGCGCCTTTCGCCGGGCGGGCGGCAAGGCGAGCTCGACAACGCGCCCGACATGACGACGCTCGGTAAATACATCGGCGGCGGCTCATCATTCGGCGCGTTCGGCGGCCGCGCCGACATCATGCGCCGCTTCGATCCGCGCGAGCCCGGCGCCCTCTCCCACGCGGGCACGTTCAACAACAACGTGATCTCGATGGCCGCCGGCATTGCCGGCATGACGAAGGTGCTGACGCCCGAGGCGATCCGCGCGCTCAACGCGCGCGGCAACCGGCTGCGCGACGACCTCAACGCGATGTTCCGCCGCCGCGGCGCCAAGCTGACGGCGACGGGCCTCGGCTCCATCATCGGGCTGCACGGCACCGCCGGGCCGGTGCGCAGCCTCGCCGACCTCGCCGCCGCCGATCCGGCGATCAAGGACCTCGTGTTCTTCGATCTCGTCGCGCGCGGCTTCTATATCGCGCGGCGCGGCTTCATCGCGCTCTCGCTGCCGCTGACCGACGCGGACTGCGCGGCGCTCGTGGCGGCGCTCGACGACATCGTCGCGAGTCGTGGCGCACTCTTGCGGAGCTGAGTATGACGGGCGCATTCCCCGACTACGGCAAGCACGACGCGCTCGGCCTCGCCGAACTGGTGCGCAAGCGCGAGGCCACCGCGCACGAACTGCTCGAAGCCGCGATCGAGCGCATCGAACGCATCAACCCGCGGATCAATGCGCTGACGCTGAAGCTCTACGAGCGTGCCCGCGCGGCCATCGCGAAGGGCCTGCCGCAGGGGCCGTTTACCGGCGTGCCGTTCCTGCTCAAGGACCTCGGCCAGTTGCTGAAGGGCGAGCGCCTTGCCACGGGCAGCCGCCTCTTCGCCGACTACGTGCCCGCGAAAGACAGCACGCTGACGCGGCGATTCGAGACCGCCGGCCTCGTGATCGCCGGCAAGACCAGCACGCCCGAGCTCGGCTGCTCGATCACGACCGAGCCGGCCGTGTTCGGCCCCTGCCGCAATCCCTGGGACTTGTCGCGGACGCCCGGCGGCTCCTCGGGCGGCGCCGCGGCCGCGGTCGCGGCCGGTATCGTCCCGATGGCGCATGCCAGCGACGGCGGCGGCTCGATCCGCGCGCCGGCGGCGTGGTGCGGCCTCTACGGCATGAAGCCCTCGCGCGCCCGCAACCCCGCGGGGCCGGACATGGGCGAGAGCCTCAACGGCTTCTCCTCGAACCATTGCGTGAGCTGGAGCGTGCGCGATACCGCGGCGCTGCTCGACGCGACGAGCGGGCCGGAGCCCGGCGATCCTTATCACATTGCGGCGCCCGAGCGCCCGTTCCTGGACGAAGCCGGCCGCGATCCCGGCCCGCTACGCATTGCGTTCTCAACCCACGCGCCGGGCGGCGTGCCGGTCGATCGCGAATGGGCGGCGGCGACGGAGAAAGCTGCGCGCCTGCTCGCTGACCTCGGCCATCGCGTCGAAGAGGCGGCACCGGACTACGACGCGGAGGCGCTGTTGGCCGCGTGGCGCGTCATCGTCGGCGCGACCCTGTCGGTGCAGGTCACGAGCTACGCCGAGGGAAAAGGGATCAAGGATCCGCTCGCGCTGCTCGAGCCGGTCAACGCCGCCTGGGTCGAAGAGGGCAAGCGCCGGACAGGTGGCGACTATTTCCGCGCCGAGATGGTGCAGCACGGCATCGCCCGGCGGCTCGGCGCCTTCTTCGAGCGCTACGACATCCTGCTGACGCCAGCCATGGCCGGCTCGCCACCGAAGCTCGGCGTGCTTGCCGGGAGCACGGCCGACCTCGACTGCTTCTACCGCCGCATGTTCGGCGCCACGCCGTTCACAATGGTCTTCAACGCCACAGGCGGCCCGGCCGCGAGCATCCCGTTCGGCTTTTCTTCAAGCGGTTTGCCGATCGGCGTGCAGATCGGCGCCGATCTCGGCCGCGACGGGC
>JAANMW010003306.1_pt1 | contig 12770 bp, 11 predicted proteins | sample 7279671 | NCBI WGS metagenome assembly JAANMW01 (sample SAMN14094541, study PRJNA606508) | bioreactor metagenome | isolation source: A lab-scale SPAN reactor treating ammonium-rich wastewater day 247 | place: Ireland: Galway | collected 2017-09-19
GTGAAGCCGTGCCGGCGCTGGGCCACGGGCGACAGGACGTCTCTGGCCCTCTCGTGGCCGCAGACGCGGCGGCCGCTTCCCACGGCGCGGGCGGCGTAGGTGACCAGGGCGCTGACGAACTGCAGGACATCCTTGCCGCGGCGGACCAGGCGCAGGAACCACTTCCAGCACAACGCCGCCATCTCGTCCAGCAGCTCCTCCTTCTGGTTAAGGCAGCGGACGTGGCGGAAGTAGACCCGGCCGTGGGCCTCGACACGCGGCAGGATTGCGGTCACGAAGGTCTGCTGGAGTCGGTGGAGCGCGTGGGCGCGGGGGGCGGGGACAGAGCGCGTAATCATCGGGGACGATCTCCTTGAAGAAGGGACCGTCCCCGGACCACGGCCGAGGGCGGTCCGGTTGGGGAACCGAACCGCCCTGGCCACCGCGGCCGGGCGGGGGTGAACTCGATCGGGTCAGAGAAGATGCCGGCTGCGCGGCGATGAGGACGTGGCGAATCGTCGTTGCATCACCGCACTCCCGAGGATCCGAGAGTTAGCCGGCCGGGTCACGGAATAGTGACACGGATTGTCCGCTATTTCATGTGGGAGGGGATGGGGAGCACGAGGTGTGGCGATAGACGGGCCGAGCCCTGCGTCCCGTCGGCAGTGCGGAACCTCCGCGTGAGCGTGCTTACAATTCGCCCGAGGAGGTGCTTCACCGGCCTTGTACTGCGACGGCGCTCCGATCTGCAGGTCGGGGAAGACAGCCTTACGCCTGCTGTCCGCTTTCCTGTGGCGGACCCAACTGCGGTACGTCCTTGAGCGAGATGTTGAGCAGGCAGTGGGGCCCGCCCAATCCCTGAGGCCAGTATGAGCCGATCGTATCAAGCACCTGCGGATATTCCATGTTTACCTTCTTTCACGACACCTCGACGGCGCCAGCCAGTGTAGTTCGGGCTGGTTTTGTTGATCCACTTCAACTATAACTATCGTAGGACGGACTAACCAGCCGGTCAAGTATTGTGAGTTATTGCACCATACCCTCCCCGCCAGGGCGCCGCGCGAAAGCACGCTCTGGTTCCAGTCAATGAGTTTGGGATTGTCTCCGAACTCCCATTCTTCGGTGGTTGTCGGCAGCATGGGCTCCGGCGGCGGTGCCTTGATACCCGGCACCTTGATCAAGTATTGCTCCACGAGCCGCTTGTAGTGCCGTCCCACCAGCGCGCGACGGAAAGGCGCGGCCACCGTGCCCGGCTTGTTGCGGGTGATGCGATCGATCTTCGACAGGGGGTCGCTGCCGGTCGAGGGCGATTCGCTGGCTCCCTCGGGCAGCATGCCGCGCTTCTTGGCCTCCTGCAGCGCCTCGTCCACGGCGGGGCTGCCGTAGAGGGCGCCGGCGTAGTCGTCGAGGTCGGGCTCGGGCAAGTCGCCCGAGAGCGGCATGGCGCCGACCTTGCCGGAGGCCGGCAGGTAGCGGATGAACACCCCGCAGAAGTAGACGAACTGCAGGTAGACGTTGGGCAGCGAATAGAAGGTCTGCACAAACATGCGGGCCTCGCCGCGCCAGCCGGCGTATTGCTGCTCCATAGCGTCTTCCTGGGACGCGGGCGTGAGGCTGCCGGGGCCCAGGCCCCAGAGCTCTTCGTAGCAGGCCAGATAGAAGTTGAAGAGGGGACTGAGCTTGTCGGGGGCAAAGGCCCTCTGGTGACCGCGGTACACGGCGCAAAGGTCAGCTGCCAGCGTCCGCCCCACCACCTCGTTGACCTGCAAGTCAAAGAACAGATTGAGCAGAGAATCCTGCATGCGCGGCAGAAGCTGGCCCTCGAGCACCTCCAGTTGCGCGGCCAGCCCCAGAGTGTGGGGAAAGGCGATGTGGTGGCCGACTTCATGGGCGAGCACGGCCGTGAGGCTCTGGCGCGCGCCGATATGGTCGAGCATGGGGAAGTTGACGACCACCTGCCGCGCGTTCATGTCAATGTAGGCGATGGGGTCGCCGGCCTCGACCATGCCCTTGCCCGCGCGGGGGGAGTCGGGGCTCCAGGCGCTGGGCGCGCTGAGCGATACATTGACGCCCCAAAGCTTCAGGGCCTGTTCCCAGGCGTGGGCGATGGTGTCCGCGTCGAAGGGGGCGGCGGTGCGCATGGGCTCAGCGCTGGGTCACGCTGAGCGTGCCCTCGGCTTCGGTCAGGGTGAAGGGGCGGTCGCGCAGCCCCTCGCCGACGAGGCGATAGAGGCAATCCTTCGAGGCCATGAACTTGATGGCGCCGGTGCTGACGCGCTCGGCACTGACTTCCTGCCAGCCCTCAGCACTCCAGACCAGCACCTTGACGGACTTGTCGGGGCGAAACTCGCCCAAGGCGCACTGCTTTTCAAAGCGCGCCTCAAACAGGCCGTCCTGCGCCTGCCCCGAGAGCAGGGGCCGCACCGACTTGTCCGTCTCCACGGCAAAGGCGCGGTCGGGCATCCCCTCGACCTTCACCACTAGCGCAAAGGGCTTGCGGCAGCCGACTTTCTCGAACATGGCCTTGCCCTGGGCAACGGGAGCCCGGGCCAGGGTGCGCCACTGTTCGTGGTTGAAGACGTTGAGGCTGGCCTGACCGTCGCCCGTGGCTGCAACTTCGAGGCGAGTGACGCTGACGTACTGGTCGGTGACATCGTCGAGCCCGTCCCAGGTCTTGATGAAGATCTTGACCGCGCCTCCGCCCGTGCCGTCACCGCTGACCTTGCGCAAGCCGGGAATTTCCGTCCAGGCATGGTTGCCGTCTCCGTTGCCCCACCAGGGAGTAAAGGCCTGGCAAGCGGGCAGGCCTACGGCGCGCAGCATGCAGTTTTCGACGTTGCTGCAATCCTCGCAGCGACCTTCATGAACGGCCAACGCCGTCAGCATGCCGAAGTCTTCCCAGGTGGTGTCGCCCTCATACTGAAAAAAGGAGTAGACCACGTCTGTGGCCAGCTTGATGGCTTCGGCGGGGTCCTTTACGTCCTTGAGTTCGGGCGCCAGCGCCTCGTAATACTGGCGGCGCCAGCGCTGAGCAGGCTCGCCCGTGCCGCGCGGGCTCAATACGTGGTGGAGGAAGTCGCGCTCGCTGACGCTGCGGCCCCAAGGCATCTCGCTGCGGGCCTTGACCGCGTAGTAGACGTTCTCAAAGAAGGCGCGGGCCTCGACGGTGGTAAGGTCACCCTTGGAAAGGCTGCGGTTCTCGCGCGCAAAGCTCATGGTGTCCATGCGCGAAATCGTCCACAGCGCGGCCCAGCACAGCTCGCCTGCGTTGTCGCATTCAGCCAGGGCGCTGAGCGCCAGAGCCAGCTCCCCGAGCCGTGTTGACTCGGCCTTCAGGTTCTTGTCCAGGCGGGCCAGGGTGGTTTCGTCAAGCTTGAGGCCCGCGGCTTCGCACCTGGCGCGCGCGACGAGCAGGACTTCGTCCGGGCCCTGAAGGCGGCCGCGCTCGCGAGCGCGTGTGAACTCTGCAGGCGGCGGGGCCGTGAAAGCTGTCTCGCTGTACAGCCGGCGAAGCACGCGCACCTGGGCCGGAGTGAGTTCGCGCTCGTTGCGGCGTTCGTCTCCCCGGTAGTGAAAAGCCCGCGTCTTGCCGTCGGGGCAGCGGGCCAGGAAGAACTGGCGGTTGATCCCGAATTTCTCGAGTTGCCCCTTCTCCCAGCTTTCGGCCGCGCAGTGCTCGCGGATGGCGAGGGGCATCTCCAGGAACTCCAGGGCGCCATCCAGCGTCTGGGGCGCCGACTTGAAATGTCCCTGGAGCAGATACTCGCGCGCCGCCCCGTTGAGTTTGGGCTTCCTGTCGGCGCTCTCCGGCCCGCTGGTTTCGTCGGCCAGGATGGTGGAAGCAGGCGCGGCCAGGGCCATGGTCAGCAGCAACAGGGCGAGTTGTTTCATGGGTTCTCCCGGGTCAGTCATGGTAACACGCGCCGGGGGAGCGCGCCGTTCAAGATGCTGATACGGGCCAGTGGCGGCCCGCCGCCCATGAAAGATGAGCGCCGAGCCGACAGCGATGACTGGCCCGTGAGGGGGCAAGAACCAGCCGGTGTCAGTTCTTGCCCGCGTGGGCGCGTTTGATGGCGGCGATGTCGATCTTGCGCATGGTGAGCATGGCGTCGATGGCGCGCTTGGCCCTGGCCAGGTTCCGGTCACTGATGCACTTCATCAGGGCGTCGGGGATAATCTGCCAGCTCACACCGAATTTGTCTTTGAGCCAGCCGCACATGGACTCCTCACCGCCTTGGGAGAGCTTGCTCCAGTAGTAGTCCACTTCCTTCCGGGTTTTGCAGGGCACCAGCAGGGACATGCCCTCAGTAAACGAGAAGTGTGGCCCGCCCTCATAGCACATGAAGGTGGTGCCGTTTATTTTGAACGTGCCGCCCACGACCTTGCCGCCCTGCTTCATGAGCCGGGATATCTTGGAGTTCTTGAAAACCGAGCAATAGAACTGCATCGCCTCGTGCGCGCGGTCTTTGAACATCAGGAAGGTAGTAATTCTGTTCATCGCAAGCCTTTCGACAGTCTCAAGCCCGGCCGCACTGCTTTTGCCACGGAGTACACGGCAGTCACGGGCAAAAGCAACGCGGTCAACGGCAGGAGTACATGAACCACAGACTCTCAAAGATGCGCTTCTGATTCATCTGCGGTCATCGGTGTTCAGCTGCGGCTTCAAGGCCTCGGCCCTTCCTCTGTGTGCTTTGGGCTGAGAGCCTTGTTGTTCCCGACTACTTTCCGACGCCGGCGAGGTGCTTGGCCAGCTGGTCGAGCGTGCCGCCGTAGCCCTGCTCCATGCTCTTGAACATGCCCTCAAAGAACGCGCGCTCGGCGGGCGTGGCGTTGATGGGGGCGCTGCGCAGGTTGAGCAGGGTGCGGGCCCCCTTCTCGGTCAGCGTGACGGTGTTGAGTACCTCAAGGGGAAAGTCCTTCGAGAAAAACGCGCGCGCGACGTTGCCCTTTTCATCGGCAAAGGAATTGACCCATACCAGGCGCGAGGGCGCCACCAGCTCGCGGTAGATGGACAGGCCAAACATGGTGTGACCCGGCGACTTCATGGCGTAGTGGAAGCAGCCGCCGGCGCGGATGTCGGCCTTGAGGACTTCGAGCTTCATCTCCTTCGGTCCCCACCAATTGGCGAGCTGCGTCGCGTCAGTCCAGGCCTTCCACACTGCCGCGACGGGCGCGTGGAACTCGCGCGAGATCACGAGTTCGCGGCCCGAGGTGTCAAGCGATTCACTTCTTGCGGCCATGCTTTTTCTCCTGTTCCTGTAGTTCTTTGAGGTAGCTGTCGAGGCGGTCAAAGCGCTCTTCCCAGAAGCGCCGGTATTGCTCCAACCAGTCGGCTACCTGCTTGAAGGGCTTGCCCGAGAGCCTGCAGATGTGCCGGCGCCCGTCTTTGCGCTTCTCGATCAGCCTCGCGCGCTCGAGGTAAGCGAGATGTTTGCTCACGGCCTGCTGCGAAATTCGAAAGGGCCTGGCCAGGTCATTGACCGAGGCTTCCCCCTGCGCGAGCCGCTGAAGAATCAGGCGGCGCGTCGGGTCGGCAAACGCGGCCAAGGTTGCGCTGAGTGAATCCACAACCTAATGGTTGTATATAAGCGCCGCATTGTCAACCGCATAGTCGCTGTTCTCCAACTGCTATTTCACTTGAGACGCCACGATGTCACGCAGCCGTTTGCAGGCAGCCGGGTCACGGGCCAGCTTGTGGGGCTGGTGCTGCGCAAAGCGGCGGAAAAACCCGCCACTGACCTTGGCCACATCCTCCGCCGAGGCCAGTCGGATGACCGGCGCGGCACAGCTTCGCGGCGAGCGCATCAGCAGCCAGGTCCAGAACTGGATGAACCTGGGAAACTTGCGGAACAGGGAAGTGCCGGAGATGCCGGGGTGGAGGCTGTTGGCCGTAATGCCGCTCTCGCGCGAGGCCAGTTCGTTGGTGAGCATGGTGAGGGCGAGCTTGCTGCGGCGGTAAGCGTAGCGAGGCTGATAGCCCTTCTCGAACTGGATGTCGTCCCAGTCCATCTTGCCGAGGTAGTGCTCGTTGGACGAAACATTGACCACGCGCCCCGCTGCGGCCTTCAGGGGGGCCAGCAGCTCTTCCTGAAGAATCCAGGGCGCGAGCACGTTGACAGCCCAGGTCTTCTCAAAGCCGTCCGCGGTCACTTCACGCTGCCCGTTCCAGATGCCGGCGTTATTGATCAGGGCGTGCAACTGCGGGTGCCCGGCCTTCACAGTTTGCGCTGCCTGGCGCAGCTCTTGCACGGAGTCAAGCGCAAAGGCCAGGCCTTCCGCGCTGCCGCCGGATCGACGGATTTCGTCCACCACCGCCTCGGCCTGCTCGAGGCGCCGGGCGTGGGCAATGACGTGCGCGCCCAAGCCGGCGAGGCCCAGGGCAATGCAGCGGCCAATGCCCCCTGCCGCGCCGGTAAGAAGTACGGTTTTGCCTTTCATGGCCCGGCAATATAGGGGACTGGCCCGACGGTGCAACGCGCGGCGGGGTGTCGCGTGCGTTTTTCATGCAGCGCGGGGCGGGGTAACTCTCGCGTGGCGCAATTCGGTGGCAGTCCCCGCCTTGACGCTTGGCGCCGCCGCGCTAGCTTCTCGGCATGTTTGAGCGCAGCGCACAGGCTCGCAGCTCCCGCCACCGTCCGCGCTAGCGGTACGCGAACTCCGTTTGTCACACTGACCTGCTGCGCCGCGCAAGCTTTGTGGCTTGCTTGAGGCGCGACCCAATAGACAATCCGCGCCCTTGCGGCGCGAGGGCGACACACGTGTCGCCCCAACGAAAGAGAGTCATGGCCAAGAACATCAAAACCCGCGCGGAAGACTACGCGCAGTGGTATCTCGACGTCATCAAGGCAGCGCAACTCGCCGATTACTCGCCCGTGCGCGGCTGCATGGTCATCCGCCCCGAAGGCTTTGCGGTGTGGGAGGCCATCCAGCGCGACCTTGACCGGCGCTTTAAGGAAACCGGCCACGTCAACGCGTACTTTCCTCTGCTGATTCCCCAGAGCTTCCTGACAAAGGAAGCCCAGCACGTGGAAGGCTTTGCCATGGAGTGCGCGGTGGTGACGCATTCCAAGCTTGAACACGGTGCGCACGGCCTCAAGCCCGGCGGCGAACTGGAAGAGCCCCTGATTGTGCGCCCCACCAGCGAAACCGTGATTGGCCACATGTACGCCCAGTGGGTGCAGAGCTACCGCGACTTGCCCGTGCTGATCAACCAGTGGTGCAACGTCATGCGCTGGGAATTGCGCACGCGCCTGTTTTTGCGCACGGCGGAATTCCTGTGGCAGGAAGGCCATACGGCCCACGAAACGGAGCAGGAGGCCGAAGCTGAAACCTTGCGCATGCTCGAGGTCTATCGCGCCTTTGCCGAAGACGTGCTGGCCATTCCCGTGATCAAGGGCCGCAAGACGGAGGCCGAGAAATTCCCCGGTGCCGTCAAGACCTACGCCATCGAAGGCCTGATGCAGGACGGCAAGGCGCTGCAGTGCGGCACCAGCCACAATTTGGGCCAGAACTTCGCCAAGGCCTTTGACATCAAGTTCCTCGGCCGCGACAACAAGATCGCCCACGCCTGGACCACAAGCTGGGGCGTAAGCACGCGTCTCATAGGCGCCATGATCATGGCGCATTCCGATGACGATGGCCTCGTCCTGCCTCCCCGCGTGGCGCAAAACGTCGTAGCCATCGTGCCCATCTTCAAGACCGACGAAGAGCGGGCCAAAGTTGCCGCGTTCGTGGAGAAGGTCGTTCGTTCGCTCGTCGGCGACGAAGAGTTCGAAGCCGCGAGAACGCGCCAGCAGGGCGAAGTGGCGAGTTACTTCTTTGACAAGATCACGCACCAGCGCGTGATCGTGGATTGGCGTGACGCCCGCCCCGGCGACAAGCAGTTCCATTGGGAGCAGCGCGGCATCCCCTTCCGCTTCGAGATCGGCCCCAAGGATGTCGAAGGCGGCTCGATCATGGTCAAGCGCCGCCTCGACCGCGCCAAGGAGGTCGTCAAGCTGGAGAAGATGACCGCCCAACACTTGCGCACAGAACTGGCGGGGGTGCACCAGCTCATGTTCGAGAAGGCGAAGAAGTTCCGCGACGAGAACATCCGCGATGCCGGTTCTTACGAGGAACTGAAGACTATCCTGGCCGGGAAGGGCGGCTTTGTGCGCTGTTTCTTCAAGCAGGACAAGAGCGTGGAGGCGCGCATCAAGGAAGAAACCAAGGCCACGGTGCGCTGCATCCCCAGCGACACGGCCGAGAAGCGGGGCAAGTGCATCATCAGCGGCGAAGAGGGCCAGCAGGTGCTGTTTGCCGTGGCGTATTAACAGGGCAAGGGAGCGCCGATCGTTCGGCGCTCCCGATTCATCGGAGGCGGGGCAATGGGCGAGAAGAAGAAGGGCGGAATCGTTCGCAAGTTGATGTTTGGCGTGGTTGGGCTGTTTGGCCTTTTCGCCTGCGCCTTTGCGGGCATGCACTTTGTTTCGGCGAGCAAGCTGGCGCAGACCGTCGAAGTTGAAGTGGCTGACATCAAGGTGCCCGATGGCAGCGGCTCGGCCATCGAGCGCGGCAAGTATCTCGTCGATCATCTTATGGGCTGCAAGGAGTGCCACGGCGATGATCTTGGCGGCAAGGTCATTATGGACAATGGCGCCATGGGGCTGTGGTACGGACCTAACTTGACCACGGGCAAAGGTTCGAAGCTGGCGGACTACTCCAGCAAGGATTGGATGCGCGCGTTGCGCCACGGCGTGGGCAAAGATGGTCGCCGCCTGCTGCTGATGCCCAGCGACGACTACGTGAACTTCGGTGATGAGGACATGGGTGCGGTTGTGGCCTACTTCCGCTCCCTGCCCGCCGTCGAACGCGAGGACAAGCCCCTGAGCCTGGGCCCCATCGGCAAGATGCTTGTCGCCACGGGGCAGATTCAGTTCGCCCACGAGAAGATTGACCACAAGGCCAAGCGCCCCGACGCCAAGCCCGGCCCGACGAAGGAGTGGGGCGCGGTGCTGATCGGCTCATGCACGGGCTGCCACGGCACGGGGCTTTCTGGCGGCAAGATTCCCGGCGGCGATCCCAAGTGGCCTGACGCAGCGAACATCTCGCCTGACAAAGAAACCGGCCTGGGCCAATGGAGTTACGAGGAGTTCGTCAAGGCCATGCGTGAGGGCAAACGCAAGGACGGCAGCGCGATCAACGAAGCCATGCCCTGGAAGGCCTATGCGGGCATGAAGGACGACGACCTCAAGGCGCTGTGGGAGTACATCAAAGCCGCGCCGGCGAAGGCCAAGGGCGGCCGGTAACCGACGGCGGCGCAAAATCCATGGCCCAAGCGGCGTTGCCCCAATGGCAGCGTAAGGCCGCCTGCCACCACATTTGCACGCGCCGCTTTCGCGGCTCAGGTCTCGCGCGTGAACTAGCGGGGCGGGCAACTTGCCAGGCGCCACTTAAAGGGCTTTAAGTAGGGCCGCTTCGCGATCCAGCAGGCTGCTGAACAGACACCCACCAAGCTTCGTGTTGGCGCGGGGACAACGCCATGCTGCGGTCCTCGGAGATCGCACATGCGTGGCGGCAAGAATCGTCAGCCCGAGCTTTTCTACAGCATCAACCTCGAGTCGCTGGTTCCTCGATCTCGCGCCTGACGCCAACGGCTGGGCCGATTTCACAGGCGAAATGGGCTCGAATACCACGCACGAGAGCAAGACCGACCCTGAGGCAAGGCTGTTCAGGAAGAGCGCGGGCAAGGAAGCGCTGCTCTATCACAGCCTGCACGGCCTGATGGAGAATCGAAACGCACTGTTGATGGACATCGAAGTTACGGAGGCCAACGGCAAGAGCGAGCGGCAGGCGGCGGGGAGCATGCTCAAGCGCGTGAATCGAAGGTACTGGATCAGGCCATCAACGCTGGGCCAGGACGCGGGCTATCGGGGAGCGGAGCACGCGCAGGAGCTGGAGCAGTTCGGAGTCACACAGCACGTTGCCGGCATGAAGGGCCGCAAGCCCCGGGGTGTAAACGGCGGTTGAAGTGTGCAGCGACGGGCGGTTGAAATGTGCGGCAGATGGCGGGCGACAGGCACAGCACCTCAGACCCACGTTTCAAGAGAACTCACGTACGGCGTTCAATGCATCGAGCGCTGAACTCTGGAAGCACGATCATGTTCGACTCATTCCAGTCGTACTGATTTTGCCTACGGACCAGAAGCCAACTCTACGGCAGCTGACTCACCTAACCACTTCTAGAGTCAAGTCCGCGAGCCTATCTGCGGCGACTTGCCGCGGGCGTCGAATGGTCCGCCGGAGCCAACGCGCCATGGCGCAGCCGTTGCACCAAGGGCCCCGCCCACTTAACCTCTAGTGACCTGTGCCACTCACGACCCGGCGAGGTGGTCATGCGTTGTCCCTCTTGCGGTGCGGTCCACGGTGATTCTCTGCGTGTATGTCCCGAATGCGGCGCCGACATCACGGGGGGCGGTCGATCCATGCCGCCCGAAGTCTCACAAGCAAGCCTGAAGTCCAGCGGCCCCGAACTCTCGCAGGCAACGCAGGGCGCTCGTGGCGGCATGCCGTCGCCGCCAGGTTCGGGCGGCTCCATGCCCGCCCGGTACGAGTTCCTTGAGCCCATCGCCTCCGGCGGCATGGGCCGTGTGGTGCTTGTTCGGGATCGCCACACGGGGGCACGTTGCGCCCTCAAAAGGATGCTGCCGAAACGGGGTGTATCGTCCGAGCGTTTCGAGCAGGAATGCCAGGCCGCGCGCCGGCTGGATCACCCCTGCATTGCCAAACTGCTGGACTTCGGCTGGGACGACTCCGGGCCTTTCCTGGTAATGGAGTACGTGGAGGGCGAGAGCCTGGACCGGCGCATCCGGAGAAACACGCTCTCCGAGCAGGAAGCCAAGGAATTCTTCGACCAGATGTGCGCCGCGCTGGAGCACGCCCACGAGCGCGGCGTCATCCACCGGGACGTCAAGCCCACCAACGTCATCGTTACGCCGGGCGGCAACGTCAAGCTGCTGGACTTCGGCCTGGCCAAGACTGACGACGGCGCCTCGCTTTCCATGAGCGGTGCCGGAATGGGCACGGCGGACGATGCCGCCCCTGAACAGCGCCGGGATGCCAAGAACGCAGACAAACGGGCCGACGTCTTCTCGCTTGGGGCAACGCTGTACGAGATGCTCACGGGGCTCGCGCCCGCCCCGCTCCACCTGTTGAAGCTTCCGCCGCACTGGCAACAGGTCGTCGGCAAGGCCTGCGAACCCCGGCGCGACGACCGCTACGCATCTGTGAAGGAGCTGCGGCAAGCGGCGCGCATGGCGAGCGCGTCTCCGGCGCCGACCCGCGACCAGCCCGATGCTGCCGACGCCTCCTACGAATTTGAGAAGTGGCATGAGGACGCCGAGGGAATCGCCCGCGGAAATGCCGAGGAAGCCTTCATTCTGTTGAGCGTTCGCGAGGCGGCCGCCCTGGCCCGAGCCAACAATCTGGTGGGCGCTGCAGCCAAACTGGAGGCTGTCCGTCGAACGCTTGTCAACCAGCGGCACTTCCAGCGGTTTGACAACGACATCTGGGCTTTCAACGAAATCATCAATGCTGTTCGCAACCTGGCCTCGATGGAGGACACGCCGCCGGATTATCAGCGGCTGCTGGACGCCTGCCCCTCGGCCGGGTTTGGCGAAGAGATGTCGCGCGAGGAGAAGCTCTTCTGGTACGGAAACGCGGAAGAGCAAGTCGGCGGTGCCGTGGCCATAGTGCCTGACCTTGGCGCGGGTACCGTTCCATCAGAGTTCTCGAGCATCGCGGGCACCGCGCCGACCCAGAGGGCCGACGCGCCCGAGAGCGCCAAGGCGCGGAATGGTGATCGGGATGCATCGACCGGCGCACTGTTCAATCTCGGGTGCTATGTCGTGGCAGTCGTTGTTCTGCTGGCGGGGGCATTTGTGTACCAGAAGGTGCAATCCGCTCAGCAGGACTCTGAGTTCAATGAATTGCTGGAGAGGACCCAACGCGACATCGCGTCTGCCGCGACGCCGGACCAGGCCGATACGGCCTTGAAATCCATCGAGTCGTTCCCGGACTACCAGCAAGTCAAGCCGCGCTTTGCGGAGAAAATTGCCGCGCTTGGTCAAAGGGCCGCGGAGCGTCGCGCGGAGAAGATGAAGGAATATGAAGCGCTGGCCAGGGATGCCTCATACCTTTACCGCAAACCTGGAAGGCGCTGGACATGGAAGTCTGTCTCCTATGAAAGCGGCCCGGCCATTGAGGTCATGGTGATGCACCGAATCTTGACGAGCGGTAGTGGGGAGGCGTCCTACGAGGTTGTGGAGCGAAAGGACGGCACGGAGACCTTCAGAAAGAGCTTAACGATGTCGGTGGGACCCTATCCCCCGCCTCCCGACGCCTACGGGTTCTCACCCCAGGGTGCTTATGCGGGGAACATCACTGTTTCAGCCGGGACTTTCTGCGTGTATCTGGTTCAGGATGTCACTTTGAATCCGAGATCGGGTACGAGAGAGTGGACAAAGAACACTTGGTATTCCTACCAGTATCCCGGCCTGATCGTAAGGCAAGAACAACGTGACAGGGAGGGAGTTGTTGCTGCAACCACGGAGTTGATCGAATACGTGGATTGACTGTGGCTTCAGTTGAGTCCATGTCCCGTGCAGAGGCCTGCAACCCTAACAGGCTGCTGAAAAACGCTTCGCAAGTATCGTCGTTCCTGCTCTCTGATTCAATTGAACTCGGGAAGTCTTGGCCTCGGGGCTTGGCGGCGCTGCGTTCGGGGCTTGGCGGGCGCTGCTTTTGATGCGCTG